>Ga0066790_10000696_pt1 | contig 13202 bp, 15 predicted proteins | sample OrgsoiDNA2013050_FD_70963 | JGI IMG/M metagenome (GOLD analysis project Ga0066790, IMG submission 70963) | Permafrost soil microbial communities from the Arctic, to analyse light accelerated degradation of dissolved organic matter (DOM) -... | ecosystem: Environmental > Terrestrial > Soil >...
GCCGCTCATGAACACGACGACTGTCGAGGCGACGACGATCGGCGCGATCAGCCGCATCGTCGGCTCCGGTGGGCCCTTGTCTGGGTAGGTCGAGTTACCGGCGTAGTAGCGGACGAATCGGTAGCCGGTGCTGGCCATCTTGATGGCCAGCGGCCCGAGCAGCAGGAGGCCGACGAACAGGTGCACAGAGATCAGCTGTCCGATTCGCAGAATCGTGATTCCGAGGACGGCGAGCAGCAGGATCAGGATCGCTCCGGCGATCGCCCGTGAGTTGCTCGTTGCCTTCGGTGCCGCCGCCGATCAGGTCACGGACGCGCCGAGGTCTCTTGGGGGTCTGCGAGCCACGCCGGATGGCCAACAGCGTGCTGCTCGGCTCGAGCAGCGTGCTTGGTCGTGTGCATGGCCGAAAGTGTCGTCGCGGGAGGTCAACCGTCGGTCAGGGCTCGATGAGAAACCTCTTGGCAGGTCCGGAGGCCAGCTGGAGCATCTTTATCATCGCCCGATGGGAGCTACCGAAGGGTGCCGATGCCAGGGGTGATCCTGGTGATCGAGAACGAGCCGGGGATCGTCGACTTCCTTGAGCGGGGGCTGGACGCCCACGGGTTTGATGTGATGGTCGCGCTCGACGGCGTCAGCGGCGCCGAGACGGCGCTGCGCGAGAACGTCGATTCTCGTCGTGCTCGACTTGGTGTTGCCTGGACGCGGCGGCCTCGAGGTGCTCGCGGATTTGCACGAAGCCAAGCCTGCCCTGCCGGTGATCATCCTGACCGCGCGGGTGAGGTTGAGGATCTCATCGCGGGATTGGATTCGGGTGGAGTCGACTATCTCACGAAGCCGTTCTCGTTGGCGGAGCTGGCGGCGCGCATTCGCGCAGCTTCGGGTCGCCGCGCAGACGCCACGCACGACCTCACCGGCGCAAAGATCAACGTCGATCTCCTCGCCCGCGAGGTGCGCCGCGGCGGTGAGGCGGTGCGGCTGTCGACGACCGAGTTCGAGCTGTTGGTGTACCTGATGAGCAACCGCGGACGAGTGCTTCCCGCGAGCAGATCCTGCGCGCCGTGTGGGGATACGATCACGACCCCGGCACAAACATCGTCGACGTCTACATGGATATCTGCGTCGCAAGCTGCACCGCAGCGCTGACAGCGGGCCGATCGTCACGGCCCGGTCTGTCGGGTTACCGGTTTGACGAGGGCGATTAGGTCGGTGCTGCCGGCCAGCTTGCGGTGGCGGCTGACGATCTGGGTGGCCGCGGTGATGCTGATCTCGGCGGGGGTGATCTTCGTCGTCATCTACGAGGACACCGGCACGGAGCTGCGCAATCAGATCGACCGGAATATCACCAGCGACACGAGTCAGCTCGGGCACTTGCTGGGCTCGCTGCATGGTCAGAACCCAGGCCGAGTCGCCGTTGTCGCGCAACGCTACATCAGCGCGCAGCCCTACACGGCAAGTTCGACGCTGCTGTTCGCGCTGGTCCCGGGAGAGGCGACGGTCAGTAACCATCCCGAGGTGTTCGCCGCGGCCGGTCCCGAGGAGGGCGAAACTCTCCAGGAGCAGGCGCGCGAGAACGCGGTCGGTCGCGAGCTGCTGACGCCGCGGATCGGCTACTGGACCCATCCGGTCCCCGACGTGGGCGCGATGCGCATTCACGAGCGGTCGGTGCGCCTCGGACAGCTCACCGTGGTTGCCGGGGCGGGCGAGCCGCTGGAGGTGGTGGAGCAGGCTCAGCATGGAGTTGCTCGAGCGTTCGCTCTGGCCGGCGCGCTGACCCTGGCGATCGCGCTGTTCGCGTCCTACCTGGCGGGCGCACGCGTCTCGGCGCCGATGCGACAGATGGCCGGCGTTGCCACCCGGGTTGATGCCGGTGAGCTGGAGCCCCGGATGGAGATCCCCAGCCGTGAGGGCGGCGAGGTGCGCGTGCTGGCCGAAGCGTTCAACCACATGCTCGACCGACTCGCGGAGGCATTCGACCGCCAGCGCGAGTTCGTCGCCGACGCCTCGCACGAGCTACGGACTCCGCTCACAGTGATGCGCGGCCAGCTCGATGTGCTGGTCGCACAGGAGGCTCCCTCCGATGCTGAGATGCGTCGCGTCGAGCGTCTGGTGCAAGCCGAGATAAGCCGTATCAGTCGCCTCGTTGACGATATGCTCGTCCTCGCCGCGGCCGAGCAAACCAAGTTCCTGCGTCCTCAGCCGATCGAGCTTCGCGCCTTCGTGGCCGAGCTCTGGGATGGGGTCGGCCTCACCGCCGAGCGTCGCTTCGAACTGGGACCTGTGCCCAGTGGAACGCTGCGCGCGGATCCCGACCGCCTCGCGCAGGCGCTGCGTAATCTCGCTCGCAACGCGATCGAGCACACCACCGCTGAGGAGGGACTCGTTCGCCTGCAGATCGAACGAGTCGGCTCCGAGCAGGTGCGGTTCTCGGTGATCGACAACGGACCCGGGATCCCGGTCTCCGAACGCCTACGTGTGTTCGAGCGCTTCCATCGGACCGATCCTGGTCGCGCCCGTAACGCGGGCGGAACCGGGCTTGGACTCGCGATCGTGCACGCGATCGCCGAAGCCCACGGCGGGCACGTGCGGGCCGCGGATCCCGGCAACGCTCGGGGAGCGCGGGTGGAGCTCCTGCTGCCGGGCTTCAAGCCGGGCTGACACTGGGAATGGTGTCAAACGTTTCGCTCGCCAAAGGCGGCACGCCGACCCACTCACCTCAGGCCCGCCACCCGCATGTGGGCGATCCAAGCTGTGCGCCCTGGCGCCCCCGCGGTTTCGACTGCCGCATGCTCCGGCTCGCCCGTTCATCGCCGTCTGCGCCGTGTGCGTGGAGCGCGTCGCGCGTCGGCGGTCGAGCAGAAGGCTCGCCGCGAAGACTACGAACAAGAGCAGCGCGAGGATCGCCCCGATCGCGACCCCGGGCTCCACGATCAGGACCACGGCGGCGATCGCGACGGCCGCGGTTACGTCGATCGCGAGCTGGTGGTGCGTCACAGCGCGAGCCTGCGGAACGGCGCTCGCAGCATCTGCCTGAGCAAAGCAAACAGCCAGCGCAGGCGGGCGGCGACGCAGACGGTGTGGGCGCGGCCGGCCGGCCAGCGCGTTGACGGTGGCGTCAGCGGCGGCTTCGGGAGTAGTGACCAGTGGCCGCGGCTTCAAGCCCGCGGTCATCTTGGTCGTGACGAACCCGGGACAGACGACGAGTACGCGCACGCGCTGCCGCCGCAGACGGCCTCGCGGAGCGCGCAGATGCTTTCGGGGCGCATGAGCGTGACTGGGACCCGGGCCACGCCGCCCCATCCTGAGACGGCGCTGTTCACGGTCGCAGGGAGACGGCTGTCGCTGCTGCGCTCGCGACTGCGACGTCAGCCGGCGGCATGGACGCTCAAGGCGAACAGCAACAGCCAGGCAAGCGCGCCGATCGCCAACCAGCGGTCGGAGAGGAGCATCTCTTCGGGCGCTTCGCCGGCGCCGTTGCGCACCAGCGCCCCGTAACGCCGCAGGCAGGCGGTGAACGGGAGCACGGTCAATAGCCGCCACGGCACGCCGTCGACGTCGGGAAGCGCGAACGCCCACACGCTGCACGCGAACAGGGCACGCGCGCCGCTGCCTGCGAGCAGCAGTCGCACACCGCCGGGGCTATAGCGGCTGAGCACCCGTCTGGCGCCTCGGCTGTCCGCGGCCGGGTTCCCGGAGGTACGCAGCAGCTCGGCTTGACGCTGGCCGGCGGCTACGAACAGCGCGGCGCACGCCACCACGAGCACGAACCACCGCGACAGGGTAACCGGCGCCGCGACGCCACCCGCCAGCGCGCGCAGCAGGAATCCGCCCGCCACCGCGACGATGTCGAGCACGACGATGTGGCGCCAGACGAACGTGTAGCTAGCTCGGCGTCAGAGCGACGTAACCGGCCCCGACTACCCCCAAGAGAGGGCGGATCGAGAAACGGCAGGATCAGTCCTGCGAGCAGCCATCCGGCGCCCAGCACGACCGCGTCGCGCGGCGCCAGCTCGCCGGCGGCGACCGGACGGTAGCGCTTGCGCGGATGGCGGCGGTCCTCGGCCGCGTCACGGGTGTCGTTGAGCGCGCAGGTCCCGGCCGAGATCAGACAAAACGCCAGACACGCGAGGCCGACGCGCACCGGGACGTCGTCGTGACCGAGTGCTCCCGCGGCCCCGGTGGCGGCGACCACGAGCCCGCTCTTGATTCACTGCGCAGGCCGGGCGATGACAAGCGTGGCTCGCACGCCACCGCGGCGCGGAAGCAACGGGTGGCGTCCGGCCGACTGCGGGCGCCGACGGGCATGCCGGGGCGGTGGCGGCCGTTAGTTAGCGGCTTGCCCCCGGCCGGCCAGCGCGCCGCGGAACCTCGTCTCGGGGACGTCATCGACCGTGACGCTACGTTCGCGGCATGAAACCTCACCTCTATCCTTGATGAGGGACCTCTCAGCCTGGCACGCCTGCTGACGGACGTCTCAGACTTCCTTTAGGCCCCGGCGCGAAAGCCGTTGACACGATCACCCGATGCTGGCTGCGATCAGAACTCCAGTGGTGCGCTCGCCACCGCGGAGGCGACTGCACAGCCGGAGCGCGGGACATCAGCGCCACCGTCCGCCGTGCCCGCCGAATCGCGCTGATCGTTGCCGTCTTGCTCGTCTTGCCGGCGCTCGTTTCTTACGCGAAAATGCTCACGCAGCCGTCGGACTCGAGCCTCTCGATCAGGACCGTAGAGTGGATGCGCGACAACGGCGCGCGTGGCCTGGTCAACCAGATCGAGAACGCCTACTACTCGCTGAACGCGCAGGCCACCGGCGGCCCGGCGCTCCGCGCACTCCCTTAAGCAGACGGGAGTCGTCGCCGCGAGGGCGCTGGCGCGCGTTCGAGCCGCCTACGACCCGCCGCCCATTCGCCCGGTGATCCACCCGGCGCTCCCCGGCGAGGGCGTCTGGCGCCCTACTTTCTTCAACGCGGCGGGAGCCGACCTCCGGTGCTGGTGACGCTGTTTCGGCCCGAAGCCCCGTACCCCCAGAACGTTGCCGGGGTGGCGTGGATCGACCACACCCGCACCTCGGTGTGGCTGTACCCAGGCCGGCTCGAGCCGAGCTTGCCGATGGTCTCCCGCGGCCCGATGGACGTCCCGCCCGAGCTTCGCGGCCGCCTCGTCGCCACGTTCAACAGCGGCTTCAAGCTGGAAGACTCAGGCGGCGGGTTCGCCACCGGCGGGCACACGTACGCGCCGCTGCACGACGGGCTGGCGACGATTCTGCGCTACCGCGACGGCAGCGTCGAAATGAGGGCCTGGACCGGCGGCCCGGTCGCGGGTCCGAGCATCGTCTACGCACGTCAGAACCTGCCGCTGATCGTCAACAACGGCCGGCTCAACCCGAACCTCTCGGACGGCCCTCAGTGGGGCGCGACGCTCGGCAACGCGATCCGCGTGTGGCGTTCCGGGGTCCGGGTAAGGAGGTGAAGGGCGGGCTCGCGGCCAGGCCAGAACACGGGGCTGCCGAGCGGAAGCGCCCGCCATGTGCGCTGCGGAGGCCTGGGAGCCGCCGCATCCCGCCAGCGTCCAACCGGCCACGAGCACCGCGATCACGACCGCGGCGCACGTCGCGCCTTTACCGAACATTTACGGCGAAGAAGTCCCGGTCATCGGGCGTCAGATAGCGCTGGGGAGAGCGGTCCATGCTCGACAGCAGGTTGGCGGCTCCGATCGCCCCCGGGCGCTGGTAGGTGATGAAGCTCGTCCAGTAGGCGTTGATGTCGAGTTCCATCGCGCGTACCGCACCGGCCCGGCGCAGGACCTCGGCCGGTGACCCGACCGTCATGTCGTTGGCGGCGGCGTAGATCAGGTTGCCGTGACGGTCGATCCCGGTCGGCGAGCGGGTGCTGACGTTCGTGGACCGCAGCCGGCTGATCCGGCTGCCGGGACGCCCGCCCGAACCTCGCCGGCTGGTGACGGTGGTCCGCTATCCCGAGCACGCTGCCGCGCCGTTCCCGCTGGTCGTCTTCGGCCACGGATTCGCCGTCACGCCGGCGTACTACTTCCGGCTGCTGCGCGCCTGGGCGCAGGCGGGATACGTGGTCGCAGCACCGGTGTTCCCGCTCGGGAACGCCCACGCCCCGGATGGCCCCGACGAAGCCGACATCGTCAGCCAGCCCCGCGACATGAGCTTCGCGATCACGCGCCTGCTCGCCGTCAGCGCTGGACGCGCGGGTCCGCTGACGGGGCTGATCGACCACCGCCAGGTCGCCGTGAGCGGCCAGTCAGACGGCGGTGAGACAGCGCTCGAGGTCGCCTACGATCGCCATTACCTCGACCGTCGCGTTCGCGCCGCGATCATCCTGTCGGGCGCCGAGATACCCGGGGTCGGCGGGTTTGACTTTCCGGCGCCAAGTCCGCCGCTGCCCGCCACCCAGGGGACCGCCGACACAATCAACCAGCCTCGCTACCTACGCCTTCTTCGGACTCGCGCCGGGACCCAAGTACCTCCTGAAGCTGCTCGGCGCCGGACACCTGCCGCCCTACACCTACCAGCAGCCGGAGCTCTCGATCGTGGAGCGCGTCACGATCGCGTTCATGGACCGCTACCTGAAGGACGAGCGCCGCGGGATCGCGAGAATGATCGCCGCCGGTGACATCGCCGGCCGCGCGGAGCTCGTGGTAGGCCGCTGGGTCCCACCGACCAGGCCCGTCCGCCCAGGCCGAAGGCGCCAACAGGCGGGCGGCTGGATGGCTCGCCTCATACGTCACCGTGACCGGGAGAGACGCTAAGTCGCGCCGGTGCCGGTGCCGGAGACTGTCCTCCTGCGTGATCGATGATCCGATGGGTCTATCGTCCGGCACCCGCAAACCTGCGTGCGGTGACCGGAAACGTGCTGAAGTAGGCTCGATGGGGCGGCCTCATCTGATTCCCGCGCTGGCGGCGACGATCGCGGTCGGCCTCGCCGGCTGCGGCGCCAGCGCGAACGGCGGTGGGGCGGCGACAGCCAGCAGCGCTCCTGCACCCACCGGAACGGCCCTGAGATCACACCCGCAGGCGGTCGAGCCGACGATCGGCGAACAGGCGGCGGTATCCGCGGTGGCGTCGGATCCGGTCGGGGATCCGCACGCGCACGCGATCTCATTGGCGGAGGTCAAGCGCGAGCTGAAGCTCGTCCAGGAGCTGAACTCACTCGATCCCGGCCAGGGCTTCGTGTTCCCGATCCAGCCGCTCTCTGTGGTCGAGCCGCCAAGCACGTGGTCGCCCGATCAGGGCGTCGACATCCCGACCCGGGGAGCGGCGTGCGGGGCGGCGGCGACCGAGGTGGCGGTGACCGCCGGAGTGATCGTCCAGGAAGGGATCTCGGGCTTCGGCCCCGCCGCCCCGGTGCTGCGCGTCTCGAGCGGGCCGCTCGCCGGCCGCTACATCTACTACGGTCACGCGCTCCCCGACCTGGTCTCGGTGGGTACGGTGGTTCAGGCTGGCGAGCCGATCGCCGAGGTCGGCTGCGGCGACGTCGGCGTGTCGTCCGGCCCGCACCTGGAGATCGGGATCAGCGTCGTCAATGGTCCCACATGCTGTCCAGGCAACGGCCAAACGGCACCGGCGATGGAGAATCTGCTTACGCGGATCTACACCGGCGGCTAGCTGTGCGTGGCGCGGCAGTGCTCCGATCGGAGCCCGCGTCTGACGTCTGACCGGCGATCCGATCGCGGCGAACGCCTAAAGAGATGCTGAGAGGAGCCTCATGCACGCAACAGGCAGAGTTGAGGTGTCACGCCTACGTTACGTCAGATGTCAGCTGATGGTTGGGTCCACGTCGCCGGGCCGCTCAGACACCCCGGTTGCTGCGGGCCCAGACAGTGGTCGACTGCGGACAGCGTTGGTGACGCTTCGTCCCCCGGCGGTGGACCCAGAATGGGTTCGTGCCCGCTGCGCGGGCAAGCCGCAGCCAGCCGGTCGCGGCTGGTGAGCTGGAGCGGTGCCCGACGAGCGCGTTCGCGGTTGAGTTGATGGTCTCGCGGCTACCGCGGATCTCCCGGGATACCGCGCCGGATGAGATGAGCGGCTCGCCACTGGCGGGGGCGCCAATGCCCGCTGGCGGTTGCAGCAGAGGCGAGGGGGCGCCCGTATCGTCGCCCCGCCTGGACGGGGCTGATGCGCCGCGCGAAGCCGTCGACCGGCACTGTTTCAGACCGCCTGGCGCCAACGAGAAGGTGAGCACCCTCAGCCAGGTCTGAGCCGCCACCCCCACCGACGAGCTCTACCCGTTACACCACTACATCTGACTTGACTGCTTACCCGGCCCGGGCGGTTCTGGCCGGCGCCGCGGGTGCTGGGGCTGCTTGCCTGCTTGAGCCGGTCGCTGGGCTCGCGCGTTTACTGGGCGCGGCGCAGTCGGTCTTCAGTCGCCGTGTGGGATCCCTCGCCGGGGAGTCGGTGCGGCTGCAGGCGCCGCGCTGGTTTGAGCTCGTGGGGTGGAGTGGACCGCGCCGTCGGCTGTGCGCATCGAGCTGCGGGCTCGCTCGCGGGACGGCGCGTGGAGTCGGTGGGTGCCGGCGTCGACGCTCGGGCACGACCCTGATCGGGTCGTCGCGAGAACGGCGCTGTTTGGCGAGGCGATCTGCACCGGTCACGCGGACTGCGTTGAACTGCGCGCCACGCGTCAGGTGCGCGGGGTGCGCCTGCACTTCGTCACGGGTCACGGAGGGTCACGCGCGGCGTCCGATTCGGCGGCGCTGCCGCTCGCCGCCCCGGTGCTCGACGCGGCCCCCGGTCAACCGCCGATCATCGCTCTCGCGGCGTGGGCTCACGGGCAGGCACCGCACGCGGCGCCGGCATACGGGACCATGAAGCTTGCGTTCGTGCACCACACCGTGAACCCGAACGGCTACTCCGCCGGCGAGGTTCCCGCGATGCTGCTGGCGATCTTCGACTATCACCGCTACGTGCGACGCTTCAACGACATCGCTTACAACTTCGTAATCGACGCGTTCGGCCGGATCCGGGAGGCTCGCGCGGGAGGCGTCGACGAGGCCGTCATCGGCGCCCAGGCCGGCGGCTACAACCTGGAGTCCACCGGCGTGGCCGTGCTCGGCACGTTCTCATCGGCTGTGCCACCGCCGCCCGCGATCGCGGCGCTCGAGCGCCTGCTGGCCTGGAAGCTCTCGCTGCATGGGCTTCCGACCCGCGGCCACGTGACCGTTGAGGTGGACCCGGCGGACGCGTTCTACACGCCGTTTCGTCCGGGTGCGCACGTCTCGCTGCCTCGGATTGCCGGCCACCGCGACGGCGACTTGACCGATTGTCCCGGCAACGCGCTTTACGCGCGCCTGGCGATGATCCGCCGTCGTGCCGCCGGGCTGGCGGGAACGCCGGCGACTGTCACGCTCGCGCCCGCTCAGCCAACCGTGATCGCTGGTACTCCGCTCTACGTGTCCGGACGGTTGATGGCACTGTCGGGTGATCCGCTGGCGGGCGCGCCGGTCGAGGTGCAGCAGCTCACGGCCACGGGGTGGAGGGACGATCGCGCAGACCACAACCCGCGCCGACGGCGCATTCACTGCGGCTGTGCAAATGAGCTTCAATCGCAGTCTGCGCGCCCTGCATCGGCCCGGGCCGGCGACCGTGTCTGAGCTGGCGCCGGTCGGCGTCGCACCAGCGATCACCCTGAAACTCGATTCACCATCACCATCGCCTCTCAGGGTCAGCTGCGCGATCACCCCGCCAAACGACGCCCAGCTGCTACAGAACGGGCATCGGCAGCTGATCACGAGTAAGCGTCTCGCAATCGTACGCGGGGGCTTCAGGGCCACGCTCGCGCTCCGCCGCCGAGGTCTCTACGTACTGAGAGCCAGGTCCGCCGCGGACGCCCGGAACCTAGCCGGCGCCTCACCGACTGTAACGCTCACTATCTGAACGATTCCAGTCGTCATCTCGCGATGACCGTGAAGAAGTCGCGGCTGTAGGGAACGAGGAACTGTCCGGGTACGCCGGGCTGGCCGGGCACGATCGGCACTGGAGCGAGTGGGCCGACGCCGCCTCGGTGCCCGTACAGGTAGGCGGCGACCCATTCGGGATTGATGTCGAGCTCGACGGCGCGCACCACGCGAGCGCCGAGCAGGGCGGTAGCGAGGTCCGCGGGAGTCAGATGCTCGCCCCCGGCCCAGATCAGACGTCCGTCGGCGGTGATCCCGAGCGCCGAGCGCGCCGGGTCGCTGACACCGCCGAGCGTCGCGCCCCAGCAGCTGACGCAATCCACGCTCGGCGCCGCGCGGCCGTTGTCAATCAGCAGCGTCAGGTTCTGGCGCACCGAGGCGACCCGCTGTCCCGGCGCCGGCAGCTGCTGACCCCACGCGCCGATGTCCGTGTACCCATCGGCGTAGGTGACGATCGAGCCCAGCCCGTCGCTCAACGACACCGCCACCCGGCCGTAGAACATGAATCCTCCGGCGCCGGTGTCGAGCTTGAAGCCTCCATTGAACGCCGCGACCAGATGCCGACTCTCGGAGCCCGCCAAGCTTGGACCCAAACGCCACCCCGCTGCCCCGGCGTCGACCGTTCCTGAGTGGAGCCCCAGCACGAGCAGATGCTGATTGAACGACAGCAGCGCGATCCCCGCTTGCGAGCGGGCGACCCACGCAGCGGTTTGACCTTCCCAGCTCACCGCGGGCACGAAACCCGTCGGCAGCGAGCTCGTCGCGGCGCCGAGCAGACGGGGATAGGACGGAGGCGGCGGTTTCGGGCGCGGCGGGGAGGTTTCGGTTACGGAATGCGACTTCGCCGAGCGGGCAGGCTTGGTGACCACGCCACGGCTCGACGTCGCCGAACCGCTACCGCAGCCGCTGAGCGCGAGTCCTGCGACTGCCATGGTTGCCAGCCCTGCCAGGGATCTCACTTGTCATCACGCTCGAGCAGCAATGCGAGGGTCGGGCACGCGTCGGCGGCCCGACGCGCATGCTTGATCAGCTCGGGTGGAAGCTCAGGGCCCCCTAGGATCGGGTAGCCCCAGTCATCGAGGCGCACGCGTTCGGGTAGCAGCTCGGCGCACAGCCCGTGCGCCACGCACGTGATTGGATTGACTCGTAAGCGCATCCCGGACTCGCTCAGTGTGCAGTCGCGAGAGGGGCCGGGAGGATCGGAGCGTGTGCGCAGCGTTCACACGGCCCACGCCGAGCGTGGTCGCGGAAGTCATCGGCGAACACGCGCAGCGCGCTGGCGAGGAAGCGCGCGGCGCTCACCCGCGCCCCCACGTGCTCCGGCCAGCGTCAGCCGCGCGCGCGAAGACCGCAACGACCACGGCGATCACGCACGCACCCGTCAGCCCCAGCATCCAGATTGTCTTCGTGTCGCTGCCGGCACCGAGCCCATGCAACACAGCCACGGGCCAGCTCGCGTACGCCAACCAGTGCGTCGCTCGCCAGCCGCGATAACCCAACCGCCGACGAAACACACTGGTAAGCGCGACCGCGATCAGCCAATCAAACGCCACCGCCCCGAAGCCAAGCCGCAACGGGCGATACGCAGATCCGAACGGAATCGCCACGTCGATCAGACGAATCGGCGCGAAGCCGTCCAGCAGCGACGTGCCGATGTGCACAAACAGGAAGGCGATCGCAAGCAGCGACGCGTTGCGATGCACGGCATCGAACACGAACCGCGGCACATGCTCAGTCTGCGCCCGGCGCACGTCGCTACGCCGAGAGCAACGCTCAGCGTCAGCAGGATCAGCGTCACGACGCCGGTACTCCGAGTCAGATACCAAAGCGCCGTCGGCCCCGCCGTCGCGGCCGCGATCACGCTCACGGTCACGAACCCCCTGAGACCACCGGACTCGACGCTGGTGGAGCTGGCGCTGGAGCTTTGTGTGGGCGCCCGCAAGCCGCCGCCGCCGTCGCTCGCCGAGGACTGCGGCTGCTGCGAGGAGCCGCTCGCGGCGACGGGCGACGTGCTGGCAGCTGGCGCAGCACCCGCGTGGGGTGTGCGTCCGTGAAACGCATGCGCCGCGGCGAGCGACACGCCGCCGGTCAAAGCCACCGCCCCGGCGATCAGCCACCGATTCGCGCGTCGGATCAGATCCAGCCCGGCGTCTCGCGCGGCGGTGGGGCGGCGCGACATGGCGCCTTGGTCGAGACGGTATCGGTCGACGGTTCGGTCATCCACGGTCAAAGCAATTGTTGAGCGGAGCTCAAAGTCGCGGCTAAACAGAGGGTGAGATACCGCTTACCCGCCGAACGCGCGTCATCGCGAGCGGACGCCGCGAGACGCGGCGCCCGATCCACCGTTCTCCCGCCACGCTCCCGACCGCCCTACGGCAACCGGTCCTCGCGATCGCGATCACGTCCCCGCCGGGGGGTCACGGCATCGGCACGCCATCCCTCCCGCCACACCAGACAGCAAGCCGACTACCCCCGGGGAGTTTCGGCCGCTTGGCTAAGTCGACGCTAATCAGTGGGATACCTGCGCCAAAGCTCCCCGTGACACAACCGTGCTCGGCACTGTGCGCCTTTAGAACCAATCAACCGAAGGAGTCTTGATGCGTTTGAAGCTACTGGTCCCGAGTCTCGCAGCGTTGGTGCTCGGCGTGGCAGCGTGCGGGAGCAGCACCCCGAGCACGCCCAAGGCCTTGCCGCCCGGAGCGAAGGCCGCGGGGCCGCTGGGCATCTATCGGGTCAGGCTGATCGGCGGTAAGGCCGAGACGCCACCCGGCGCCCGGCAGGGAACCGGTACGGCGGTGATCGCGTTTCACGGCAGCTCGCTCATGTGCTGGAGATTCGCGCACCTGCATGGGTTCATAAACGCGACGTTCGCGCACCTCCATATCGGCGCCAAGGGAAAGTCAGGCAACGTTGTCGTGCCGCTGTCGACCGGCCCGGCGCTGCACCACCAAGGCTGCGTGCCGGTGAGCGCCGTGCTGGTCAAGGCGATCGAGGGCCACCCGGCCAACTACTATGTGAACATTCACAGTAAGGAGTACCCGAGCGGAGCTGTGCGGGCACAGCTATAGGAGATTGGTGTTGCCCGGCGCGGCATGCTCGGCGCATCGCATCGCGGGGACCGACGCAGAGCTATGGGTCGGCGTTGAGCGTCGCTACTCGCGGCACGCTCCCAGCCGTCAGTAGGCGCTTCATAGATCCCGGAATGCGCTTGAGGTAATGGTCAAGGAAGGCGATCGTGACTCGTTCAACGACGCTCAGCTGAGGCGCGTCGGAAGAATAGGGGG
>Ga0066790_10000697_pt1 | contig 13194 bp, 9 predicted proteins | sample OrgsoiDNA2013050_FD_70963 | JGI IMG/M metagenome (GOLD analysis project Ga0066790, IMG submission 70963) | Permafrost soil microbial communities from the Arctic, to analyse light accelerated degradation of dissolved organic matter (DOM) -... | ecosystem: Environmental > Terrestrial > Soil >...
GGATCATCGGCAAAAGAGGGATGCAGTGACAAGGGCAATCCCTGTTTGTCAGCTGCTACCGGTGTGGATCCGGTAGTATCCACCGAAATGGCCCTTATTCTGTCTTTGACGGTTGTCCCGGCTTTCCGAAGACAATCGCGGATGGTAGCTTCCATTCCTTCGATATAATCCGACGGATGCTGACGGAACTGATTGAGCGCAGCATTACAGTATAGCCCATCCCGCCATTGGGGATAAGAAAACACCGAAGAGACAACTTCCCCGCCGTTAGCCGCATCTACGATGATCGTACGAACGGAATCGGTTCCGAAATCCATTCCTATACAAAAATTATCCGAAGTCATAATAAATCGGGTTGACTAGTGATACACGATTGCCGCTTCGCTGCTGATTCCCTTTATAGTTTTTTTACTTATCCATACGGCATAAAAAGCGATGAAAGCAAAACAGCACATGGGAATGACAAACGCGATGGACATACCCAGATGATCGGCCACCGCTCCCATCAGTGGCGGACAGAATGCGCCACCTGCCACGGCCATGACCAAAAAGGAAGATGCTTTTTTTGTGAGTGGTCCCAGGCCGCGGATTCCGAGCGCAAAGATGGTCGGAAACATGAGCGACATAAAAAAATACGTGGAGAAAAGCGCAATGACACTGGGCCATCCCAAACGCAGCACCACAATAAAGGTCAGCACCGTATTGATAAAAGCATATATATAAAGCAACCTGGCAGGCGCAATAAATTTCATCAGCCAGGAACCAGCCAGTCTTCCGATCCAGAAACAACCCATACCTCCCAATGCCAGTATTAGTGAAGCCGCCTGTTCAGGATTTTTTGGCATGAATACAATGCCAAACTCCCCCAGGTGCTGCATCATGCCGCTCACCGCCCCCTGCACACCGCTGAGTGTTTCCGTAACATAATTAATAAAAAAAGAATTGAAGCCGGTTTGTGCGGCCACATATAAAAATTGTGCAATCACTGCCATTACAAAACCGGTATGTTTAAAAAGTTCCTTAAGGGATGCATTTTCGGCAATGCCTTCTTCATTGTCTTCTTTGATCGCGGGTAATTTTGTAAAGGCAAAAATGACTGCCACGAAAACCACGATGCTTCCGACATACATATATGGAGGAATCAGGGAATCGAAGGTTCCTGCATTCCCTTTTTTTTCTGCCCCGAAAATAAACCAGCCGCCGAGCAGGGGTCCCAGTATCCAGCCCATGCCATTGAAGGATTGGGCGATATTGATGCGGCGGGCTGCGCCTTGTTTCGGACCGAGCACGGTAGTATAGGGGTTGGCAGCGGTTTCGAGGCAGGACAGTCCGCAGGCAATAATAAAAAGCGCAAGCAGAAAAGGAACAAACGAAACCAGTTTAGCAACCGGATAAAACAGGAAGGCTCCCGTTGCAAACAAACTCAATCCCAAAATAATTCCGTTTTTATAACCGTAGCGTTTCATGAAAACACCGGCAGGATAGGCCATGACCAGGTAACCGATATATAATGAAAACTGCACGAATCCGGATTCGGCCTTACTGATATGCAGTGTATTCTGAAAATGTTTGTCCAGGACATCGAGCAATCCATGTGCAAATCCCCATAATAAAAATAAACTGGCGACCAGGGCAAAGGGCCGGAGATAATTACTGCCATCGGGTGCCTGTAACAGGGACGGTCCACCGTTTTTCTTCATATGCAATCGTTATTTAGACATTATTTATATAGAGCCCCATAAGCACCGCAAGCCCGGTAATCACTTCCTTCCATGTCAGAACCAAATGCGTTCCATGCGGAGGGTCTGAACAATCGTTCCTCTTCAACATTATGCATATTAACCGGAATGCGCAACATAGCAGCCAGCGTGATCAGATCATGGCCGATATGCCCATAGCTGATGGCGCCGTGGTTTGCACCCCATTTGGCCATTACGGTATATACATCTTTGAATGCTCCCTGGTTTGTCAGCCTCGGTACGAACCAGGTGGTGGGCCAGGTTTTGTCGGTCCGCTCGTCAAGTATCTTATGAACATGTTCAGGGAGCTCAATCGTTACCCCCTCGGCTATCTGCAAAACCGGACCGATTCCCTTTACCAAGTTCAACCGGCACATGGTTACGGGCATCCCAGCTTTGCTAACATATTTTGATGAATAACCACCTCCCCGGAAATAACCATTGTTTGCAGGATACCAGGTTGTAGCGTCAAGACAATCCTGCGCTTCTTTTCCGGTGATTTCCCAGAATGGTTTCATGGCTGGTTTGCCAACAATATTTTGTCGCCCGCTGCCATCCAGGGTTGCGGATCCTGAATTGATAAGATGTAAAAAACCGCCGGACGCATTGCCCTCAGGTTTCCATTTTGAAATTCTTTCTACAGCCTTTGGACTCCAATAGGTACGAACATCGGCAAATATCTGTGCCGTATTGGTGAGCAGGTATCCAAAAAGCATGCTGATCCCGTTCAGCGAATCATTCTCGGTGGCAATCGTGTAGGGCGCGCGTATGCCGTTCCAGTCAAAGGATGAATTTAAAATCGCTTCTGAAAAATCGCCGTTTGGAAGAAAATCCGTCCATTGTCTCTGTCCCTGGAAACCGCTTGCGATGGCATGATGGCCAAAAGATTCCTCCCCATATCCCATCCCTTTTAATTTCTCGTTCCCTGCCATCAGGTCCCGGATGATGATGGTCATCTTCACCACAAATTCCCAATCCTTGTCTTTTTGTTCCCTCGGAAATTGTTTTTCCTTTGGGTTAAAATCTTCTCCTTCCCGGCAGTTTTTTTTCACCCACTGCAGTGCCTGTTTGAATTCAGCCTCATCATAAATTTTCTTTTCGATGCGACGGATAATTTCTGATGAATCTATAAATTCGTTGCGCATGCCCAGATATTCCCTGAAAAAATCCGGACCCACAATCGAGCCTGCGATACCCATGGAAACGGATCCAATGGAGAGGTAGGATTTCCCGCGCATGATGGCAACGGCAAGTCCCGCCCTGGCAAAACTGATCAGATTTTTTTTTACGTCATCCGGAATTTCTTCATCTCCTAAATCCTGAACATCTCTTCCATAGATACCAAATGCCGGCAGGCCAAATTGATTATGTGCCGCCAGCGTAGCGGCAAGATATACAGCGCCGGGTCTTTCGGTTCCGTTGAAACCCCATATCGCTTTTGGCAGTACAGGATTCATATCCATTGTTTCGCTTCCATAACACCAGCAGGGTGTTACCGAAAGAGAAACGCCCACCTGGTTTGATTCGAATTTCTCCGCACAGGCTGCCGCTTCCCGGATTCCGCCAATACAACTATCGGCTAGGATACATTGTACCGGCGAGCCATCGGGATATTTTAATTCCCTCTCGTAAAGAGCGGCAACATTTTTGGCCATCTTCATGGTCGTTTCTTCCAGGGATTCCCGTACGCCACCCAGGCGTCCGTCAATGATGGGTCTTATGCCTATTCTTGGATAACTATTTTGTTTTTTCATTCGAAAATATTTTATTTATGTTTTCCAATGAGGCACCGAGCAGTTTTTTCGCCATTTCATCCAAAGCCTTTTCATCCCCGGAAAAATGAAATACGGAGTGCTTGTGTGCAAGCGATTCATTCGGTTTTAAAAAAGCCGCTGGCGATACGCTTTCGATTTCATAAAAAGGTCCCATCTGGGTTCCATCAGCCAGGGGCCCGTCGTTATAGGCATTTACCGCATCTCCGGAAAAAGACGGCTTCGTTGTGTTCCATTCCTGGTTGAGATAGCGGGACCTGGCATCGACGTCAAAAATAATTATGGTCAGCACCTTATTTTCTGCGTCATAACTGCCGGCCATATTCTTTGCTTTATTCGAAGCTATCCCCAATTTTCTCCTGTCTTTTCCGTCTGCCTTAAAAAAAAGCAGACTATCGTTATATTTTAACCGGTCTGCAGGAATTTCTCCAAAATAATTCGTGGTGGCGACTTTGGCAAAATTGTCAACAGCCGTTTTCTGAAATGGTACAATAATAACTGTTGCCGGGGAGGGTTTAAACATATCCAGTATCCAGATGCAGGGCATGCCGGTAGATGATGTCCATTGCTGATCTCCCTTATTGGTAAGCACATTATTCGTTTCGTATCCTACCATTTTTACCGAAGTGTCTTCTATAATGCCTGTGCGGTTTATAATTTCCTGCCTTTCCAAAATTCGTATCGTGCGGTCTACCGCTAAGAGGAGTTTGGTGCCTGTATAGTTTACCAAATTCATTTCCTTATACATCATTGCCGTATTGCTATCCCTGCTTCTGAGATTCCAGCTTTCGGTATCAACGGTGGCGGGTGTTTTCCAATTATTAAATACCATTTCACTATCCGGCGTAAAGAACAGGGAAAATCGTCCGCCCTCCGGGCCGAGCCAAAGGCGATTTTCTCCTCCATAGGCATTCATATGCGCGTCCAGTTTTCCAAAGGCCTTGTAGTTTACCCAGCCAAAACTTGTTCCGTATTCGCCCCTGGCTGTCGAAGTAAATACCTTCGCCTGGTACTTTGGAGATACAATTATCTGTGCATCGCCATCCTTTAAAAGAACCAGCCCTGAATCCTGTTTTTTTAAAAATTCAAGGTCATAACCAAATTCACCTTCTTTAAAAGAGGGACTTGATTTATCGCTTTGTTTATTCATATCCGGATGATTACATGATACAGACAGGAGAGTAAAAAGTAATAGCAAGAGGGAATATATACTTTTCATATGAGCAGATGAAAGTTTCAATTAACAATTGATTAGCGAATACGATTGTACCGGCGCATTATTGGCGCCAAACAGGATATTTATTATTTAAACCACTCTTCCATTGGGGAACATACGAAAAATTTCCTTTACCAGAGAGTTTTTAGCGCAGTCTGGTGGCCAATAGTAAGCTTGTTTTGCAGGTCGTATGTGTCAAATGGCTGCAAGCCTTTATCGGTTATGGTATAAATATCATAATAAAAGATGAAAAATATCCGGTAATTTAATAGGGAGCGATTTTGTCGTATGCCGGTTACCTGTTGCGGTCATAAAAGTTTTGTATATAATTTTATAGGTTTGGCCGAATTTTTTTATTGAGAGTGGGTCTGGTCATATACATTTAGATAATTGCTTTTCACAATGCAAATCAACCATTACATGAAATCCAAATACTACCAAAGATTCAGACTATTTTCCAGCCTGAACATTTTTGCTTTTATTATCTGCCTTTTTACTATTTCCTGCAATCAAAAGAATGCCGGCACAATTGAAAATGCAGCGGATACCATAAAACCGGATGATAATCGTTTCACACCGGTAGCGCTAACTTCAGAAGGGGCCCTTGACGAACCGATGAATTTTGAGGTGCTGAAAGATGGCAGGGTATATATCAACGAACGAAAGGGTAACCTGAAGGTCTATAACCCGATAGACAAAACGGTTAGCCTCGTAGGAACGATACCCGTGAATACCAAGTATACCAGCAAAGCCGGCGAGGTAACCGAAGCAGAAGAGGGATTCATCGGGTTTACGGTGGATCCGAAATTTGAAGACAACCACTGGGCCTATTTATATTATGCCCACCCGACGATCTCTAAACATGTATTGTCCCGCTGGGAAATAAAGGATGAAAAACTGGTTCCTGGTTCGGAAAAAATCGTGTTGGAAATAAAAACACAACGAGAAGTATGTTGTCATACGGGTGGTGGCATGACCTGGGATCAGTCGGGCAATCTTTACCTGGCAGTCGGGAACAATACCGGGAATGTTGCAGAGAAATCTCAGACCGATGAACGGCCCGACCGGACCAGTTGGGATGACCAGCGCGGATCCGGCAATACAAATGACCTGCGCGGAAAAATATTGAGGATTCATCCCAATGCCGACGCCACGTATAGCATTCCGGAGGGAAATCTTTTTCCGGTGGGGACGGTTAAGACAAGGCCCGAAATTTATGTGATGGGTGACCGTAATCCATGGCGGCCGTCTATTGATACCAGGACCGGCTGGTTGTATTGGGGAGAAGTGGGTCCGGATGCGAATGAGGATTCCAGAACGACGCGGATGGGAATGGATGAATTCAACCAGGCCCGGGGACCCGGATATTTTGGATGGCCCTATTTTATCGGGAAAATGTGGCCTATCCGATGTATAATTATTTAAATGATTCTGTGTCACACGGAAAAGACCCGGCGAAGCCTACAAATTATTCGGTTAACAATACCGGTTTGAACGAATTGCCACCGGCGCAGCCTGCATTCATCTCTTATCCATACCGCAATTCTGAAAAATATCCGCTGGTTGGTTCCGGTGGCCGGTGTGCCGTTGGCGGCCCTGTATTCCGCCGCTCAAATTTCAACGATGCAAAAAGACCCTGGCCCGGTTACTATGAAGGTAAATGGATCGTTGCAGACCTTTCCCGCGGGTGGATTATGGCCATCAGCATGAAAGAAAATGGGGATTACAAATCCATGGAAAAATTTCTTCCTTCTTATCAGCCCATAGAGCCGATAGATATCAAATTTGGCCCCAATGGTGATCTGTATGTCCTGGAATATGGAAGTAACTGGTTCAGGAAAAGTGATAATTCAAAACTGGTGCGCATTGAATATAATGCCGGTAACCGTACTCCGCATGCACATGCTTCGGCCAACAAAAGCGGTGGAATATTACCACTCACCGTAAACCTTTCTTCTTCCGGAACCCGGGATTTCGATGGCGATTCCCTGAAATACGAATGGAAGGTGAATCAGGACAGCGGAAAAATTGCTTTTACCTTTAATGAACCAAATCCTATTTTGAATCTGGATAAACCGGGAGCTTATACTGCCATTCTAACGGTAACGGATCCCTCAGGAGCGAAGAATAGTCAATCGGTAAAAATAGTCGCTGGAAATGATCCGCCGAAAGTGAATTTGAATGTAACCGGTAACAGCACATTCTTTTTCGCGGGTAAACCATTTGACTATAACATTACGGTGAGCGATAAGGAAGATGGCAGCGTGGATCCCGGCCAGGTAGCTGCCAGCATAGATTATACATCCGAAGGATTCGATTTTGCGGAATTAATACAGGGGCAGCGAAGTGTGGACGCATCCACCCGATTCGCAGTGGCGCGGGCAATGATCAATAGTGTGGATTGTAACAACTGTCACCACCTGGACACGAAATCTGTAGGTCCGGAGTTTATAGAGATCGCTGAAAAATATAAATCGAAACATGACTGGGCATTGGATTCGCTGGCCCGAAAATTAAGGTCCGGGGGAAGCGGGGTTTGGGGAACGGTGAACATGCCGGCACATCCGTCCATATCCATGAATGACGCCCGCACGATTGTCAATTATATTCTCAGCAGTAATCAGAAAACAATCAGCACGCTTCCGTTGAAGGGCAGGTATACTCCCAAAATCCCGGCGGGGGATAACGGAAAAGGAACGGTTGTGATCCGGGCGGCCTATACCGATAAAAGTGCGAAGGGGTCCGAACCGCTGACCACGGAAGAAATTAAATTATTGCGCAGCCAGCAGGTGAGTCCGGGAAGTGCCGATATGATACAAAACGTTGAAATAAGTCTGCAAACCCTGTTTGCAGTAACACTGAATATCATACCCAGGGCAAATGGTTATATCGGATTTAAACAAATAGATCTGACCGGCATTCAAAAGTTGGAAATAAATGCCATTGCATTCCCTATGATGGGTTATTCGGGTGGCGCCATTGAAATCAGGCTTGACCATCCGTCCGGTGAGTTACTGGGTCAGGTAAATGTGGTGGCAGTTAATCCGGTTTTTCCCGGGATGACAGCGGATTCAATTCAAAATGCAGGAGGTGCAAAAACGAAGCCGGTCAAGGCATCAACAGCACCTCCCCTGGCGGCAAAAAAGCCCGCAAAGGCAACTAAAAAATTATCAGAGGATTTTAATCCTTTCGCGTTATCGGGGATAAAAGCAGATATTAAGTTGACCAGCGGACCGCATGATATATATTTTGTTTTCAAAAATGATAACGCAAAAGGGGAACAGCCCTTAATGTCAGTTTCGAATATCCGCTTTAACAATACGAAGGCGCCTTAAGACCAGTTTCTATCTAACTGTGAGAAACGGGCTGTTCACCTGTCGACTATTGGTATATCCTCAAAAACTCCGGAAATACTTTCTTTATCTCCTTCATTTATATTGGAATTAATGGCGGTGCCCGCGAACGTTCCGGAAGCTTTTCCATTACTGATAAAGGTTATTGTAACGGAGCCATTGTTCCTGGCTTGCCGGTCAGGGGCGCCTGGCTGAAAGCAATAGTCGAGCGTCGGAATGCCTTTGTGATAACTACCCGTATTGGCAGATTGGTGGGGCGGCTGGAAAAGATAGGATCCGGTTTCAAAGTTCGAAAAAATATGAAAGAGAAAGGCTTCGTGGGTCGTTATGCCAGTCGAAGTCGTATCGGAGCTGCCATTGCTGATTATTGCAAATGTGCCCCGGTTTCGGAAACGGATAATACTGTTCACCAGGCCCGTATAAGATTTTCCGTTTATAATCGCGGTAAATACCCCGTATGAGTTGTTGCTGCCGGATCCGGATGAAGTCTGCCCTAACATTTTTACGAATGACCAACATACCAGGGCAGACAGCATTAAAAAAATGATACCGGCTTTCTGAGCGGTTATATGAAAGAATGTTTTCATAGTTCATTTCTTTTCAACAAACCTATACTATGGGAAAGCATGAAAACCTATAAATGGGTGAACGACAAAAATAACTGGCAAACGACAGGTCCTTAAGCTTTAAAGAATTATATTCGTAAGGGTGTTGTTTTAATCTGCTAATCCTGCATTGATGAAGGATAAAATCTCTTGTATTGTAGTGGATGACGACGAGGTAGATGGTCTTACTACTTTATCTTTTCTGGAGGCATATCCCTTTATGGAAGTTACGGGCAGCTTTGATTCTCCGGAAACGGCCCTGGCCTTTGCGCAAAAAAAGACGCCTGATGTTTTGTTCTTGGATATCGATATGCCCGGAATGAACGGTTTTCAACTTAGGGAACAACTGTTTCATATTCCGGTTTGTGTGTTTATTACCTCGTATCCTGATTATGCGCTGGATGCCTTTGAATCGGCTGCCCTGGATTTCCTGGTAAAACCATTTTTGCATGACAGGTTCAACAAAACGATTGTAAGGATAAAGGAATACCTGACCATCCGTGAAAAGTCTGAACTACTCAATCACACGCTTGGTGCGGATACTATTTTCATCAAGGACGGGCACAGTCATATTAAACTGCAACTGCATGAAATTATTTATTTTGAGGCACTCAATAACTATACAAGCATCGTAACAACCAGTCGTAAATACGCGGTGCTTTCAACCATGGGCAACCTCTTAAAAGAAAAGGCGTTCAGCAGTTTCATTCGGATTCACCGCAGTTATGCGGTGCAAAAACATTTTATCAGGAAAATAAGTTCAGGCGAAATGCTGGTGGACGAAATCGTGTTACCAGTCGGGAGAAGTTATAGTGAGGAGATAAAAAAAATTAAATTATTATAAACAGGGATGCGGAAAGCCATCGTGTGTATCGCCATGATGTTTTCAATAAGTGCCTTTTCTCAGAAACTGGGATTGGCCCTGCTGGACTCACTTAAACTGGATTTATATAATACCCGGGACGATAGTTCAAAGGCAAAACTTTACCTGCGGATTGCAGACGTGTACATAGACATCGATCTGCGCAAAGCGGGGCTGTATGCAGATAGCGGCTCGTTTATTTCAAACAAAATCAACTGGAAAGAGGGTATCGCTAATTCTTATGTTACTAACGGAAATATTTACAATTTCCGGGGAGATTATAATAAGGCCGTCGCATCCATTAAAAAAGGCTATACTCTCTACAGCGAACTGGGCGATAAAAAACAGGTAGGACGCACGATTTACACACTCGGCATGTCTTACGAAAGATTGAGCAATTATGAGGAGGCCATCCGTTGTGGTTTTCAGTCTTTGCGCATTTTTGAGAATATTCCGGGCTGTGAGCGGGAGAGTGGCAATAGTTTGTCCATGATTGCCGTAATTTATTTTTTACAGAAAGATTTTAAAAAATCCATTGAATACAGCTTGCTGGCCCTGAAAAAACAGGAGTCAGCGAAAAATACGATTGGTGTTGCCAATGAGTTGAGCGAAATGGCGGACACGTATCATGAACTGCATGATTCGGCAAATGCGGTCCGGAATAACCTGAGAGCGTTGGAAATTTATAATAAAATCGGAGACAAATTCGGTGAGGCGCTTGTTAACTACCAATTGGGCAGGGTTTATGCCAGAAACTATGATACCGCACTGGCCTACTTATTCGCTGCTGAAAAATTATTTAATAAGTTAAGTGACAGCTCGAATACTTCTGCAACAAACATGGGCGAGATAGGCCGGATTTTATTAAGAATGGTCAAACAAAATGACACAGTACCCTCGACGCGTACCGGGATGCATCTCCCGAATACCAGGCCGGGAATGCTGCAGCTGGCGGGAAATTATCTGCAAAAGGCGGTTACCATCAGCAGGCTGAGCGGTGACAGGGAAGATGAAGTTGCCTTTTCCGCTGACCTTGCGGAGGTTCAGTCGCTAAGAGGGGATTATAAAAACGCCTATTATAATTTCCGAAAATATCAGGAGGTAACGGATTCCATTTTTTCCCAGGAAAATAAAAATAAGATTGCGGCCATAGAGAGCCAGCGGGCCATAGATCTGAAAAACAAGGAAATCGAAAATAAGGAATTGCAAATTGGCAATCAGCAAAAAGGGATGTGGTTGTTGATCATTTGCCTTGCATTTGTTCTGACAATAGGGGCGGTTTTATACTATCAAAGCATCAGCCGCAAGAAGACTAACAGGGCCTTGCATCAGCTCAACAATGAATTAGATGAGGCTAACCGGGTAAAAGCAAAATTTTTTGGCATTCTGGGCCATGACCTGCGGAGTCCGGTGGCCAACCTGATCAACTTTATGCAGTTGCAAAAAAGAAAACCCGGAGCCATGAATTTGGAACAGGTGGCTGACCGGGAAACCCGGATCACTGAATCAGCAAAATCTTTGTTGGAGACCATGGAAACCATGCTGCTTTGGAGTAAGGGGCAGATGGAGCATTTTAAACCGGACATTTCCGAAATCCGGGTAAAAGATTTGTTTGCGTACATCCAAAGATTTTTTACCGGTTCCGAATATATAAACTTCACTTTTCTGACTGAAAAGGATCTGGTGGTTCAGACGGATGAAAATTATCTCCAGACCATCATGCGTAATCTGACAGCCAACGCCAGCAAATCTTTGCTGGTAATGCCTGGTGCGGCGATAGAGTGGAAAGCCTGGGAAGAGGAAAATAATGTCTATCTCTCCATTTCTGACAATGGCCCCGGCGTCAGCAGTCAACAGGTAAAAGCCCTATATGATGAAACCGCCTCAAGTGGCGCCAAAACCGGGCTGGGTCTTCATATCATCAGGGATTTGACAAAGGCGATCGGATGTGTCATTACGTTGAATTCTCAAAAAAAAGAAGGAACTGAATTTGTTTTGTGTCTGGCCAAAATCGGTAAGTAAATCTCCCGGAACGGGTATAAAAAGATGACAGAGTTATGGGAGCTTGTATCCCTGACGTGCCAGCAATTTCCAGTGGCCCCCCTGCTTCTTCCAGATCATCAGAATGCCAATCTTTAATTCATTTGGCAGTTCTTTATTGGTAAGGCTGATGGAACTGGTATTCCGAACAATGGCTACATCGTTTGCCATACTTATACTTTGGTTCGCGATATCAATCTTTATGAATTTATTTGGTCCGGATAAAATATCATTCACAAATTCTGTTTTGTTCTGAACAAGCCCGGTGGAATGACCATAACTCAATTCGTCCGCGGTTAACTTTTCCAGTGTCGATTGGTCCCTGGAGATCATGGCGGTGTTCAGGTTCCCGATTAACGTTTCTACCTCGGTAGCCGAAGATTGCGCATGGGTAATCCGGAATAAAAACAGGCAGGCGAGGAGCAGGCATAGACGAATATTCATCATTTTATATTTGGAGGTGACATAATATTGTTCGCACAGCGAAAGATATCATTTTTCTTTTACTGATTTTTTTATCGTGTGGTCGTTTGGGCGGCCGTCAACAAGATAAGAATGGCCGTATGTAAAATTATGAAAATTATGCATGGGATCTATAGGACATGACCAGGCGAGACAAATTATTACAGATCCAACGGGAAATACGAACCCTGCCGCCTGTTCAAACTCCGCATTTAAATTAATCAAATGATTAAAATATTTGTTTAAATCGAATTATTTATTTTCCTTTGGGTAATAAATCGGATTATGGCAAAAAAAACACCCATGGTTGCGGATCTTTCAACCGAAGAAAAGATAAAGGAAGCGGCCCGGAAGGTGTTTACGCGTAAGGGCTATTCCGCGACCCGTACCCGGGATATCGCCGAAGAAGCCGGATTGAACCTGGCTCTGCTGAATTATTATTTCCGAAGCAAGGAAAAGTTATTCGGAATTGTCATGGTCGAAAAAATGCAAAAGTTTTTTGGTTTCCTGCTGCCCATTATAAACAACCCGTCAACTTCACTGGAGTCCAAACTGGAGAACTTATCTGCGGGTTATATAGACCTGCTCCTGACCAATCCGGACCTGCCATTTTTTGTACTGGCAGAAATAAGAAACAATCCGGATCTCATTACCAATTTTGCGCAGAAGAAGGATTTTTTAAGGGACTCTGTTTTTATTAAGCAGGTAAGAGAAAAAAAAACGGAACTGGATCCCTTTCAATTCCTGCTTAGCCTCCTGGGCATGTGCATTTTCCCCTTTGTTATGAAACCGGGTTTTCAAAAATTAACGGATACGGATGACCAAAAATTTAAGCAAATGATGCTGGAGCGGAAAAAACTGATTCCCGCCTGGTCAAAAGCAATATTAAAAGCAAAACATCCACTATAAGCCATGAAAAAGTATTTATTCATCGCGTTGTCGCTGATTTATAAAGGATCGCTGGCGCAGACCCGGGTGATTACGCTGGAACACTGTTATGAACTGGCGAGACAGAATTATCCGCTTATCAAGAAGCATGATCTGATCTCGAGAAGCAGTAATTATTCTATTGAAAATGCCGGTAAATTATACCTGCCCCAGTTTTCTTTGTCCGGGCAGGCCACGTACCAGTCGCAAACCATCGA
>Ga0066790_10000699_pt1 | contig 13188 bp, 18 predicted proteins | sample OrgsoiDNA2013050_FD_70963 | JGI IMG/M metagenome (GOLD analysis project Ga0066790, IMG submission 70963) | Permafrost soil microbial communities from the Arctic, to analyse light accelerated degradation of dissolved organic matter (DOM) -... | ecosystem: Environmental > Terrestrial > Soil >...
GAAGAAATCCTGGCGTTTAAAAATGATCATCCGGAACAGTTCCAATTGATTCCGGTCTTCAGCCGGGAAAAGATGGATGCGCCTGTTTTTGAGGGGCATATTGACGCGGCTAAATGTGAAATCATTTTTAAACAGATCGTTCCGCTGGCTGCCGACCAGGAGTATTTATTGTGCGGGCCGGCTCCCATGATTTTCGCCGTGCGTTCCTGGCTGCTGGGAAAAAAAGTGGAAGAGAAAAAAATCCATTTCGAATTGTTTTCTGATCCGGGTGAATCCGGACCATCAGGAAAAAAAATATCCGGCGACAAGAAGGAATCCTCTGACAAAAAAAGCCTGGTAACTATCCGGCTCGATGGCGTGTCGGCCGACTTTCAGATCCCGGTGGAAGGCCCCTCCATTCTCGAAGCAGCTATCGGGGCCGGCGCCGATCTGCCCTATGCCTGCCGGGCGGGCGTTTGCGCAAGCTGCCGCGCTAAACTGGTAAATGGGAAAGTGACCATGGATCAGAATTATGCGCTGGCAGAAGAAGAGCTGGAACAGGGATTTATCCTCGCCTGCCAGTCACACCCCGCTTCTGAAAAACTGATGATAGATTTCGATATCCGGTAACCCGTGAAAATAGTCTATTGCGGACTTAAGGTATTTAGCGCCTCGACAATTGCAACCAGATCTTTTTCCGTAACAGGTTGTTTAATATAATCATCCAAAAGAGTTTTATCGTTTTTAAAAACCTTATAAATAGCGTTTTTGTTTAAATAGAATTTTTTGTATTTGTGTTTATCCGGATATATAAGATAGTATTCATCATAGTTCTTGTATTCATCATATTTTTCCCCTAAAGTATAATACCCTTCACTCCGGTAATTGGCAGAGGTCATCGTGGTAATCAAACGCTTATATAAGGAATATCCGTTCTCGGATTTAACGATGGACTGAAGAAAGAAATCATTTCCGATAGCCGGAATTTTTTCAAATGAATATACCTGGGGGCTATCTGCTAAAATAAATCCTGAAATGGAATCTATAGGATAGGACCATATTTTATATTGCCCATTGATCACATACAGCCGGTTATTGTATTTATCGTAATTGAAGTACATGGATTCATCCGGTCCCGGAATGATTCGCTTATCGGTAAATTCAACAACACCTCTCATCCAGTTTAGAGAAAGATAAGGACTTCCTTTTGCTGATTCTTTAGCAAAAAATGTCGGTGTTAATCCCGGCTGTAGCCTGGTTTGACGCTCATAGGCGCTTAACTCTTGTTGTTTACTATTTTTTACATCCTCCTGGGCTTTGACATTTTTGCAGAAACAGGTTGCTAGAAAAATTAACAACAGCAATTCATGTTTTTTCTTCGGGCCAATGATCCGTCTGATATTTTTTTGTGGGGAGCATATCATGGCAACCGTGTTTTCATTCAGTGTTAATTAAATTTACAAAAAATATCTGTTTAGTGCGCGGTTTTTAACATGGTCAGAAATAAAATTGAACTATTCTATCCTGTCCAGTATTCAAAGAGAATGTGATATCCCTTTGGTGCCGGAGCATTCCGAATTATTGAAAATATCGTAAATTCATACTGCCGACTAAGGCAAATAAAACAGTTGATATGGGACACTTTACAATATTTCTTCCTGAAGAAAAAAAAGCTGATGTAAGGTGGGGAATGGTGCATAAAATGCAATTTCCCCTATTCCGTAAAAATAAGTCAGAATCAAAAATAGGTTATGTGGTTCATGTGACTGGTGAAGGAATTAAAACGGAATACCGCCTGTTTAAATCACCGAATGGCGAATGGTTTAAGGATCCGGAAGCGAAAATCGAATTAAATGACAGTATGCTTATCAGCATTAAGAATGCGATCATCGAAAAGGAATTGAGCGGTCAGTAAATCTTTTTTCAATTTTTCCTGCCCTGTTGTCCCTTTCCCGTTATATCCATATTTGTCAGCGGGTAATACTAATTTCAAATCACATGGATATTTCAATACAAATAATTGAAGCCATAAAGACATCAGCCGGATATAAGGATTCGGACAAGGATTATACGATTACTATTGAAGGTCTTTGCGAAATGATGCCCGGAACTTCCAGACACTTAATTATTGGGGCCCTGGTGGATATGGCTGGTGTCAGGGTAATTGATTCAGTTGATGGTACAATAGATTTTCCTTCCAGCTATTTCAGGTAATATTTTCCCCATGCTAAACTAACAACCGTTAGTTTTTTTATCCATTTAAGCTGTAAATTGCGGCATGTCCGAAAGGGAACAGGAAATATTTGATCAGAAAATTGAACAGGAAATCCGCATCGAGCCGAAGGACTGGATGCCGGACGACTACCGAAAAATGCTGATCCGCCAGATGTCGCAGCATGCCCACAGTGAAATCGTGGGCATGCTTCCGGAAGGCAACTGGATCACCCGTGCACCGTCTCTGCGCAGGAAAGCCACCCTCATTGCTAAAGTGCAGGACGAGGCGGGACATGGATTGTATCTCTATTCCGCGACAGAAACACTGGGCATCACCCGTGATGAAACCATTGAACAGTTACTCGCAGGTAAAGCAAAATATTCTTCCATCTTTAACTATCCCACACTGACCTGGGCCGATATCGGCGTCATTGGGTGGCTGGTAGACGGCGCGGCGATCATGAACCAGGTGCCACTGTGCCGGGCGTCGTATGGTCCTTATGCACGCGCCATGATCCGCATTTGTAAAGAAGAAAGTTTTCACCAGCGCCAGGGTTTTGAAATCCTGCTCACGCTGAGCCGGGGAAACGAATCACAAAAAAATATGTGTCAGGACGCCATCAACCGCTGGTGGTGGCCATCCTTAATGATGTTTGGTCCGAACGACGATGCATCCCCCAACAGCCAGCGCAGCATGCAATGGAAGATCAAACGGTTTAGTAATGATGAACTGCGGCAAAAATTTGTGGATGTTTGCGTGGATCAGGTTAAAACATTGAATATGCAGTTGCCGGATCCGGAAATCCGATGGAATGAAAAAACCGGTCATTTTGATTTCGGTCAAATCAACTGGGATGAATTCTACGAAGTGCTGAAAGGAAATGGCCCCTGCAATCATGAGCGGCTGGAAGCCAGAAAAAAAGCGCACGCAGAAGGAGCCTGGGTCCGGGAAGCGGCAGCAGCACATGCAGCGAAAAAAAATTATTCAGACAATCCCGTTTTATATGGAAGCCAAACCACCAGCTGAAAACTGGCCGCTCTGGGAAGTATTTATCCGGGCCCGACAGGGTCTGGATCATAAACATGCGGGCAGTCTTTATGCCGCCGATGCGCAGATGGCGATTGAAAATGCGCGTGACGTATACACGCGCCGAAACGAAGGCATCAGCATCTGGGTAGTGGAAAGTAAAAACATTCAAGCTTCAAATCCGGCCGAATCCGATACATTCTACGATCCGGCTAACGACAAAGTTTACCGGCACCCCAGTTTTTACCATCTTCCGGATGAGGTGAAAAATATATAACCGATGGACCTTCTTTCAACCTATATTTTACACCAGGCCGATAATGCCCTGATCATGGGCCACCGCAACAGCGAATGGACGGGTCACGGACCGATACTGGAACAGGATATTGCACTTTCAAATATTGCCCTGGACCTGATCGGACAGTCAAGAAATTTCTATCAGCTCGCGGCCAGCCGGTTAAACGAATTCGCTCCCGGAGAATCTGTCAGCGAAGACGATCTCGCATACCTCCGCGACGTAAATGAGTTCAGAAACTTCATACTGACCGAACAGGTCAATGGCGACTGGGCGAAAACCATTCTCCGGCAATTTTACTTTAGTACTTATCAATTCCTGCTTTATAAAGAACTGGTAAAAAGTGAATACCCCGAAATCGCCGCGATCTGCGAAAAGTCAATCAAAGAAACCCGGTACCACCTGAAATGGAGCAGCGAATGGGTCATCCGCCTGGGCGATGGCACACTGGAAAGCCATACACGCATGATGGAAGCAATAAAACTATTAAATCCCTGGATTTCCGAATTATTCATTCCGGCAGATTTTGAATATGAAGCCGCAGCAACGGGCGCGGGCATTTTGCCGGATGGCTTAAAAGAAGAATGGTTCCATCAGGTGAATAAAGTTTTCGAAATTTCCACCCTGCCGGCGCTTACGTCAGAAAAAAAACCCATGCAGATATTGTCTGGCAAAAAAGGAGTTCATTCTGAACAGCTTGGATACCTTTTGGCTGAAATGCAATTTCTTCAAAGGGCCTATCCTGGCAGCACCTGGTGACCGGAAAGTATGGGAGTGTGGAAGTATGGGAGTGAATTATAAAATATGAATGAAGAACAGATCATAAACATTTTATCAGAAGTAAAGGACCCGGAAATTCCGGTGCTCACGATTTCTGACCTCGGCATTTTGCGCGCGGTTGAATGCGCAGGTGATACCATCAAAATTCAAATCACGCCGACATATAGTGGTTGCCCGGCCATGGAAATTATCCAGGAAGATATCCGGACAGTACTCGCAAAACACGGATTGGATCGGGTTGAGATCAAACAAATCCTCTCCCCGGCCTGGACCAGTGACTGGATGAGCGAAGCGGGTAAACAAAAACTCAGGGCCTATGGTATTGCTGCGCCTTCTGACCACGCATGCTTTTTGAACGGCGAAGATCAACCCCAATCCTGTCCCCACTGCCTTTCCAAAAATATAGAAATGATCAGCCGTTTCGGTTCAACGGCCTGTAAAGCACTATATCGTTGCCTGGACTGCCTGGAGCCATTTGATTATTTTAAATGTCATTAAAACACATAATGTATGCCGGAGATTTTGTTTGAACTCAGGGAGCGGGTCGCCCATGTCTCCCTGAACCGTCCCGAAAAACTGAATGCGTTTACCCGCAGTATGGCGCTTGAATTACAGGATCAGTTACTCGCCTGTGATGAGAATGATACGGTTCGTGCCGTAGTGCTGAGTGGTGTGGGACGCGCATTTTGTTCCGGACAGGATCTTTCTGAATTCCCCCTGGACCAATTGCCGGATTTTGAAAAAACTATTCATGAAAATTATAATCCGGTTATCCGTTTATTAAAGACAATCCGCAAGCCGGTCCTTTGTGCAGTGAATGGAATAGCAGCCGGAGCCGGAGCGAATATTGCACTGGCCTGCGATATAGTCATCGCGGTGAATACGGCCAGTTTTGTTCAGGCATTTTCAAAAATCGGTCTGATACCGGATTGCGGGGGGACCTTTTTCCTGCCCCGGTTAATTGGCCTGCAGAAAGCCACAGCCCTGATGATGCTGGGAGATAAAATTTCTGCCGCGGATGCGGAACGCATGGGTATGATCTATGCCAGTTTTGAAGAGAATGTATTTGAGGAGAAAACAGCTCAGCTTGCCGGGACGCTGGCCACACTGCCCACCGTTGCATTAATGTTAACCAGAAAGGCTTTACTGGAATCGTCCACAAATAATCTGGAAGAACAGCTGGAACTTGAGAAAAAATTTCAGCATAAGGCCGGGAATACAGAAGATTTCAGGGAAGGTGTCGCGGCTTTTTTACAAAAACGTGCGCCCCGGTTTACCGGGAAATAATTTGATCAACGGGCTATAGGGCTTTCGATTCCTTTACATCGTTAACGACCGCATTCATGGGACGAACTGTTGCTTTGTTACTATTCAATGATTTTTCCAGGCTGACATATTCCATTTGTAGTTCAAGGATCTGGGCATGATTATAAACAATTTCTTTCCTGAGCTCCGAAATTTTGAATTGTTTTTTCTTTAACTGGCGGCTTCTCAGGTAATAACCTGCAAATACTGCCCCTAAAACGATGAGGATCAGGCTGAGCACATTCAGGGTAAATTCAACATTAAGCATGGTAAAGTTTTATTGGTTTGAAAGGGTTATTTGATAATTTCTTCGATATGGCAAAGCTTCCCGTCCTGGTTCATTCCCTCCACCACGATCCGGAATTTATTGCTGACATCATTATTATAAAATGCAAAACTCATAGTACGATGTGTTTTATCCAGGCGGAGTTTGGGGTTCCAATACAGGGTTGACCTGAAATCGGAAGCCTGGAAATCCTCTATTTTCTTATCATAATGAGTTTGATAAAATTCCCTAACCGGCGTATACCCTGTGATAACAGCAAATCCCGTTTTGTTCTCCAGAATATTGGCCTGATCCAGCGCCTGGCGGCTCGTGATAGCCAGGGTAGGCAGTCCTTTCTGATTTGATTTCGGAAGGAACTTGATAAAGAGAACTTCTTTCATGTTGACAGATTTCAGATCATCCATCGCTACGGGTGTTCCGTCGAGCGTAACATTGACATTGCTGCGGAGCGCAAAACTATTCACCCGGTAAGAAGCCAGTCTGGCTTCCCCGGCAGGAGCATTTTCTTTTATACTTACCGGAAAACGCAGATCAACAAAATTTTCAGACAGATAATGGGCAGCGCTCTCTGAATTTTTGCCTGTTGAATCATTTTTGGGGCTCACGATATAACTCATGGCAGGGGAGGAAACAGAATAGTCGTGGGTCTCAATTAGATTTCCATTCATTTCTTTCTCCAGGATAACGTCCGGGACTTTCATCCATGCAAAAGAAGGTTCATCGGCCTTCGCGGGCGTTAATGCGGGCAGAAGGTCAGAATATAAACTGATCTGTGCATTATTGTTCAGCTTGGCGGCATGATTGAACCGGTAAACTACCTGCACGGAATCATAAAAAAATAAACCGCTTTGTCCAAATTTACCATTGGCATCAACCGGCATTTTCAGCACATGTTTTTTCCGGTCGCGCGAAATCATTAAGAGCGCCATGGAATCCTGTGAATCGAGATTTGTGCCATTCCTGACTTCACCCTTTACCGACAGGAACCCGGCATCGCGCGGATATTTTAATTCCGGGAAATTCCCAGTTACCACCGATCCCCAGTTAAATCTTCTCCAGCCATGCGTTAGCAGTAAAAGATCCAGGTGTTCATTGGCATTTACGGTATTCGTAAGAAAAGATGCGGCATCCGGAATTATTCCTTTTAAATCTCCCGCTATCAACAGGTCAGAATAAATCGTATGGCTGCTGTCGTAACCGAGACCGGCGTCAGTCACTGAAACGGAAAGGTTGGTCACCAGGCTATCCGGTATTTCGATCGAAATCTCATTACGAGCTCTTTTATTCACGCTCACGACTTCGTTTTTCAGCTGAATCTTCGCATAAGCTTTCCCGTTATTAATAAATGCAACTCGTTCGGCCAGGGGTGACATATCCCCGTCAAAGGCGGTCAGCTGTAAAATGCCGCAGGGAAATGAAGCGGCGGACAAGCTGCCTTCTGCTTTATTATTCTCGAGGATCAGACTATTGCGATAAACGACTTTCTGATTGATGGTTCCAACGACTATGATCTTGGTCAGGTTGCTGGCATCCGCCGATTTTTCCAGTTTATAATGAACCTGGTCATTGTTATAGGGATCCGCGTGTAAAACCAGGCCATTTATTTTTGCATCGGGGATCGGGGTGGTATGCGGCTCCCCCGTCTCGTCGGACCAATATGCGCTATAATGTTGTCCCGTCATGGGTTTAAAACGTAAACTACCCATTCCGTTATATGTGGTATAGAAAGAATCGATAAATATATTGTTGGCAGTCTTAATGACTCCGCTCACCATTGCTGGTCTGTTGTGCTGGTTCAGGGCCTCAAAAGCCAGGATGGACGAAACCCCGTTGATGAGATCGCCGCCTTCAGGATAGAATCTAACGGTTGTTTGCAACTTGTCGGGCGCCGGATAATTTCCTTCAATTGGCATCAAAACGGGAATATCTTTATTAAATAAGAATGAATTGTCAAAATTCAGCATCCACTGCGTATAGGCTTTCACGTGAATAACACCGTTTTTTACCCAGGCCGGGATTTGAAAAAAACTGCTCGCGCCGCCTTCGGAGATGGGCGCTATACTGTGCAGGAGTAATCTGCCATTGGCGTCTGTCCAGTCAAAATACAGGTTTTTGCTCACAGCAGAAGGCCGGCCATCGCTCAGGAGATAGGCATTCATCCAGACGGTCTCACCTGGCAGGTAAGTATCTTTATCAAAATGAATATGAATTTTCTCCTGTGGGAACTTGTTATTGTAAACGCTGAGGGAGGAATCGAGTGACTGGCCAAGGGTGATTCCCCGGAACAGGCATACGGCACAGATTAATAGGGTTAGTCGGTTCATTTCAAAAGGTTTGGATTCTAACTACTTAGCAAAACGATATCAAACTCAAAAAGGGGGCAGTATAACTGACCCCTTCGTGCTTAAAACTATTGATTCAAATTAACCATTGATTACACTACTATGCGTCAGATATTTTACGGTCGGATGATATATAAATAAACAACTTCCGTTCTTGATCGTCCTGATAATCTTCGGGCTCATCGCATTCGGTATCGCTGCACAACCCAGACTTCTTCCCATTTCACCATTATCCTTTAAGTATTCGGGACTGATATAATCAGAACCATGTAAAACGATATGTCTTTTTGCAGCCAGGTCGTTATACCCTTTTTCAAGACCCCTTACCTTTAAAGAAAGACCATTTCTTCCAACATAAGTTTTCGAGGTAACAAAAAAGCCGAGGCTGCTTTTAAATGAATTCGCTCGGTTAGAAAAAGTAGTGGCGTATTCAACACCTGAATTCATACCATGCGATACATAGGTGTTAAACAATAATTTTTTGTGGGCCACATCTATTACGTACATCCTTTTGCTACTGGATGACTGGGTAAAGTCGCAAATGGACAATACATCAGATTTTTTCAACTGGCCTTTTTTCAGCAGATTATGATATCCTCTCCAGGCATATTCAAAAGCTTTCTGGTTCAATCCCGATTTTTCGAGTTTCATTGAATCATACAGCGTAAGGGCCTGTTTAATGACCATCTTCACTTCAAAAGCTTTTTTAACCGCCGCACTTGCGTTAAAATCCGGAGCATTGTCAACATCGGCCAGCTTTTTAGCGGCTGCCGTATTGATGTCAGGACTGCTGTACTTAAAGTTTTTGAAATTGTTATTGGTCAAAACAGGAATATGGTAAGTAGCCGCAACGACAGCGGTACTCGTTGATATTTCTATTTTTTTGTGATTGCTGGAAATCAGCACGGGCGATGTAATGACCAACAGCGAGACGCTACTGGTTGATACGAGTTTAGACAACGTTTTCATGACGCGCAGGATTTAAAATGTTTTCAAAAAGGTTCGAGTCGGATCGGATCTGGTTATTCACCAGTCGGCTTTTCATCGGTACCACACACGGAGCATTTAATTAATCCTTAGGTCTGTTCCAAGCGTAATATTAATGGATAGTCATAGCAGTAAACGATAGCATTTGCCTGATATTGTATTTTTCCGATAGGAGAGTGGATACTTATCGCAAAACAAATATTGCAATTTTACTATTCAAATCATAATTTTTTAGACGAAAAAAATTTAATTAATTGCTTCCGTATGATAAAGAACTACGGATATAATTTCAAGGTTTGGACCAATTCATAAAAAGGATTACAAAGGAAACATAAAGCCCGCGCAGTAGCTTAACAATGAGAGACTTATAAGCAAAATATTATTCCTGGCCAGGGGCCGGTTTTCTGACGGATACACCTTATTTGTTCCATCATTTGGAAAATTTTTCCAAAATTGAGAACGGGTTAATGATAACTCTTATCCGAATTCTTTTTGGGGCCCGTAAATTCCATTCCGGAAATTAGTAAATCCACTTTTTCATTCATGGCTCTGAGCTCACGAAGGATTAACCAGAATGTGTCCTGATTACCTTCATTGGCAATACTGATCACCGGCTCCTGCAAAGAATAGGATTTCACTTTAAGTTCGTCTGACTTCGGAGCAATTGTCTCCGCACTCTGATGAAGAGACTCTTTTTCCAGGTCCGTATGAAGCAAGTCCTGAACACTTACTTTAAAATATTCTCCCAGTTTGATGAGTTCGGCCAGGTTGGGTTCACTTTTCTGATTTTCCCAGTTCCCGATCGTATTGGCACGCTTATGAAAAAGGACGGAAATTTCGTCCTGATTAAGGTTTCCTTTTTTACGGAGAAATCGGAGGTTCTTAGAAAATGGTAAACTCATAGAAATAGGGATTGCTTGTCAATTTTATTTGGATTACCTCAATTTTATTGCTATATTTACACATGAATATCACAAATATAAGCCAGTTTTCTCAAATGGCGCAATTTATTGATATTAATCTGCCAAATCTGCAGTAAGCAATTATTAAGTCTCCAGATTAGAATTTAAGGCTCGGTCAGTACCGTCACAGTCCCTTGTGAAGGGCTATTCATATTATTAAATATAAAACCATGAAAAACAGCATGTTATTCAGTCTGTCAAAACAAACCGGCAAACTCGCGTCGATTATTGAGGAAATCGTACATATTGCTGACCCTGAGAAGATATTACTGTTATCTGTAACATATAATTATCAGTTAAAGGAAAACATATTCATTAAAAATCCAATGAAGGACTATTCTGGCGTATGCTATGATTTGCTCGCACTTCCGAGGGCAAGGATGCAAAAACCCTCATAGAACAGGAAATAACGATTAGTATGCGGTTACGCAACCAGGTTGATTTGCATCTGCATATGATGGATGTTCATGAATTCAATAGATTAATAAAGGCAGGGGATGAATATTTTAGATTCTTATTATTAAATGCCTTTATTCCGTATGACCGGGGGCATATTCCGTTGGAATACCCTGTGGGAACCGCTTAGAAGTGATATGATAATCCAATGGCAGGGTATTGCAGTATTAACTCATATCTCCAATCGGCTTTTACAAATAATCCGGAAACTATCCTGGCTTCGATACCAATTCCGCATATCAGCGCAAACCCGAAATACTGGTCGGGAGGAGGAGTGTAATAACCGTTTGGAGCGGGTTTTGTATTTACAAAAGCACCTGAAAAACCCAGATAAAAATAAGGCTGAACCCTGGATGTCGTAAAATTATATTGAACCGTCAAAGGAAAACTGAGAATTTTCTCAAGGGTGTAATCATCATATGGAACATCAAGCGCCTCATTATAAACTTTGTTTTTATTGGTGGATGAATAATTTATGCCAATATTTATTGAAGTTTTTCTATCCACTTTTGGCAGAGAAAACCGCAATGTAAAATTAGCCGTGAACTGCTGATCCTTGCCTCCGAATGGAAGTCCGCCCACAAAAACCAATGGAAGAATAACTGTTTTCGGCTTCTGATATAGATTCGTTGCCCGTACCCGCGAATCACAATTGTCTACTTTCAAAATAAAATCCGACATGGCTTTATCATTATATCCTACTCCCTTAACTAAAGCATTAACTTTTTCGCAGGATATGGAAACAAAATTTAAATAATTATAATAATTCGCCTGCTGGATGACCTCACCTGAATTCAAACTTACCATATCAAAAAGAAAATAATTGGTTTCATCACGTTGAATCAGATAGAATTTACGTTGGGGGGTTTTACATAGGAATATAAATTGTATTCCCCGTTCACCAATTGTTTCAAAAATGCGGAAACCCTGACCGAATCATCTGCAGTATTTAAAAAATTCATGCTCTTATACACATCAGTCCCCATTCCAAACGCCATAAGATCTTCCGGCCTGAAGTCTTTCCATTCCGCGGATCCTTCTTTTTTGAATTTTACAGTTTGAGCTAACTCTGACTCTGTCGCAACCAAAATAAATCCTTTTATAGTATCCTTGTTTTGCGTAAGGATATAACCGGGATCAAAAGTTTGCTGGGCGATCAGTGTGCAATGGAAGAAACATACGATTGCTAATAAAGCGATGAATTTCATGATAGACGTCGTGTTTCGGGGCTAAAAAAGGAAAACGATACCCATATTACATTTATTTTTATTCATACAAAGAATAAAATGCAATTTGGGGCCTGATTTCAAATATGCTCACTTTAATCGTACTGATCATCACCGGATTTATCATTGGAATATTCGGCACCGTGATTGGCGCCGGCGGAGGTTTTATCCTGGTGCCCATCCTTATTCTTTCTTATCCTGAATTGAGCCCGGAAACGATAACGGCCATATCCATTGTAATTGTAGCGGCAAACGCAATCTCTGGTTCTGTTGCCTACGCACGGTCCGGGCGGATAGATTATAAAGCGGGAATAATATTTGCCCTTTTTACGATCCCGGGCTCCATTCTGGGTGTCTTAACCACCCAATTTATCCCCCGGAACATTTTTAATATCCTGTTTGGGATATTGCTCATAGCTCTTTCCGTTTACCTGATGCTCAGACATAATAAAGCCATCACCCCGGCTGTGGCGGACGTGAATAAAAGACGATGGAAGCATCACTCACTAACGGATAATGCCGGCGAAACATATAACTACACGTACAATCAAACCAGGGGAATTATAATCAGCGTCCTTGTCGGATACATATCACCGGTTTTAGGAATCGGCGGCGGTATCATTCACGTACCCGCCCTGGTTCAGTGGTTGCAGTTTCCGGTTTTTGTCGCTACTGCCACGTCCCATTTTATACTGGCAATTATGTCAACCGTCAGTGTCATCGTTCACGCAATCAAAGGGAGCTACAATGACCCTAAAATATTACACATGGTGATCGGATTAATTATCGGTGTAATTCCCGGCGCACAAATCGGCGCCTGGCTCTCTCACAAATTAAGAGGAAACACCATTATCCGTGTGCTGGCTGTCTGCCTCGGACTGGTTGGCATTCGCATTCTGTTGAGCTAGATCGAATTTAGTTGTTCTTTATCTTTCCCATAAAACGATAGGGATCAATAGAGGTATGACTTTCCATGGGTCCTGGAACTTCATAAAAATCCAAAGCAAGAAAGGAATGTGTTTCGTGTATCTGCCAGAGCCAGAGTTTTCTGTTTTCTTTGAGTGTAATATCTAACTCGGGAATCAGCTCTTTTACCAATCCATCCCAACAGGCTTTTTCCAATTGTTCCCTGGCGCTCAGATTGGCAGAATCACTGGCATCTTTATCGGCCCATTTTCTATGCGCAAAATGGGTATCCGTGTGAAGGAGAATTTCCTGTTGTGTAGCATTTGTTTCCATATTCCGGGGTTTAGGTCCTATATATTAGACGTAAATTTTTTAAAAGAGTAACCGGTTTGGGATAAAAAAACTTGTTAAATGTTAAATAAT
>Ga0066790_10000700_pt1 | contig 13188 bp, 9 predicted proteins | sample OrgsoiDNA2013050_FD_70963 | JGI IMG/M metagenome (GOLD analysis project Ga0066790, IMG submission 70963) | Permafrost soil microbial communities from the Arctic, to analyse light accelerated degradation of dissolved organic matter (DOM) -... | ecosystem: Environmental > Terrestrial > Soil >...
CCGTCGGCGAAGTTGACCCCGTCCCAGGAGTCCTTCCAGCCCTGGTTGACGAGGCCGCGGCTGGTCTTGCAGGCGTATTCGACGAAGCCGTCGCCGTCGGCGTCGCCGTAGCGCTCGACCCACTCCAGCGCCCGGTCGGCGTGCGGCAGCAGGTCCCGGACCTCGGCGTCATGACCGCCCCAGCGGTGCAGTTCGCCGAGCAGCATCACGAACAGGGGGGTGGCGTCGGCGGTGCCGTAGTAATTGCTGCGCCCGCCGAGGGCGAGCGAGGCCGCCGGGCCGAACCTGACCTCGTGCAGGATGCGGCCGGGCTCTTCCTCGGAGGCGGGGTCGAACCCGCTGCCCTGGCGTTCGGCGAGCGTTTGCAGCGTGCCGACCGCCAGGCTGGCGTCCCAGGGCAGCAGCATCCACGCGGTCAGCAGCGAGTCCCGCCCGAACACGGCCAGGAACCAGGGCACGCCGGCCGCGACCACCGGCCGCCGCGGGTGGCCGGGGTCGAAGATGCGCAGGGCGCCGAGGTCGGTGATGCTGCGCTGCAGGGTCAGCGCCAGGTCCTGATCGGGCGTGCTGACCTGCGGTGCGCGCCGCCGCCAGGCACGCAGCCTGCGTGCGGGCACGGCGTGCTCGACCGGTTGGCCGCGCGGGTGACGCAAGGGCAGCGCCGCACCGTCCTGGACGGTCACCACTTCGATGCTCGCCGTCCACTGGCTGCGGCCGGGAAGCGTCACCGGCCACCGCAGCCGCCCGGCGGTGATCTCGGGCCGCCCGTCGGCCGCAATGAGCACCTCATGGTGGCTGTCCCCCCGGTGGGCGGCCAGTCGCAGCGTGGCGGCGGCCGGGTGGGCGTCCGCCTCCACCGGCCGAGTTCGCCCGTCCTTGACCTCGAACAGGTCGGCGAAGTCGGTGCCGGCCTCGAGGCTGACCACGCAGCTGGCAGGCTGTGAGCTGGCGTTGCGGACGGTGATGTCTTCGCGCAGGCCGTCGCCGACGTAGCGGGACCGTTCGACCAGGAGGGTGCTGTCGGCGGTACCCGCGGTGGGCAGAGAGCGGCTGATGAACGTGGCCGTGTAAGGGTCGCTGTGCTGCACGGTGAGCGGATGCGGCGGGCGGCCGTCCAGCGCGAGCTGCCATCGGCACAGTACCCGGGTATCGCGGACGAACAGGCCATGCTGGAAGCCGGGCCGGATATCGCCGGCCTGATCGCTGATGCAGAAGGTGGAGCCTTCCACCAGTGTCACGGGCTGGCTCGCCGGCTCTGGGCCAGGCGCCGGCCCGCCCGCGGCCCATGGCTGCGTCACGGCCGCGTCCGGTCAGGCGCTGATATGGTCCAGGCGGTCGCCGCCGCGCAGGGTTCCAGCTCGGGGCTGGCGCGCTCGGCCGGCCCGGCCGAGCAGGATCTGCCGGTAGAGGCGCTCATGGTCCAGGGCCATCCGCCGGATGGAGAACCGCTGCTCGGCGGCGGTGCGGCAGTCCGTGCGGCGGATCTGTGATAGGTGGCCAACCGCAGAGATCATCTCCTTCTCGTCGCGGCACAGGAAGCCGGTCTTGCCATGCTCGACGATCTCGGGCGCCGCGCCGTTGGGGAAGGCTAGCACGGGCGTACCCGCAGCCAGCGCCTCCACCATGACCAGGCCGAACGGCTCGCACCAGGTGATCGGATCGAGCAGCGCCGTCGCCCGGCGCATCAGGTCCAGCCGGGGTTGCAGCGGCTGCTCGGACGGCAGGCCGTCGCCGGGCTGCAGCAACGGCCGGACCTGCTGCTCGAAGTACTGCCGTTCACCGGGGGTGCGCATCTTCGCCGCGATCACCAGCCGCTGCCCGGCGGCCCTGGCCACCCGGACCGCATGGTGAACCCCTTTCTCCGCGGCCATCCGGCCCACGAACAGCAGGTAGCCGCCGTCCCCCGGACCGGGCTTGTGCATCTGGAGATCGATGCCGTGGTGGATGACCGCGGTGACGGGAACCTCATTCGCGGTCCTGGCTTGCGCGTGAGAGATCGCCACGACGGCGGCATGCCCGGCGATTTCGGCGAAGATCCGGCGCGTCTGCGGCGTGAACGGCGCGTGGCTGGTGGTCACCAGCGGCGGGTGGCGCCCCCGCCGCGCACCGGCGAGCAGGGCGCCCAGGATGGTGTGGTCGTGGATGATGTCCAGGCCGGCGAACGCTTCGTAGGCGGCCAAGACGTGCGCGGCCTCGGCGACGCTCTCCCCCATCGGCTCGCAGGCGGCGGGGTACAGGTAGTCGCGCGACACGGGGCAGGTGGACTCGCCGACGGTGAACAGGTACACGTCGTGGCCCAGCCCCTGCAGTCCCCGGGCGAGGCCGTCGATGACCATCTCGGTACCGCCGTAGGCGGGCGGCGGCACAGGCAGCCAGGGCGGGGCGATCAGGCCGATGCGCACCGGTGCTCCTCCCCGCCGGGCGCGCTCACCGGGCGGATCCAGCCGAAGCTCGCCTCCCAGCGCAGCCCGCACGACTGGCATGCGAACCTGGTGCTCTTGCCGTCGGTCTCCGGGGCCATCTGGCGGGCACCGCAGCCCTCGCACTGGCGGGGCGCTTCCAGCGCTGACCTGACATCGAGGTGAGCGGTGTACATCTTCATGTGCTCACGGCATCACCGGTATCACCGGCATCAAAGGGACCAATGTCCTTTTGCGGGACAACCAGCGGTACGAGCAGGATCGGCACGGCGGCGGATAGCACGGTGTGCCTGACCGTGCGGGCCCGCCCCGGGTCGAGTTGCCTGGACCAGCCGAGCACGATCATGTCGGCCCGCTCCCGGGCAGCGACATCCACGATGTGCTCGCCGGTGACACCGGTGCGGAGCTCAAGCCGCGCCCCGGACCGCACGCAGTTGCGCGCCAGGAATTCCTCCGCCCAGGCTCGGTGGGCGTGCGCGGGCTGATCCCAGAACATGGGCACGGTCGCCTCGTTGAACACATGCAGCGCGACCAGATCCACTCCGGCCGTCGCGAACTGGCCGACCGCCTCGGCGACCGCTCTCGCGGACTCTGGCGTCCCGTCCAGCGGCAGGAGCACCCGGCGGATACCCGGCCGCTGGCCGCGGGCCGCTGGGGGCACCACGATCACCGGCTTCGCGCAGGAACTGACGATGCGCTGCCAGAAGGACCGGGAAGGCTGCTCGCTAGCCAGGACTCCCAGCACAGCGCCGGGCTCGCGCAGCGCCCGGAGCAACCGGGCCGCTGCCGGCCCGGCCGGCGTCCCCTGGGCGAGGCTGACCCGGCGCACGTCAGCACGGATGATCTCGCCGGCCATTGCGGCCGTCTGCATGACCTGGCCGTCGGCGTCGGCGCCCGTGGTCAGCGCGACAACTTCCATCATGTCAGCTTCCTTTCCCCGGTGGGCCGAGGCTGCAGTGACCGGTCACCCGGCGAGGCTCCTGGCCCGCGAGTCCCGCGAGCAGGGGCGCATCCGTGGTGATCTCGACCCGCTCGCGGGTGATGTGCAGCCTCACCCGCCGTCCCAGGCAGCGGAATCTCAGGTGCAGGCTGCCCCAGGCTGCGGGGAGCCGCGGATCCACGCTGAGCGCGCCCGCCTGGACGCCGACGCCGGCGAATCCGCTCAGCATCGCCTGCCAGACGCCGCCGAGGTTGGCGATGTGCAAGCCGGCGGCCGTGGTGCCGGTCAGGTCGGACAGGTCAATCGCCAGCGCGGTGCGCAGCATCGCCAGCGCCTCATCCGGGCGCCCCGCCCGGGCCAGCAGCGACGCGGTGATAGCGGGCGAGAGGGAGGATCCGTGCGATGTCCGCGGGCCGTAGAAGTCGAGATTGGGGATCAGGGAGCGCGGTGCGACCTCGCCGGGCACCATGTGATGCAGCATCAGCACATCCGGCTGCTTGATGACCTGGGAGGCGACGATCCGCTCCCGTCCGAGAAGGAGGTCGGCGGCCACCGGCGGGGCGGCGACGCCGGCCATCAGCAGGGGTTCGAGGCAGTAGTAGCCGGCGAACTGCTCATAGCGCCCGGTCGCGGAGTCGTAACCGTCCACGATCCGGCCGGCCAGCTCCCGCCACCACCCGCTCTCCTGCGCGGTGACCGGCATGCGGTCCGCGGCGTCCGCGGCCGCGCGGAGGTTCCAGCGGGCCATCACGTTGGTGTAGGCGTTGTCGTCCACCCGCTCGTGGTACTCATCCGGCCCGGTGACCCCGTCGATGTGCGCGGCCCCCGCGCCGTCCAGGCGGCACCTCGACGCCCAGTACCTAGCCGTCTGCACCAGCAGCGGCAGCCCGGGCAGCGCCCGGCCGCCCGTCCACTCGGCGCAGCGGACCGCCGCCCAGGCCACGTCGGCGGTCACGTGCTCCTCATACAGCCCGGTCGTCACCGGTACCAGGCGGCCGCCGAACATCATGCTGGACGGCGCCACCTCCTCGCCGCTGGCCGCCGACTCCCACGGGAAGCGGGCGCCCCGCCTGCCATCCGCACACGCCCGCGCCCGCGCCGCCGCCAGACGCCGCAGCCGGTAACGGACCATCGCCGCTGCCGCGGCCGGCTCGATGCTGACCAGGGCCGGCAGCACGAACACATCGGCGTCCCAGAACACGTGCCCGGCGTAACCTGAGCCGGCCAGCCCGCGGGCACCGACCGCCAGCTCGCCGGTGGCAGCGGTGTTGGACCAGAGCTGGAACAGCGCGAACCTGATAGCGAGCTGAACGTCCGGGTCATCGGGTATCTGCGCGTCGACCTCATCCCACCGTACCGCCCAGGCGGCGCGGTGCTCAGCGAGGAGCCGGTCGAAGCCCCGTTCCTCCGCCATGCTCAGAGCACCCGCGGCCATGCCCCGCTCCGGGCGCCGGGATGGGCAGGCAACGTAGGCCGCGATCCGCTGGACGGTCCGCAGCCCGGCGTCACGGCTGGTCCGCTGCACGGCCAGCGCGCCAAGGCCGCCGCCGCAGCCTGAGTCGGTCCTGGCCCAGAACCTACCGTTCTCCCATCGGGCTTCGCCGGCCTGCCCGTCCGGCGCCTGCAGCGGCGGACCCGGACTGCGCAGCTGGCCAGCCGGCGCCTCAGCGCGCATCGCGACGACGCCCGGGGCCATGGCGCTGGCGAACCTGAGCGTCCGGAGCCGGCCGCCGGCCCCACTCTCCGTCGTGCGCGCCAGCACGCCTGTCCGCAGGTCGAGAATCCTGGTGCCCGCCGGAGCCGGCGGCGCGACCGTCAGGCCGGTCCACAGCGGACCTGGCAGCAGGTGCTGCGCGGAACCCGTCCCGTCATACACCCCCGCGGCCAGCACCATCGGTGTCCCGCCGCGCACCGCCTCTTCTGCTGACCCGCGGGTGGCCACCCCGCCGGACCCCACGGTGAACAGCGTCTCGTCCACCCGGCGGCGTCCGGGATCATGGCCCGCGTCGGTGAGGATCCAGGCTGGATCCTCATCCACCGCGGGCACCCGCCCGCGGTCACGCCGGCGCAACTGAGCATCCATCAGCCGCAGCAGCGCAGGCCGGCCGCCGCCCAGGTGGATGACGCCCGGTGCCGTGCCGGCCGGCGCGGCACCGACGGACACGGACGTGGCCCTAGCCCCCTCGGGTACCAGCAGGAGCCGGTGATACCCGCCGCCCGGGGCGGATTGGTCCGTCACGACCAGCACCAGGCCTGGCCCGGCCCCCCGGGCGGCCAGGATGGCGAGGATGTGCCGCATCGGGTCCGGACCTGCGGCGCGGGCAGCAGGCCGACGGTGCACCCTCCGGTGGTCCCCGGGACCGAGTTCGACCACCGGGCCGCGGCCGTCGCTGAGCAGCACACGCCCCGGGCCGCGCGGCCGCACCCGCAGCCGCGCCGCCACGTCCGCCACGTCCGCCCGGCTGATCACCGCGACATCCACACCGGCCGAGCAGAGCGACTCGACCCGCCGCCGCAACGGCGGCACGGGCGGGCGCCGGCCCGGTGAATCAGCACCCTCACCCGCCGCGCCCTCCCAGGTGAACACGATCGCTTCTGCCGTGCGGTCCAGCGCCTGCGGGCTGACCTCGTGAGAAGAAACCATGACCAGATCAGTAGCCGGGATCTCGGCGGTCAGCGGCACCACGGCGCCGCCGGCCACGGCGATGACCTCAGCCGTCATGACGTCCTTGACCGTGCGGTGTGCCATCTTGGCCTGCTCGATCGAAGCACCTGACGAGTCATGTCGCACGCTAGGAAGAACCTGCGCGGCGTCCCAGAGACTTTAGTCCCTTGCGGCGGTGACGTGCCGACGGCGGCCAAGCGGCGCCGGCGTTCCATGGAACACGGGCAGGCAGGGCTGGCTGATGAGCAGCGGCCGGGACGGCCGCCCGCGATCCTGCTGAATGGCATCTGGGGACCTCGGTCCCTAGCAGCTTCGTGGTAAACGCGGTGACGATCGCAGCTGGAGGAGGTAACGATGGTTACTTCGGATGCTGTTGTAACGGGCGAGGCGATGCCGGCTGGCTATCCCTCGGAGTGGGAGTTCGACGGGCTGCTCAGGAACGGTGAGGCGGTCGTGGTCCGCCCGATCCAGCCGGGCGACGCGCCCGCCCTGGTCGGCTTGCACGCAAGAGTGTCGCCCGGCACCCACCGGCATGAGCTCCTGGCCAATCCGACACCGAGCCTGGCCGAGGCGGCGCGCTTCAGCGAGGTGGACTACGACGCCCGGATGGCCTTCGTCGCGATCGTATCGGACGAGCTGGTCGGGCTGGCGAGCTACGGCCGCCTCGACACGCAAGTACCGGCGGCCGAGGCCAGCTTCATCGTCGCCGGCGCCCGCCAAGGCCACGGTGTCACGACCTTGCTGTTCGAGAGCCTGGCGGAGTACGCGCGGACCACGGGGATCCTGCGCTTCACCACCGAGGTCAGGGCGCAGAACGCGGCCCTGCTCGAGCTATTTGCCGCGACGGGCCTGCACTGCACCCGGCACGACGGCCCGACGACGGTGCGCGTCGAGATTGACCTGCGGCCGACGGCGGCCTACCGCGCGTCGTGTGACCAGCGGGAGGCGATAGCGGAGGTCGCCAGCATCGCGGCGATCCTTCGCCCTAGCTCTGTCGCCGTCGTCGGAGCAGGACGGCACCCGGGCAACACCGGGCATCAGGTGGTCCAGTCCCTGCTCGCCGGCGACTTTTCCGGAACCGTTTACCCGGTCAATCCCTCCGCCCGGGCGGTCAGCGGCGTGCCCGCGTTCCCGGCGCTGCTGTCGGTACCCGAGCCGGTCGACCTGGCCATCGTCGCCGTTCCCGCCAAAGCCGTCCCCGGCGTGATCGAGGAGGCCGCCTCGATCGGCGTGCGCGCCGTCACCATCATTACCGCCGGCTTCGGCGAGACAGGCCGTTCCGGCGCCGCAGTCGAGACTGAGATGCTCAGCATGGCCCGCAGGCACGGGATGCGGATCGTCGGCCCGAACTGCCTCGGCGTCATCAACACCGACCCCGGGATCCGGATGAACGCCACCTTTGCCCCGCTCGATCCGCTGCCCGGGCGGCTGGCCCTGATTTCGCAGTCTGGTGCGGTCGGGGTCGTGCTCGGCGAGCAGACGCGCGCCGCTGGCCTGGGCCTGTCGGCCTTCGTCTCGGTCGGGAACAAGCTGGACGTGAGCCCGAACGACCTGCTGTGCTTTTTCGAGCACGACGACCGGACCTCGGTGATCGCGCTCTACCTGGAATCCCTCGGCAACCCGCGCAAGTTCGCCCGGATCGCCCGGCGGGTCGGCGCGACGAAACCCATCGTGGCGCTGAAGGCGGGGCGGACATCAGCGGGCGCCCGGGGGGCCCGCTCGCACACCGCCGCCGCGGCGACCCCCGAAGTCACCGTCGCCGCCCTGCTGCAAAGCGCAGGCGTCATCAAGGTCGACCGGCTCGAGGAACTCCTCGACGTGTCGGCCATCCTGCTCGCCGCGCCGCTGCCCGCGGGGCGTCGCGTCGCGCTGGTAGGAAACTCCGGCGGCCCGCTTATCCTCGCCGCCGACGCGTGCGAGGGCGGCGAGCTCACCGTCCCGGAGCTGCCGGAGGCGACCCAGCGCGCGCTTGGCGAGGTCCTCGTCCCCGCCGCAGCGACCGCCAACCCGGTCGACCTCACCGCGGACGGGACCGCGGAAATGCTCCAGAAGGCGCTCGAGATCGTTGTCCACGATGACGCCATCGATGCCGTGATCGTCGTCGTCGTCGAAGCCCCGGCGATCTCGGCCGTGGCGTCGCGGGCGACTGTCGCGCATGTAGCGCAGGATGCGGTCAAGCCGGTCATCATCTGCTCCGTCGAGGTACGCACCCCGGCTGGTACCAGCGGTGCGGTAGATGTCGCGGAGGTTCCGTCACCGGAGCGGGTAGCGGCGGCCCTCGGTCACGTCTGCCACTACGCCGAATGGCGGCAGCGCCCCCTCTTCTCGAGTGCTGAGCCGGAAGAGCCGTCCGACCTGCCGGCCATTAACGAGATCGTGGCCGCCACGCTTGCGACCAGAGCCACCGGGGGCTGGCTCGAACTCGACCAGGGGGCCCGCCTGCTGGAGGCGTGCGGGGTACCGGTTCTGCCGACTCGTGGCGCGGCGACCGCGGAAGAGGCGGCCGCGGTGGCCGAGGCTGTCGGGTTTCCCGTGGTGTTGAAGGCTCGTTCCGGCAACATCGTCCACAAGACCGACGTGGGCGCCGTCGCGCTGAACCTGGACAGCTCCGAGGCCGTACGTGCCGCGTACCAGACGATGGAGTCCCAGCTCGGCCCCCAGATGGGCGGCGCGGTCATCCAGCCGATGGCGGCGCCGGGCGTCGAGGCGATCGTCGGGCTAGCGTCCGATCCCGAGTTCGGCCCGGTCGTGATGGTCGGCCTCGGCGGCGTGATGACCGACCTGCTGCGTGACCGTGCCTTCGCCGTCCCGCCGCTCGGGCCCGGCGCGGCCGACGCCATGGTCGCGTCGCTGCGAGCCGCCCCGCTGCTCGACGGCTACCGGGGCGCGCCGAAGGTGGACCGCCAGGGGCTCGTGACGGTGCTCGAGCAGATCGCGCACGTCGCCGAGGAAGTCCCCGAGCTGGCCGAACTCGACCTCAACCCCATCCTGGTCAGTCCGGCCGGGGCGCTCGTCGTCGATTGCAAGGCGCGGCTGGCCCCGCGCCAGCCCGGTCCCGGCCCGCTGTTTCCCGCGCTGCGCCGGCGGCCGCAGATTCTCAGCAGCCAGACACGATTAGGACCACCTGCGAGCTGAAACCGTCGCACCCTCACCACGCCCGCTGGCCCCGGTGGGAGCCCAGCGGCCATCGAGGATGGCCGGCTGGTGCTGTGGATCATCCGCCGCAGCGAGGAAGGCCTCCACGACGGGCGCCAGATGTGCGGCTTCGGTGATCAGGTCAAGATGGCCGCCATGGTAGATCGTCAGCTCGCTGCGCGGTATCAGCCAGTGCATGATCCGCGCATTGATCACGGGGATGATCGGGTCGTCGTCGCCCGCCAGTATCAGGGTGGGCTGACGCACCAGCGGCAGCAGCGGGAGGCTGGTCCAGCCGACGGTGGCCAGCAGCTGGTAGCCATAGCCCCTGGTCGCCATCATCCCGGTCGTGGCGCGCAGCATCGCGCGGGCAAGCGCTGGGTCATCGCGCACGCTGCCACCGTAAAGCTCACCGGCGATGCTGGCCGCATACCCGTGGTCGCGACTGCGGCATGGCGAGAGCATGCGGAGCAGAGCGCGCGGGTGGCCCGGTACCATCAGGCCGCCTGGTGACGTAGCGACCAGCACCAGGCGGCGCACCCGGTCCGGGCGTAGCACGGCGAGATGCTGCGCCAGCCCGCCTCCCCACGAGATGCCCAGGACATCCGCCTGCTGGTAGCCAAGCTGGTCGAGCAGGTCGGTTATCAGCGGCGCCAGGGTCGCCAGATGGTAAGGGACCACCGGCAGCGGGGACCCGCCGATGCCCGGCACGTCGAACCGGACGACTTCGCGCTGTGGGTCGAGCGCGCTGACGAACGGCAGCAGCAGTTCAAGGCTGGCGCCGATGCCGTTGCACAGCAGAAGGGGCGGCCACTTCGGGTTTCCGCTTCGCACCGCGACCCGCAGGATCCGGCCACCGACCATCAGCGTGCCCGCGGCCGTACGCCGCGGCGAGCCGCTGGCCAGGACGCGCAGCTGGCCGGGCCGCCTCCCGTTCTCGGCTGCGCCGGGCTGGAGGCGGCCGGTGGTCATCGACATAGCTGCCGACGCTGGCTCGGGGGGGTGAGTGTGGCGGTCTTGCCGATGCCTATCCGGCCGAGAGCGTTGTTCTCGATGACCGGCCACGGCTCGGTCAGCTCCATCGGTACCTCCATTACTGCCAGCTCAGCTGCTAAGGGCAGCCGGCGGGAGGGCTGTTCGGCCTGTCCATCCATGACCAACGACCCGCTCGAATGGGGACAGGTCTGCTCATCCCCAGGTCTGCCGGCCCCGCAGATCCAGCACCCAGGCCACACGCTAGGAAGAACCTGCGTGGCGTCCCAGAGAGCTATGAATACCTCTGCTCACCGCGACGCGGAGCGTTCGATGAACACCTGCTGGGCACCCCGCCGGGCCTCACCCGGGGCCGGGTGCCGGCGGACGTACTCGCCGTCGGGCTGCATGTCCCATGCCGAGCAGTTGTCCTCCTCGTAGGTGCGCAGGATGTCCTCCAGCTCGGCCTTGATGGCCGGGTCGCAGACCGGGGCGATAGCCTCCGCCCGCCGGGAGAGGTTGCGTGTCATCAAGTCGGCCGAGCCGATGAAGAACTCGGGCGCGCCACCGATCTCGAAGCGGTAGATCCGGCTGTGCTCGAGGAATCTGCCGAGAGTGCTGTAGACCTGGATCGTCGGTGACAGCCCCGGGACCCCGGCCCGCAGGCAGCACAAGCCGCGGACGCTGAGGACCACGGGAACGCCGGCCAGGCTGGCCTGGTAGAGCGCCCGGATCAGCTGGGGGTCCTGGAGCTGGTTCATCTTGGCCTGGATGCCGCTGGGGCGTCCGGCGCGGGCGTGCTCAGCCTCGCGCCGGATCAGTGCGGTGAACCGCTCGCGAAGGTCGTGCGGCGCCACCAGGAGCTTGCCCGGGGCCGGGGCGGGGATTGCCAGCGGTCAGCTCATTGAAGACCGCTGCTGCGCCGGCGGCCAGCCCGGGATCCGCGCTGAGCAGGCCGAGGTCTTCATACAGCCGGGCCGTCCCCTCGTGGTAGTTTCCCGTGCCGACGTGGACGTACCGGCGGATGCCGTCTGGCTCGTCCCGCACCACCAGCGCCAGCTTGGCGTGCGTCTTGACCCGCTCCACGCCGTATGCGACGTGGGCTCCGGCCTGTTCGAGTTCCTTGCCCCAGCTGATGTTGGGCGCCTCGTCGAAGCGTGCGGTGATCTCGACCAGGACCGCCACCTGCTTGCCGCGGCGGGCCGCCTCTTTGAGCGCCTGGATGATCGGGGAGCGGCGGCCTGTGCGGTAGATCGTCAGCTTGATCGCCAGAACGGCGGGATCCATGGCGGCGCTCTGCAAAAACCGCAGGATCGAGGTGTCGAAGCTGTGGTACGGCAGGTGCAGCAGAATATCCCCGCGACGGATCTCGTCGAACAACGCGGACGGGTCGGCGCGGTCCAGGTTCCGCAGCCGCGGGTGGGTGACCGGCTCGTGCGGCGGGTCACGCTGCTCGGCATGGCCGTCCACCGGCAGCTCCATGAGGTCGTGGAGGCTCAGCAGCCCGGGAATGGCGATGAAGTCGGCTGGGTCGGCGTCTAGCTGACTTGCGAGCCAGCCCCGGAGCTCGGCGGGCATATCGGCGCTGACCTCCACGCGTACGATACCGGCGTACTTGCGGGCGGTCAGCTCCGCCGTGACCATCCCGATGATCGCACCGGGGGACAGGTCCGCATCCTCGTCCCCGGCCTGATCGCTCCACGGATCATCCTTGGCCCCCCTAGTGACCCGGAAGAAAGAGCAGGTCAGCTCCGACGCCCGCGGGAAGAGCATGCTCAGATTGGCGGCGATCACCTGCTCAAGGGGCACCCAGCCCGCATGGTCCGGCAGCGGCACCCATCGCAGCCGGTTGCCCGGCACCTTGATCCGGACGAAACGGTGTTTCCGGCGGCCCGGTTCGGTGACCAGGACCGCCAGGTTGAGGCCGAGGTTGCTGATGAAGGGGAACGGATGTGCGGCGTCCGCGGCAAGCGGGGTGAGGATCGGTTCGACGCAGTCCACGAAGTACCGGGCGAGGAAGTCCCGCTGGGACGGATCCAGATCCCCGGCATCCACGATCGGGGCCCCGAGGCCGCGCAGAGCAGGACGCAGCTGCTCCTCGACGAGCCTGGCCACCACCTCCTGCTGGGACCGCAGCTCTGCGCGGCAGGCCCCGAGCACCTCGGCCGGAGTCAGGCCGTCAGGTCCGCGTCTACGCTGACCCTTCCGGACCTGCCGGACCAGGCCGCCGATCCGCTTCATCGCGAATTCGTCGTAGAGCATGCCCATGATCCCGGCGAACTTGACCCGCTCCAGAAGAGGCTGATCCCGATCCTCGGCCAGGGCAAGCACGCGGCGGGCGAAGCTGAGCCAGCTCAGCTCCCGGTTGATGAGTGCCGCCGGAGAGTCCGGTGTAACCGATGCAGGGTCTGTCACTTCCCGGCCGCCAGACGTGGGAGGGTTTGCTCGATGGCGGCGGCCTGGCAGGCTTGGCGCTGGTGCATCAGGCCGTAGGTGAAGGTGTCCTCCCCCGCCGCCCGGGCCATCTGGGCCAGGTCGAGCAGCACGATCCGGGCGACGACGCTGTCGTGGTGGTCGCCGAGCAGTTGTTGCAGTTCCTTAGCTTGTGCGATCTGGCGGCGGGCGGTCCTGCCGAGCGCGCGCACGGCTGCTTCGGCGGCGTACCGGGCCCGTTTGGCGGCCTTGCGCGCCTCATGGATGGCTGTGTCGCGGTCTTCGGCGCCGGGCACGGCGTCCAGGGCGCGCTGCAGCCGGCGTGCCGCCTGCCGGACCGGCTTGGCCAGCACCTCGCCTGCCGGACGTTCTGCCAGCGGTGTCAGCGGCGGGTCGGCCAGCAGCGCACGCAGGTCGTCGAGCAAGCGCAGATAGCGCGGCCCGTCGAGCGCATCGAGCGCGGCCCGGCGTGCCCGGGTCAGCTCGGCATTGAAGTGGGCCGTAACGCGGGCCTGCACCGGCCCTGCCACCAGGGCAGGGGGGATAGCAGCAAGGTCGGCGGTCAGCCGGGCCAGCAGCACCTCGGTGTCGCGGGCTTGCCAGAGCGCCGCCGCGAGCCACTT
>Ga0066790_10000701_pt1 | contig 13187 bp, 14 predicted proteins | sample OrgsoiDNA2013050_FD_70963 | JGI IMG/M metagenome (GOLD analysis project Ga0066790, IMG submission 70963) | Permafrost soil microbial communities from the Arctic, to analyse light accelerated degradation of dissolved organic matter (DOM) -... | ecosystem: Environmental > Terrestrial > Soil >...
CCGACGCGCTGATGGCCCAGGCCTTGAGCGCCCTGACCGCCTCGCCCGGCGCCCGCGCCCTCTACGACGCCGAGCGCGACCGCGGCACCGAGCACAACCCCGCCCTCCGCAAGCTCGCCAGCCGGCTCGTCGGCATCCTCCACGGATGCCTCAAGACCCGCACCCCCTACGACGAGGCAACCGCCTGGCCCCAGCAGGAAAACATCCATCAATCTGACCTCGCAGCTTGACATCTAAGCCCCTGGGATGTCTGACATAGTCGCTCACTGACGGAGTGTTACGAGGCTGCTGGCCTGGTTCTTTCTGGTGTTTCCCGGCATGCCGCTACGGGCCGTCACGCCCAGAGCAGTAAAAATAGATGCAAGGACATTATATAAAGCTGGCACATCTGCCAGCCAGTGACCTGCGGAAACGCGCAATCAATGTCTGATTTCTGGCTCTCTCACGCCGAAACATCACATCGACTTTCACACCATGTCAGGAGTCCTGGGGACGGGACTAGATCGATGACCGGGAAATCCGGGCAGGCTTAGTGGTCGTAGGCGACCAGGGAACGCTTGACGGGCTCGCCGGTCATCCAGTTGTGCCAGATGCAGGCGTTGAGGGCGAGCAGCCGCTGGACAACCCTGGCCCACAGCCCGGCGGGGACGCGTCCGCCGTGGTGCTCAAGGCCGAGTTGGTTCTTCAGCGTCCAGATGATCGCCTCGACGCGCTGCCGCAGCCAGTTCGGGAAACGCCGGGGCTTCTTCTCGTCCTTGCGGGCCGGGCGGCCCAGCGTCAGGCCGAGGTCGCCGCTGGTGAAGAACTCTTCGAAGTCCTCACCGGACAGGCCCTTGTCCGTGACGACGGCAGTACCGGGAGCGGGCCGGTTCGCTGGCTGGCGCTCCAGCATCTGCCTCGCCTGCTCGCGCTCGCCGTACAGCTTGGGATTCGCCAGGCCGAAGCCGGTCACCGTCCCATCGCAGGTGCAGACGAGCAGCAGCTTGGCGCCCCAGTACCAGCGGGAATGGCTCGGGCAGTAGCCGTACCCGGCCCAGCCGAACAGGCCGGAGCGCTTCGCGGTGAGCGCTGAGGTGCCGCACGGGACCGGGGTGGCGTCCATCAGCCGCAGCAGTTCCGAGGTGCCTGGCGTGGCGTCCGCGAGCCAGCGCAGCGCCGCCTCCATCAGCGGCGCGAGCGCCTTCAGCCGCTGGTTGTACTCACTCTGCCGGAGCTATGGGGTGTCGGTAAGACTGCTGTCGCTAGGCACACGCGATTGCGTTGAGCCTGGTCAAGGGCGGGAGCAGTGGGCCCGGCGGCGGGGTCCACCGCCACCTGGAACGGGATGGGACTGGCCTTCGTGTGGTCCGATCAGTTGAGCGTGGCGTCCGGCTCGGTTCCGGACAGCAGTTCGCGGGTCAGGGCGTAGGCCACGGCGGCGGTGCGGCTGGACACGTCGAGTTTGGTGAGGATGTGCTCGACATGGTGCTCGGCGGTGCGCCGGCTGATGTGCAGGGTCTTGCTGATGTCGGGGTTGGAGGCGCCGTCGGTGAGCAGCCGCAAGACCTCCAGCTCGCGTGAGCTGAGGGCGGGGCGGCCCGGACCGGCGCGGGAGCGCTGGCGCGGGGGACCGGTCCCGGGCCGGGCGCAGGACCGCAGCGCGGCTACGCACGCCGGGTCGAGGCCGTCTTCGCCGGCGAGGTCGGGCGGGCCACGGCCGGCCCGCTCGGCCCAGACATCGGCGGCGGCGAGCACCCGGGCGCCGATGGGTATGCCCGGGCCGGCCAGCCCGAGCGGATAGCCGGAGCCGTCGAGGCGCTCGTGGTGGGCGCCGACGTCCGTCGCCAGCTCGGCGAGGGGACCGACCCGGGACAAGATGCGCTGGGCATAGTAGGGGTGCAGCCGGACCGGCTCGGAAAGCGCGGCTGCTCCGCCCCGGCGGCTGGCCGCATCTGTGTCGTCGCCCGCCTGCTCAAGCAGGCGGTACGGCACGGCGATCTTGCCGAGGTCGTGGACCAGCCCGGCCCGGCGCAGACGCTCCTGCTCGGCTGCCGGGAGCCCGAGGCCGGAAGCAGCCCGGGCGGCCAGGCTGGCGACCCTGTGCGAGTGCGAACCGCGCCGCGCGGACTTGAGGTCGGCGAAGTCGGCCAGCGCCTCGCACACGGCCAGGCGCCGGTCGCCGGGTAGCTCGTCGACCGGGGTCCCCGGCGCACAGGAGAGCACGTCGGTGAGCGGGACCGGCTCATCGCCGTCCGGCCACAGGCCGCCGGCCAGGTCGAGGTAGGCCCCGGCCACGTCCGGCTCGAAGTAGGTGCCGGTTCTCTGGCTGACCATGGCCGCCGCGGCCTCAGCACCGCTCAGCCCGCGCACCAGGTCGGCGGCCAGCGCCAGGTGCAGGATCTGGGCCGGGCGGGGAATCTCCTCCGCGCGCCGGCCGAACGCCGGGCTGCGCCCGTCATACCGCTCGTACTGGTAGCGGACGGCGTCCTGCACGTGATGGCCGAACCCGAGGCCAGCGGCGAAGTCGGCGGCGACCTCACAGTGCACGGTCATCGCCTCGTGCGCCACCGAGCCGCACCGGGAGGCAAAGGCGGCAAGCCGGGCGAGCCGGGCAGGCGCGGTGCCGGGGTCCAGCCGCAGCCGGCTTACGGCCCAGGCCCCCATGTTGCGGGGACTATGCAGGTCGACCAGGTTCAGGTCGAGCCGGGGAACCTGTTCATCGTCGGCGAAGAACCGGGCCAGCACCGCACCGCAGGCGCCGCATCCCGCATCCTTGACCAGCGCCCCGTAAAAGACGGCCTCCAGGTCCCCGGCCCCCGCCCCGAGCGCGCGCCCGAGCTGGACGCCCACAAAGGCCGTGTTGGTCCCGTGTTCCATCCGCTCTGCCGCAGCCAGGCCCGAGCCGAAGGACAGCGCGCACAGCAGTACGGCAGTGCCGGGCGGCTCCGATCGCGGGCCCGGCCGGTCTGCAGCCACGGCGCCGCTCACCCGGCCAACCCTAGCCCGCATCCCGGAGCCGGGCCATAGGCACGGACCGCCCCCGGGCCATGCCAGAGGGTGACAAACATCACGGCGGCCGGGGAAATGGGGGAACTCACCCATGCGGGCAACCCGGGCAGCGATGCATGCTCTTATGAATGAGCCAAATGCCTAAGAGAAAGGAGGCGTGTGAGCGGAGCCGCCCGAGGCGGCGGTGCTCAGCGAGGAATCATGAACGCTTGCACAACACGTCTGACTAGGTTACCCAAATAGTTACAAAAGGAGTTAGCATATGAGTCTTATCGCAGTGTACCCGGTTGTCACGGCGCCCGCCTCGATAGGTGGCGAGTCGCCCGACTGGACCGATCGTTGGCTTTATTACTCGATCTACGATGGCACCAACTGGGGTGCCGCTACGCAAACTAACCTACCAACACCAATGTGGGCATCACCGTCGGCAGTAATGTGGAATGGTGTGGTCCAAATCTTTCAGCAGGGAGCCTTCACATGGAGCGGCGATGTACAGGCCCTTCCGGCTAACGGAGAGCTTTTGTCCTCGTACTTCAATGGTACCTTTTACAACCAGGGGCAAGTTCCGAATGTCGGAATGTCGGTATCACCCTCGGCAGTACCATATGGCTATGAGCTCTATGTCTTCCACCAGGGCGGCTACGAGAACGGGCAGCTGTTTTACTCGGTCTACATTCCCGGATCGGGGTGGCAGGCCGATACGCAACTTCCGAACGTCGGAATGTCCGAATCACCCTCGGCGGTACAATATGGCGATGACCTCTACGTCTTCCACCAGGGCGGCTACCAGAACGGGCAGCTGTTTTACTCGGTCTACATTCCCGGATCGGGGTGGCAGGCCGATACGCAGGTTCCGAACGTCGGAATGTCCGAATCACCGTCGGCAGTAGTCTACGAGGGCAAGCTCTACGTCTTCCACCAGGGCGGCTACCAGAACGGGGAGCTTTGGTACTCGGTCTACGATGGCACAAACTGGTATGCCGATACGCAGGTTCCGAATGTCGGAATGTCGGGCTCACCGTCGGCGGTAGTCTGGAACGGTCGTCTCTATGTCTTCCACCAGCAATCTGGTCAGCCAGGCGATAATGAGTCAGGCTGGGGGCCTCTCGGAGAGACTAATGGCGATGGTGGCTGGGTTAACGAGCCGCTTTGGTTCTCGAACTTCGATGGCACAGGCTGGAGCAACGATACGCAAGTTCCGCAGGTCGGACTTTGCGGCTCACCGTCGATGGTGGTGACCGCGTGATTTTCGGCGGGTGGCCGGGGGCGGCGGCGCCCCGGCCATCTCTACGGCCCCCCGTATGGGCTGGCGGCATCATTCAGCGCAAAAACAACGATTAGGATCACGGCCAGGTAACGGCAATCAGCCGGAGGCCGGGTCCGCCGTGGTCATCGCGGTAGCCGGCGCCGCCGCGGCGGCCGAGTTCGTTAGATCGTCGGCCGGGAAGTCCAGGCCGGCCAAGGCGGAAGCGGCAATCAAGTGTCGCGGCCGGTTCGACGGCCATAGAGAAGGGGTGCCCGCCAGGCAGTTGCCTGGCGGGCACCCCTAATGGGGAAGCAGGGCGTCATAAGCGTGGATAAGGCCATGACGAGTCAGCAGGGCGGAGCGCAGCGGCCAGCGGGCATTCGTGACGTTGCCCGCAAGGCCGGCGTATCGGTCGCCTCGGTGAGCTTTGCCTTGAACGGTCAGCCCGGCGTCGCGAAAGATACCCGCCGGCGCATCCTGGCGGCTGCGGCGGAGCTCGGATACCGGGCCAATCCGCAGGCCCAAGCGCTGCGGCGAGGACGCACCACGACCTACGGCCTGGTCATCCGCTGCTGCTTGACTCGCACTACTCGATGGAACGCGAACGCATGCTGGTGCAGGAGATGGCGACCCAGCGGCTGGCCGGGCGTCCCGGCACCCCGGTGGTGGCGCTCAACGCCTCCCTGGACGGCATCACCGGCGTAGCGGGTGTATCCCGATAACGCGGTCGGCGTGGAGCTGGCCATGCGCCGCCTCGCTGAACTGGGCCATTCCACCGCCGCCTTCCTGTCCGCGCCGCGCGGCATGGCGGCGGACACGGACCGGCTGCGCTACTTCCGGCGGCTGGCCCGCGAACTTGGCGTCCGGCCGGTCATTGTGTACTCGCCCCTCACGATCACCGACGTGCGCAAGGCCACCGCGACGCTGCTGACCCGCCGGGAGGCTCCGACGGTGATCATCACCAACTCATCGGCCACGACGACCTGCCCACCTCCGAGCTCCTCGATCCGCCGCTGGCGACCATCCGCTTGAACGGCCAGGAGATTGGGCCGGGCGCTGATGGCGCGGTTGCTCGACCCGGATCCGCCCGCCGACTTCGCCGCCCCGGTGGAACTGGTCGAACGCGCTTCCCTGCAGGCGCCGGACCGTTTCGTTAACCGAGTGTTCGCCCGGCTCAGTGCGACAACTCGGTAACGCACCTTGACACCCCTCGCGCGGCTGTGTGAGCATTCGAACGCTAAACGTTTTATGTGCGTTTATCCTGCACTCTCAGCTGGGGGATAAGTGGGTCGGCAGACCTCCTCGGCACCGCCGCCCGGGAGCCTTTCTGGCCGCCGTGATCCACTTCGGGACAGGGAAGCTTTCAGGAGGCAATGGTGAGATTGTCACATCGATTCGCGGTCGCCGGAGTCGCGGCCGCAGCCTTGTTCGCGGCCGGATGCTCGTCGAGTTCCTCATCGAGTTCAGCCGGTGGGGTCAACTGGGCGAACGAGGCCTCCGCTTCGGCCGGAGGCGGCATGAGCGCGCTGGTCAAGGCGGCTAAGGCGGAGGGCACGCTCAACGTCATCGCGCTCCCGCCGACATGGGCCAACTACGGCGCGATCATCTCGGACTTCCAGAAGACCTACGGCATCAAGGTCAATTCCACCCTTCCTGACGGCACCAGCCAGCAGGAAGTCGACGCGGTGAAGACGGAGAACGGCACCGCCAAGGCGCCCGACGTTATGGACATCGGCATGTCGGTGGCCCTTGCCAACACGAACCTGTTCGCCCCGTACGAGGTCAGCACCTGGAGCAGCATCCTGGCGGCCCAGAAGGCGCCGAACGGCCTGTGGGTCCAGGACTACGGCGGCTACATGGCGGTCGGTTACTCGAGCAAGTTCGGGACGATCACCTCGCTGAACGACCTGCTCAGCTCCAAGTTCAAGAACGCGGTCGCGCTGAACGGCAACCCGACCTCGGCTACTGCGGCCCTGAACGGCGTCATGATGGCCAGCCTGGCCGAGGGCGGCTCGCCCGGCAGCATCGCCGCCGGCGTGTCCTTCTTCCAGAAGCTCAAGGCAGCCGGAAACTTTTCCCCCGTGTCGGCGACCGGGGCCACGATCAAGGCGGGCACGACCCCGGTCGTGTTCAACTGGGACTACCTCAACCTGCCGAGTTACGTAGGCGTGTCGGGCTGGAAGGTGTTCATCCCGTCGAACGCCATCCTGGGCGGGTACTACGCGCAGGCCATCAACAAGAACGCGTCGCACCCCGCGGCCGCGAGGCTGTGGGAGGAGTTCCTTTACTCGCAGACCAAGGCGGGCGGGCAGAACCTCTGGCTTCAGGGCGGCGCCCGGCCGGTCGAGCAGACGGCGATGGCCTCCAACGGCAGCCTCGACTCCAGCGCGGCTGCCCTGCTGCCCGCGGTCACCGGGACACCGACGTTCCTCACCCCCTCCCAGGCCACCGCCGCCGCGACTTACCTGGCGACGAACTGGGCGAAGGCCGTTAGCTAACGAGGGAACGTGGCTGTCGCTGCGACAAACCAGACCGGCGCCCGGCCTTCACGGGCCGGGCGCCGGCTTTCCGCCCCCGCCTGGGTCGGTACCGTCCCGTTCCTCGCCTACGTCGCGATCTTCCTGCTGTGGCCGACCGGGATCGTGGTCGTCGATTCGCTCAAGAACCCGACCGGCGCGTGGGCGTTCTCCAACGTCACCGAGCTTGGCAACCCGCTAGTCCGCGGCTACTTCATCGGCTCGTTCAAGCTGTGCCTGCTCTCGTCGGTGTCGGGGGCCGTGCTGGGCGCGATCCTGGCCTATGCCATAGCGTCGGGCAACCCGGACGGCGTGGTGCGCAGGCTTTACCTGGCCGGCTCGGGCGTTCTCGCCCAGTTCGGCGGGGTCACGCTGGCGTTCGCGTTCCTGGTGCTCCTCGGCCCGGTGGGGCTGCTGTTCCACGCCAGCTGGTACTACGATTTCCCGTGGGGCATCGGGCTGATTTACACGTACTTCCAGGTCCCGCTGATGGTGCTGGTCTTCCTGCCCGCGATCGACGGGGTAAAGGTCCAGTGGCGGGAGGCGTCGGAGAACCTGGGCGCGTCCGCGTGGCAGTACTGGCGCTACGTCGGCGGCCCGCTGCTGATGCCTGCCTTCCTCGGTGGCCTGCTGCTGCTGTTCGCCAACGCGTTGTCGGCCTTCGCCACCATCCAGGCCTGGGAGAACCAGATCGCCTACATCGTGCCGCAGCAGATCAGTACTGCGCTGTCCAGCGAGGTCGGGCTGAGTAACGTCAACGTGGCCGACCTGCTCGCCCTGGGCATGGTGATCATGGTGGCCATCGTCATGACGGGATACGCATTGCTACAGCGCAGGGCGACGCGATGGCTGCGGTAACGGCACTCGGCGAGACGCCCGCCGCCGAGTCGGCCAGCCATCCGCGCGGCATGCAGTCCCGCCGGCGCAGACGGCTGAACCTGTTCCGTTATGTGGTCTTCACGGTGTTCGGGCTGTTCTTCGTCCTGCCGCTGCTGGCGATGGCGCGATTCTCCCTGGAGGGGACCAAGCTCGGCACATGGTCGCTGTTGGCCTGGCGGCAGATCACCTCCTTCCAGAGTTCCGGCATTCCGCCCCTGGTGAGCTCGATCGAGATCACCCTGGAACTGGCGGTCATCACCTGTGTGATCGTGCTCGCCCTGCTGGTGCCGACCATGATCTGGATCCGGCTGCGGGTGCAGTGGCTGGCGCGCATCATGGAAGTCCTCTGCCTGCTGCCGCTCACCATCCCCGCGATCGTGCTTGTGGTCGGCCTCGGCCCGATCTACAACAGGATTCAGCATTACAGCGTGTCTTCGCTCATGCTGTTCTGGGTCTACGTCATCCTGGCGTTGCCCTACGCCTACCGAGCGCTCGCCGCCGGGCTGGGTGCGATCGACGTGACCACCTTGTCCGAGGCCGCGCGCAGTCTCGGGGCAAGCTGGTTCACCGTGATCGTCCGGGTGATCGCGCCGAACATGCGAGAGGCCATCCTGAACGCCCTGCTGCTGACCTGGGCCCTGGTCCTCGGCGAGTTCACCATCGCCTACCTCCTGCTGTACAACAACTTGCAGGAGGAGCTGTTTTCCATCAGCCGGAATACGCCGAACGCCGGGGTTATCTTCTCCACCTCGTTCGCCGCGCTGATGTTCGCCTTCGTGCTGCTGCTGATCCTGTCCTACGCTGGCCGCCGCCGCCGCGGCCGGGGATGAGGTACCGCTCGTGACTTCTTCACCCGTGACCAGAACGCAGGACGGCGCGGCCAGGACCGCCGTCGAAGTGCGGATGGAGGGACTGAGCCGGCACTACGGCGCCATTGTCGCGCTCGACCGGCTCGACCTGACCCTGCAGCCCGGCGAGCTCATCGCGCTGCTCGGGCCGTCGGGCTGCGGGAAGACCACCACCCTGCGGCTGCTCGCGGGGCTGGAGGACGCCGACAGCGGTCACATCACCGTCGGCGGCAAGGACATCACCCACGTCTCGGCCGCCAAGCGCGATATGGGGATGGTGTTCCAGGCTTACTCGTTGTTCCCGCACATGACCGTGCGGCAGAATGTGGCCTTCGGGCTGCGGCTACGCCGGATCGACGCGGCCAAGCGGGACAAGCGGGCGCTGGAGATGCTGGAGCTGGTCGGGCTGTCCACCCAGGCGGACCGGTACCCGAACCAGCTCTCCGGCGGCCAGCAGCAGCGGGTCGCCCTAGCCCGCGCGCTGGCCATCGAGCCGCAGGTGCTGCTGCTCGACGAGCCGCTGTCCGCGCTGGATGCGAAGGTCCGCGCCCAGCTGCGCGATGAGATCCGCCGGATCCAGCTCGAGGTGGGCATCACCACGCTGTTCGTCACCCATGATCAGGAGGAGGCGCTGGCCATTGCGGACCGGGTCGGCGTCATGCGGGAAGGCCACCTGGAGCAACTCGCGCCGCCCATCGAGGTCTACTCGCGCCCGGCCACATCGTTCGTGGCCGAGTTCGTCGGCCTGTCCAACCGGCTGTCCGGTATGGTCCGGGGCGGCGACGTCACCGTCCGCGGCTGTACGCTGCCGCTGGTGGAACGGGATACTCCAGACGGCGAGGTGGTGGCGCTGGTGCGGCCGGAAGCGGTGACCCTGGCGTCCCATGCCTCGCCGGAGTCCGGCCCGCTGGTCGGCACGGTGATCGCCGTGACCTTCCTCGGCGCGACCAGCCGGGTCACGGTGGATCTCGGCGACACATCGGTCATGGCTCAGCTCTCGACCTCGGACGCTACCGCGCTGTCGGCGGGCAGTCGCGTCGAGCTGACGATCCGGCCCGACCCGGTGCTCGTCTCGGCCGGCTCAGGCTCGATCGCCGAAGAAGAGGCGTGAGCGGCAGGCATCCACCGCTGACCACGCACCGCCGACTGGGCCGCGGAGCGGTACTCCAACGCGGATTCTCCGCTCCTTGGCGCCGCCGGCGACAGGAACGTGGAGCTGCGGGTCATCCCGCCCTTCCCGCTCGAGCGACTGTCCGCCGGGTAGCCATGGCGGCCGGCCGCCGCTCAGGAGGCTCGGGGATGGCGGAGCTTGGCCCGCAGCCGGGACAGATCCTCAGTGCTGAGACCGTGCTCGGCTAGCCACCGGACGACCCCGCCGTAGCGTGATTCCATCTGCTCAAGGAACGCCGCCATCGTTTCCGGCCGGACCCGGTACGATTCGGCGGGTTTGTGGTCGGTGTCCTGAGCGTAGGTCCGGGACCTGCGCAAGCGGGCCACGATGGCCTCAACGCGGTCCCCCGACGCGGCGTAATCATCGACCACCGCCTGCGGACGGACTCCGGCGGCGCTGAGCGCGAGCGCCACGACCACGCCGGTCCGGTCCTTGCCGGCGGCGCAGTGGACCAGCGCCGCGCCTTCGGAGTGCGCGATGCTGCGCAACGCGGCCACCACCTGATCGGGACGGTCTTCCAGGTAACCCAGGTAGTGCCCGCAGACGGGATCGGCTGGATACCGCGACTCGTCGCGACGGGCCTGGCTCAGCAGCGCGTCCGCGATCACGTCGGTGTTGGATCCCAGTTCGGCCAGCACCGGGTGGTGGGCGCGGCGCACGCCCGCCACGGTGTCCAGCGGCGCCGGGCCCTCCAGCCTCACCTCATGGGAGCTGCGCAGGTCCACCACGGTGGTCACGCCGATGTCGCGGACCAGCTTCGTGACGTCAGCCGGCGACAGCTCCTGCAGGTTGTCCGCGCGCAGCAGCCGGGCTGCCGCGGTAGGCAGGCCATCCTGGGTGGGCAGGCCGCCTAGGTCACGCACGTTGACCGCACCCTCAAGCTCAATCCACGCCATGACTACACCTTCGCAGACCCGGACATGAGCCCGGCAAGGTGCCTGGCGTGTGATGTTTACGTCACCGGCCGGCGGGTCAGGTTGCGGGATGGCCAAAGTGGAGCATACTTAGGCGACAACGACGCCGCCCAGACTCCTGCGGCCCGCCACTATGTCGATGCTGGCCCTGCATTTTCTTGGATCATGACAGAAGAGGCCCACTGACAGCATCCGGCTGAAACCTTAGCCGCCGCTGCTGAATGGGAGTCATCATGTGGCCTGGTTCCACCTATCATCCTCTTGTCCGCCTCCGTTCCGTGCCCAGCCTGCTTCTTCGCCAGCATCCTTGGCCAACGACGGAGCGGGTCGAGATCACGGTGGACGCCGGTCCAGGGACGACCACGGTGTTCATCGGCGGCCAGCTGGACCTGGTGACGATGCCGTTCCTTTCCGAGCAGCTGGCCAGGGTGCTGGAAAAAAGGCCTAGGCGGCTGGTGCTCGACCTGACCCGGACGGAATTCCTTGACTGCGGCTCGGCCCGGCTGATCGCGGCGACGGGCCGGTCCTTGCCGCCCGGCCAGCGTCCGGTCATCCGGCGCCCTGCCCCTGGTGTCCGCAGGGTCTTCGAGCTCACCGGTCTTGACGCCGACTGCGAGATTGAGGGGTGACTCGTGGGTAGGATCCGGACCGGCGCCCCGCGCGGGCCAAGGACCTTATCCGGGAGTAGGTAGATGAGCGTCTCGATGCAGGATGTACGCCAGGCGTTGAACGAGCTTGGCCGGCTGCGCTTCGGCGAGATGCGGGTCGAAGATGCCATGCATCAGATCGTGCAGACCACCCACGCGATCTTCGCCGTGGACGGCGCAGGCCTGATGCTCGCCAACGCCGAACACCATCTGCTGAACGCCGCGGTGTCGGACGCCCGCATGAAACACCTGGAAGAGCTGCAGATACGTCACCAGGAAGGTCCGTGCATCTCGGCCTTCGAGGACAAGCAGCTGGTGTCTGCCGAGGATCTTGCGCAGGAGATTCGCTGGCCGGCGTTCAGCCCGCATGCCGTCGCCCGTGGCGTGGGGGCCGTGCTCGCCAGTCCCATCCCGTATAACCAGGACGCGGTAGGCGTAGTCGCGGTGATGTCAGCACAGCGCCATCCCTGGTCGGCTGAGGCCGAGCTCGCGCTGCTGGCGTTCACCGATCTCGCCGCGCTGCTGATCGCCACGATGCTGATGGGCGAGCAGCAGACCGAGCTGGCCGCGCAACTGCAGTCAGCGCTGAATTCGCGGGCCATCATCGAGCAAGCCAAGGGCGTCCTCATCGAGCGCCAGGGTCTGTCCGCGCATGCCGCCTACCAGCAGCTGCGGGCACAGGCCCGGTCCGAGCGGCGCAAGCTGGCCGTAGTCTCCGCGGACCTGGTCCGCAGTGCCGTCCGCCAAGCGGACGGGTCCGAATAAAGAAACACCGGGAGGTTTGCCTCAGGCGATCTGCGGCATAGAAGATAGTGCACTACCAAGGCCGCCCAGAGCCCCGCGGTTGCCAACGAAGCCGATGCCCGTCATCGCCTTACGACACCGCGTCGGAAAGGCCTCCTGACCGCATCGGCGGAATCCAGGGCTCGCTCCCAGCGGCTAGGAGAAATTATGATCGCACTCGGAATCATCCTGCTGATTATCGGCTTTGTCGCCAAGATCGCCATCGTCTGGACGATCGGGATCATCGTGCTTGTGCTTGGCCTGATAGCCATCCTGCTCGGCTCGATCGGCCACGGCGTAGGAGGCCGCAGGCACTACTGGTAGCAGGCCGGGGTGAGGGTCGCGCGGCGCCCCTATCGGGGTGCGCCGCGCCCCGCACGCCCATGCGGGCTTGCGGTCCCGCCTTTGCGCAAGCCGCCCCTGCAGACCAGTTCCCAGCCGGAGCACCCCGTTCCGGTGGTGTTGCCGATCCGGGAGGACAGTTTCTACTTGACCGGCGCTGGGATGTGCCACGCTATGATTTTGTGACGGCACCAGTTATCCCGGCAGTTGAGTGGGCGTGGCAGCAGCAGATCATCTGGTCGCAGACCGCGGGCAGCCGACAGAATGTCGAGCAGGTGCGTCGGCGGACGCGGGCACGGTCAGTGTCGGAGGCAATCAAGACTGAGGTGTTCCTGTTCCTGAGCCAGTCAGGCAGCTATGACGCGCCTGACCCTGAGCGCCGCCTCGAAGCGGAGGTACAGAGGCTGGAGCACCAGGCCGGCGACCTGCAACGGTACACCGTGGCCGTGCAGGCGAAGGCTCGCCCGCTGCCAGCGGTCCACGACGTGGCCAGCTACCTGGAAGTGCGGGTGCGCCGATCACAGTTGGACGGCTATTACGAGCCGAAAGCCCAGCTGCTGCGGCAGCGTCGCGGAAACTGAAGGCGGTGGAGGTGACGCTGGCTCTGACCGCAGCGGCGCTGGCAGCAGTGGCAGCGATCTCACCGAGCGTGGGTGGCGGTAGTGACGACCGCGGAGGAGCGGTGGCAGCGTATGTCGCCTCGGAACGGTATGAGTTCTTGTGGATCGAGTACAGCCGCACAGCCAGCGAGCTTCGCCGTCTCCTTGAGCGGCGCACGGCAGCGGACGGCCGCCCATTGTCCGCCTCAGAACTCGTCGCCGAGTGCGAACAGGTCATCTCGGTGCAGAACCAG
>Ga0066790_10000702_pt1 | contig 13187 bp, 9 predicted proteins | sample OrgsoiDNA2013050_FD_70963 | JGI IMG/M metagenome (GOLD analysis project Ga0066790, IMG submission 70963) | Permafrost soil microbial communities from the Arctic, to analyse light accelerated degradation of dissolved organic matter (DOM) -... | ecosystem: Environmental > Terrestrial > Soil >...
TACTGCAATACTGCAATACTGCACACTTTCGGCCACACCCGGCGAGTCAGCTCGTCACCGGCGCGGACGCCGGGACCGGGGCCGGTTCATCCGTTTCCTGGATTCCGTAACGCGCGTACAGGCGGCGCAGCGGTCCCGGCGCCCACCAGTTGGCCCGGCCGAGCAGCCGCATGGTGGCCGGCACCAGCAGCACGCGCACCACGCTCGCGTCGATCACGAGGGCGACGATCATGCCCACGCCGATCAGCTTGATGAACGTGATCCCCGACGCGGAGAACGCTCCCACCACGATCACCAGCAGGAACGCGAGGCTAGTGATGACGCCGCCGGTGCGCTGCAGGCCACCGGCGACGGCCGCGGTGTTGTCACCGGTCTGGTCGTACAGCTCGCGAATACGCGACAGCAGGAATACCTCGTAGTCCATGGACAGGCCGAAGATGATCGCCAGGACGAGGATCGGCATCGTCGGGTCGATGGTGCCGGTCGCGGTGAACTGCAGCAGGCGGGATAGGTGCCCCCACTGGAAGATCCAGACAATCGCACCGAACGTGGCTGACAGCGACAGCACGTTCATGACGATCGCCTTCAGCGGCAGGACCACCGAACCGAACGCCAGGAATAGGAGCACGAACGTGGAGAGGGCGACCAGCAGCGCCATCCACGGCAGCGTGGACCCGAGGCTGGACAATTCGTCAACGAGCTCGGCGGTGGTCCCGCCGACCAGCACCGTGGCGCCGGCCGGGGCCGCCACAGCCCGAACGCGCCGTACGATCTGCCGAGCCGCCGGAGAGGCCGGGCTGGGTTCGTAGCCGATGTCGACGCGCGCGTGGTCGCCGCTGACCGCGGTGACCTGCACGCCGCGGGTGCCCGCGACGTGCGCCAGCCGGCCGGTATAGGTGGCCAGCGCCGCCTGTCCCGCGGGCCCGGAAGCCGGCTCGGGCAGCGTCACTACGGCCTCGATCGGGCTGGTCGAGTTGACCAGGAAGTCGCGGTTCAGGGCTTCGGTCACCTGGCGCGCCTGCGCGGTGGCGGGCAGCGCGCGTGCGTCGGTACCGCCCCAGGAAATGCGCAGGAACGGAACCCCCAGGGCGAGCAGCGCGAACGTGATCACCACGACAAACACGACGGGCCGCCGCATCACCCCGTGGGCGAGCCGGTACCAGCCGCCCGCCTCCGCCGGGACGGCGGCAGCGGCGTGCGCGCCGCTGGGCGCCGGCCGCAGGGACCGGCGGACCCGCAGGGCGTTGACCCGCGGGCCGAGGACGGACAGCAGCGCGGGCAGGATCGTCAGCGCCGCCACCATGTCCACCAGGACGGTCGCGACACCGCCGTAGCCCATCGACCGCAGGAAGACCTCGGGGAACAGCATGAGGCTGGTCAGCGCCACCGCCACCGTGACCCCGGACACGGCGATGGTGCGGCCGGCGGTCGCGACGGTCCGGGCGACGGCCGCCTCCGTGGTTGGTTGCCGGCGTAGTTCCTCGCGGAACCGGACCACCATGAACAGGCCGTAGTCGATACCCAGCCCCAGCCCGATGATGGTGGTGATGTTGACGGAATAGATCGACACGGTAGTGAACAGGGTCAGCAGATGCAGCACCGTGAACGAGCCGAGGATCGCGGTCCCGCCGATCGCCAGCGGGAGGCTCGCCGCCACCAGGCCGCCGAAGATGATCAGCAGCAGAATCAGCAGGACGGGCATGGAAAAGCCCTCCGCCTTGCCGATGTTGGCGGTCACCTCACTGTTGATGGCTGCCTCGGTGGGAACGGTGCCACCCAGCTGCGCGGTGATGCCCTGAGCGGTCAGGCCCGGCGGGGCCAGGCCGGCGCGGATGGCGAGATAAGTCTTCTGCCGGGCTGCGTCGTCCGCGCCGGACAGCTGGAGCACGGCATAGGTCGCGTGCCGGTCGCCACTCACCAGGCTGGCGGAGCGCGGCGGCCGGGTTGACCAGTACGTTGACGCCGACCGCACCTCGCGGTGCGGCAGGCCGGCCAGTGCCTGGGTCACGGCGGCCCTGTAGGCGGCGTCGCTGACCGTCAGGCGGGCACTGCGATAGAGGATCACCACGTCGGCGCTGTTCCGGCCGAAGGCGCTCGCGGCCACGTCGGCTTCGCGCTGACTCTGGCTGTTCGGGGGCGTAAAGGTGTTGCCCGACGTCAGCGCGCCGAACACCTGCGTGCCCCACACACCCGCGAACACAATGCCGATCGCGGCGATCACCAGGGTCAGCCGACGCCGCCGGTACATGACCCGTCCCCATCTTTCGAACATCGGCCCTCCCGTGCCACCCGTACGTAATACACAGTTAACTTTAGTAAATGCCGTAAACTGATTACACTGTTAACTGTGCATACGGCATTCGCTTATGTCAAGGCTGTTTCCGGACACCGGGACCGGCAACGATGATGGAGGCGCCCCCCTCTCGGCGAGCGGCGGCCCAGAGCGGCTCACGGGAACGGAGATGCGCGTGACGCAGGAGGCAACTCCGGTGGAGGTCCTGAGCAGGCGTGACCGGATGCGCGCGGCGACGACCGAGGAGATCAAGCAGACCGCGCGGCGCATTCTCGTCGGGCAAGGGCCGGAGGCCGTCTCGTTGCGGGCCATCGCGCGGGAGATGGGCATGACCGCACCCGCGCTCTACCGTTACTTCACCAGCCGTGAGGACCTGATCCGGAACGTCGTCGGCGACATCTTCAACGAGTTGTCCAGCGACATCGGCGTGGCGATCCGCGAGGCCAGCCAGTCCAGTGAAGACATCACGGCGAAGCTGATCGCGGCGTGCCGCGAATTCCGCCGCTGGTCATTCGGCCACCAGGGTGAATTTGCCCTGATCTTCGGTTCCCCGCTGCCGGGCGTGGACGACGGGCGCGGGGATTTCGCCGATGAGTGCGGGCGCCGGTTCGCCGGTGTCTTCTTCGCCTTGTTCTACGAGCTGTGGCGACGCTCGCCGTTTCCCGTCCGCGCACCGGACGAGATCGATCCTGGGCTGCGCGCGCAGCTCGAGCGGTTCCGGACGGTCATCGGAGCTGACCTGCCGCTGGGCGCCATGCTGACGTTCCTGCGCTGCTGGACGAAGCTGTACGGCGCGGTGAGCATGGAAGTTTTCGGTCACATCGGCTTCGCGCTCGATGACGCCGCGCCGATGTTTGAGATCACGCTGTCTGAGCTGGCCGGGGACGTCGGGCTGGCCTACGTCCCCGGGTCCTGACGCGAGCACCGGCATAACAGCCGGATTAACTGGTAGCCAAACGGGTCAAGGCCCACCACGGGTTCACCACGAAGGAGACGGCTGCTGATGCGGATCCGCACACTCGGCGGAACAGGAATCAAGGTCAGCCCCTACTGCCTGGGGGCGATGATGTTCGGGGCGTGGGGTAACCCCGACCATGACGACAGCACACGGATCATCCATGCCGCCCTGGACGCCGGCATCAACTTCATCGACACAGCGGACGTGTATTCCCAGGGCGAATCCGAGGAGATCGTCGGCCACGCTCTGCGGGGACGCCGCGACGCGGTGGTCCTGGCCACCAAGGCCCACGGGAGCATGGGTGACGACCCCAATTCGGGCGGCAACTCCCGCCGCTGGATCGTCCGGGAAGTGGACAACAGCCTGCGGCGCCTGCAGACCGGCTACATCGATCTCTACCAGATGCACCGTCCCGATCCGTCGACCGATATCGACGAGACGCTGTCCGCCCTGTCCGACCTGATCCGGTCCGGGAAGGTACGCGCGATCGGCTCGTCGACGTTCCCGGCCGAGCAGATCGTCGAGGGCCAGTGGATCGCCGAACGCCGCGGGCACGAGCGGTTCCGCTGCGAGCAGCCGCCTTATTCGATCTTCGCCCGGGGTGCCGAAACGGCGGTCCTGCCGACCTGCGCACGGTATGGCATGGGCGTGATCACCTGGAGCCCGCTAGCGGGCGGATGGCTGAGCGGCAAGTACCGGCAGGAAAGCGACATCGACCTGACGTCCGGCCGGGCGCAGCGCATCCCGGGCCGTTTCGACCCGTCGGTGCCGGGCAACGCGCGCAAGCTGGAGATCGTCGAGGAACTGGTCAAGATCGCCGCGGATGCGGGCACGTCGCTGACGCACCTGGCCATCGCTTTCGTCATCGCCCACCCCGCCGTGACGTCCGCGATCATCGGACCGCGCACGATGGAGCAGCTCCAGGACCTGCTCGCCGGAGCCGACGTGGCCCTGGACGACGCGATCCTGGACCGGATCGACCAGATCGTGCCGCCCGGCGTCACCCTCAACGCCGCCGACACCGGCTGGCAGCCCCCCGCCCTCACCAACCCATCCCTCCGCCGCCGCCGCCGAGAAGACCGCTCGGCTGTGTTAGCCCGGGGGGCGACCCCCCGGAGCCCCCCGCTGCGCTCCGCGCCCCGCGGTGGTACTTCGCCGACACACCGGCCACTCGCCGGGCACAAGGCCCGGACTCGCTGGGCCGGTCACGAGCGCCTCACCGTAGGGCCGCGGGGGTTCTCGCCGTTAGCACCGGCCGCTCACCCGGACCTTCGGCCCGGGGTCGCTGGGCCGGTCAGCGCCTCGCCGTAACGGATGGAAGTTACAGCGAGCAAAAAGCGTTGTACCTCACCGGGTTGATTCAGTCATTCTTGATTCCCGTCTTTGTGCCGCGTGATGGAGACCGCCGCCGTGACTACCTCGCTCGCTGACCTGCGAGCACGCCTGCCTGAGCTGATGTACCGCGATCAGCTCCGGCTGGGCCGTCGTGCCGACAAGGCAGCGGCACTACGTGACAGCGCGGCGCGCGAGCGTGCGTTCAGCCAGCTTCTCGCTGAGCTGGATACGGCTGAGGCCGTCGTCGAGAAGCGGCGCCAGTCCGTGCCGGTGATCTCCTATCCGCCCGAGCTGCCGGTCAGCCAGAAGAGGGACGAGATCGCGGCGGCCATCCGGGACCATCAGGTCGTCATCGTCGCGGGCGAGACCGGTTCCGGGAAAACGACCCAGCTGCCGAAGATCTGCCTCGAACTCGGCCGCGGCGTCATTGGCCAGATCGGGCATACCCAGCCACGCCGGATCGCCGCCCGGACCGTGGCCGCGCGGATCGCAGAGGAACTGGGCACCGAACTCGGCGCGGCCGTCGGCTACAAGGTGCGGTTCAGCGACAACTCGAGCGACGAGACGCTGGTCAAGCTGATGACCGACGGCATCCTGCTGACCGAGATGCAGCGGGACCGGCGGCTGCTGCGTTACGACACGCTCATCATCGACGAGGCGCACGAGCGCAGCCTCAACATCGACTTCATCCTGGGCTACCTGAAGCGACTGCTGCCGAGCCGTCCCGACCTCAAGGTCATTATCACCTCCGCCACCATCGACCCCCAGCGCTTCAGTGAAGCTTTTGCCGGAGGCGAAGAAGGCCAGCACAGTGCGGAGCCACGGACAGGCGATCGTACCGGCCCAGCGAGTCCGGGCCTCCGGCCCGGCGAACGGCCGGTGCTGTCGGCGGGAACCTCAGCGGGTTACGGTGAGGTGTTCGCTACCGGCCCAGCGAACCGGGCCTCCGGCCCGGTGAGTGGCCGGTATGTCGGCGAAGTACCCCCGCGGGGCGCGGAGCGCATGCGGGGGGTTCCGGGGGGTCGCCTCCCGGGCCAGCACGGCGCACCCGTGGTCGAGGTGTCCGGGCGGACCTACCCGGTCGAGGTGCGGTACCGGCCGATCACGGACCCGGACCGCTCCGACGAGGAGCCGCGCGACCAGGCCCAGGCCATCTGCGACGCCGTGGACGAACTGAGCGCCGCGGGGCCCGGGGACATCCTGGTCTTCCTCAGCGGCGAGCGCGAGATCCGGGACACCGCCGACGCCCTGAAGGACCGCATGGGCCCGCCGGGTCGCCCGGGCGGCGTGGAGGTACTGCCGCTGTACGCCCGGCTGTCCACGGCCGAGCAGTACCGGGTGTTCCAGTCGCACCGCGGGCGGCGCGTGGTCCTGGCCACCAACGTGGCGGAGACCTCGCTGACCGTGCCCGGTATCAAGTACGTGATCGATCCGGGGACGGCGCGGATCTCCCGGTACAGCTTCCGGACCAAGGTGCAGCGGCTGCCGATCGAGCCCATCTCGCAGGCGTCGGCCAGCCAGCGGAAGGGCCGGTGCGGGCGTACCTCGGACGGAATCTGCATTCGCCTCTACAGCGAGGAAGACTTCGCCTCGCGGCCCGAGTTCACCGATCCGGAGATCCTGCGCACCAACCTCGCGTCCGTGATCCTGCGGATGGCCGCGCTCGACCTCGGCGAGATGGCGGACTTCCCGTTTGTCGACCCGCCGGAGGAGCGCAACATCGCGGACGGCGTCCGTTTGCTGGAGGAACTGGGCGCGTTCGCCCCGGTGGCCGCCGGGCGCGGGACGGGATCGGCGGCTCGCCGGGGGAACGAGGGCCGCACAGGCAACGAGGGCCGCGCGAGCGACGGGCGGCGGCTGAGTGACGTGGGCCGCAAGCTGGCTGAGCTTCCGGTCGACCCCCGGATCGGGCGGATGATCATCGAGGCAGCAGGCAACGGCTGCGTCCGCGAGGTGCTGATCATCGCCGCGGCCCTGTCCATCCAGGACCCGAGGGAACGGCCGTCCGACGCCCGTGAGGCGGCGGACGCCATGCACGCGCGCTTCACGGAACCCGGCTCAGACTTCCTGGCGTTGCTGCACCTGTGGAATTACCTCCGCACGCAGCAGCGTGAACTGTCCTCTTCGGCGTTCCGCCGGATGTGCCGCCGCGAATACCTGCACTACCTGCGGGTCCGCGAATGGCAGGACCTCTACGGCCAGCTCCGCCAGGCCGCGGCGGACCTCGGCATCACCCTCGGCGCCGGCCGCGGTGATCAGTCGGCCCGTGACCAGCAGAACCAGCAAAGCCAGGAGAGCCAGCAGGACCAGGAGACCCAGCAGGACCAAAAGGGCCAGGACCGGAAATCAATCCCGGCGGGACTGGCGCAGCAGATCCACATCTCGCTGCTGTCCGGGCTGCTGTCGCACATCGGCATGCGCGATAGCGACCAGAAGACGCGCGGGAAGCGCCGGCCGCTGACCGAATTCGCGGGGGCGCGAGGAGCGCGATTCGCCATCTTCCCGGACTCGTCGCTGGCCCGGAAGCCGCCGCCCTGGGTGATCGTCACCGAACTCATCGAGACGTCCCGGCTGTGGGGCCGGATCGCGGCCCGGATCGAGCCGGAATGGGCCGAGCCACTGGCCGCGCACCTGCTCCGGCATTCCTACAGTGAGCCGCACTGGGATGCGCGGCGCGGCACCGCGATGGCGCTGGAGAAGGTCACCCTCTACGGGCTGCCGATTGTCACCGCGCGAAAGGTCGGCTACGCGCGGGTCGACCCGGCCGCGGCGCGGGACCTCTTCATCCGTCATGCCCTGGTGGAGGGGGACTGGCAGACCCAGCACCGTTTCTTCCATCACAACCGGGAGCTGATCGCCGACGCCGAGGAACTGGAGCGCCGGGCCCGGCGGCGTGGCATCGCCGTGGACGATCAGGTGCTGTACGACTTCTATGACCAGCGGATTCCCGCGCAGGTGACCTCGGCCCGCCACTTCGACACCTGGTGGAAGAAGGCGCGTACCGAAACCCCCGACCTGCTGACGTTCTCGGCCGGCCAGGTGACCAGCCCCGGAGCCTCCGGGGTGCAGCCGTGGGACTATCCGGACGAGTGGGGCCCGTTCCCGCTGTCGTACGAGTTCGCGCCGGGTGACGCGCGCGACGGCGTGACCGTGGATGTCCCATTGGCTACGTTGAACCAGGTGCGGGGCGAGACGTTCGCCTGGCAGGTACCCGGCCTGCGGGAGGAGCTGGTGACCGAGCTGATCCGGTCGCTGCCGAAGCAGCTCCGGGTCAACTTCGTGCCCGCACCGGACGTCGCGCGCTCGGTGCTGACCGCTCTAGACCCCGCAGACGGCGACCTACTGGACGTCCTCGGAGCAGAACTGACCCGGCTGCGGGGCGTGCCGGTGCCCCGCGACGCGTTCGACCCAGCCAAGCTTCCCGCGTACCTGCAGGTCACCTACCGCGTTCTGGACGGCGGCCGCGTCCTGGCCGAGGGCAAGGACCTGGACGTACTCCGCCGGCAACTGCGCCCCCAGATGCAGGCGACGCTGGCCCGGGCCGCCCGCGGCCTGACCCGCTCGGGCCTGCGAAGCTGGGACATCGGCTCGCTGCCCAGGGAGTTCAGCAACGGCCGGGTCCGCGCCTATCCGGCGCTTGCTGACGCCGGTGACGCCGTGGACGTCCGCCTGTACGACACCGCGGCCGAGGCGGCGCGCAGCATGCGCCGCGGAACACGGCGGCTGCTCCTGCTCCAGGTGCCCTCGGGCGCCCGGTCCGCCGCGTCCAACCTGCCCGTTCAGGACAAGCTGGCGCTGAGCCGCAGCCCGTATGCGGGAGCCGCCGCACTGATTGATGACTGCGCCGCCGCCGCGGCCGACGAGATCATCGCGCGGGCGGGCGGTCCGGCGTGGGACTCCGCCGGCTTCGCGCGGCTCACCGAGGCCGCGCGCGCCGGGCTGAATACCCTGACCGTGCAGGTCATCGCCGGCGTCGCCCGCGTCCTGGCCGAGGCTCACGAGGTCGAGGTGGTACTGGCCGACGCTGCGGCGCACGCGGGCGAGCCGGCCTTCGCCGACATCCGCATGCAGTTCGCCTCGCTCGTCTACCCCGGTTTCATCAGCGAAACCGGGGCGCGAAGGCTCGCTGACTTGACCCGCTATCTGCGGGCCATCCGGCAGCGGCTGGACAAGATGGGTGGGGATCCGGTCCGCGATGGTGAGCGGATGGCGACCGTGCACCGCGTAAGTGACGCCTACGCCGAAACGGTCCGGGTCCTGCCGCCTGCCCGCCGCGACGGCGAGGACGTCCAGGCCGTCCACTGGATGATCGAGGAACTGCGGGTCAGTCTCTTCGCCCAGACCCTCGGGACACCGGCGCCCGTGTCGGAGAAGCGCATTCTCACCGCGCTGGACGGGCTGTATTAGCCCGGGTTCAGATCCGGTGCCGGGTGCCGGAGCGCAGCATGAGAAGCGCGGACGCGGCGAACAGCGCAGCGCAGAAGGCCTCCCGCCCGAACCGGTCCAGCGCCTCGTCCTGGATGCCGCTGTGGAACCGGCCGACCACGGCCGGGAACGGCGAGACCCCGAACCACAGCAGCGTGGGCTTGTCGATGTCCGGCAGAGCGGCACCCAGCATGGCGGCGGTCAGCGCCGTGCGCCGACCGGGCGGGGCGGCCGCGGCGAAGGCGGTCATGACGACCAGCCCGGTCAGCCCATCAAGCACTGCCACTTGCAGGAACTGGTGCCTATCCCGCCAGTCGCCCCAGTGCGGGATGGCGTCGAGCGCGAAATGCGAGGCGACGCCGGCCAGGAAGGCCGGCACCGGCCGCCGGACCACCCCGCCGATCAGTGCTCCGGACAGGATGTGATTCGTCAGCAGCATCCGCGCTCTCCCTTTCCCTCTGGCATCACGGTATGTGACCGACGGGACAGGGCGGTGCTGGTTGCGCAGCCACGGCGAAGGGGCCGCGGCTGGTAGCGTTTCAGCGGCTGTATTATCCAGGATCAGGCAAGGGCTGACGCGCACTCATGCTCGACAGGCGATTCATCAGAGACCATCCGGACGCGGTCAAGGAGGCGGCCCGCGCCAAGGGCATTGACCTTGACGTGGACGAGCTTCTCCAGACCGACAGGAACGTCCGCAATCTCCAGCACGCGCTGGACGACGCGCAAGCGCAGCGCAAGAGTTCGGCCAAGCAGTTTGCCCGGGCCGATGAGGCCCGCCGGACTGAGCTCCGGGCCGGGCAGGCGGAGCTGGACGCCAAGCTCCGGCAATTGCGCGACGGGCTCGCCGAGGCGAGCGCCCAGCTCCAGGAACTGATGCTGCGCACGCCCACCATCCCGTGGGAAGGCGCACCGGTTGGGGCGGACGAATCCGCGAACGTGACCATCCGGACGTGGGGAAAGCCGCCGAGCTTCGATTTCGAGCCGCTCGACCACGTGGAGCTGCTGGAAAAACGCGGCTGGGCCGAGTTCGCGCGGGCACGTAAGGTCGCCGGGGAGCGCGCTTACGCCCTCCGCGACGACGCTGTGCTGCTGGAGCGCGCGCTGCACTCCTACGCGATCGACATGCTCCTGGACCGGGACTTCACCGTGATCTCGGTTCCGTCCCTGGTCAAGGAGGAGGCCCTGATCGGGACGGGCCAGTTCCCCGGTCACCGCGAGGAGACCTACGCGATTCCCGCCGACGATCTCTACCTGGCCGGCACGGCTGAAGTGGCCCTGGTCGGCCTGCATTCGGGCGAGATCCTGGACTTCAAGCAGCTGCCCATCCGCTACGCAGGGATCTCGCCGTGCTTCCGGCGCGAGATCGGCAGTGCCGGGCGGGACGTCCGCGGTCTGCTGCGGGTCCACCAGTTCGAGAAGGTCGAGCAGTTCGTCATCTGCGAGGCGGACACGGCGGAGTCCGACCGCTGGCACGCAGAGCTGCTGTCCACCGCCGAGAATCTGCTGCAGGGGCTGGGCCTGCACTACGAGGTGGTGGAAACCTCCACCGGCGACATGGGCATCGGCAAGTACCGGATGAACGACATCAACACCTGGTTTCCCTCCCTGAACCGGTTCCGTGAGACGCACAGCTGCTCGTCGCTGCACGACTGGCAGGCCCGCCGGGCCAACCTGCGTTACCGGGACACCGATGGCACCGTCCGGTTCGCGCACACGCTCAACAACACGGCGATCGCAACCCCGCGGCTGCTGGCCGCGCTGGTCGAGAACGACCAGACCGCAACGGGCGAGATTCGCGTCCCCGAGGTGCTCCGGCCCTACCTGGGACAGCGCGAACTGCTCTGACGCGGTCGCTGGCGCCCGTCGCCGGCGTCCGTCCCCGGGTGCCCCGCGGACGTTCGGCGGACGGCCGGGCCACCACCAGGAAGCCACGACCGCTCCACAGTTAGCCTGCCGTCGTCGTACGCTGCCAACCGTGGAACTCGAAGCCGACCGCATCGCTGAGCTCGCCGGACGCCCGGTCAGCGCCCTGACCCGGCGGGACGTGGCGCTCGGCCTGCTCAGCGTGGGGCCCGACGACGCACTGGCCTCGCTGCCAATGCTGCGGCGGCGGCTGCTCGCCGCGGGCAACCCGTTGTCCGCGGCATACTGGGCCGCCACGGAAAAGATCCTCGGGGCCCTGCGGGACGGGACGGCCCGGACCAGCGACGTCCGGACGTGGCTGGAAGCAACCGGGACCGAACCGGGCAGCATTATCGGGCTGCACGTGTGGGACGAGCCACCGGAGCGCAGCCGGCTGCAGGCGGAGATGCACGCCATGCTGGTCCGGCACCTGGAGGAGAAGCTGAACGCCGGAGAGGTCGACCCCGACCGGCTGGTGACCGGGGACGACGTGGCCCGGCAGGCTTACACCGCACTGCAGGAGCAGTGGATGGCGACGCCGGTGCCGGATGGGCGGGTGCCGATGGACGCACTGCTGGACGAGCAGGACGCCGAGTTCCTCGCCGAATGGGCCGCCGCCGACTCCGAGGCACTGAGTTCCCTGCAGGAAGTGCTCAACGAGACCGGCGAGCGGCCGCTGCCGGAGGACGAGCTCGCCGCGGCGTGCGCCGCGGCACGGGCCGCCATCGCCCGGCACGGGCTCACCGGCCGACTGCTGAGCGCGTGCGGCGGAGCAGGGATGAGCGCGCTGCCCAGCAGCGATGTCGAACTCTGGCTGATCCTTGCCGCGGGGGTGGTGTCGCCGGCCGGGGAAGCCGTCCGGCCGATGGGGGACGGGCCGCCGGAACTACCCGGCACGGCCGGACCGCCGGGGCGGACGGCTGACGAGTTTGATGACGACGAGGCGGACGAGGTGTCGCGGGTGATAGGCGCGCTGTGCGCGCTGGAGCACGTCGACTGGCTCGCGGCGGTCTGCGCGCTGGCCCGGGGAGGTCCCGGGACGCCGGCGTCGGCCACCGCGATGGCCCGCTACGTGCGCGAATACTGCGAGACCGGGCCGCGGACCGGGCCACAGGCCCTGCGGGAAGTGCCCGATGTGCCCGACACTCCGGATGTGCCCGGCGATCTCGGCGACCCAGGGGACGAGGACTTTGACGAGCAAGCCGTCGCGGAGCTGTTCTCCCACGTCGCGAGCCTGTGGGAAGTGCTCGGCGCGACCGACGCGGAGCAGCGCCTGACGTCGCTGGGCTGGTGGGGGCTGCCGGAGGCGATACGCAAGGTGTGGGCCCCCTCCACCTGACCGGCGCGCGATCACATCGGCTGGTACGTCCCGCGGCCAGCGCGCGTGTTTGGATGGGAGCCGTGATCGTTCGTGACGCCAGGTATGCCGAATTCCCCGCCGTCGGGGCGCTCCGGGTGGATGCCTACGTGGCCGACGGTTTCCTGCACCGGGACGACCCCTACGCCGAAACGCTCCGCCTGCTCGGCACCCAGGGCGACGGCACGGTTCTCGTAGCGGAAGACGAGGGGCAGATCCTCGGCACGGTCATGCTCGCCGGCGGCGCCTCCACCGAACTGGCCGATTCCGCGGATGCCGCCGACATCAGGGCGCTGGCGGTAGCCCCGGGCAACCAGGGCCGCGGCATCGCCCGGCTACTGCTGCGGTCGGCCATCGGCCGGGCGGCGGCGGCCGGTGTGCGCCGCCTCCTGCTGTCGACCCAGGCGGACATGCGGGCCGCGCATCAGCTATACGAAACGGAAGGCTTCATCCGCGCACCCGAACTGGACTGGCAGCCTGTCCCCGGGTTCACGCTGCTGGTGTATGAGATGAGGGTCGGCCGGCAGAAGCCGGTCACTCGGCCCGGTCACCGCGCGGGGCCTGCGACGCAGTGACCGAGGGCGCGTCCGGGGGCACGTCTGTGCCGTCCTCGCCATCCTCGGGAGGTGGCGGGGGGATCTTCCGCAGCTGCCGGTTCATGGAGCGGAGCAGGAAGTACAGGATGATCCCCATCCCCGCGACGATGAGAAAGCCGAGCACACCCGGCGTCACATCGTTGTTCGGGACTGTGCCCTTAGCCAGTTCCGCGCCGTGGGCCAGCGCTGCGGTGGCAGCGACCGTTACAGACATACTCTCTCCCGGACCCCGGCGAACAGGTCGTCCTCTGGCAATTCGGTATCGACGAGCGACCTAGCCAGATGATAGTCCTCGGTCGGCCACGCGGCGCGCTGCAC
>Ga0066790_10000703_pt1 | contig 13187 bp, 11 predicted proteins | sample OrgsoiDNA2013050_FD_70963 | JGI IMG/M metagenome (GOLD analysis project Ga0066790, IMG submission 70963) | Permafrost soil microbial communities from the Arctic, to analyse light accelerated degradation of dissolved organic matter (DOM) -... | ecosystem: Environmental > Terrestrial > Soil >...
GGCGGCGGCGAGGGCGGTGGAAATCATTTGCGGGAGGTGGCTGATCCAGGCGCAGAGGCGGTCGTGCTCGTCGGCGGGAAGGACGGCGATGCGGGCGCCGATTTGGTCGATCCATCCGGCGAATTCGGCGAAGAGACCTTCGTTCAGATTTTGGCCGGGGAGCGGGGTGAGGAACCAGGCTGCGTTGTGGAAGAGGTCGGGATCGGCGTAGTCGACACCGCTGAGTTCTTTGCCGGCCATGGGATGGCCTGCGAGGAAGCGCTTGCCAACATTCTTGCCGAAGATTTTCGTGGCCTGGCCGACGATGGCGGACTTGGTGCTGCCAACGTCGGTGAGCAGAGTTTTCGAGGGGAGTACGGGGCCGATGCGTTCGATCAGGTCGACAATGGCGAGTACGGGAGTGGCGAGGACGACGATCTGGCTGCCGTGAATGGAGTCGCCGGGATTGGGGGTGCCAGCGTCAATGGCGCCGCACATGCGGGCTTTTTCGATGGTGGCTTCGCGATCGCAGCCGACGATGCGTCCGGCGAATTTCTTTTTTTTAAGCGCGAGGCCGAGGGAGCCGCCGATCAGGCCGGTGCCGATGATCGTGATTTGGCGGATGGGCATTGGAACACAGATTAAACCACACAGGACACTGGGGACACGGGGAAACTACGCGACTCCCCAATTCCTTCGTGGCCGAAAAAACGAACTAAACCACAGGGGACACGGGGGAACACAGAGAAAACAACGTTGACGTTATCCGATGGTTCTGCCTACTGCCGGGGCGATCATTCTTAGTTCGTCCATTAATTTTACGAATTGCTCAGGGAACAGGGATTGCGCGCCGTCGGACCAGGCTTTGTTGGGGTCGCAATGTACCTCGATCAGCAGCGCGTCCGCACCTGCGGCTACTGAGGCGCGGGCCATGGGAGCGACTTTGTCGCGGCGTCCGGTGCCGTGCGAGGGGTCGGCGGTCATGGGCAGGTGCGACAGTTTGTGAATGATGGGGATAGCGGAAATGTCCATGGTGTTGCGAGTGTAGGTTTCGAAGGTGCGGATGCCGCGCTCGCAGAGGATAACGTCGTAGTTACCGCCGGCCATGATGTACTCGGCGGAGAGGAGCAATTCTTCGAGAGTGGCGGCGATGCCACGTTTGAGCAAGACGGGCTTGCGAACTTTTCCTAGTTCGCGCAGCAGATTAAAATTTTGCATGTTGCGCGCGCCGACTTGCAAGATGTCGACGTAGGGAAGCATCAGGGGAATTTGCGAAATCTCCATGACCTCGCTGATGACGAGCAGATTGAATTGCTTGCCGGCTTCCTGAAGAAGTTTGAGCGCATCTTCCCCGTGGCCTTGAAAGGAATAGGGCGAGCTGCGCGGCTTGAATGCGCCGCCGCGCAAGGCCTTTGCGCCAGCCTTGGCGATCGATTCGGCGGTGGAAAAAAGTTGCTCGCGCGATTCGACCGAACACGGTCCGGCCATGACGATGATTTCGTTGCCGCCGACGTTGATGTTGTTGGCGAGTTTGACGATGGTGCCTTCGGGACGGAAACTTTTCCCGGCTAACTTGTAGGGCGAACTGATGCGGTGGACTTCCTGCACACCAGGGAAGAGTTCGAGGTTGCGAATGTCGAAATCGATGCCGGAGCCTACGGCGCCGAGCACGGTCATCTTTGCGCCGGTGGAGCGGTGGACTTCAAATCCAAGTTTTACGAGGTGCTCGATTACCTGCTGAATCAGCGGTTCGTCGGCGCCTTCCTGCATGGCAACAATCATGGGAACACAGCTCCTAGCTGCTACCTTCTAGCTCTTAGCTTCAACTCGCGATGTACGCGTTAATCGCTTACTTCTGAATCTAGTTCGGTCTCCGATTCTACCGGCTCCGATTTTGTGACGATTTCTTCTTTTTGAATATTGCGCATTACGTCGATGATGCGTTCGTAAATTCGGACCAGGTCGCGGCCGGGGAGCGGGCCCGGGTTATTTTCCTGAACATTGGCGAAGACGATGCGTTCGCGATCGGGCTCGTAGACGGGCATGCTGGTATTACGCTTGAGCTTGCCGATGGCTACGGCGGCTCGCGCCCGTTCGCTTAGCAGTTCGACCAACTTGCGGTCGAGGTCGTCGATTTTCTTTCGCCAGTCTTCGATGTCCATGGGAAGCAGTCTTCAGTCTCTCATCTCAGTCGAGACCCACGTCTCGCAAAATCGGCGAGACCCTTCGGCTTCGCTCAGGGCAGGCCGTGGGCTCCGATTTGGCCTTGGTTACGACGAAGGGGAAAGACTTCTTATGAACTCCGCTACGGATGCGGCTTCGCGGCCGCGATTCCGTTCGATGGTTTCTACAATTGCGCTGCCAATCACTACCGCGTCGGCGAATTTGCCGACCTCTTCGAATTGCTCGCGGGTCGAGATGCCGAATCCAAGGGCTACCGGCAACTTGGTTACGCGGCGCAAGCGGCGCACCAGCTTTTGGGCGTCGGCTGCGAGTTGTTGGCGTGCTCCCGTGACACCGGTCCGTGAGACAGCATACACAAATCCGCGGGAGGCCTGGGCGATTCGTTTCAGGCGATCGTCGGGACTGGTGGGCGCGGCGAGGAAGACAGGCGCAAGATCGTACTTTCGCACAGCGTGGAGATATTCGGAGGACTCTTCAACTGGCAAGTCGGTGACGAGGACGCCATCGACTCCGGCGGCGCGGGCAACCTTGCAGAATTTTTCCATGCCCATGCGCAGGATCGGGTTCAAATACGAAAAAATGATCAGGCCGGTGGATTGGGCCTGCTGGCGAACTTCGGCGGCGAGGGTCAAGACCTGCGCCAGAGATGTGCCGTGTTTCAGAGCGCGTTCGCTGGCACGCTGAATGACGGGGCCGTCGGCGACGGGATCGCTGAAGGGGACGCCGAGTTCGATCACGTCGGCCCCTGCGTCGATTGCGGCTAGAACGATGTCGCGGGTGGTGGCGAGGTCGGGATCGCCACAGGTTACGTAGGCGACGAGGGCCGGCTTCTTGTGAAAAGCTAAAGGCATGGCATGAAATGAAATGCTGATGTCGACTTCCGAGCCTCCCGCCCTTGCAAAGAACGCAAGGGTGGGGCAGCCTCAGAAATTTCGATTTTCAATCGAGCTTCAGGTTCTCCCGCATGATTCCGATGTCTTTGTCGCCGCGGCCGGAGACGTTCACGACCACGATTTCCGATTTGTTCATCTTCGGGGCGCGCTTCAAAAGTTCCGCTACTGCGTGGGCCGATTCGAGCGCCGGAATGATGCCTTCCGTGCGAGCTAATAGTGTTGTCGCGGCCAATGCTTCGGTGTCGGAGGCGGACACATACTCGGCGCGGCCTGCGTCGCGCAAGGCGGCGTGCTCGGGGCCGATTGAGGGATAGTCCAGGCCCGCCGAGATCGAATGCGTGAGCGCGATCTGGCCGCCGGAATCCTGCAGTACGTACGAATATGTACCTTGCAATACGCCGGGTAACCCACCCTGAAAGCGGGCAGCGTGGTCGCCGAGAGTCTGGCTGCGGCCGCCGGCTTCGACGCCGATGAGGCGGACTTTCTTGTCGTTGAGGAAGTCGTAGAAAATTCCGATCGCGTTCGAGCCACCACCCACGCAGGCGATGATGGCTGTCGGCAGTTTGCCTTCGGCTTTGAGAATCTGGGCGCGGGCTTCGCGTCCGATGACGCGGTGGAAATCGCGAACCATGGTGGGATAGGGATGAGCGCCGAGGACGCTACCAAGCAGGTAATGCGTGGTGTGGACGTTGGTGACCCAGTCACGCATGGCTTCGTTGATGGCGTCTTTTAGAGTGCGCGAGCCGGAGTTGACGCCGCGGACTTCAGCGCCGAGCAGGCGCATGCGGAAGACGTTGAGCTCCTGGCGGCGCATGTCTTCGGTGCCCATGTAGACGACGCACTCGAAGCCGAGCAGGGCGCAGACGGTGGCGGTGGCGACCCCGTGTTGTCCGGCACCGGTTTCGGCGATGACGCGGTGTTTGCCCATGCGTTCGACGAGCAGTCCCTGGCCGAGGCAGTTGTTGATTTTGTGGGCGCCGGTGTGAAGGAGGTCTTCGCGTTTGAGATAAATCTTTGCGCCGCCGAGTTTTTTCGTGAGGCGCTGGGCGAAGAAAAGAGGCGTGGGACGTCCGGCGTAGGTATGCAGCAGAGTGTCGAGACGCTTTTGAAATTTCGGATCACGTTTCGCTTTGTTGTATTCGCGCTCGAGTTCGTCGAGGGCGGCCATCAGCGTTTCCGGGACGTAGCGGCCGCCATAGATGCCGAAGCGGCCGGGAGCGGCGGCAGGAGGCTTTCTGCCGGAACCCGGGGCCGCGGTGGCTTTTGTTTTGGAAATTGTTGCTGTGGCCATAGCTAGCTCGCTTTCCTGTCGATGTCGCGGACTGCTTTCACGAAGGCGCGAACTTTGTCGGGATCTTTTTTGCCGGGAGAGGCTTCCACGCCGGAGGCTACGTCGACGCCGAAGGGCTGAAATATTCTCATCGCTTTGGCGACGTTAGAAGGAGTCAGGCCCCCGGCGACAATCACGGGGACTCGCACGCTTAAAACTTGCACCATGCCCCGCGCGGCTTCCCAGTCAAAGGTGGCGCCGCTTCCGCCGCTTGCACCGTTGACTTGCGAATCAATCAGGATTGCGAAGGTTTTCTCGCGAACGCGATCACTCATGAAGATTCCGCCGTCCTGCAAAGTATCTCCTGGAATCATCGGGATCAGTTTGGATGCGCCAACGGTTTCGAAGGGTGATCTTTGTTCCTGCCAAACGCTATCCATCGACACCTTGCCGTGCAGTTGTACTGCCGTCAGTCCCGCTTCTGCTACCGTGCTGCGAATTCCGGCGCAGTCGGTGTCCACAAATACTCCGACTTTCTCGATGTTCTTGGGCAGTGTGGCTGCGATTTTTCGGGCTGACTCCGCATCGATTTTTCGCGGGCTCTTTTCATAGAAGACGAAGCCTATCGCGTCCGCGCCGGCTTCGACGGCGGTGAGGGCGTCTTCGAGATTGGTGGTGCCGCAAATCTTGATCCAGGTCATTTGAAAAACCAGTTGTCAGTGGTCGGTGGCCAGTGGCCAGTTATTTTGGGCTAGGCACTGCGTTTAGGAATTCCTGCAAGGCTTCGCCGGGATGTTGAGCCCGCATCAGCGATTCGCCGACCAGGAAGGCGTGATATCCGGCGGCGCGCAGGCGGGACACATCGGCGGAGGTATGAATTCCGCTTTCAGCGACGCGCACGACATTCGCGGGGATCTGCTCGGCCAGGCGCAGGGCCGTTTCCAAGTCGACTTTGAAGGTGTGCAGGTCGCGGGAGTTCACGCCGATCAGGTCGAATCCGGTGTCGAGGGCGCGGTGCAATTCGTCGCGGTCGTGTACCTCGCAGAGGACGTCTAATCCGCGGGCTTGGGCGGCGCGTGACAACGATGCAAGTTCGGGTTGCGACAACGCGGCTACGATTAGGAGGATAGCGTCGGCGGCGTGGGCGCGGGCTTCGAGCAGTTGGAATTCGTCGACGATGAAATCTTTGCGGAGGCAGGGGATCTTCACCGCGGCGGAGGCGGCTTGCAGATTTGCCAGCGAGCCCTGAAAGAATTCTTCGTCGGTGAGGACGGAGAGGGCTGCGGCCCCCGCGGATTCGAGTTCGCCGGCCAGGTCGGCGGGATGAAAGTCGGGGCGGATCAGTCCCTTCGATGGAGAGGCTTTTTTCAGCTCGGCGATCATGGCTACATCGTGCTTGCTCTTCTCCGACAGGGCGCGTCGGAAACCGCGCGGGACGTGGTGTTCGGCCCGGTGCTCGAGGTCTCGAAGGTCGGCATCGCGCTTGGATTTGGTTGCGCGGGCGCGGGTCGCGGCTACGATTTGGTCGAGGAATGCGGGCATGGGAATTCTTGATTATACGGGAGGGAGCTGGGGGCTTTGTCAAAAGCTATGCCACGCGCGAGAGCAGATCGACGCACCCGGTTTTTCTTGATTACTGCATGCCTAGGGAGGCGCTTACCGACTTTTGGTATTCGCGGGCTTTCTCAAGGATTTTGGGTTCGTCCAGGGTGAGGAGTTTGTGGTCGCGCATTACGACGCGGCCGCCGATTACTACCGTCTCTACGTCGCTAGCTTTCAGCGAGTAGGCGATCTGGGCGTAGACGTCGTACATGGGGACGGCGTTGGGGGAGTCGAGGCTGATGAGGATGAGGTCGGCCTTTTTGCCGGGTTCGAGGGAGCCGATTTCTTTTTCCATGTGGAGGGCGCGGGCGCCGTCGATCGTCGCCATTTCGACTACCGCTTTCGCGTTTAGTGCGAGCGGGTCCATTCTTGTGATCTTGGCGAGTTTGGCGGCTAGGTCGATTTCTTCCATCAGGTCGAGATCGTTGTTGCTGCCGGCGGGGCCGTCGGTGCCGAGGCCGACGGCGATTCCGGCGGCGCGCATTTCGGGGACGGGGGAGACGCCGCTGGCGATCATCATGTTGCTGGAGGGATTGTGGACGCAGCCGACATTTCTCTGGGCGAGAAGTTTGCGATCAGACTCATCGACGAAGATGCAGTGGGCGGCGACGAGGTCGGGGCCGAGGATGCCGAGGGATTCGAGATATTGTACCGGCGACATGCCGTTTTGCTTTTCGCTGTCGTCCCATTCCTTTTTCATTTCGGAGACGTGCATGAGGATGGGGGCGCGGTATTTGCGTGCGAGGGCGACGGCGTCTTGAATTGTTTTCTTTGAGCAGGTGTAGATGGAGTGCGGTGCGGGAGCGGCGTGAATGAGGGGGTCGCCTTGCCATTTCTGTAGAAACTTTTCTGTGTAGGCCAGCATGGCCGCGTTGGTTTTGTTGTCGGGGGCGGGAAAGTCGATGAAGGTTTCGCCTAGGACTCCGCGCATGCCGGAGGCTTTGGTCTCTTCGGCGACGGCGTCCTCGAAGTAGTACATGTCGGCGAAGGTGGTCACGCCGGAGCGGATCTGTTCGGCGGCGGCGAGGCGTGTGCCCCAGCGGACGAACTCTTCGTTCACGTTTTTGGCTTCGGCGGGGAAGATGTATTTGTAGAGCCAGTCGTTGAGCGTGACGTCGTCGTGAAGGCCGCGGAAGAGCGTCATCGGCACGTGGGTGTGGCCGTTGACGAGGCCGGGGAGGACGAGTCTGCCGCGGGCGTCGATGGTGTGGGCGGAAATGTACTTGGCATCGATTTCGGCGTGGGGGCCGATGGCGAGGATGGAGTCGTTTTTGATCGCGACACTTCCGTCTTGGTAAATCGTGCGCGCGGGGTTCATGGAGACGATGAGGCCGCCGGTGACGATGAGGTCGGCGGGTTGTTTAGATTGGCTCGACGCCGGCGCGATCAGAGTGATTGCGCCGAAAACGTAACAGGTGACCCTCCGGGATATCGTCGGTTTCATTGTGCCGGCTCTCCTATCGTGAAGCTACGCGCCGTAAATAGAACTTGAAGAAATCTTCGGAGTTCGAGTCCAGGCAAACCTGGGCGTTCGGCGCGCCGGGTTCTTCGCGGGTGAATCCTTTTTCGTCGATGCGCAGGTGAAGTGGTTGCACGGGGCAGATCTCGGGACGCAGGACGTAGGCGATGGTCATGGGATCGAACAGCGTGGGCGTTTGCTGGCCCCAGAGGTGGTACAGCACCGTCAGTTGGTCCGTCACCGGAGTGCCCTGAGTGAAGAGGAAGGCGCGTTTTACTTCGTCCAATTTTAGTTGCGTGGAGTCGAGCGGCATGACGAAGAGCGGGACTCCGGAGGTGAATAGTTTTTGGGCGGAGGGGATGTCATTGAGGATATTCCATTCGGGCATAGGCGGGACGGGCGCGGTGTAGCCCATGTCGCCGTACCCGCGGCGGACGGAGCCGCCCATCAGGACTACGCGTTTCAGCTTGCGGAATGTGGCGGGGTCTTTGTCGATGGCGGCACCGACGTTCATGAGCGGGCCGATGGCGATCAGAGTGATTTCGCCGGGATGCTTGCGGATCTGGTCGAGCAGGAAGTCGAGGGCGTCGGCGTGAGATGGCTTGGTGAAGTGGGCAGCGTCAGCATAGCGGCGCTGTGACATGGGATTCTTGGTTGCGCTTGGCTTCCCTGCCAGGACTGGAATTTCTGCGCGGCCTAACTCTCCCAGGAAGCGGTCGGTAATTCTGGCGCGAGCTTCTGTGTCGCCGAAAGTTGTGGTCACGCCGAGAATTTCCAGCTCGGGACTTTGGACGGCCAGGGCCAGGGCGAAGGCGTCGTCTACATCGTCGCCGATGTCGGTGTCGATGATGATTTTCTCGGGGGCAGTAGGAGTTCCTTGCGCAGTGATGAGTGCGGGCCTTATACACACAACCAACCCAAGAGCAAAGATCGCAACTGCGGCATGCCGCGGAATTTTAATCATCTCTATCACCCCTGTTCACTATGAGACTCTGAGATTACTTCAATTTCGCCCTGCCATGTGACCAGGGCCGCTGTTCTGCGTGCTGGAGATATCCGCTAAGGCCGACGAGCCGAGTTTCGATAGTACTTGACGTTATAGTGCGTAACGTACTGTAAAGAACATCGGGAGCATAAACATGACCGTTCATCTCGTTCGCACTTGCAGGATAGCTAGCGCCGTCATCTTCTGCCTGGCGGCGCTGCACTTGTCCGTTGCGCAAGAAACCGCTGCCAGCCCCCTTCTCCGCCGATATACCGAAGGCGAAAAACTCGGTTACGACATGAAGGGCAGCAACGACGGATGGAACTATGAAGTGCAGGCCAAGGGAGTCGTGAAGAAGGATGCGAAGGGGCATTTTGTCGAGGAGTATGCATGGTCGGATTTCAAATCAAGTGCGGCGATGACGATGTCGCCGGCGAGCCTGAATTTTCGGCAGACGATCTCGCTCGATCCAGCGACGCCGCCCTCGATTCCGAACCTGAGCGTGGTGCAGCCCTTTCTGATTGGGCCGATCACCGACATGTTGACGTTCTATGCCGATCTCTGGATGGCGGCCAAGCAGAGCACACTGGCGCACGCCGGCGACCATACCTACATAAAGCTCGGCATCCCCGCTTCATGGGCCGATGGCAACTACGTAATTCTCGGCGAAGACTGCGTCGACTTCGATCTCACGCTCAAAGACGTGAACGCGACCGCTCAGACCGCAATGCTGCTGGCGAAACATGTCCCGCCGGCGCAGCCTGCGGTGAAGTTGCCTGCTCCGTGGATGCAGGCGCCCGTCGCCGATACGGCCAACAATTGGATCGATGTGAAGAAGAACGCTGCTGGAAAATATGTTGCCGAGGTTGGGAAGGAAACTTTCGATGTAGAGATCAAGCTCAGTCTGAAGGATGGGAAGATTCTGGCGGCGACGCTCGAGAATCTAGTGCAAGCGCATCTCCGTGAATGCTCCGACGCGGCTTATTTGGATTGCGGTACGGCGACGGACCACCAGATCCGCCGCCACATCGAGCTCAACTTGGTACCCTGACAAGATGAACTCGCCCAAAAAGATCCCCGCGCTTGGTTATGCCCTTCTGGGCCTGTTGCATGGAAAGCCCGCCTCCGGATACGACCTGCGCAAAATCTTTTCGTCGACTTCGATGAAGTCTTACAGTGACAGCCCGGGCGCGATTTATCCGGCGCTGGGGCGGTTGCAAAAACAGGGGCTGATTCGGGGAACGATCGAGGAAGGTGCGGGAATGCGTCGGCGACAAGTCTTTCGCGTGACTGCGAAGGGCCTTGCCGAAATTAAGAAGTGGATCGCACGCCCGGTTACTCGCGACGACATGGTTCGAGGGCCGCAGGAGGTCATACTGCGCTTCGCGTTTTCCGAGATGGTAGCGGGACCGGCCGCCTCGGTCGAGCTTTTGCGCTCGCTGGAAGCGGCATTGCAGCTCTATGTGAGCAGCCTGAACGTAGAACTCAAGGCCATGCCGGCGATGATGCCGACTTCGGGGCGGCTGGCGTTTGAATGCGGCGTCGGCGGCAATCAAGCTTTGCTGGATTGGACTCGCTACGCCCTGGCAGCTTACGAACAGAAAAAAGGAGGCAGATCATGAAACTATCCACTGCAATCTTTCGGGAAGCGTTGGTTTTCGCGGCGGTCTGCGTCATTCAAGGCGTCGCCGGAACGTTCGTGCTGTCGCCGGTGAAATTTCCGTCGGCACCGAACGCAATGTATTGGACGCTGCTGAGCAATGCGTTGGTGGTGGCGTCTCTCGTGCTGGTGGCGGCTTGCTCCGATTGGCGGGGATGGCGGCTCGGATGCGCGCTGGCGGGCGTGCCGTTTGCGATCGGCTGCGTGAATGGCATTGAGGGTGCGGTCTTCCTGACAAATACCGGCATGGACTGGCGGCGATTCTTCATCTACCTGATCGTCTCGGCGATTCTTATCATGCCGGTTTGGATGGTGCTCTTTGGAAGGCGAGCCGAAGTATCGCCCGAACATTTTCATCCCATCGCTACGAAATCAACGGCGGAAACGATTTGGAAGTTTCTGGTTTCTGACGTGGCATATATTTTCTTCTACCTCGGCGCGGGGACGATTGTCTTCCCTTATGTGAAAGATTTTTACGCTACGCAGCATCTGCCCGCCATGAGCGCGCTGATTGCGCTGCAGTTGCTGCTGCGCGGGCCGCTCTTTATTGCGATCTGCGTGCTGCTGGTTCGCATGCTGCGCCTGCGGGGGCTGCGGGGCGCTGGCGGTGGGAGCTGTCTTTACGCTGTTGAGCGGAGTAACGCCGTTGCTGCTCCCGAATCCTTACTTGCCCGATGCGGTTCGGTGGGCTCATATGTGCGAGGTGACCAGTTCGAACTTTGTGTTCGGCGCAATAATGGCGTGGCTTTGGGGCGAACCCAATCCGTCGCGGGGATTGGCGTTACGCCAGGCGGCGTAAGAAAAAAATGGTTCGAGTTCCGCAGCGAGTTACTGCGGCTGCATGTCGCGCATCAAGACCACATCAGAGTCGGTGTGGCCGCGGACCATGGCCAGTTTGCTTCCGTCCCGGGACCAGTGGAAGTCCCAGATGTGTTCGGCTTTGAAAGAAGTAGGTTGCTTGCCGGGGGAGCCGTCGAGCGGTTGTTGCCAGAGATTGTCCACGCCGCTTTCGCGGGTGGTGTAGATGATTGACTTGCTGTCGCGGGCGAAGCGAAGCAATCCCGCGCGCGGGCGCTGGAACGGAACTGACTTCTGCACCTGTCCGGTGTCGGGGGCGATCAGTACCAACTTTTCTTCGTGGCCGGCGGCGTGATCGACGGTGGCGAATGCCAGGGTGTGGCCATCGGAAGAAACATCGAAGAATCCCGCGTTGATGGTGAGATCCGAAAGTTTTCGCGACGCTCCTCCATCAATGGGCACCTGCATCACCTTCGACGTTGCTCCGTCCATGTAATAGACCGAGCGGGAATCCGGGGCGCAGACGGGATAGTTATCCAGTTTGCCCTGCGTGAGTTGTTTCAGATTGCCTCCGGCTGCGTCGGCGCGCCACACATTGATGCTTCCCTTCCCGCCACGAAGGCCCAGCAGAAACACGATATAATGTCCGTCCGCGCACTCCCAAGGATCGCCGCCCGCAGAATCCTGCTCGGTTGCGAACATTCCCTTTGCGCCTGAGTCCGGATTCAGCCAGCTAATCTTGTTGTCTTTGTCATAGATCAGGCGTCCGTCCTGGGTCCAGGAAAGGTTAGTGAAAGCCGCCGCCGTCGCGACCTGACGTGCATCCGCCCCGCCACCCGCCGCCGACATTACGTACAGGTTGTAGCGTTGTTCGCTGAGGACGGTGGCCAGCACCTGTCCGTTGGCGGCCACGCTCAGGTCAGAATAATTGTTGGTGTCGCGGGTGATGGGATCGATGCGGCCTTCGGGATAGACGACGAAGGCGATCTGCCGCTGCGAGAAGTTCGAAGCGCGGGTGGCATTTTGCACCAGCAGTCCGTGACCGTCGGGTAGCCAGGTGGGCAACAGCAAGGCGGAGTCTGAACTCAGAATCAGTCGCTGTTTGCCGGAGGCAACGTCCACCGCCATGAGTCCGGTGAGCGCGTCACCGGGTTGATTCACTACGCACAGGATGGTGTTGCCGTCCGGCGACCACGCTGGATTGAGAAAGGCCTGACCGTTTAGTCCGCTGGCCAGCACCTCCTCTTCTCCAGTGTCGAGCGAGCGCACGATCAGGCGGAATTTTCCTGGGTCCGGATTGTCGAAGCGCATGAATGCGATCTTATGGCCGTCGGGCGAGAAAGTGATATTCGAATCCACGTCCTCCGCCAGCCGCTCCGGTGTGCCGCCCAGCAACGGTGCGCGGTACAAGTATTTCAGCTCGGAATTTCCGGGGTCGCTGCGAACGAAGTAAAGATAGTTGCCGTCGGGCGAGAAGCGCAATCCGTTGTAGCCTACGTTGGCGGGCGGCTGCACCTGGGTGTTGCTGTTGGTGGGAACGTTGCGTAGCCACAGGCTGACATCGCCGTTCGGGCCGGACATGAGGCTGAGAATATATTTGCCGTCGGGCGAAATCGCGACCAGCGCGGCGTTGCCATCTTCGGTGAGCTTGGTCACGGTAAAGTTGCGGAAGGGGCGCATGGGATGACGCGTGAGCAGAGAGTAGATTCCATAGCCGGCGGCAAGCAGCACGACGATGCCGAGGAGCACGCTGAGGCCGGTGCCGATCTTGTGGCGTCCGGCGGCGGCAACCACGGCGGAACTGGAAGGAGGTCGCACGGGCTCGGCTGGCGACGAATTCTGCGCGGCTGCGGCGGGGACTGAGGCTGAGGCAGCGGGCTTCTTCCCCGATTCCACGTCGCGCTTCAGGCGGCGCAGGTCGCCGCGGAGATCGGCGGCGGACTGGTAGCGAAGGTCGCGGTCTTTTTCCAGCAGCTTCTCGATAATCTCTTGCAGCTTGGGCGGCAGCGTTGCATTCAACTGCAGGGTTGAGGGCGGATCGAGTTCGAGGATGGCGTGGAAGACCACGGCCGACGTCGCGCCCGCGAACGGCTGCTTGCCTGTGGCCATCTGGTAGATCACGGTGCCCAGGGAGAAGAGATCGGAGCGCGTGTCGAGCTCTTCACCGCGCGCCTGTTCGGGCGACATATACGCGATGGTGCCTACGGTCGCGCCGGGACTGGTCAGGTTCGGGCTGGGCGAGTCCTGCGTGGCGCCGATAGTGGTCATCTGCATTTCGGGGCGGGCCAGCTTGGCCAGGCCGAAGTCCAGGACTTTTACTTGCGCGCGTGGCGTGAGAAAAATGTTGGCGGGCTTGA
>Ga0066790_10000704_pt1 | contig 13179 bp, 10 predicted proteins | sample OrgsoiDNA2013050_FD_70963 | JGI IMG/M metagenome (GOLD analysis project Ga0066790, IMG submission 70963) | Permafrost soil microbial communities from the Arctic, to analyse light accelerated degradation of dissolved organic matter (DOM) -... | ecosystem: Environmental > Terrestrial > Soil >...
AGGCCTTCGCCGAACGTGCGCGGCGGGAACTCCAGGCGACCGGCGAGACGGCGCGCAAGCGCAACGACGCTACCCGCGCCGACCTGACTCCTCAAGAGGAGGAGATCGTCCAGCTGGCCCGGGAGGGACGAACCAACCAGCAGATCGGCGCACAGCTGTTCATCGGCGCCCGCACCGTGGAGTGGCACCTGCACAAGGTGTTCGCCAAGCTGGACATCAGCTCCCGCCTCGAGCTCGACCAGGCCCTGAGAAGAAAGGGCGTTCGGTCATGACGGAGCAGCTGCCCCGGTGCAGGCCACCGCAGCCGCCGCCGAGGCGGTCACGGCGAGGTTCCAGCTGGCCTGGAAGGCCCGGTCGCTGACCAGCGTGCCCTGCCGACGGTAATCCGCGACATTAGACATCCTTCCCTTAACGGCGACCCGCCGACCCCAGCCCGCGGCCTGGGAGCCGGGCAGTTTCGCCTGCAAGTTGGTACTGATACCACGGTCGCGCTCCGGGCGGCGCACCGAATCCGTGGAACCCCTGGCCGGTCCCCCGGTCTGCGGCAGGGCGGGTCACCGGTACCCGCGTGCGCCCGGGCTGACCCGCAGACCAGGGCACGGGCCGGGGTTTGTACGGGTGCGAGTGACCTCCGCCGCTTGCATCGTGGAAGCCAGGACGCCAAGCCCTCCCGGCTATTACCGGCGCGGGCTATGTCGGCAATAGACACATTATTGGAAATGGGCGGCGGCAATGAATACCGACAAGCAGGCAATGGAGAACATGGAATACGTGCGCAAGCTGCTCAAGGAAAAGCAGCCTGGATTCGCCGCATCCGTTGAATTGGCCCTGTCTTTTATCCGCCATCAGATCGAGTTGCCGGAGGAAACGATGTCGACTGGCATCAGATGGCGGCGCTGGTGCAGCGGGGCTGCCCTCCGTGGCTCGCACTCCGCATCCTCCTCTGATACCGGCCGGTGACTGAAATGAAAGCCCCACCGGATAACGTTCGCGCCCGCGGCGCCGCCGCGGGCGCATCTACGTCGCCTCACATCGGGCAGCTGGTACAGCGGTCGTTCGCGGCGATGACCGCCCGGGAGCGAGCCAGGCTGATCGCGATGTACGGGGTGATCGCGGTCCTGCACGTGGCCGGCTTCGCCATCTTGTTCGTGTTCGTGTTGCCCTCGCATTACAAGGGCCTCGGGGTGGGGGTCGCGGTGCTGGCCTACACGCTCGGCTTGCGGCACGCGTTTGACGCCGATCACATCTCGGCGATCGATAACTGCACGCGTAAGGTGCTGGGCGAGCGGCAGGGCACCGGAGCCCCGCGCCCGCTGGGGTTCGGGTTCTTCTTCTCCCTGGGGCACTCCACCGTCGTGGTCGCCATCGGGGCCGGGATCGTAGTGGCGGAGAAGACGGTCTTCGGCGCGGTCTCGGACAGCGGCTCGGGGCTCGAACGGTTCGGGGGACTGTTCGGCACAATCGTCTCGGCGGCATTCTTGCTGCTGATCGGGCTGCTGAACCTGGTGGTCCTGGCAGGGATCGTGCGGGTCTTCGCCTCGATGCGCCGGGGCGAGTACGACGAGGCCGAGCTGGAGCGCCAGCTGGCCAACCGCGGGTTCTTCTACCGGTTCTTCGGCGGCTGGATGAAGGTCATCACCAAGGAGTGGCAGCTGTACCCGGTCGGGGTCGTGTTCGGCCTGGGCTTCGACACCGCCACCGAGGTTGCCCTGCTGGCCACCACCGCGCTGCTGGCCTCCCAGCACATCCCCTGGTACGCGATCATCTGCCTGCCGGTCCTGTTCACCGCGGGCATGACGTTCATGGACACCACCGACGGGCTGTTCATGAACCTGGCCTACGGCTGGGCGTTCTTCAACCCGATCCGCAGGGTCTACTACAACCTGGCCATCACCGGGCTGTCCGTGGCGATCTGCTTCGTCATCGGCGCGGTCGAGGCCCTCAGCCTGCTACCGCAGGAGATCCACGGGCTCAGCCGCACCACCGGCTTCTGGGGCTTGATGTCCCGGTTCAACATCAACACCGCCGGGTTCGTGATCGTGGGGCTGTTCCTCGCCACCTGGCTGGCCGCCCTGCTCATCTGGCGCTACGCCCGCATCGAGGAAAAATGGAACCCAGCCCCCAGTCCGGCACGCCCGGCGGCACCTCGTGATTGACCCGATGTGCGTTCACGCGTGATCAGCGCGGTTGCTGCGGCTTCTTCAGGGAGTCAAGCTCCATCTTTAGTTCCCTGGATTCCCGTTCGAGTTTGTCACGAGGGTGCCGTCATGCGGCGGTCGCGGTGTCGCTGACGGGTAGTCGGACGGTCCTGTCGCCGTTTAGCTGGGACTCGTCCCGCTGCCAGGCCAAGATCGAAGTGAGTGGCAGATTGAGTGGCAAAACCGCGCTTGCGCCAGCTGTTCAGGTGCCAGCGGGTGCTAGCGCTAGCTTGTGATATGCCTGGTCGGCGGCCGTGACCTGGGATTATGCAAAGACGCGGCCTTCCATGGTAAGGAGAAGGTCTACGGTTCGATTCCGTAAGGGGGCCCCCAGGTCAAGGGCCTTTTTCGAATGTCATCCGATGACCCCTTTTGGGGGTATGCGAATGCGTGAAAAAGGTCACGCTTAGCCCGGCATGCAGACGGGCAGGTCACCGTGTCCTTCGGCGCTCGGCGAGCGTGGCCGGGGGGCACTTTCGGGGGCAATCGCAGGCGGGGATCGATCGTGAAGTCCCGTAGCTATACAAAGGGTTCTTTCTCGGTCAGATCCCGTGCCTGGGGCTGCGTCCGTCCTCCTGGTCTGAGCTTGGGCCGGGTCGGGTCGGTTGCGCGGGCTCAGGGCGCGGGGGAGCGCGGGCTGTGCGCCTGGCGCGGAGCTGTACTGGCTGAGCCTGCTGTTGAAGGCTGTCGACTCGGCTGGGGGATCTGCGCCTGAGCCTGGCCGGCCCGGCGCGGGTGATCGGCTCAGCCGCCGCGGCCGCAGGTGCCGGCGCGTGATCCGGCCCTCCCGGTAGCCTCGCTCACGGGGATGTGACAGCTGGCGGGGCGGCCGCCAGCCAAGCACTCTCCCTGCCGAATACGAGCGGCTGACAACAGGGAGGATCGCCGACAGGACAGAACGCAGATCATCCATTACAGCTCGTCCCAGTCGTACAGCGCGCCGATAATGGCGGAGTGCAGAACGGCGGGCTCGCGGCGCGCGGGCGTCTACGTTGGGCTGCGCCTTGTGACCGAGCGTGACTAGTAGCTGTGGCGCTCATCGCGCAGGCCCTCCCGCGACCGGATACGAGTAGCACGCCAGCGACGACCAGCAGGAGCGGACACCTGGACGAGGTCGGCTGGACAGCGCTCATCTGGCGGTGCCAGCTAACGCTGCCGGCGGGCGGCGAGGCGGCGGTGCATGATCGTGGCCTGTTCGGCCACGGCGAGCCGCAGGACGTTATCCGACGGCTCTGCGGCATTCGCCGCCTCGATGGCTGCCTCGGAAACGAGCGTTACCGGAAACAGCAGGCGGCTCAGCCGTGACTTTGACCACGGATTTCTGGTGACGAGCGCGGGGAGGGCCTCGGTGAAGTACCGGTCGCGGTAGTCGGCCATCAGCTCCTCCTGCCCCGGCACCCAGATACCGGCAGCACATGCCTGCGCGATCCTGGCTGGCTCGTCGGAGGAGAGGGCCACGGCCCAGGCGGCTTCCTTCGCCGCCAGGTCCGGCCGCATGGCCAGGCAGGTCGCGCGGTTCACCTCGCCGGTGACGGGGTCGAGCCGCGGCAGCGCGTCGATGTCCTGCCCGCGCGCCAGCCCGCGTGCCGCGAGCGTGAACAGGATCCGCGCCCGCAGCTCGGCGTCGATGTCGAGCCCGTCTGGCATGTCATTTCCGGCCAGCCATGCGCCGAGCGCGGCGAGCTGATCGTCGGCCTGCGCGCTGGCGGCGAAGCCGAGCGCGAGCTTCCGCGCGTCTCCGGCCGCTGTCCGTGTCGCGTCGGCGATCTGTTCCCGCAGGCCAGCTCGCTGGCGCGGCGGAGCCCACGCGTCGGCGGCCTCGACGGCGCGGCTGAGCAGCGTCTCGACGCCTACCTCGGGCAGGCCGCCTGCCTGCAGACGCCGGCATGCCATGTCCGTGAACTGCGCGGCCGGCAGCTCGCCGCTGGTGACCAGCAGCCAGAACCCGTTCCAGCACACCGCCTCGCTGAGCGGATCGCCCACCTGGCAGGCGGCCGCGGTGAGCACCCGCGCGGACCGGGCGTCGAACCCGGTCCGGGTGCAGGAGAGGTCCTGGTCGTTCAGCACCACCGCGTCCGCGGAGGTCAGCCCGGCCACCACGGTCCGCTCCGCGTCGAGCTCCGCGTGCACCAGGCTGCGGCGCTGCAGTTGGCCGTCGCCGTCCAGGTCGTAGAGCCCGATGCCGATTCGCTGCCGGCGCGGTACGTCCTGGACCACAGTGCCGTCTCCGTCCAGCCGGATCGTGGTTGCGCCCTCGGCCCGCAGCCACTGCTCCGCCCAGCCGGCCAGGTCCTGCCCGCTGGCCCGGGACCAGCACCCGACCAGGTCGTCCAGCGTCGCGCTGCTGAAGGCGAACCTGGTCAGGTACTCGCTCAGCCCCTGTCGCAGCGCGTCGTCGCCGATGAGCGCGGCGAGGGCGCGGATGACGCTGGCGCCCTTCACGTACAGGATGCCGAACGGCTTGACCCGGCCCTCCGCGGCCGTGCTTACCGGAGACGACACCGGCTGCCGGCTCGGCAAGTCGTCCGCCTCATAAGCCCACGGCTTGTCCGTGTAGGCGAATCCGGTCCACGACAGCGATTCGCTGACCCCGGCGACCGCGGCCAGCGCGGCGTACGACAGGTAGGTGGCGATCGCTTCGTCCAGCCACACGTCGTCCCACCACCGCGGCCCCACCAGGCAGCCGAACCACAGATGCGCCACCTCGTGCGCGCAGATCATCGCGCTTTGCTGGTCGCCGGCTTCGTCCGGCCGGCCGAGCAGCCTCTCGTTCACCACCATCAGGCCGGGGACCGACAGCGCCATGGCGGCCAGGTCCGGCATGAACACAATGTCGTACGCGGGGTAAGGGCACGGCACGCCGAGGCTGTCGGCGTACCAGGCGACTGCATCGCGGGCATACCCGGCGAACCGGGGCAGGGAACCCACCGCCGTCTGGCCAAGCAGCGACTGCCGGTGCCGGACGGTCACTTCCGTCCGGCCCGCCTCGGTGCGCGCCGCAGTCGAGAACGGCCCGGCGCAGAACGTCAGGTCGTACGGTCGCATCCCGCTGACCGGCGTGAACGTGCACACATCGCCCTCACGCCGGGCGAGCTGGCCGTTCGCCACGCACTCCCAGCCGCCAGGGACGCGCACCGCGAACCGGAACGTCGCGGTCAGATCCGGCTGGTCAAAGCAGGCGAACATCTCCGGTGCGCAGTCCGGGTAGCTGAACGCCATGACATAGCCAGCGCCGTCCGCCGGGTCGGTGTACCGGCACAGCCCGCGCCCTTCTTGCGAGTACCCGGCCTCGGCCTCCGCCACCAGGACCGCCTGATCACCGCCGCCGGCCCGGCTCAGCCGCAGCCGGCCGTCCTCCGGCGGAGGCAGGGGCACCCCGTCGAGCGTCGCGCTGCGCACGCCCTGCGTGCGCAGCTCAGCGAACGTGCCCGCGTCCGCGTCCGGCCGCAGCCACCGGAACCGGACCTCGGTTCTGGAAAGTACCGGCTCGGCCGTAAGGTCGAGGAAAACGTCGTACGACTCGACATCGATCGCCCTGGCCCGGTCAATCGCCTCATCCTGAGTCAGATCAGCCACCCGTCGAGCCTAGCCCGGGATGCTCATCGGCCGGCCGGGGCGTCGCCACGCAGTCCGGCCGCAGGATCGTCATATTCCCGGGCCGGGCCTTTACGACGTAGACCTCCCATGGCCGGGGACCATGCCATCTCAGGTGGGTGTAGCTCCGCTGGAGTGAGTTTCCGGTTGGGTGCACGCGCCCGTAAGCGTTCTCGGGCGGCTGGCGCAGTGGGTCGGCCTTGTCAGTTGCCGGCGGGAGCCGGGGCCGAGGTCTGGGTGAACGCGGTGAGGTTGCGGGCCAGCCAGTCGGCGAAGGAGTTCGGGCGGCGCTGAAGCAGTGACTGGGCTAGGCCGGTCTGCTGTTCGATGACCAGGATGGTGGTGTCGGCGCTGGCGGCGAAGGCGCTCATCGCGTAGAGGGTCACGTCGATCGTGATGTCCGGCCAGCCGTCGTCTGCCCAGGCGCGGCGTGCCTGTTCGGGTGAGGTCAGCTCGCGGAGCCGGACCGGGCTGCCGGTGGCCGCGCTGATCGCGCGGGCACGCTCGGCGGCGCTGCTGAGGGTGCCGGTGATGTCCAGGACTTTCTCGTCGTGCCCGCCGTGCAGCAGGATGGCGGCGGTGACGGCGGCGACGTCGTCCTCGTCGGTGAACGGGTAGGCCACGTCCGGCATGAACTCCCGCAGGGCCTGCCCGCGCCGGATCCGGCTGGCCCATGAGGAGCTGGTGATGAGTACCCGCCGGCGAGCATGCTGGCGAACAGCCCCGACGGCCGCAGGCGCGTCCACTCCGCGCCGTGCTTGCGCAGTGCCTGCTCGAACGCCAACGCGCCTTGCTGCCGTGATCGCGGCGAGGCCGGGCGGCCCGCCGCCTGGCGTGAGGCGGCTGGGTCAGGCACCGAGTGCGTACCGGCCCTGCCTGGTGCCGGGGTAGAGCCCCTGGTGCTCGCGGGCGAGGTGAAAACGCCAGTACTCCTCGAAGTCCCCGTTGCTGATCACCGCGCGGATGGTGAGAACTGCCTCGGCGCCGTCCAGGCCCCATCTCGCCCCTCCCAAATTGAGGCGGTCGGCTATGAGATGCCGGCATGCTCCCTCGATTACGCCCGTCGCGATCGGCCAGCCGGCTTCCAGGGCCTGGCCGTAGCGGAGGAACTCCCGCTTGTTCTCCAGGTACCGCACGCACGCGTCGGCTCCGTTCCGCCGCGTGCCGGCCAGCCCGGCGGCACCGGCCTCGGCGGCGATCTCCGCAGCGGCCCGGTCGCTGTCGCCGGCCAGGACCGCCAGGGCCTTGACCGCGACCCAGTCCTCGGCTGCGGGATCCCCGGCGTCGTGAAAGCTCCAGGCAGCGCCCCACAAATATTCGAGAACGTGAATAATGTCGATGATGATGTGAATTGTCACGCCGCGGCGGGCGGCCCCGGCGCGGATCAGGTCCAGCTGGTGCTCGGCGCCGTCGACCAGGACGATCCAGGTCCGCTGGTGGCCGGGGTCGCGGGCCTCGGCCTCGTCGAACATGGCGGTGATCATGTCCGCGGGGCCGTGCCGTACTGATCCGGCCAGCCACTTGCTGCGGGCCTTCGGCCCGGGGCGCAGTTCGCGGGTGCCGTTCCGGCCGCCGGGCGGGGCGATCACGTCGTGCGGGCGGCGTTCCGCCGGCTCGGCGTCGTAGACGGTGACCAGGCAGGCCATGCGCTTGCGGTTCGGTTTCTCCCCGGACGCCAGCCGGGTGCGCATCTTCCCCAGTTTCGCGGCGGCCTTCGCGGTGGCTGCGCGCAGCGCTCCCGGGCGCATCGCGATGCCCTTGCAGTCGGCCTGCATGACCAGCAGCACCGACGGCGTGCACGGTTCCGGGACGCGGGCAGCGTAGAACTCGGGGATGCCGGCGGCCGAGCGCACGACGGACTCTTCGAGCTGCCGCTTGCCGATGACCGGGCCGCAGCGGCGGGCGATCGCCTCGCGGGCGGCGTCGAAGGAACCCCGGGCCGCCTCCAGGGCAGCCAGCTTCGCCAGGGTATGGGAGTGCCGCCCGGCCGGCAGGGACAGGGCCGCGTCCGCCGGGCACCAGTTCGGTGCTCCCGGTTTCCGCCAGGCGCACCGGGTGACCGTCACCGTGCCGAACAGGGTGGCCAGCGCCCGGCCGTGCCCGGTCTCCAGCCGCGTCCGGGTGATCCCGTCCGGCCCGGTCACCGGGGCGGGGTTCGCGCGGGCCTGCTGTTCTTCCCGCATGCCCCGCAGGTCGTAGTGGTCCTGCAGCAGGCGCCGCAGCACCTCCTGCCCCCGTTCGTCCACGAACTGCTCCAGTTCGAAGGCCGTCATCCCGGCCGCGGCGGGGCCGGCGAGCTCGGCGGCCAGCGCGGTGAACATGGCCTGCGATATCGCGAACGGGTCATCAGGGGGGACGGGCGAGTACGCTTCCATCGAGGGTTCTTCTTTCTGCGGGTCCGGACTGGGTTAGCACCTCCGAACTTAGGAAGAAGAACTCTTTACTGTCCGGGTTTCCCTGTTTTCCCTGCGTGATCGTTTAGCGTGAACAGCCCGCCGGGAGCCGGGGCCAGCCACCCCCGCTGTTGCCCGACGCCGAAGATGAGCGCCGCCGCGACATTCGCGATGAGCGCCTGGAAACGGGTATTCCGGGCGTGGATCTGTGCTGAGATGCTCATGGTGTCGCCGGGACGCTTACGGTGACGGTTCCGGAGCGGCTGGCGCTCACGGTGGGCGTCGCAGGGGGGGTTGCGGGCCCGGCCACAGCTGTGGCCGCCTGGGGCCCGCACGCCGAAAGTGGCAAACGGCGCATAGTCGAGTCCTTGCGCGGCACCCGCCCCACGACGACACGAGCGAGACGATTGCGGGGAGACGTCAACAAACCTGGCGACGCTTGGATGGTCAGCTAGAGTTGCCGTGTGCTGGCGCTCTATTCGGGGTGGTATCGGATTGCGCCCGCGATTCGCTTTGGTGGTCGCTGGGCGCCGCTGCTGCGCGACACGGTGCGGAGCGCATGTTTACCGCTGTTGCGTTCCCGTCGCTGTGGGCGGCCAGCGGGATGGCGTTCGGCGGGCTGGGGTGGCGAGCGCGTGCCTGATGAGCCCATTAGGGTGCTGGTCTGCGATGACCAGAGTGTGGTGCGGGTCGGCTACGTCACGATCCTCTCCGCCCAGTCCGACATGGAGGTGGTCGGGGAGGCCAGCAATGGCGCGATCGCAGTCCGGGAAGCGCAGCGACTCCACCCGGACGTGGTCGTGATGGATATCCAGATGCCTGTGGTTGACGGAATCGAGGCGACCCGTCGGCTTGCCGGCCCGACGGTGGACGGGTCGACGGCGCCCAAGGTGCTCATCGTCACCACGTTCAACCTGGACGAGTACGTGTACCAGGCGCTGCGCGCCGGCGCGAGCGGCTTCCTGCTCAAGGAAGCGCCGCCCGCCGAGCTGGTCGGCGCCATCCGCACGGTCGCCGCGGGGGAATCACTGCTCGCACCCGCAGTCACCAGCCGGCTTATCGGCCGCTACGCCGGGCGCATCCGCCCATCCGACCCCGCCGAACCGGAGGCTGGCCATACGCTGAGCAAGCTGACCGCGCGCGAGCGTCAGGTGCTCGCGCTGATCGCCACCGGGATGTCGAACGCGGAGATCGCTGGAGCGTTGTTCATCAGCGCAGAGACGGTGAAAACTTATGTATCGCGCATCCTGACCAAGCTCGGGCTGCGCGACCGTGTGCAGGCGGTGGTTTTCGCCTATCACGAAGGACTGGTCTCCGCCCGGGACTGAGGGTGCGCGACGCGCCCATCTCCCGGGAGCTACCCGCGATTGTCTCTGTCCTCGCAGCCCGTTGGAAGGTCAGGTATCACTCCTGACGGGAATCACCGCGCGTACCCGGAACCGGCCGTCCGTCTGCTTCCCGGCCGTCAGCTCGCCGCCGAGCATTCCGACGCGTTCGCGCAGCCCGTTCAGGCCGCGCCCGCCGGACAGGTGGCGCCTCGCGGTGACGGGGGGCGGTACGAGAGCGGCGACGTTGGTGACCTCGACCTCGACCCCGCCGTCCCGGTAGTCGACTCGGACCACGGTCGGCTGGCCGGAAGCGTACTTGACCGCGTTGGTCAGGCCTTCCTGCACCACCCGGTGCACAGCCAGCCCCACATTGGCGGGCAGCGCCGGCTGATTACCGTCCTCGACCAATTCGATCGGCTGCCCACCCATTCGGGCCTGCTCTACCAGGTCCCGGACGGTTCCCACGACGGGTGCCACCTGCGCGGCCGGCTCGCCGGCCATCTGCAGCACGTCCAGCAGGGAGCGCAGTTCGGCCAGGGCCCGCCGACCGGTCTCGCCGATGCTCGTGAGCGCCGTGATGACACGATCTGGGGATGCAACGAGGAACTCCGTGGCGCCGGCCTGCACGACCATCGCGGTGACATGGTGGGTCACCACGTCGTGCAGTTCCCGCGCGATGCGCGCGCGTTCGGCGGCGGTCGCCAGCCGTCGCCGTTCGGCCTCCTCAACCCGCCGCTGGCGCACGAAGGCACCCAGCACCCAGCACGCGGCAAGGAGCAGGTAGAAGATCAGGAAGTCGGTCAGCCGGTCGGGTGATCGGAGCACGCGCACGGCAGTCGAGAGGACGGCGTAGGCAGCCGTAGCCGCTACCGCCGTGCCGCGCCGGAACCGCTCCTGGTGCGCGCCGACGGAGTACAGGGCGAGATACACGGTCACGCTGCCGAACTGCGGCGGGTAGCCGAGCGACTCGTAGATCGCGAAGGAAACGCCGACGATCGCCAGGCACACGGCGGGCCGCCGGCTGCGCACGGCGAGCGGCACCGTCTGCGCCAGCATCAGGGCGAGCGCGAACACGCCGGCCGGCCGTCTGGGCAGATCACCGAATTCGGCGCTCACGGCCGACAGCGCCGGCACGAACGCCAGCCCGGTGAACGCGACGGCGAGCCATCGATCCCGCGCCACCGTGTCGTAGGACTGCCACCAGGCCTGTAGCACCCGCAACCGGTCGCGGACCCAGGTCCTCGACATATCCAGAGCCTAGCGTCCCCCGTCAGAGCTACCCGCTAATGTCCGCAGCCGGGTGACCCGCGACATAGCCCGCGGAACCTACGTTCGCTTCATCGGCCAGCCGCGATCCAGGTCGCGGAACCACCGGAAGCGGAAGGCACCATCATGACAAGATCCCGTAGGGCCGTACCCCGCGCCCGTCGCCTGCACCTGATCGGCGCAGCCGCCCTGGCCATGGCAGCGGTCGCGGCAACCGCCTGCTCGGCCCAGACGGCCGGCGCTGGTTCCGGCACCGCCCGGACCGATGCTGCCCGGACGAACGTCCAGACCTCGATCGCGTGGGGAGCCTGCCCCCCGCTCGCCCAGGGTGCCACGCGGAACCCCGGGCAAAAATGCGGCACCGTGACCGTTCCCTTGGACTACCAGCACCCGGACGGCAAGACCATCACCATCGAGGTCTCCGAGCTCGCCACCGCCAAGCCCGGCAAGATGCGCGGTTACCTCCTGCTGAACCCGGGCGGCCCGGCGCTGGAAGGGCTGAACATGCCCAGCACCATGGCCCCCACGCTGCCTGCCTCGGTCCTCGACGAGTACGACCTGATCGGGTTCGACCCGCGCGGCGTGGGCGTCAGCACGCCGATGAGCTGCGGTCTGTCCCAGAGCTTCGCCGGCACCTTCCCCTATCCCGCCGCCGACGGCTCCATCACCCAGAACGTCGCCCAGGCCAAGGCCGCTGCCGAGGATTGCGCCAAGATCGGCGGCGAACTCCAGTACTTCACCACCGCTAACACCGCCCGTGACATGGACCGTATCCGGATGGCGCTGGGCGTGCCGAAGATCTCTTACTGGGGCCAGTCCTACGGCACCTACCTCGGCGCCGTCTACACCACCCTGTTCCCCCAGCACACCGATCGCATGGTCCTCGAAGGCAACGTCGACCCCAACGACGTGTGGCAGCAGCAGATCCAGCTGTGGAACCAGGGCATGAACGACCGGTTCCCCGACGCCGCCCGCGTCGCCGCAGCCGACAACGCCCAGCTCGGGCTCGGCAGCACCGTCGCACAGGTCACCAGCACCTTCCTCACCCTCGCCAGCCGCCTCGACAATAAACCGGTCGCGGTACCGGGCGCGAACCTGTCCCTGAACGGGGCGCTGCTGCGGGAGGTCACCTACGAGCTGCTGCTACACGACTCCACCCTCACCACGCTGGCCCAGTTCTGGAAGGCATCCGCCGACCTGTCCGCGGGCAAGGCCCCGACCGCTGCGGACGCGGCCGCCCTTGAGCAGGCCTTCGCCGACCTCAACAGCCCCGGCTCCGCCAACGTACCCGCCGACAACCAGGTCAGCATGACCCTGGCGCTCATCTGCGGCGACGTCTCCTGGTCCCGCAACGTCGCCTCCTACGCCACCGCCACCGCTGCCGCCCGCGCCAAGTACCCGCTCAGCGACGGCATGCCCGACAACATCTGGCCGTGCGCATTCTGGTCGAAGGCGCCGATCGAGCCGCCGGTCAAGGTCACCTCGCACGGCCCGCGCGACATCCTGCTCCTGCAGAACCGCCGCGACAACGCCACCCCCTGGGCAGGCGCCCTGGGGATGGCCCAGGCACTGGGCTCCCGGGCCGGCTTTGTGGGCGTCGACAACGGTGGCCACTACGTCTACGGCACCGGCTCGGCCTGCGCCGACCAGGCCACCGTCGCGTTCCTCACGAAGGGAACCCTCCCGGCCAAGCCCCTGTACTGCCCAGGTCCTCAGTCCTGATCTTCGCGGTCAAACGGTGTTCGCTCTGGGTCCGCCGACCGGGAGCGAACACCGTTAAACGGCCGGGGCGGATTTGCCTGAACCCTCCTTATGCCGCCGTCTTTCCGGCCTTGCAGGCCGCGCGGCCAGCAGCCTCAGCTTCGACCGCAGCCCCTCCACCTTCGCCTTCTCCGTGCTCAGCCCCGACGCCGCGGCGAACTCGCCCGCCCGCAGCGGGCGCCCCGCGTCGGCGGCCACCTCCAGGAGATCCTGGTACGTCCGCGGCAGCACCGACGCCTCGGTGCCCTCCCGCCACGGCAGCACCGTCACCGCCCCGATGGGCGACACCGGCCGCGAGGCCCGCTCCTCCGCCCTGGCCAGATCCTGCTGCAACTCCTCGATCCGGGCGCGCAGCCGGCCCGCCTCGGCCCGGGCCGCCTCCTCCTGGCGCTTGAGTTGCTCGATCAGCGACCCCATCCGACGTCCCCTTCCCTGCACACGACGGTAGAAGAGCACGGCACAGGTCACCCGGATATCAGGCAAAACTGCAGGTCAAAAGTCCCTCCAAACGAGCTGCACCCATCTCAGGTGGGGATCAGCCTCGTCGGCGTGGGCTCGATAGCGTTTCGGTGGCTGCGTGGACGGCAGCAAGGCCTGGCTTGACGTAGCGACGCGGCCGACCACTTTCCGACGATCAGC
>Ga0066790_10000705_pt1 | contig 13166 bp, 10 predicted proteins | sample OrgsoiDNA2013050_FD_70963 | JGI IMG/M metagenome (GOLD analysis project Ga0066790, IMG submission 70963) | Permafrost soil microbial communities from the Arctic, to analyse light accelerated degradation of dissolved organic matter (DOM) -... | ecosystem: Environmental > Terrestrial > Soil >...
GGGCCCAGGCTCCGGCGGGCCTCCTCCCGCAGCCGCAGGATCTCGAGCTTGCCGGTGAGGTAGGCCAGCGCCTGTCCCGGCATGACCACGTACCGGTCGATCTCGGCGGCGAGAAACTCCGGTGGCATCGGCACGTGCGCCACGGAGAACTCCAGGGCCTGCTCCCGGCTCCAGCCGAAGGCGTGCAGGCCGGTGTCCACCACCAGCCGGGCGGCGCGCATCAGCGACGCGCTGATCGCACCGAGCCGGGCGCGATCGTCGGAATAGAGCCCCGCTTCCTCGGCGAGCTGCTCGGCGTACAGGCCCCATCCTTCCGAGAACACGGTGATGCTGCGCTGGCGCTGCAGGGCGGGCAGCTCGGAGAGCAGCTGAAGGCGGGACAGCTGCAGATGATGCCCGGGTACCGCCTCGTGGAAGGCCACCGCTTCGATGTCCCAGCCGGTGCCGGCCGTCGGCCGCTCGGTGTTGAACCAGAACGTCCCGGCCCGGCCGCCGTCCAGCCGGGGCGGGGTGTAGTGGGGCGCGGCGCCGCTCGCGGCCACGACCTCCGGCATCGGCGTCACCTCGCACGGCGGCGGAAGGGGCGCCGGGAACACCTCAGGCGCCCGGGCCTCGGCCCGCTTCACCGCGATCTCCGCCTGGCGGATGGCCTCCTGCGGAGGTATCTTCCCGGCCGAGTCCCGGACCGCGGCGAAGACCTCGTCCAGCCCGGACAGTCCCAGTCCGGCCCCCAGCTCCACGGCCCGGGCTTCCAGCGCGGCGATCTGGTCGAGGCCGGTCTGGTGCAGTTCTTCCGGGCGCAGCGGCAGCGTGGTATAGATCCGGATCGCCCGGGCGTAATCTTCCGCGCCGCCGGGCAGGTGGGCCAGTCCGGCCTGATCGGACGGCCGGGCCCGCGGCAGCAGCTCCTTGATGGTGGCCACCCACCTGGCCAGGGCCGGCTTCACCATGTCCTCGGCGACCGCCCGGCGCTGGAGTTCCCACGCCTCCGCCCGGTCCCATCCGGCGGGCGGGCGGGGGGACAGGGACGGTCCGAGGCCGGGTTGGGCCAGGACGTTCTCGGCCCAGCTGATGGCCTGCTCGACGAGCGGAGCGACCGGAAGCCGTCCCTTCCCGGCTCCGGCCCGCAGCCGTTCGCTGGTCTGGTCGAGCCAGCCGCCGCTGCGCCGCAGCCGGGTCAGGTAGGCCTGCGCCGCGGCCGGGTCGAGCAGGACCGTCCGGGCGGCCATCGCCAGGAAGGCGGCCGGTCCCGAGTAGTGCATCGGGGTGACCGTGTACTCCGCCCGCGCCAGGTCGATGCTCGCCAGCTCCTGGGTGGCCGCCTCCACGGTGCAGTCGAGCGTGACGGCATCGGCCGGCGTCAGTGGCCCGGGTGCGATCGCGTCGGCCTCCCGGAGGAACTGCCCGACCTCGGCGCGCCAGGCTCGCTGGCCCGCCTCGCTGTCGTCCGGGACCAGGTCTTCGTACCCGGGAATGCCGTACAAGCTCGCCACGAAGGGGTTCTCTTCGAGCCAGCGCCGGTGGAAGCGGTCAGCTAGGTCACGTGCTGCGGCCACGCCGACCTGCTCGCGCTCGGTCATGATCCTCCTGTTGAACGGCGTATCCGCCGGACCGGCCAGTGGCCCGGCGCTCCATCATGTCGCGCAGCCGGACGGCCGCGTCCTCGATATCACGGTACTTATTCTGCCCGGCGCCTACTTCCGCGGCGAGCACCCCGCAGCGGTGCACCCTGGCCAAGTCGTTGTCTGTACGGTACGGAGCGTGGATGAAGCAACCAGCGAACGCTTGGTCAAGCAGGTCATCGTAATCCGGCGTGACCTGAGGATGCGCCGCGGCAAGGAGATCGCCCAGGGCGCCCACGCGTCGACCGCGTGGCTTCGCCAGCGCGTCCTGCAGGCCATGACGCCCTCCGGGACCGTGGAGCACGTCGAGCTTTCCGAGGTGGAGCGGACCTGGCTCGAGCAGAGCAACAGGAAGGTGACGGTCAAGGTGGGCTCGGAGCAGGAACTGCTGGCGGTCTACGAGCAGGCGCTCCAGGCCGGCCTCGTGGTGCACCTGATCACCGACGGCGGCCTGACCGAGTTCGGCGGCGTCCCCACCCGGACCTGCCTCGGCATCGGCCCCGGGTACGACGACCGCATCGATCCCGTCACCGGTGATCTCGAGCTGTACTAACGGTTCAGTCCGCTTGGGCGATCGGCACGTTCACGTTTGCTGGCGTGTCGTCCTGGCGAAAACCCTGATGTCGGGCAGAATGCAACAAGGCCCCCTCCATGTATGAGATGGAGGGGGCCTCGCTTTGGCCTCGCCGCACCAGAGCGGCCAGTTGCCTGGCCTCCCCGGCGCTGCGCGCCGCCCGCCGGGGCCGGACACCCGTGCGAAGCGCCGGTTTCCCGGCCCATTCTCACGTCTGCGAGGTTGCCCTCAGCTGGTGCCTGTTTCCAACGGTGACAATATTTCTACATCCGTCCGCGAGTGTCGCGCAAGGGTCGGCAACAATTCATTCTAAGTTTTTTCTCTATCCACACGATACCCACAGAGCTGGGTCACTTATCCGCACCTCGCCGCGGTTATCCACCGGCTTATACACAAGCCATCCACAGGTAACCGGATGAGGCTCGCCCAGCAGCATTGCGGGCGGCCCGGCGGGCGCGGCCGGCCCCCTGCCTGGTTACGTACCGTAGCTGCCCTCGAACACGTACTCCTTGCCGATCTCGACCATCGGCAGCCTGCGCCGCTCGGCGCGTCCCGCTGCCGGGTGAATTCCTTCTCAATCGCCAGCAGCTGCCTGCGGGCGTCGAGCCGCTCTTCTCGTGACACGACCCGCTAATTACTGGCTCATTTCCTAAGTCAGAATAAGGAAATAGATTTCAACATATGTATCATTTTTACCGAGTTCAAATGTCACATTCTGTGACGCGTTAGCTCTATGCGGTGTCGGGAGTAGGCGCGAACCCCGGCAGAAGCTGCCGCCAAGGTGGAGGGCGGGGAAGTTGGGCCTTGAGGCCCGGCACCCCGCGTGGGGAGGTACAGTTACTCGGCGTGCCTCAGCTCCGAACCCAATAACAGGAAATCTGAGAATCTCCTACCTAGCCTTCCGGTAGAAGAGTCTGGGGCCTTGATTCCATGTCGTAATTAGTCGTGGATACCCTTCTCAAGGATAGGGAGTCGGTATGCGCGTCCTGGTTCTGGGCGGTGACGGATTCTGTGGCTGGCCGACGGCGTTGTATCTGTCGGACCGCGGCCATGACGTCACCATCGTGGACAACCTGAGCCGCCGGAAGATCGACATCGACCTGGAGGTGCAGTCGCTGACCCCCATCCGCCCGATCGGCGAGCGGATCGCGGCTTGGCGTGAGGTCTCCGGCCGCCAGATCGGTTTCGTGCAGCTGGACCTGGCCACCGAGTACGACCGTCTCGTCGCGGTGCTCAGGGACCTGCGGCCGGACGCGATCGTGCATTTCGCCGAGCAGCGTGCCGCTCCGTACTCGATGCGGACCACGCAGACCAAGCGCTACACGGTCGACAACAACGTCCGGGCGACCCACAACCTGATGGTCGCGCTGGTCGAGACCGGCATCGACGCGGCGCTGGCCCATCTGGGCACGATGGGCGTCTACGGGTACGGGTGGTCGGGTAGTGCGCCCATCCCGGAGGGCTACCTGACGGTGAAGGTGGCCACTCCCGACGGCGAACTGGAGCGGGAGATCCTGCATCCGGCTAACCCGGGTTCGGTGTATCACATGACCAAGACCCTCGACCAGCTCATGTTCGCGTTCTACGCCAAGAACGACGGGCTGCGGATCACCGACCTGCACCAGGGCATCGTCTGGGGCACTCAGACTCCGCAGACCAGCCGGGATGAGCGGCTGATCAACCGGTTCGACTATGACGGCGACTACGGCACCGTGCTTAACCGGTTCCTGATGCAGGCCGCCATCGGGCACCCGCTCACGGTGCACGGCACCGGCGGCCAGACGCGCGCCTTCATTCACATCCGGGACACCGTGCGCTGCGTCGAGCTGGCCATAGGTAACCCGCCGGAGGCTGGCTCGCGGCCGCTGGTCCTGAACCAGATCACCGAGACGTACAGCGTGCTCGAGCTGGCTAAGCTGGTCGGCGACAAGATGAACGCCGAGATCGCCTACCTGCCAAATCCCCGCCGTGAGGCCGAGGCGAACGACCTGGTCGTGCTCAACGACCAGTTCCTCGCCCTGGGCCTGGAGCCGACGACGCTGTCCGAAGGCCTGCTGGAAGAGTGCACCGAGATCGCGGCACGCTATAGGCACCGGGCCGACGTCACGAAGATCATTTCGCGCTCCGTGTGGCGGGCCGGGATGGAGACCTCAGACGATCTGGTTACTGAGCCAGCCCAGCCCGGCGAGCCGACGCTGACCTAACGCCTGGCCCGTCGTGTAGACGACGGTGTCGTACCGGATGGCAGTCGCCGACATCCTGATCCGCAGGATGTCCTTTTCGCGCCTTAAGGCTGATCCTGGGCATCCCCGCCTGGCCTGGCCGAATGGTTACTCTCCGACTAGCTCAGGGTTGCCCTCAGCTGCTGGGACCACCGCCGGAAGCGCGCCTCCGGGCCGGTTCTCCGAGATCCAGCCGTCGATGAGCTGCCACCAGTCATACAGCCATTTCACCTGGGCCTCATGGGTAGCGGTCCGCGGCACCGCGTCGTGCGGCACCCGCCACCACCGGGCCTTGACGACCTGGTCGATCGGGAAGTTCCGCCACACATCCCCGACGCTGACGATATTGTCCAGTCCCGCGTGCGCCACGAAGATCACGTCCGCCTCGGGGCAGGCCTCCATGGCCGCCAGCGTTCCCCCGGGCCACGGTGGTAGCAGATTCGGCATATCCCTGGCCCGTGCCGCCAGGTCCGAACGACCGGAGTGCTCCAGCCGCCGGATCCCGCGCCGCCACCGGCCCGGCGTCCAGTTGGCGCCCTCGGGGAAGATCACCAGCGCGCCGGTCTGGTCCAGCCCGCTGGCTAGCCGTTTGATCTGCTCGGTGAAGATGCTCTCGCCGGTCTGGCTGTGCTGGATGAACACGTTGGGCAGCCGGTTTCCCAGCACGTCCAGGCTGGGATCCAATTGCAGCGCCGACTTCATCACCACCCGCGGCCGGCGCCCGTACACGCTCAGCAGTTCATGGATGAGCAGGAACGAGTCCCCAGGCCCGGCGTGCCGGCTGAGCACGATGACCGGCCGGGCCAGCCGGGCGATCCGTTCGTCCGGAGTGAGCTCCGGCTCGTCCACCTCGACCCGCAGCCCGTAGGTCCGGGCCGCCCCGTTGTACATCACGTCGAGAAACCACCGGATCACCGCGTAGTGGCGGCTCTGGTAAGGCTCGGTGCGCAGCCGCCCGCCGAACCCGCTCACGATCCACAGACCCAGCAGCATGAACAGCGCCGCGGTCTCCGCGACCAGCCAGATCAGCGCGAAGCAGGTCAGCCGCAGGCTGCGCATCCGGCCCGGTCGCGACCAGGCGGCCAGGCCGAACACCAGCGCCAGCAGGGCCAGGAAGGGGGAGAGCACGATGAAGGCGAGCGCGATCACGACCACCAGCGGTGCCACCACCAGACGGCGGATCAGCCTGGGTGGGAGCATGGCCCCCTCCTTCGCCTTACTACCTGGCCAGCGCGGCGAGATAGCTCGCGGACGCGGTGTACGCGCGCTCGATACTCTGCCCCACCATGGTCTTGTCCCGGTACCTGAACTGCGCCAGTCCCGGCGCGAGCCGGTCGCCGCCAGTGGGCAGCACATGCACCCGCACATCGTCGGGCAGCGATGACATGTCCTCGTGAAACCGGTGCCGCCGGGCGATCTCGAACGCGACCAGCCCCACTTCCCAGGGCCGGGTCGGAACGGCGAGCGGGCTTTCGATCCGGCCCACCTGCAGCACGTAGACGGTGCTGGCCCCCAGGGCGACGGCCCGGCCGACCGGGATCGAGTCGACCAGCCCGCCGTCAAAATAGTGGCCGCCGTCGATCTCGACCGGTGGCAGCAGCCCGGGCACAGCGCACGAGGCCATCACCGCGGGCACCACTGGCCCACTGGCGAACCAGCGCGCGGTCGCGTCCTCGATGCTGGCCGCCACGCACTGAAACGGCAGCTTCAGGTCGGCGAAGTCCTCCCCGGGCAGGACGTCCGCCAGCAGGCGGCTCAGCGGCTCCAGTGAATGCAGGTGGGTGCCCGAACGCACCAGCCGGATCGCCCGGTTCCAGAGCCTCTCGCTGAAGGCCAGCCGCAGCTCGTCGCCTTCCCACATCTGCCGGAGCCGAGCCGCCGCCCCCGGCGGGTCGGCCGCGACCAGCGCCCCGTTGATGGCGCCGATCGAGGTGCCCACGATCAGGTCGGGCCGGATGCCGGCCTCCGCCAGCGCCTGGAGCATGCCGACCTCGTGCGCGCCAAGCAGCCCCCCGCCGCCGAGCACGAACGCCGTCGTCATCCCCTTAGCCTAGCCAGCCCTCCCGGGTCCCGGCGGCCTCAGCGGGTCTCACCAGGTCTCAGCCGCGCCTGATCGTGAGGCCCAGCGAGGCGAACTGCTCGAACGGCCGGTGGTAGCCGCGCTCGATATGGTGGATCCCGCGCAGCACCGACGGCCGGTCCGCCACCGCCGCGGCCAGCACGGCGGAGAATCCGGCCCGCACGTCGGGCATGGTGACGTCCGCGCCGCGCAGCTTGGAGGCACCTCTGATCACGGCGGAGTGCACCGCGTTCGTGTCGTGGAAACGGCAGGCCGGCCCGCCCAGGCACGCCGCGAACACCTCGATCTCGCAGCCCATCTTCTGCAGCGCGGGGACGTACACGAGCCGGTTCTCGAACACCGTCTCATGCAGCACGGACATCCCTTCGGCCTGGGTGAACAGCACCATCAGGGGCTGCTGCCAGTCAGTCATGAACCCGGGGTGGGTGTCGGTGTGCACCGCGGCCGGCCGCAACCCGTCCGGCGCCGACGCGGTGATCCACTCATCGGTGATGTCGAACTGGGCGCCCATCCGGGCCAGCGTGGTGATCGCGGTGACCAGCCGGTCCTGCGGGCAGCCGTGCACGCGGACCTCGCCTCCGGTGATCAGCCCGGCCACCAGGTAGGAGAACGCCTCGAGCCGGTCGCCGGCCAGCCGGGTCGAGGCGCCGCGCAGCCGCGGAACGCCTTCGATGACGATCCGCCGGTCCGGGCTGAGCTCGATGTGCGCGCCCATCCGCTGCAGGAACAGGGCCAGCTCGACTACCTCGGGTTCGGTGGCCGCGTTCCGCAGCACCGTCTTGCCCTCGGCCAGCACGGCGGACAGCAGCACGGTCTCGGTCGCGCCGACGCTCGGATAGGGCAGGTCGATCCGCGCCCCGTACAGCCGGGAGGCCCGCGCGGTGATCCCGGCCGGCCCGGTCTCGACCTCGGCGCCGAGCGCCCGCAGCGCGGCGGCGTGGAAGTCGACCGGCCGCCGCCCGATCGGATCGCCGCCGACCAGCGGTACGAACGCCTCGCCGGTCCGGTGCAGCAGCGGCCCGATCATCAGGATCGGGATCCGGTTCAGCCCGGTGAACGCCTCCGGCACCCGTGGCTCGAACGCGTTTCCCGGTGCGATCGTGATGTCCGGCCCGGAACGACCCACCTGATACCCGATGGATTCCAGCATCGCCGCGGTGATGTCGACGTCGCCGACCTCAGGGGCGTTCCGGATCGTGCTCGGCCCGTCGCCTAGCATCGCGGCGACCATGTGCTTGGTCACAGCGTTCTTCGAGCCGCGCACGTCGATGTCGCCGCGCAGTGGCCCGGATGGTTCCACCTGCCAGGTTTCCGTCACGCAGACCACTGTAGGCGCGCGCCCGCTGCGGTCTGGTGCTGTTCACCGGACTTTCAGGTCTTCGACCGGGTCGACGGGTTCGGCCGGGTCGGGCGGCAACTCGGCCGCCGTCGCGGTCGCCGGCTGGACCGCCCGTCCGGGCCGCATCCAGATGAACCAGTATCCGGCGGCGGCCAGCAGCACGGCGCCCATGGTCCAGCCCAGCGCGGCGGTGCCGAGCCCCACGTACTTCAGCCCGGAGGCGAGAATCACGAAGGTGATGACCGGCCTGATCAAGCGGTCTGGTGCCCGGGACGACAGCAGCGAGCCGATCAGCACCGCGGGCACGCTGCCGACGATGATGGAGGCGGTCACCCCGAACTCGACGTGCCCGAAGGCCAGCGCGCCGAGGGCGGCCGCCGCGGTGAGCGGGACCGCCTGCGTCAGGTCGGTCCCGACCAGCTGGCCCGCACTGAGCATCGGGTACGCGAACAGCAGCAGGATGATCATCAGGGATCCAGAACCCACCGAGGTCAGGCCGACGATCACCCCGCCCGCCATGCCGATCAGGACGGTCGGCACCGGCCGGATGGTGACCTCCGCGACCTGGCCGGTCCGGGCCTGGCCGGACCGGCGGTCCAGGAGGAAACGGACCACCATGGCCGCCGCGCCCGCCAGCAGCGCCGCCCCCAGGGCGATCTCGACGTGCTTGGAGTCGGCGGAACCGTTGCCGAGCAGCCGCAGCAGGTAGGCGCCCAAGAACGCCATCGGCACAGAACCGAGCGTCATCCAGCCGACCAGGCGCAGGTTGACGGTGCCCTTGTGCAGGTGCACCGCCGCGCCGACCGGCCGCATCACCACCGCGGCGACGAGGTCGCTGGAGATGGCGGCGCTCGGTTTTACCGAGAACAGCAAGATCAGCATGGGAGTCATCAGGGCGCCGCCGCCCGCGCCGGTCAGCCCGACCAGCAATCCCACGACCGCGCTGCCGATGACGACATAGCCATCGAGACCCATCCAGTCCCCGCCCTTCCCCAGGAGCCCATTAGCCCAATTTCCTATAACCTTAGGTTAAATTATCGACATTGGGGGCTGGTCGGCCCGGTTGATGTGTGCCGGGTGGCCCGCGGCTACCAGCTTTTCTTCCGAACGAACCGTGGTGCCCGTTCCCCGCCTGCTTAACCGGGTAGACCGGGAAACGTGGACAAGCTGCAGGTCTACCGGGACAAGCGGGATCCGGCGCGGACCCCCGAGCCGGTTCCGGCGCACGCTCCGCAGCCCGCCGAGGCGGGACCGGGGGCCGGACCGGGGGACAGCCACGACGGCGGGGCGTTCGTCATCCAGGAGCATCATGCCCGGCGGCTGCACTGGGACTTCCGGCTTGAGCGCGACGGAGTGCTGGTGTCCTGGGCGCTGCCGAAAGGGGTGCCTTCCGACCCGGCCGTCAATCACCTGGCCGTGCACACCGAGGATCACCCGCTGGAGTACGCCAGCTTCGAGGGCGCGATACCCAGGGGCGAGTACGGCGCGGGTGCGGTCACCCGGTGGGACCAGGGGCGTTACGAGACGCTGAAGTGGGCGCCGGACGAGGTCAAGGTCAGGCTGCACGGGCGCCGGGTCAGCGGTGGCTTCGCGCTGTTCCAGACCCGGGGGAATCAGTGGATGATCCACCGGGAACGTCAGCCGCTGCCTGCCGGGGTCCGTCCCATGCTCGCGTTGACCGCGGCCGTGCCCCGAGACCGGGAGAATTGGGCGCTGGAGATGAAGTGGGACGGCGTCCGGGCGCTGGCCTACATCGAGCGAGGCCAGGTGCGGCTCATGTCGCGGACCGAACGCGACATCACGGTGGCCTACCCGGAGCTGGCCGGCCTCGGCTCGGCCACGCCCCGCAAACAGCTGCTGCTCGACGGGGAGATCGTGGTCTTCGGCGAGGGCGGCTGGCCGCAGTTCGAGGCGCTGCAGCCGCGCATGCACGTCAGCTCGGCAGCGCAGGCGAACCTGCTGGCCAGGCAGACGCCGGTGACGTACCTGGTGTTCGACCTGCTGCAGCTGGACGGAATGCCGCTGTTCGACCTGGCGTACCGGGACCGCCGGGAGCTGCTCCAGGAACTGGCAATCAACGGATCGTACTGGCAGACGCCGCCCTGGTTCCCTGGCGAGGACTTCGAGGCCGTGCGCGACGTCTCGGTCGATCACGGCATGGAGGGCGTGGTCGCCAAGCGGCTGGATTCGAAGTACGCGCCCGGGGTCAGGACGGATCACTGGCGGAAGATCAAGAACGTCAGGCGCCAGGAGGCCGTCGTCGCCGGGTACAAGCCAGGCCAGGGCAACCGGACCGGTCAGGTGGGCTCGCTGCTGATCGGGGTGAACGACTCCTCCGGGCTGATCTACGCGGGGCACGTCGGGACCGGGTTCAGCGTCGAGACGCTGCGCCTGCTCGGGGACAAGCTCAGGCCGCTACGCCGGGCCGGTTCGCCGTTCGACGGCCCGGTCCCGCCGGAGCATGCCCGCCCGGCCGTGTGGGTAGAGCCGGAGCTGGTGATCGACGTGACCTTTGATTCGTGGACCAAGGCGGGCCGGATGCGGGCCCCGGTGTACAAGGGGCTGCGCGACGACATCGACCCGGCGACCGTGATCCGGGAGCCGGGGGACCAGTGAGCCCTGACACCCCCGTGAGCCCCGACAGCAAGGTCGCCGTCCAGGTGGACGGGCGGACGCTGACGCTGACCAACCTCGGCAAGGTCCTGTACCCCGGCCCCGGGTTCACCAAGGCCGAAGTCCTCGACTATTACCAGCGGGTCGCGCCCGTGCTGCTGCCGCATATCGCGGACCGCCCGGTGACCCTCAAGCGGTACCCGGGGGGCGTCGACGGCCAGGCCTTCTTCCAGAAGCACGTCACGGCGCACCGGCCGGACTGGATCCGCACGGCCGAGGTCAGCTCGGCCAGTTCGCGGGCCCGCGAACGCGGCACCATGGTTACCTACCTGGTGATCGACGACCTCCCCGCGCTGATCTGGGCGGCCAACCTGGCCGGCCTGGAATTGCACACCCCGATGTGGCGGGTGCCTGAGGTCCGCCGACCCGACCTGCTGGTCTTCGACCTGGATCCGGGTGAGCCCGCCGGCATCGCGGACTGCTGCCGGGTGGCCCGCGACCTGCGTCCGCTGCTCGAGGCCGAGGGCTTCGCCCCGCTGGCTAAGACCTCGGGGGGCAAGGGGCTGCAGCTCTACGCCCCGATCTCCGGGGTGACCTCTGATGAGGCCAGCGAGCAGGCCAGGACGTTCGCCGAACGCCTGGCACGGGATCAGCCCCGCCTGGTGGTGTCGCGGATGACCAAGGTCCTGCGGAAGGGGAAGGTCCTCATCGACTGGAGCCAGAACAACGGCTCCAAGACCACCGTCGCCCCCTACTCCCTGCGCGCCCGGTCCAGCCCGACCGTATCGACGCCGGTGAGCTGGGAGGAGGTGGAGGCCTGCCGCAAACGCGAGGACCTGTTCTTCACCGCCGATGCGGTCCTGGACCGGGTGGCGCGGCACGGCGACCTGTTCGCCCCGCTGCTGATCCCCCCGGGAGCTAACGCGCACAGCGCCCCCAAAGCGTTATGACGAGCCGAAGCCGCGTTTCCCGCCCATGAGCGGGAAACGCGGCCTCGTTAATGGCTGCCTGCGGCCTAGCTGTTGTACGGCAGGAAGCAGATCCCGGATAGGTTCTGCACTCCACCGCACATCTGACTGCCGTCGAGGTTGTCGCTGGCGATCCAGAGCCCGGCGCCGGTCAGGAGCATGTCGTCGGCGCCCACACCACGGTCGCGGCTGTAATAGCCCGCGCTGTTGTCCGCGGTGACGTACAGGTTGCCGCTGGCCGCGTCAAGTCCTGCCATGCCTGGCGCGTTGTAGCCGCCCGGACCGAGGGCGTCGCAGTCGTTGGGGTTGTTGCCGAAACGCTCATGCCCGGCGATGTAGACCGCCTGCGAATCGGCGGCGATGGCGTACAGCGAGTCGCAGCCGGTGTACTGCACCCAGTTGTGCAACACCGACGTCTGGGTGGCCGGGAAAGACGCCGCGGCGTCGCACAGCCCGGTGCGCGGAGTCTGCCCGACCGGGTAACCGTTCGGGTGATAGCCGGTGGTGTCCAGATAGACCGTCGAGTCATCCGGCGACCAGGCCGCGGCCTGGATGTAGAACGGCTCGCCGGTGAAGCACTGGTACGGGTAATTCGGGTCGCTGCCGTCGAACTCCGGTGAGGTCCAGCCGGTCACCGTGGCCGTGCTGCCGCCCACGTTCAGCATGAAGATCTGCTCCCGCTGCACCCCGCCGACCGAGGTGAAGTCGCCCTCGACCAGGTCCAGCGTGCCGCCGTGGCTGAGCTGCTGGTTGAAGACGTGGGTGGAGTTGGCCGCGACGCCGGGGTAGTTGTAGTTGCCGGAGATGTTCAGGTGCAGGAAGCCGTCGCTCTTGCCGGTGACCGGGCTCAGGCTGACCATGTACGGGTCGGCGGTGTCGCCGTTGACGCCGGGGAAATTGCCGCCGACCAGCAGGTGGTTGCCCACGCCGAGGATGGTCTGCACCGCGCCCGAGGCCTTGCTGCCGAACGCGGCGACCACGTTGCCCGTGGTGGTGTCGATCTCGGCGAGGTTCTGCACGGTGGTGCCGTTGACCGAGGTGAACTTGCCGCCGATGTAGGCGTCGGCGCAGTTGCCGTTGGCGAACGCGATCGTGTTGAGCGTGTCACTGGGGTCGTTGGTGCTGCCGCCTGAGCCCACGACATTCGGCGCCCAGCTGGTGACCGTGTACGGCGCGGTCGCACTGAAGCTGAAGATGTTGTTACGCGTGTAGGTGGTGCTGCCCTTGACGATGGACGTAAAGGTGCCTACCGCGTACATCGTGCCGCCGCACTGCACGAGCTGGCGGATCTGCTGGATCGGGTTGTCGTCGGTAGCCTTCAGGTGCGGGGTGTTGCTGGCCGGCGTGGCCGATACGACGCCGGCTGGTGGCTGCTCTCCGCCCGTTCCCTGCGCTTGTGCTGCCGGGACGCCCAGCGCCAGCAGCGCCGCGGCCGTGGCCGCGGTGATGAGATATCTTCGCAAATGGTTCTCCCTGTCAGCCAGGTCCCCCCAGCCGGGCCCGGCAACTCACTAACTTATCCGTCACATTTTACCCATCTAATACGAAAGATGCACAAAGTTCCCAAAAGGTTGATTAAATCTCAAAATTCTCAGAAGTGAACGTGTGCTCTCTGGTGTCACCCGGGGCGCGGGCCGCGGGCGGGGCGAGCCCGGCGGTTCGGCCCGTTTAAGCGCGTTCGCTGAGCAGGAGCAGGGTGTAGCCGGCGACGGTGGAGTCGTCGGTAATGAGGCCCTGGCTGATCATGT
>Ga0066790_10000707_pt1 | contig 13161 bp, 10 predicted proteins | sample OrgsoiDNA2013050_FD_70963 | JGI IMG/M metagenome (GOLD analysis project Ga0066790, IMG submission 70963) | Permafrost soil microbial communities from the Arctic, to analyse light accelerated degradation of dissolved organic matter (DOM) -... | ecosystem: Environmental > Terrestrial > Soil >...
CAGGAGCGGATCACCTCGACCCGCGGCCACTCGATCACCTCCATGCAGGCGATCTACGTGCCCGCCGACGACATCACCGACCCGGCCCCGCACACGGTTTTCGCGCACCTGGACGCCACCACCACGCTGTCCCGCGCGATCACGGAGAAGGGCATCTACCCGGCGGTGGACCCGCTAGACTCCACCTCACGGATCCTGGACCCGCGGTACGTCGGCCAGGAGCACTATGACGTGGCCCGGTCGGTGCAGCAGATTCTGCAGCGCTACAACGAGCTGCAGGACATCATCGCCATCCTGGGCATTGACGAACTGGGCGAGGACGACCAGGTCGTCGTGCGGCGGGCGAGGCGCATCGAGCGGTTCCTGTCCCAGCCGATGTTCGTGGCGGAGCAGTTCACCGGGCAGCCGGGGGTCTTCACGCCGCTGGAAGAGACGATCTCCTCGTTCAAGGCGATCGTCGAAGGCAAGTACGACAACCTGCCGGAGCAGGCGTTCTACATGGTCGGCGGGATCGAGGACGTGGAGAAGAAGGCCAAGGGGATGGAACAGTGACCTTGCACGTCGAGGTCGTCGTCGCGGACCGGGAGCTGTGGGCCGGCGACGCCGGCATGGTCATCGCGAAGACGCTCGATGGTGACATCGGGCTGCTGACCGGCCATCCGCCGGTGCTGGGCATCCTGGCCGAGGGAAGCGTCGTCCGCATTCTCGACCCCGGGGGCGACGCGTCAGATGCCACGGTAGCGGCGGCCGGGGGAGAGGTCACCGCCGCCGTGAGCGGTGGTTTCCTCTCGGTCTCCGATGACCGGGTATCCATCCTCGCGGTCGAGGCGCAGCTCGGCGCCGAGGTGGACAAGAGCGCGGCCCGGTCCGACCTTGAGTCCGCGCTGACCGAGGCAGGCTCGCCATCGCCGGCCGAGGAGCCCAGTGAGGCCAGGTACGCCAGGGCCCAGCTGCGAGCCGCGGGCGAACAGGCCTGATGAGGGCCTGACGAGGGCCTGGAGGGAGGGGTGGCAGGCGCGCTGGCTCTCGATGCGGCCTGGCTCTTCGCCGCCATCCTCCTCATCCTGGTCCTGATCGCGAGCGGGATCGCCGCTCGCCGGTTTCTGCTCGAACGCGGCGGCGGCACCGTTGACTGCGGCCTGCGGCGCACTGCGGGCCACGGAGCCTGGCGTCTCGGCGTCGCTTCCTACCAGGGCGACCGGCTGTGCTGGTACCACCTGTTCGGGTTCTTGCTGAGGCCCCGGCTGGAGCTGGAACGCCGCACGCTGACCGTCACCTCGCGCCGCGAGGCCACCGTGATCGAGAGCGCCAGCCTCGGTCCCGGGATGGTCGTGGTGGAGTGTGAGGTGGGCGACGGCCGCCGCGTCGAGCTCGCGATGTCGGATGCGGCGCTCACCGGCTTCCTGTCCTGGCTTGAGGCTGCTCCGCCCGGTTCCTACCTGGACCAGATTGCTTAACGGACGTACGAAGCGCCTATCGCGCCCCGGGGGCTCAGCGCGGCCGGATCTCCGGGCGGTCCCCCACGGCCTAGCGTTCCCCGCCGGGCTTCCACAGCACATCGCCGTGCCCGGCGTTGAGCCGCCGCCCGAGGATGAACAGCAGATCGGACAGGCGGTTGAGGTAACGCGCGGCCAGCGGGTTCACCGTGTCGCCGTGCTCGCTGACCGCCGCCCAGGCGCTGCGCTCGGCCCGGCGTGTGACGGTCCGCGCGGTGTGCATGAGGGCCGCGGCGGGCGTTCCGCCGGGCAGCACGAAGCTCCGCAGCACGGGCAGGTCCTCGTTGTAGCGGTCGCACGCCTCTTCCAGCGCGTCTATGTAGCTCGCGTCGATTCGCAGCGGCGGAAAGGGCGGCGGCGCGCCGGTGATCGGATTGGCGAGGTCGGCGCCCACGTCGAACATTTCGTTCTGGATGCGCAGCAGCAGGTCGGTGATCTCCGGGTCGGGCCGCCCGATGGCGATCACCGTGCCGATCGCGCAGTTGGCCTCTTCCACGTCGGCGTAGGCGACCAGCCGGCTGTCGGTCTTGGCCGTCCGTGTGCCGTCCGACAGGGCGGTCTGCCCGTCGTCCCCGGTCCGGGTGTAGATCCGTGACAGCACAACGGGGTTTTCCCTGCGGTTACGTGGCATACCCCCACCCTATGATGGCCCGCCGGACGGCCCCAGCACGCACCCGGAGCGCCCGCGTGCCCGCCCGTTGGCCCGCCCGTTGGCCGGACATACCGGGAAATGCTGTGACCAGGTGCCCGGCCATAGCGCCTCTCACACCCGACTTGCGTCCGGGCTGCTGTCCTGGATAAACATTAGGTTACCGCCGATACCAGAATGTAATCACCAACTGACCTGCGGGTGTTCACTTTCGGTCACCGATGTGATTAGCTCTGATTACAAAGAGTTAGTGACTGGCATCGACAAAAAAGTCTCTCTAGGGGACGGTTTTCGGTCATAACTCTTGGTGTGCTGGCTCTGTCCGCTATCCGCGAGGATCGCCGGCCACCGCCGGGGGCCGATGGATCTCGGGGGCTCATCGGAACCCTCATCCGGGGGAACGCTCCCGGTCAGCAATAGCTGGCCGGGAGCCACCCCACTTCGTCAGCCCTGGCGTCAGCCCTCTCGGGAACGCCCGCGCCGGCCCTGTCCGCGCCGGCCGTGCAGCAGGGTGATCAGCCCGACCGTGCGCTTCAGGTCGGCGTCGGTCCGGCCGAACGACGTCAGGTTGACCGGCGGCTTTATCCACTGGCTGGTGATGGCCTTGGCCCGTGCGAACTCGCGGAGCCCGTCGGCGCCGTGGATCCGCCCGAACCCAGACTCGCCTACCCCGCCGAACGGCAGCGCCGGGACCATCGCGAAGGCGATCACCGAGTTGATCGCGGTCATCCCGCTGCGCAGCTCGCGCGCCGCCGTCCGCGCCCGCCGCCGGCTCCGGGTGAACACCGACGAACCGAGCCCGTAGCTGCTCGCGTTGGCCAGCTGGATGCCCTCCTCGAGGTTCGCCACCCGCCGCACCGTGATCGTCGGCCCGAACGTCTCCTCGGTGACCGCGGCCGCGTCCTCGGGCACATCCGTCAAGATCACCGGCCGTACGTACGGCGCGTCGACCGCGTCCTCAGCCCGGCCGGGCAGCGCGCGGCCGCCGCGTGCCACCGCGTCGGCCAGGTGCCGGCTGATCACGTCGATCTGGCCGGGCATGGTCATCGGGCCGTAGTCGGCCTTCTCGTCGCTGCCCGGATGCAGCCGCGACACCCGGTCGGTCAGCTTGGCCAGAAAGGTCTCATAGACCGGGTCGGCGACGTAGACGCGCTCGATACCGACGCAGGTCTGGCCCGCGTTCGACATCGCGCCCCAGGCGGCCGCGTCGGCCGCCGCATTGAGGTCAGCGTCGGCGTCGACGATGAGCGCGTCCTTGCCGCCGCACTCGGCGATGACAGGGGTGAGGTTTTCCGCGGCGATGGCCATGACCTTGCGTGCGGTGGCCGCCGAACCGGTGAACGCGATCTTGTCGGCCCCGCTGGCGGCCAGGGCGGCGCCCGTGCCGGCGGCGCCGGTAAGGAGCTGCAGCACCGGCTGCGGGGCACCCCGCCCGGCTACCTGGCTGAACGAGCGGACGAGCCACTCGCCGACCGCGGGGGTCAGCTCGCTGGGCTTGAAGATAACCGCGTTGCCCGCCGCGATCGCGTAGACGATGGAGCCCATCGGCGTGAACACCGGGTAGTTCCACGGCCCGATGACGCCGACGACGCCAAGCGGCTGGTACTCGACCGTCGACGCCTGGTTGATGGCCGCGATCCCGCTGAACACCCGGCGCGGCCCCAGGACCCGCCGCGCGTGCCGGGCCGCCCAGTCGACGTGCACGATCGCGAGGATGATCTCCAGCGTGGCGTCGTCGGCCGGCTTGCCCGTCTCCTCGTGCATGAGCTGGGCGAGCTCGTCCATGTGCTGGGTCAGGAAGGACTTCCAGTCGAGCAGGCGGCCGCGCCGTTCCCGCCAGCCGAGCCCGCCCCACCAGCGGGCCGCCTCCCGGGCGCGGCTGACCGCCATGTCGGCGTCCTCGCCCTGACAAACCGGGAACGACGCGATGGGCTGCCCGGTCGCCGGATTCAGCGACGTGAAGGTCTTGCGGACCGGCACCCGCGGCTGCGCAGGCTCCTGTGCCTGGGATGCTGTCATGGCCACCGCCCTCCTCGCCTGCTGGCTGCACGCGCACACTGAAGTGTTAAGTAAATCACCGGACCTGCCACGAAGCTACCGTCCAGTAGCAAGATCCGCTGGCCCGGGCAACCGCCCTGGAGACAGACCATTGCCGACTCGCCCCTACGTCCTGATCAGTTGCGCCATGTCGGTGGACGGCCGGATCGACGACACCGGCCCCGAGCGCCTCGTGCTGTCCGGCCCGGAGGATCTGGAACGCGTGGACGAGCTGCGGGCCAGCGTGGACGCGATCGTGGTGGGCGCGAACACCGTGCGCCGGGACAACCCGCGGCTGCTCGTCCGCTCACCGCGGCTCCGCGCCGCCCGGATGGCGGCCGGACGGCCCGGGCAGCCCCTGCGGGTCACCGTGACCACGACCGGCGACCTCGACCCGGGCGCGCGCTTCTTCGCCCCGCCGGAGCCGGCTGGCGGCCGCACCGCAGGGGCGGCCGCGGTCCCGCTCGTCTACTGCGCCAGCCCAGCGGTCCCGGCCGCGGTGGCGCGGCTGGGGGACCGGGCCGTTGTCATCGACGCCGGTGACAACGGCCCGGGCCCGCCGTCGGTGTCCTTCATGCTCGCCGATCTGGCCGAACGGGCGGCGGCGCGGGTTCTCGTCGAAGGCGGGTCGGTCCTGCTGCGTGATGTCCTGGCGCACAGCCTGGCCGACGAGCTGCACCTGGCCGTGGCGCCGTTTTTCGTGGGGGAGGCGACCGCTCCGCCGTTCGCGCGGCCCGGGCCCTACCCCGCGGACCACGAGCACCCCATGACGCTGGCCGGCGTACGCCGGCTTGGCGGCGTGGTCGCGCTGCACTACTTGCTTGGCCCGGGCGGGACCGACGCGCGTTTCCTGCGGGCCGCTATCGAGCTGTCGCGGCGGTGCCCGCCTTCGGATACCGCGTTCGCGGTCGGCGCCGTCATCGTGGCGGCGGATGGGGAGATCATCGCAACAGGCTTCTCCCGCGAGCAGGAGCCGAAGGACCACGCTGAGGAGGTCGCGCTGCGCAAGCTGGACCCGCTCGACCGGCGGGTGACCAGCGCGACGATCTACAGCTCGCTGGTGCCCTGCGGCGCGCGGGCGTCCCGGCCGGTGACGTGTGTCCAGCACATCCTGGCGGCGGGCATTCCCCGGGTCGTCTTCGCCTGGGACGAGCCGCCCGTCTTTACCGAAGGCCGCGGCGCCGCGCAACTGCGGGCCGCGGGCCTCACCGTCGTCGAGATCCCCGAGCTCGCCCCGGCCGCGAGCGCCGTCAACGCCCGCGTGCTGCGCAGTTACCGCAATTAGCCTTGCGCTATTGCTGAGTCGGTTTCCCTGGCTATTAGCTAGTATCGTTAATTAATCAAGGGTATTTTAACAAAAATCTGCTATGTGCTATTACTCTGATTTGAGCACATGACGGATGCTTGTAACTGACCTTTAACCGAACAAGCTGCCTGAGCAGGCAGCTTCCGGTCAAGAGCCGCCTTCTCGGCCAAAAGCTTTGCGTATGAAGAAACAGCAGTAACTTTTTTTGATGGCCGGCTGGTTTTGCTATCGCGCGTCCGCGTGGTGCCGGGCATGATGGTGAATCACGCCCGCGGAGGCAATGGAGCACTTAACATATGCCAGGACAGCTGGATAATTTTGGAAAAGGCTTGAAAAAGGAGGTACGTCCCCTTAGGGCTCGCATCGACGGGTATGCGAGTGGCGAGGTGACGGCCCTGTTCCGCGAATATACCGAGACCCGGTCCATGGCCGCGCTTAACCAGTTCGACGATCAGGTGCGGGCGGGGTTTCGCGAGGCGCGGCGGTCTCACCGTAAAGTCCGTTCCCGCCCTCACGTGCCGCCATTCTGGATCTTTGCCGTTCTGGTCGTCGCCAGCTTTGCTGTCATACTCGTACTGCTATATTTCCCTATTATTTCGGCCAAGCCGCTTTCGAGCAGCACAAAGCAGGCAGTAGCGCGGGGGAGTATGGTCCGGCCGGAGCTTAACCCGGCAAAAAACTGGACCATCGCGAACCCGGCGATCAGCGGAAGCCCCCCTTTTAGCGCTGGCGGGCATCAGGTGCTGCCTCTTAAGGCGGCGCCCGCTATTTCGCACCACGGATCTGCATCGCACCACGGATCTGCATCGCACCACGGATCTGCTTCACACCACGGATCTGCTTCACACCACGGATCTGCTTCACACCACGGATCTGCATCACCCCTCGGATCTGCTTCATCTCCAGGATCCGCTTCAGCTCCGGGATCTGCGTCCCCCCCTGCGCCGCCCTCGGGATCTGCGTCGCCTCCGGGATCCGTGGCCCCCCCGGGACCGACGTCTCCGCCGGAATCCACGTCTCCCCCGGGATCCACCACGCAGGTCCTTCCGTCGTCGGGGACCGGGCCTTCCCGGTGACGGCCGCAGGCGTGCTCGTCACCGTCGTGCCATCGCCTGCACGCCCGCGATGAACAGGTCGATGCCGAACCGGTAGTGGAACTCCGGCTCCACGTCCGTCATCTCCGGCGCGCACTCCACCAGCCGCGGGTACCGCGCGAGCGGCAGCATCGCGAACTGCAACTGCTTGCGCCGCTGAACTTCCGCGCGCTCGTCCGCCGACAGCCCCGGGTCGACATCGGGCTCAAAGCCCGGTTCGCTCATGACGAGCGTGAGGCCCGTCCACAGCGCGCTGCGGGCGATCTCGCTGGCGTACTGCGCGCCGAACCCGGCGCTGCGCAGCACCTCCAGTGCGACCTCGGTGGCGTGCAGGAAGGCCTCGCTCTGCTTCTCGTGGCTCAGCACCAGCTGGGCCGCCGCCGGATGGGCCCGCAGCACCCGGACTAGTGACTCCAGCAGACCCCTGAGCTGGTCCGCCCAGGGCGCCGCGGGTCGACCGCGACGTCAATCTCGCTCCAGACCTGGTCCGCCAGCGCCACCAGCAGCTCGTCCTTGCCAGCCTCGATACCCTGCACACCATGGCCGGGCTGTGACAGCGTGGTAGGCGGCTCACCCGGACCCGGTTCAGCTCAGCGTGGACAGGTCCATCGCGCTGGATTCGCTCAGACCGTCCAGGACGGTCACGGTCGCCCAGCCCTGGCGGACCAGGGCGAGGTCGGTGTCGGCGCCGGGCTCCGCGTCGAGTTGGGAGAACGTGATGGGGATGAAGCCCTCGCCTGCCTCGCCGATGAGCGCCCGCGCGACCCGGTAGGAGGCCAGCCGCGCTGCGTGCAGCCCGCGGAGCTGGTCTGCGGGCCGGTCGGGCACGTTCACGTTCGCGACGGCGGGAATCCCGGCGCGCGGCAGGAACCACTCGAGCGCGCGGGCCGTGGCCAGCGCGGCGGTGTCCCAGTGCTGGGGCCGGTCCGACGCGAGCGATACCGCCATGGCCGGCAGGCCCGCCGCCGCGGCGGTCAGTGCCGCGCCGACCGTTCCGGAGTGCAGGATGGCCCGCCCGATGTTCGGCCCGCGGTTGATGCCCGCCAGCACGATGTCCGGCGGCGGCCCGAAGGCGCCGTGCGAGCCTACGAAAACGATCATCGCCGGCGACGCCTGCACCGCGACCGTGGGCACGCCTTCCAGACCGTCCAGCGTCCGGTCCGCGACCAGCAGGCGGCCGCCCGCCGCCAGCCCGGACATCGCGGCACTGGCGCCGCTCCGCTCCCCGTCCGGCGCCGCGACGGTCACCTTCAGCCCGGCCGCGACGGCGACCTGCGCCAGCGTGCGCAGCCCGGCGCTGTCAATTCCGTCGTCGTTGGTGATCAGTGCGCGCATGAGGTCATATAAGCACCCGGCGCGGCCAGCCCTCGCCCGGGGTGCGCCCGGGAGCCGGGCCTGCGGCCGGCTACGTGAACAGGCCGCGGATGTCGTCGGCATCCAGGCTGGCCCCGAAGGCGTTCCCGTCGTCCATGACGCTGGAGAACAGCGCGGCTTTGCGTGCCTTGAGCGCCATGACCTTCTCCTCGATGGTGTCCCTCGCGATGAGCCGGTACACCATGACGTTGCGGGTCTGCCCGATGCGGTGGGTCCGGTCGACGGCCTGCTCCTCCGTCGCGGGATTCCACCACGGGTCAAGCAGGAAGCAGTAGTCGGCCTCGGTCAGGTTCAGGCCGAACCCGCCTGCCTTCAGGCTGATCAGGAACACCGGGGCGGTCCCGTCCTTGAACTGCCCGATCACTGCGGCCCGGTCCGTCGTCTTGCCATCCAGGTAACAGTGACCGATGCCCTCGACGGCCAGGCGCTCCCGCACGATACGAAGGAAGCCGGTGAACTGGCTGAAGACCAGCGCCCGGTGCCCGCCGCCGATGACGTTCCGCAGCTGTTCGACCATAGCGTCGATCTTGCTGCTCGGAAGGTCGAGGTGCTCGCCGTCGACGAGGCCGGCGTGCAGGCTCAGCTGGCGCAGCAGGGTGAGCGAGCGCAGGATGGTGAACCGGTTGCGCTGCAGGTCATCGACCAGCCCGAGGACCTTCTGCCGTTCCCGCTGCAAATGCCGTTGATAGATCGTGCGGTGCCGCGGATGCAGGTCCACCTCGAGCACCTGCTCCTGCTTGTCGGGCAGGTCAGCAGCCACCCGCTCCTTCGTGCGGCGCAGGACCAGCGGCCGGATCCGGCGGCGCAGCTGCGCGAGGAGCTCCGGCTGGCCGCCGTTCTCGATCGGGCGGGCATAGAAATCGCGGAACCGGGCCGGCCGCGGGAACAGTCCCGGCGCGGTGATCGACAACAGCGACCACAGCTCCATCAGATTGTTCTCCATCGGGGTGCCGGTGATAGCGAGCTTGAACGGCGCGGGCAGTTTCCGGGCACACTGGTACGCCTTCGACTGGTGGTTCTTGACGAACTGGGCCTCGTCGAGCAGCAGGCCGGACCAGTCCGTGGCCGCGTAGGCGTCGTAGTCGAGCCGGAGCAGCGTGTACGAGGTCACCACCACGTCGGCGCCGTCGATGATGTCGCCCAGGCTCTGGCCGCGTTTGCGCAGTGTGCCGGATATCCCCGCCACGGTCAGGTCCGGGGCGAACCGGGCGGCTTCGGTGACCCAGTTCGCCGTGACGCTCGTCGGCGCGACGATGAGAAACGGCGCGAGCCCCGGCTGAGCCTGCCTGGCGTGGCAGATCAGCGCCAGCGACTGCAGCGTCTTACCCAGTCCCATGTCGTCGGCCAGGATGCCGCCGAGCTGGTGCTCCCACAGGAACGCCAGCCAGCCGAACCCGTCGGCCTGGTACGGCCGCAGCGTGGCGCGCAGCGCCGTGGGCAGGGGCTTGGGCTCGACGGAGCCGAGCGCCAGAAGGCCGCCAACCTGACGCTGCCACGCCTGCGCCTGGGTCTCGATGACGCCGAGCGCGGCAAACTCCTCCCATAGCCCCGCCTGGAACCGGCTGATCCGCAAGGGGCCGTCCGTCGTGTCGGGCGCGTCCTGCAGCGCACGCGCCTCGTCGATCAGCCGCTGGAGCGCCTGCAGTTCCGGTTTTTCGAGGGAGAAATACGCGCCGTCGGCCAGGAGCAGATGCGAATGATTCCGGTTCAGGGCGACGAACAAATCCGTGAACGGGACCTCATGTCCCTCAACGGTGACGGTGACGCCGAGATCGAACCAGTCGGTCTCGCCGGCCACGTCGCCGGCCGAGACGCTTATTCTCAGTGAGTCGCCGGCCTCACGGTATTCAGCGGGCTCACCGGTGATCTCGACGGTGACGCCCGGGTGCCCGTCCAGCAGCGGCAGGACCTCCGTGCTGAACCGCATGGTGCGCAAGTCCCGGAGGGTCGCGCCCGGAACGAGCGGTGCGCTGGCCTTCATGTTGCGCAGGCCGAACGCCTCCAGCCCGACGTCGAGGCCCGCCACGATGGCGTGCTCGGCCTGCAGATCCCGGTACCCGGGATCCCCGTCCGGGGACAGGGGGGCACGGCGCCGGGACTCGCCGACCTCGTAGGCCCACTCCCAGCGCAGATCCAGCTCGTGGCCGGCGCCGTAGGACGCGCGCAGCACCAGCGTGGGGTCCGGGAGCGCCGGAGGAGTGAACGAGCCGTCGGAGGAGATCACCCTGGCCAACTGGCGCAGCCGGGGGTAATACCCGTCGCGGAACCGGGCGTGGTCCCCGGCGGGAACCTGCAGCTGCCGAGCGTCCAGCGCCAGCCGCTGCAGCGACGGCGGGACTCCACTGGCGAGCCGGGCGATGCACAGCGGCCAGTCACCGCGGTCGGCTCCTGGCGCCAGGTCAGCTCTGGGCGCCAGGCCTGCCCGGGGCGGCACATCCTCGCGGTTCGTGTAGACCAGCCCATGACCATCCGGCCCGATGAACGCGACGGGGATGGCGTCGATGGAGGTCTCGCCGATGACCACTTCGGGGGTGATCAGGAGCGTGCCCGCACGGCCGGTGACGTCCAGGCACAGCTCCGCGTGCCGGTAAGAGTCCAGCGGGCCGAGCCGCTTCCGTGCGTGAACCAGGTGGAGGCCGATCTCCTCCGCCTCGTCCAGCAGCGGCCAGAGGCGCGTGGACTCGAACGCCGACAAGGCGATCGTCCTTTCCTCCCCGTAGGAGTAGGAGGAGACGAAGGGCTGGCCGCCCGATCTGTAGAGGGCGTAGAACTCTTTCAGCCACCGGATGTGCGAGGCCCGGTAGTCGCCGGAGTACTGCAGATTGCCCAGCTGAGACCAGCTCAGGCCGCCGGCCACCCAGCCGTTCTTTCCCGGTCGCACCAGGCGGCCAAGCAACTGCGGCAGCGGATCCGGCCCGGTCCGGCGGCTCCAGGGCAGGGACTGGGGAACAGACAGGGTGAGCTCGATCGCCAGCAGGTTACTGGCCGCCGTGCCCGGCAGGCCCGCGGCGCCCGGCGGGCCAGCCTTCCCGGATGTCAGCAGCGAGGCCAGCGACTGCTCCCACATCGCGTGGCCTGCGCCGGCGGTCGCCTTGTCCCCGGGGCCGCCCGTCTCTTTCGCGTGCCCGCTGCCATCGGGGCGGAGCGCGCCGGTGGCGGTCAGCACCAGCGCGACGACGTGCTTGCAGTTGAACCTGACCGGGCAACTGCATTCGCCCTGCTCGAACCGGTGAACTAGCCCGTCGGCGGACGAGAAGCGCGCCGTCGTCGTATAGAGGTTGCCGTACTGGCCGCGCACCGTCCCGGCCAGGGCTCCGGCCGACAGTTTCCACAGCGCGCGCACGACCGCGTGCTGCCGCACGTACTGCACGCCCCGCTCATAGGCGCCCGGGTCGACCGCTTCCGCCAGGCTGGCGGGGTCGATGTCGACCTCCACGTCACGCTGCACGCTGCCGACGCTACCCACCCCCACTGACACTGACGCTGAACTTGCCATGCTGCCAGAACGTTTTCGCGGCGACAGCTGATTACCCGGGCCGTAACGACGACCAGGAACCGGTAGGCCATGCCACCTGCATGCACGGCGCATGCAAAGGGATACAGCGGTACTCAGAAGAGGCGGAGCGAGTCGTCATCGGTGCCGCGCATGGCCTCGTAGTCGAGGGTGACACAGCGGATGCCGCGATCGGTGGCGAGCACGCGGGCCTGCGGTTTGATCTCCTGGGCGGCGAAGATGCCCCGAACCGGCGCGAGCAGCGGATCCCGGTTGAGCAGCTCCAGGTAGCGGGTGAGCTGTTCCACGCCATCGATCTCGCCGCGGCGCTTGATCTCGACCGCGACGCTCGTGCCGGTGGCGTCCTTGCACATCAGGTCGACCGGGCCGATGGGCGTCGGGTACTCGCGCCGGACCAGCCGCCAGCCGTCCCCGAGCAGTTGCACCTGCGCCGCGAGCAGCGCCTGAAGGTGTGATTCCACCCCGTCCTTGACCAGCCCCGGGTCGACGCCCAGGTCGGCCGAGAAGTCGCTCAGGGTCTCCTCGATCGTGACGGCCAGGGTCTCGCCCGCCTTATTCGTCACCGTCCAGCGCCCCGGCTTCTCGGTCAGCCGGCACGGCGGTGACATCCAGTTCAGTGGCTTATAGGAGCCGCCGTCGGAGTGCACGAGGACCGAACCGTCAGCCTTGACGATGAGCAGCCGGAGGGCCAAGGGGAGGTGAGCGGTGAGCCGGCCGACGTAGTCGACGCTGCACCGCGCGATGACGAGCCGCACGGAACGCCACTGTAGCCCGGCTGGTCCAGCCGCGGCGCCTGGCCGGCGATTGACACATAAAGTATCGACCGTGAGCCCGCGCAGATCCCGCCGCCCGCGACCGGACGTACCCCTCCCGTTGGGTCCCGAGCGCGCCGAATCGTGGTCCGACGGGGACTGGATCGTCCGCCAGATCCCTGGCGCCGCCGCGACCAAGGCCTACCGCTGTCCCGGCTGCGATCAGGAAATACCAGTTGGCACGGCGCACGTCGTGGCCTGGCCGGCCGAGGCGCCCGGAGTCGACCTGCGGCGGCACTGGCACCGGACCTGCTGGAACCGGCGGCTGAACCGGCGGCCGGGCTCGGCCCGCCGTGGCTGACTTCACCGTAGCGAACGCCGAACGGAAAGGAACGACCATGCCGCTCTTCGACCTGACGGGCAAGAAGGCGTTTGTGACGGGGGCCTCGCGGGGTATCGGCCGGGTGATCGCGGCCGCGTTCGCCGAGGTCGGCGCCGACGTCGCGCTCGTCGCGCGGAGCGAGGACGGACTGCGGGAGACGGCCCGCCAGGTGACCGGCCATGGCCGCACCGCGGTGGTCATCCCGGCGGACGTGACCCGGGAGGAGGCGGTGTCCGCCGCCGTTCAGGAGGCGATTGCCGCGCTGGGGCACCTGGACATCGTGGTGAACAACGCCGGCGGCAGCGACTTCATGGCCACCTTCCTCGACACGCGGCTGGACGGCTGGCACAAGATCATGCGGCTCAATCTGGACTCCGCGGTGTACGTCTGCCACGCGGCCGGGCCGCATCTCGTGGAGCGGGGGACCGGCTCGGTGATCAACGTCGCGTCCGTCGGCGGGCTGGGCGGTGCCCCTCTCCTGTCGCACTACGGTGCGGCCAAGGCCGCCGTCGTCTCGCTCACGAAGTCTCTCGCGGTGGAGTGGGCGGCCCATGGCA
>Ga0066790_10000708_pt1 | contig 13156 bp, 11 predicted proteins | sample OrgsoiDNA2013050_FD_70963 | JGI IMG/M metagenome (GOLD analysis project Ga0066790, IMG submission 70963) | Permafrost soil microbial communities from the Arctic, to analyse light accelerated degradation of dissolved organic matter (DOM) -... | ecosystem: Environmental > Terrestrial > Soil >...
AATCTGGGAGCAACTGGGGTCAGAGCGTCCAGATACGGCTCTTGGTCTGAATAATCTGGCAGGCCTCTACGAAAGTCAGGGCCGATATGCAGAAGCAGAGCCTTTGTACCAGCAGGCTCTAGTGATCCAAGAAAAACAACTGGGGCCAGCGCACCCAGCTACAACTAGCAGTCTCAACAATCTGGCGGCGCTCTACTATGCACAAGGCAAATATGAGAAGGCCGAGTTGTTTATGAAAAGAGCTGTGGATATTTCTGCTACCTCCTTGGGTACAGAACATTTCCAGACTCGGAGATTGGTAAATAACTACCTGAAACTCTTAGCGCAGATCCATACAGGAGGGGATATGGAGGTACTGCTCCAAGCACTCTCTCAAGAAGAACCAGAGGATGACAGGAATGAAAAGACCAGTCAGGGAGAAGCATCCTGATCAATCTGCCTCCATCGCTTGCATTTCTCTGATTCCTTGTTCTCCAAGCTACCTCGAACGAAAAGAAGCCTAGCAGCTTGTCGGAGAGAAAGAGATACTGGCTCGTCACTAATGATATACTTGTGAGCATGAAGAGAACATTCAAAACGGTGGACTATGACAGGGCGCTCGATCTGACGGTACGACTGGGTGACTGGGCTCTTCACCAATTTAAGTGAGCCTGCTTGCTGCGACGATCTCTGCTTTGTGATAGAATAGCAGAAGTAGTATCTATGAGGAGTATTCAATCAATGGAACCCAGAGAGGCAGCGAGGCTCGCCTCCATCTTGCACCTCCCAGCTGGAATCACGATCACATCCATTCATCCCAGTGCCACCGAACTCGTCATTCGCGTGGCGTGTCATGCTGCAAGCATGCCCTGCCCAGAGTGCCACCAACCCTCAACTCGCATCCACGGGAACTACGAGCGGACCGTTGCTGATTTGCCTTGTGCGGGCCGTAACGTCCTGCTGCTGTTCACGGTGCGCAAATTCATCTGTAGCACCCCGACCTGCTCGCATAAAATTTTCACGGAGCGCCTTCCCGGGCTGGTCTGCTCCTATGGGCGCATGACCCCACGGCTCATCGCGCTCGTACAATCCCTTGGATTAGTGGCAGGTGGGCAAATGGGCACACGACAGGCCGAGCGAACAGGCATTACCACGACCCCGTCCACCTTGTTACGCCGTCTCATGCAGTTACCCACTCCCGTCACACGAGCGGTTCGGGTGCTTGGGGTCGATGACTTCGCCTGGAAGAAGCGTTTTACCTATGGAACCATTCTCGTTGATCTGGAGCGAAGAAAAATTATTGACCTGCTTGCTGATCGCGAAAGCGCGACCGTCGAAACGTGGCTTCTGAAGCATTCTGAGATTGACATTGTAAGCAGAGATCGTGGCAAGGAGTTTGCCAAAGCAGCAACATTGGGTGCCCCTCAAGCGCGGCAGGTGGTGGATCGTTTCCATATCGTCAAAAATCTGTCAGAGGTGCTTCGGGAGATCCTTGGGCACTGTCGTGCGGAAATTCGCCAGGCAGAAGCGCCTGTGCCTCAGTTGGAAAAGGCAGCAGAAGAGCGCACACGTCCGCTTCCAACGGCAGCCACATGGCAGCAGCGCACGCCTATCCAGGTGAAGAAAGCCCATCAGGCACGTCAAGCCAGTCGTGATGATCGCTATGAGCAGATGACAACCCTGCGTGCACAAGGGTTGACGCAAAGAGAGGTGGCAACGCGGATGGGGATGTCTGAAAAAGCGGTACGCACTTGGCTCAAACGGGGAGCGGCTCCCACTAATGAGCGCCATTCCCGGCGTCGCAGTGTCTTTGATCCGTATGCTGCCTATGTCTTGCAGCGCTGGCAAGCGGGAATGCATGAAGGCAAGCAACTGTATGAAGAGATTCAGGCACAAGGCTTCTCTGGCACGGTCCGAATTGTCCAACGCTTTGTGCAGGCACTTCGAGACGACCCAGAGAAGGTGACGCTTGCTCCTGCGACAGCGGCAGAACGCTTCTCTGCGAACGCCGCCACCTGGTTATTCATCCATGATCCTGCACAACTGACCGCCGAGAAGCAAGCAGAACTGGAACTGATCTGCCAGCGTAGCGAGACGGCGCGCCTGACGTATGCGTTGACCCAGCAGTTTCTGACCATGCTGCGCCTGCGCCGTGGTCAGGAATTTGAGACGTGGCTGGAAGCTGTCGAAGCGAGCCAGATCACTGAACTGCGTCGTTTTGCACACAGCTTGTGCCAGGACAAGGATGCCGTTGTCGCTGGATTGACCCTCTCCGTAAGCAATGGGCCTGTCGAGGCCCAAGGCAAGACAACTCAAATTGGTGAAGCGTTCCATGTATGGCCGCGCCAAACTTCCTCTGTTACGGCAGCGCTTGCTCAACGCTGCCTGATCTGGACAGAGACTCTCGCCAGATAGCTAGATAACGTTCCTCTTCTGCTTGTGCTTCGTGTTTCTCCTCGCGCATCCTCTTTCGCCAATTCAAGCAAGTACTCGGATGACCCTCTCTTTTTGTCGTCCGTAGCAAGCAGGCTCACTTCTTTTGGGGAAGGGCCATAAAATTAGGCCACCGCTGCTCGCTTGATGCCGAATTTGTTACTAACAAATGTTGCCACCCAAGAGCCGAAAAACGAGCTGTTTTTTTGACCGACATCTGGCCTGCATATCCATAACCATGCTTGTGAGGCGGCGTCAAGAGATAGCGTAGCGGTCTTGACGACAACGAGCAGCATGGTAGACTGCTCAGGGCTAGTGATCGGACTGGCAGGGTTCTTATGGTAACATTTTTTGCTTCCTGGCAGTCCCTTATAGTAACGAAAACAAGAAACTCGCTGTCACCAAAACAACGATGTAAAAACGCTTGATTGAGGTGAATGACCTATGTTACTCTTTCAAAAGAGAGTTGGGGTTTGCTAGAGCCAGGAGGCAGAAATGATATGAGGAACGTCAATGCCTAAGAGAACAGATAAACCAGATCTGTGTGTGTATTGTAATTCCCCTTATTATGCTGATATGGAGAATTATTGCTCCAACTGCAAAAGACCTGTAGTGCTAACCTTAGATGAACGTATTAAAATCGACAAGAAAAATGAAGCGCTCATTCGACAACAGGGCTTCTATTACTATTGTAGCGGCAACCCCCATGTACATACCGCCGAATATGTCTACCTCGGATATTGCACAAAGAAAGTGTGGTATCACATTTGTTCTCTTTGTCGTGTTCCAACAGTTGCTGAAAGGGCTCCTTTGAGCAACTGCCCTCATTGCGGCGTCATATATCGAAACGGTGATATTCATGAGGGAAACTGCTCTGCTGATCTACAAAAGCGCGATAATCGGACAAGAAAAGTGATCAATTAACCCGACAGGTGCAGTTTTTAGGCATTTGAGGAAAACGATGACGAGACCGCTCGATGGTATTGGACTCCTGGCTTACTGCCGTAGGCAACGGTTTTCGCGAGAGACACAAGAACTCCTTGCCCATATCCGATCTTCCCCACCAAGCCGCACGCCAGGAGCCCGAAGAGGCAACATGCCTGTTTGGTATCCATCGAAAAAGATGCAATGCATCATCAAGGCAGAGAGCCACAAGGTAGAGTTTGCCTTTTTACTTCAGGCTGAACATTCAGATGAGGTCCTGGAGATCTGGGACCAACCGCCAGCTATCCAGCTTGAGTACAAGGACAGGCGCAACCGCATTCAACGACCCATGCATACCGCTGATTACTTTGTCTTTGGCGTAAAAGAATGCGGCTGGATTGAGTGTAAGCCTACACAAGAGTTAGTAAAACAAGCAGAGTCACGCCCCAATCGGTATATCCTTGATGCTGGTGATACCTGGCGATGCCCTCCTGGTGAGGCGTTTGCTGCGAAATATGAATTAACATATCGTGTGTGGACATCGGATCAGATTAACTGGGCCGCTCAAGAGAATTGGCTGTATTTGGAAGATTACTACTCCGATCTGGAGCGTTTAGTAGCACCGGAGGCGGCTTTAGAACTCCTCTACCGACAGATCGAGCGTCATCCGGGAATGCTGTTATCGGCGCTTCGCATAGCTACCCCAGAGCTTGAGGCTGATCTCATCAACATAGCTATCGCCCGGCATGATCTCTACGTGGATTTAGCTACCTACCGCTTGTCAGAACCAAGGCGCACGCCAGTGTTTCGTAATCGACAAACGGCACGAGCTTACGTGAAGCCACAGGCCAAGGAGGAGGCTGTTGCTCGCTCGACTGCTACGGAGAGTGCTTCCAGCCTTACTCCAGAAGGGCAAGCGTTCCTGGAACAGGCACGAGATGTTGATCTGGTGACTGCCGTTTTTCGCAATCGAGTGATTCACCCGGATCAATATGATGATGATGAACAGGTACAGGTCAACGCGCGTGCAACAACCATTCCAGTACGAACCAAACGTCGGTGGCGTCAATGGTATCGAGATGCTGAAAGTCAGTATGGAAGCGGCTTCATTGGTCTGCTTCCCCATTTTGCTCGTTCTGGCAGGAAACGAGATGCTGGTTCCGAGTCGAGCCAACTCATCCATCAGGTTTTGGAGACCCACTACGACACAGTGACCCGCAAACCCAAACGAGGATCTCATGGTGAGTACCTGAAACTCGCCGAAGAACAGCACTTGACACCACTTTCACCTCGCACGTTCTACCGAGAGATCGAGCGTCACAAGTTGGCATATGACCAGGCCGTGGCACGAGAAGGATGCCGCGCTGCCTATCCCTTCAAAGATTACGTCCATGCGCAGGAGAAGACCACGAGTCGGCATGGCAGCTACGCCTGGGCCATGGGGCACCTGGATCATACCGAGTTGAACCTGATTCTGTGCGACTCCAGAACAGGCCAACCCTTGGGAAAATGCTGGTTGACGCTGCTCATCCTTTCCCATCCCCGACGCATTGCCGCTTTTTACTTGACCTTCGATCCGCCCAGTTATCGTTCTTGTCTGGCGGTCCTTCGTTTGTGTGTCAAACGCTATGGACGCCTGCCAACGGCGATCACCGTCGATGGCGGCCCAGAGTTTTCCAGCGTGTACTTTGAGCAACTGCTCGCGCTTTACCATGTGCGTAAACACCAGCGTCCCGCTGCTGAGCCGCGATTCGGTTCGCCCCAGGAACGCTTGTTTGGTTCACTGGAAACCGAGTTTCTCTATCATTTGCTCGGCAATACCCAAGCATTGCGAGAGCCACGGCAGAATACGCGTGCGACTGATCCTCAAAGCTTGGCAGTCTGGACCCTGCCAGATCTCACAGAACGGGTGCAGCAATGGGCCGACGAGGAATATGAAACGATCCGTCACCCAGCGCTCGGAATGACACCCCGCGAAGCCTATGAACTGAGTATCAAGCGTGATGGGCAGCGATCCCACAAAGAAATCCCTTACGACGAAGCCTTCCGCATGGCAACGTTTCCTACGACAAAAAAGGAACCGCAATCGTCCACCCCGGCGTCGGAGTCCGCATCAACTATCTGGAATATTGGTGTGAAGCGATGCGCGATGCTACCGTCGAGGGAACCCAGGTCAAGGTGAGATTCGATCCATTCGATGTGAGTGTTGGCTTTGCCTACATTGATGGCGTATGGCGGCAGTGCTTTACGCCCTACGACGAGTTCGCCGGATGCTCGGAGCGAGAACTCCAACTCCTGGCCTCAGAACTGCGCCAAAACAATCGTCTTCAATATGGCCGAGAGCAAGTAGAAATCACCCAGAAGCAGCTTGCTGACTTCCGGCGAGAGAATGCAGCGAAAGAGGCCATTCTGCGCCAGCAACGGAACGATCGAGAAACCAGGACAGCCCTGAACGTCCTTGAAGGAGGAAAGCGCGCAGTGGCCACTTCTGACGTATCTCGCCTCGCGGATGCGTCCGCCCGCCCAGCGGTTTTGCCAGCTCCACCAGAGAAAAAACCTGACAAATTACTCGTGTTCAAAAGGATTCGCACATGAACAAAGAACAGCCGGAAGCTTCCCCGAATGAGGAGGGGCTCCAAGGCGAGGAGCCGGAATTCTTTGACCGAGCATTGCTGTTACAGTCGCCAGAAGTGCGCCAGGAGTATTTTGAGCAGCGCTGCCTCATTGAGCATCCGCGACTCCTGGAAGCCCTTGATGCCATTCTCGAAGCTATTTGTGCTCCGGGAGAAGAGGTCCTGACCCGCCGACCGGGTACGATCGTGCTCGTGATTGGTCCGGCTCGTGTCGGGAAAACGACGCTCATCCATTTGTTGGAAGAACGGTTGCTGGTCTACGCAGCAGCCCTCATGCGAACTGATCCGCACTTCATCCCCTTTGCCAGTATTACGGCCCCGGAGGCTGGATCAGGCCGGTTTGACTGGATCGATTTTTACCGACCAGTGCTTCATCAGCTTGGCAATCCCTTTGTAGACAACCCAACCCACCCCATCCGAGCGCGCCAGATGCGAGAGGCAACAGAGGCTGCCTACCTAGAACGCAAACCCCTGGCAATCATCGTGGATGAAGCCCATCACCTGGCGGAAGCCGCCAGGGGTAGCCGCCTCCAAATCCAGTTAAATCACCTCAAAAATTTTGAGAATACCACAGGCGTAAGCCATATTTTGGTTGGGACGTATGAAATGAGGCCCTTTCGCAAGGTCAATCCGCAATTAGCCTTACGGAGCATCGATGTTCACTTCCCCCGCTACGATATGATGAAGGAACAAGACTGTCTGATCTTCAAAAGTATCCTGTGGGCCTTGCAGCGGCAATTGCCGGTCGAGGAAGAACCACTCCTGTCCGAGAAACACTGGGAGTTTCTGTACGCACGCAGTATCGGATGTATCGGCCTTCTGAAATTACATCTTAATCGTGCTCTCAATCGCGCGCTCAAAGAGGGAGCACACACCGTCACCCTCGACCATTTGCGCCAAACCGCCGCTTCTGATGTGCGCGTGAAGCTTGCACTGCGCAATGCCCTGGAGAGCGAGGCGGAATTTGTCGAAGCCGAAGACGCCGATGCGCAACTCCTTGCCCTTCTGCGCAAGCCTTCCTCACGTCCATCCGTTCCTGCAAAACAGGATCAGGATGAGCAGAAGAAAACTTCTTCATCTCCCTCGTCAGGCAATCGGAAGCCTGGCAAACGTGCTCCAGGCCGCGATTCGACTAGTTCAGAGGAACTCCCAGACCAGAGAGATGAGGAGCAAGCTGCAGGATGAGGAATACAGTACACCCTGTCGTTGTGGTGAGAAAAGGTCCAGAGAATCAGCGCATTCTTCAAACAGCGGAGATCCCTCCTCGGAGCAGGCTCTATGGGCTTGAGCCATACCATGTCAACACTCTATGGAGCGAAAGTTTGACGAGCTATCTGAATCGTTTAGGATGGGCTCATGGAGTCGACACCATGCCGTTAGTTGTGTACTGGTAGAGCTTTCTCAAGAGGGAGATATGAGAGAAGATTACAGGCATAGAATGTTGCTGAACGGAAAAGATTACTCGAGTAGCTGAGCTTCCAGGGTTGCCAGGTAAGCAGCGGGATCTTTGCGAAAGCGGAACTGTTTGCGACGAGTTTCCTCACACTGCTGCAAGTGCGCCCGCAGGTCACGCCAGCGCTGATAATCCTTGGGGTGGAGGTCCGAAGCCGAGAAGCACTGCTCCTTGGTGACCACAGCCGCAATGACGCGCACCGAGCCACGGACCACCACGCCCACAATGGCTCCACGTCGGCCCGTGGCTCGTCGCTCATGGACTCGTGCCACGCCAAAGCAATGTTCCAGATCATTATTAGTGCGTGGCAAGCCCTCAAGATCATAGCAGTGAAAGAGGCCAGCCGCAAAGTTGTCGGTGATGTGGCAAAAATGCTCAATGGCCTCACCGAGCGGTCCCACATCGGCTTTCTGCTCCCGCATTTGACGAACGTATGTCAGATAGCACTCACGAACTTGTGCTCCAGTGTGTTGCTCGTGATTGGCTAAGATGTGTGCCGCCTGATGGACCTGCTGGTAAGCGCTCTGCAGTGGTGGCCACAGGAGAGCGGTGACAGTGATCCCCTTAGTGAGCAAGTGTTGCAACAGCTTTAATGTGGGTGGTAATCTTTTTTTTCCTGGACACGGCCAATGGAGTCGCTCACCTGGGTCACGCGATCGTGGAGTTTGAGGCCTGAAGGGTGCAAAGGAGAACGCCCATCATCCGTCAAGCTCGCTCGAACGGCCAGGCAGTATCCTCTGATCGCTTCGTTTTCAGGGGTTTTCTGCTCTTCCAGAGCGCGCTCAATCGGTCGCACGCCTCTCAGTTGCTTCTTCAACTGCGTTTTGGCATGCCGATCGGCTTCGTAGAGGGGCTTGGTCGCATCCTTCAAATAGTGAAACTGACAGAGTTGATGAGGCACCTTTGGAAAAACAAACGCGACGGCACTGCCAATCGTCTCTTCGCCATCCGAGATCACGCCTTTGACCGGTACCTTCAATTGCACCAGTAGTTCCTTGACTTCGGTGAGCAAGGCGGTCAAATCACCCTGGGTACTACTGAGCAGGGGACGTGCTAACAGAATTTCTTCGGAGAGACAGTCGCGCACCACCCAGAGCACTTCATATCCGACATCTGGCTGCAACCCATCAAGGGCCAGGATCACGTGCCCTTGCTTCTGTAACTGTGCCTTGATCCGCTCCTGATCTGTCACGCGCAAGGCAACCAATTCCTCATAGCGCTGCATCAAATGCGTCACACTGCGTTCCGTGATGCTCACTCCGCGAGCCAACAGAGCACGATGCATCTCTGGCACGCTGCGGTGTTCGCGAAAACGCCACTGACCAATCAGGGCGATTACCTCCAAGCCGAATTCTCCGTGGGGCAGTGCCCAGCGTCCCTCTTCTTCGGGACGATACGCGACATGGTAGCGAGGACACGCTGTCTGCACACAGCGACGAACCACAATGGTTAATTTCCAGAGGCCATCCAATTTGGTCACGGTACGATACGTATGGTAGCCAACCCACAGCGGGTGACCACATGCTTCACACGCTTCTCTCAATGGAGTCAATATCGTGCTCTGCGTCGCTTCTAGACGCCGCGTTCGTCCACGCATTGTTTTTCTCCTGCTCAACTACTCCTGTGCTTTTCCCTCCGCTTTCTGCTTGTAGGCTACACCCACTGTCAAGGTCTGTTTTCCGTTCAGCGAATGTTTCGGTGACATTCTTGTAGAAAAACAAGGAGAATACTATGCCTGTTCCCAAAAAGCGTACCATATCGACTTCTAAAGCGGCAAAAGCGGAGCCATCACCAGATGAGCAAGAATTTCGCCAACGCATGCGAACCCTTGCCGTCAGCGCGATGCGTGTTTTGATTGAAGAAGTCATGCGCGAGGAGCTTGAGCAGTGCCTTGGTGCTGCGTGGGGCGAAATCACTCCAGAGCGAAAAGGATATCGCAATGGTTCGTACCCACGAGATCTGGTGACCAAGACAGGACGCATTGAGGGTCTCTCAGTGCCACGAGATCGAGAAGGGGTGTTTCATAGTCAGGTTTTTGAGCGCTATAATCGCTACGAACCGGAGGTAGCGCAAGCACTGACGGAGATGTTTGTCAGTGGCACGAGTACCCATAAAGTGGGGAAAGTTGCCCAAACGCTGACGGGAGTTGCCCCCAGTGCCAGCGCGGTAAGCCGCCTCAACCAGACACTCACGGAACAGTTTGAGACGTGGCGTGAACGCCGCCTGCAAGAGCACTGGCGTATCTTGTACCTCGACGGCATTCACTTCAGTGTGCGTCATGGAGATCAAACCGATTCGACGATCATCTTGACGGCGCTTGGCGTGGATCTAGAAGGCAACAAGGAGGTGTTGGCATTGCGAGCCTGTGCTGAAGAAGATAAAGATGGCTGGATGTGCCTGGTACAAGATCTTCGCACTCGTGGAGTTACGCGCATCGATCTGATTGTCACCGATGGACACGATGGACTCTTGGCAGCAGTCGCTTCTCTTTTCCCTGCAACGCCGCGCCAACGCTGCGTGGTGCATAAAGAGCGCAATGTCATGAATGCCATTCCCAAACGAGAGCGCAGCGCGGTCACTACCGAGTTGACGGGGATCTGGAAATCACCGACCAAAGAGGAGGCACTCATGGAACTGGCGGCCTTCAAAGGAAAGTACCAGAAGCGCTATCCAGAAGCGGTCCGCAGCCTGATGGAGGACGAAGAGCATCTGCTCACCTTTTACGCCTTTCCCCAGGTCATGCATCGCTACATTCGCACGACCAACGCCATCGAAAGCTTTTTCAGCAACGTTCGGCAGCGAACTGACCAGATTGATTCCTTCACCACCGAAACTTCCTGTCTGACCATCGTCTGGGCCGTGATGCAAAGCATACGCGTGCCCAGGATTCCCATCAGCTAAGCACTGAAGAGTGGTCGTTGTCGGCGTAGCAGCAACCAGCCGCAGAGGGTGGGTTAAGGGGAGATGTTCTTTACCAATCTTCCTGTGTAACAAAAGTGCTTAAAGCATTCTTCGGCAGATGATCGTTGGAGTCCTGTGTTGCCTGTTTGCATTCTCTCCGATCCTGTGGATTGCAGGTCCTCGACTTAGCTTCGTTGTTAGGGCATTTCCTCTTCCGCTGAAAACACTGCTTTCTTGCTCTATCACGACCTCCTCATAAAGAAGCTTACCGTTACACACGATTCGAGATGGTGTCGACGATTCCGCCAGGGCGCTTCACGGGACGCTTCAATAGGGGTATCTCGGTTGTGCTCCCCGCCTATAATGAAGAGGCCGTCATCAGGCAGACCGTTATAGAGGTGATTCAGAAACTCACGCCACTGGTTGCCGACTTCGAGATCATTGTGGTCAATGATGGCAGTAAAGATAAGACCAGGCAGGTAGTTGAGTATCTGGCGTGGAACTTCCCTCAAGTCCGGCTGATCAATCACCCTGTAAACAGGGGCTATGGGTCTGCGCTGGTCACGGGCTTCACCAATACGCGCAAAGAACTGGTCTTCTTTATGGACAGCGATGGGCAGTTCGACATTGCGGACCTCGCTCTCCTGCTTCCGCACATTCATGACCATGACGCTGTACTGGGCTACCGCATCCATCGCCAGGATCGCTGGATGCGCACATTGAACGCGTGGGGGTGGAAGTGCCTCATTCGCGTCTTCTTTGGTGTGAAAGTGCGTGACGTGGACTGTGCCTTCAAGTTGTTCCGCGCGGACTTCTTCTATCGCTACCCGTTAGAGACCACAGGGGCCATGATTAACACCGAGATTATGTATAAATGGGCGAGAGCGGGATACAGTTACACGGAGGTGGGAGTGCGCCACTTGCCACGAACAGCAGGCTCGGCCACGGGAGCAAAGCTTTCGGTGATCCTGAGAGCCTTGCGTGAAATGTTTATCTATGCTGAGAAGTGGAGCCAGGCATGAAGTTCACCATGTCGCCGTCTCTCCATGCTTCGACTTTCGCCCTACGATGTTCATGATACACACAAGATAATCAGGAGGAACTATCAGTTATGCAGCATGTAGAGATGCCAGGAAGAGTCCCCTTATCCGAAGTATCATATGTTTCAGCCTCATCGTCTTCTCTCATGATATCCATCGTCATCCCTGTCATGAATGAGAAGCAAAATGTATGGCTACTCTATGAGAAGATAGCGGCAAAGCTCGATCCGATGAGGACACGCTACGAAGTCATATTTGTTGATGATGGAAGTACGGATGGAACATTCAATGAATTGCAGACGCTGCACTCTAAACATCCCGCTCGTGTGAGCGTCGTTCGCTTCCGGCGCAACTTTGGCAAGACGCCCGCACTGGTGGCTGGCTTCAGCCGCTGTCGCGGTGATGTCGTATTTACGATGGACGGAGACCTGCAGGATGATCCCGAGGAGATTCCCAGCTTTCTTGCGAAACTTGACGAAGGGTACGATCTGGTGACGGGCTGGAAGTTCCCACGTCTGGACCCGCTCTCCAAGACGTTTCCTTCTCGCGTTTTCAATGGGCTGGTCAGCACATTAACCAAGCTGGACCTGCACGATATCAATTGCGGCTTTAAAGCGTATCGGCGTGAGGTGATCGAGGATATGCATTTGAAGCTCTATGGAGAGTTCCATCGTTTTATTCCTGTGATCGCACACTGGCGCGGTTTTCGTGTGGCAGAGATCAAAGTGCAACACCACCCGCGTACATTCGGCATCTCGAAATTTGGCGCAAAACGCTTTGCGCGTGGCCTGATCGATCTACTCACGGTTCTGTTCCTGACATCGTTCTTGCACACCCCGTTGCGGCTCTTCGGTAAACTGGGCTTCTGGACCTTCCTCTCTGGGACCCTGGTGGATATCTTCGTCGTCATTCGTAGTCTTCTCATTGGCGAGCCAATTCACAATCAGCCGCTGCTCTTCGTGGGCATTCTCCTGATCATCTTTGGCTTCCAATTTCTCCTGATCGGCCTGCTGGCGGAAATGATTCGCTACTACGCCTTTCGTGCTGGCGAGGAATATAGTATCAGCCAGGAGATCGAACGACGGACTGATCCACATGCAGCCAGTGAACCTGCCCTTCGCGAAGCGCCTGTCCAGCAAGAGTCGCAGCAGAAAGAGGAACAATGGCTCTTTCCGCAATTGTCGCAAGAGTGGAGATGGCAGCAAGCGCGCCCTCTGTGGAACCAGCGCAAAGCCAGTGAGGCCCTTGCCCAAGGCGGAAGTATTCCCCATAGGCCAACGATGATTCCTTTATGACCTCCACGAAAGAAGCAAGCCTGTCCGAAGGCGTTAGATACCAGCGGCATCGAGAATCGTCTGGGCCAGCTCGTGGCTTTTCAAGGCATCCTCAACGGACTGGACAGGAGGATGCCCACTGCGCAAACAGGTCAAGAAGTGGTCTAAAGCAGACGTAAAACCGCGCCTCGTGAGCGTGGAGGACCAAGGATCGTGGGTGCGTGTTTCCAGGATTCCGCCTCGTTGTGTCTGCAAGACTTCCAGATCCTCAACGCGGACCGATACACCGTCACCATACACCTCTACTCGTTCCTGTACCCCACCAGCGCGGAGATGAGCCAGTGTTGCTGACCGACCGCCCAGGTATTCAAACAACACATGGAGTCCCGCAAACTCTCCCTCCGAGCCATATCGGATCATTGCATGGACCTGCTGAGGATCACCCATGAGCCAGCGGGAAAGATCAATCAAGTGAATCACGTCATCCCACACCGCTGTCGTCGGAGACTGTTTCTGAAC
>Ga0066790_10000711_pt1 | contig 13142 bp, 7 predicted proteins | sample OrgsoiDNA2013050_FD_70963 | JGI IMG/M metagenome (GOLD analysis project Ga0066790, IMG submission 70963) | Permafrost soil microbial communities from the Arctic, to analyse light accelerated degradation of dissolved organic matter (DOM) -... | ecosystem: Environmental > Terrestrial > Soil >...
GGGCGGATGGCCGCGGCCGTCTGGATCGGTCGCTCTGTCGACCGTGGCCACGGTACGGGCCGCGCTGCAGCGTAAATCCCTGGCAGAGCGACAAGCCAGAGGCTTTCGCCAGGAAATGCAGTCGCTGGCGACACGATAATCGCGGCATGACGAAAGAACGACACAACGGTTCGTGGTTCAGCGCCCACGACGCATCGAAATGGCACCTATGAGCAAAAGACGGTCCGCATCTCTCGAGCCGACGGGTCGCCGCAAGGCGCCGCCGGCGGTGGCACATCAGCCCGCATCGTCGGCGCCAGCGCCTGCCGTCGCCGCGGCAGCGGCCAGCGGCGCCCTGGGCGAAGCGTGGAAGGCGATGAGCGCGATGGCCCTGCCCGTCGATGCGATGGCCGTCATGCAGCGCGACTACGTCACTGAGGCCATCAGCGCCTGGAATCGCGTCTTGCATCCGGGTCAGGCGCCTGCCGCGGGCGAGCAGGGGCGCCAAGCCGACCGGCGCTTTGCATCGGGCGACTGGGCGGCAAACCCGACCAGCGCTTTCATCGCCGAGATGTACCTGCTCAATGCGCGCACGCTGGTGCGCATGGCCGACGAGATGCAGGGCGACGAGAAAACCCGGGCGCGGGTGGGTTTCGCCGTGCGGCAGTGGGTCGATGCCGCGTCGCCGAGCAACTATCTGGCGCTCAATCCAGAGGCGCAGAAGAAGGCGCTGGAGACGCACGGCGAGAGCATCGGCCAGGGCCTGCGCCAGCTCTGGCACGACGTGCAGCAAGGGCACCTCTCGCAAACCGACGAGAGCGCGTTCGAGGTCGGCCGCAACGTTGCCACGACCGAAGGCTCCGTCATCTTCGAGAGCGAGCTGTTCCAACTGCTCGAATACAAGCCTCTCACCGACAAGGTGTTCGAGCGCCCGCTGCTCATGGTGCCGCCGTGCATCAACAAGTTCTACATCCTCGACCTGCAGCCCGAGAACTCGCTGATCCGCTACGCGGTGGCCGAGGGCCATCGTGTCTTCGTCGTCAGCTGGAAGAACGCGGGCGAAGAGATCGCGCAAAAAACGTGGGATGACTACATCGACGAGGCGACGATCCGCGCCATTGGCCTGGTGCAGGAGATCACCGGCCAAGAGCGGATCAACACGCTCGGTTTTTGCATCGGCGGAACCATTTTGGCAACCGCACTTGCGGTGCTCGCTGCGCGCGGTGAGCGGCCCGCCGAGAGCGTGACGCTGCTCACCACCTTCCTCGACTTCAGCAATACCGGGGTTCTCGACATCTTCATCGACGAAGGCATGGTGCGAATGCGCGAGATGACGCTGGGGCCCGAGAGCCCCGGTGGAGGCAATCTGCTCAAGGGCCGGGAGCTGGCGACGACCTTCAGCTTTCTTCGCCCGAACGACCTGGTCTGGAACTACGTCGTCGGCAACTACCTGAAGGGCGAGACACCGCCGCCGTTCGACCTGCTGTACTGGAACGGCGACGGCACCAACCTGCCGGGTCCGATGTACTGCTGGTACCTGCGCAACACCTACCTCGAAAACAACCTGGTCAAGCCCGGCAAGGCGCTCGTCTGTGGTGAAAGGATCGATCTCGGTCGCATCGACGCGCCGACCTACATCTACGCGTCGCGCGAAGACCACATCGTGCCGTGGCTGGGCGCCTATCGAAGCACCCAGGTCCTCAAGGGCAAGCGCCGCTTCGTGCTCGGCGCTTCCGGCCACATTGCCGGCGTCATCAACCCGCCGCTGAAACACAAGCGCAGCCACTGGATCGGCCACGGCGCTGGCTTGCCGGCTTCGGCCGAAGACTGGTTTGCCGCGGCCGATGAGCACCCCGGCAGCTGGTGGCCCGACTGGTCGAGCTGGCTCAAGCCCTTCGGCGGCAAGCTCGTCGCCGCGCCCAAGGCCCCCGGCAACCGGCGATGGAAGGCGATCGAGCCGACGCCCGGGCGTTACGTGAAGGAGAAAGCGCCATGACCCACCGGCATCGCGCGGACCCGATTCCGCGTCGCGGTCGAGCCGGGGCGCCGCAGCCCGCGCCGGTTCTGGCGCGTCCCACCATCGACTGACAGGAGAAGACATGAACGACATCGTCATCGTCGCCGCGGCGCGCACCGCCGTCGGCAAGTTCGGCGGCGCTCTCGGCAAGACGCCGGCACCTGAGCTCGGTGCTGCCGTCATCACGGCGCTGCTCGAGCGCGCCAGGCTCAGCGGCGACCAGATCGGCGAGGTCATCCTCGGCCAGGTGCTGACCGGCGGTTCGGGCCAGAACCCGGCTCGCCAGGCCGTCATCGGCAGTGGCCTGCCGCAAAGCGTTCCGGCGCTCACCATCAACGCCGTGTGCGGCTCGGGTCTGAAGGCTGTGATGCTCGCCGCGCAGGCGATCCGCGATGGCGACTACGAGATCGGCATCGCCGGTGGCCAGGAGAACATGAGCCTGGCGCCGCACGTGCTCATGGGCTCGCGAGAGGGTCAGCGCATGGGCGACTGGAAGCTCACCGATTCCATGATCAGCGACGGGCTCTGGGACGTCTACAACAGGTACCACATGGGCATCACGGCCGAGAACGTGGCCAAGAAATACGAGGTGAGCCGCGACAAGCAGGACGCGCTTGCCCTGGCCTCGCAGCAGAAGGCGGCCGCCGCCCAGGAGGCCGGCAGATTCAAGGACGAGATCGTGCCGTTCTCGATCGCCCAGAAGAAGGGCGACCCCATCGTCTTCGCCGCCGACGAGTTCATCAACAAGAAGACGAGCGCCGAAGCGCTCGCCGGGCTCAAGCCGGCGTTCGACAAGGCCGGCTCGGTGACCGCGGGCAACGCCTCAGGCATCAACGATGGCGCCGCAGGCGTGGTCGTGATGACGGCCAGGCGCGCCGAGCAGCTCGGCTTGAAGCCGCTCGCCCGGATCGCCAGCTACGCCACCGTGGCGCTCGACCCGGCCTTCATGGGCATGGGGCCGGTACCAGCGTCGCAGAAAGCGTTGCAGCGCGCCGGCTGGAAGGCGGCCGACCTCGACCTGCTCGAGATCAACGAGGCTTTCGCGGCGCAGGCCTGTGCCGTCAACAACGAGATGGGCTGGGACACGGGCAAGGTCAACGTCAATGGCGGCGCCATCGCCATCGGCCACCCGATCGGCGCCTCCGGCTGCCGCATTCTCGTGACCTTGCTGCATGAAATGGGCAAGCGCAACGCCAAGAAAGGCATCGCCTCGCTTTGCATCGGCGGTGGCATGGGTGTTGCAATGTGCGTCGAACGATGAGTTTGACTGCACCGACCCGGATTCGGCCCGCAATCGTATGGATCGCCTTCTCACCGGTGCGCCGGCCCAGCCATGGCAGCCACTGAAAAGATCGCCTATGTGACCGGTGGCATGGGCGGAATCGGCACGGGGCTGTGCCAGCGCCTGCACCGCGACGGTTTCAAGGTCATTGCCGGATGCGGCCCCAGTCGCGACCACTCCAAGTGGCTGGCCGAGCAGGCCGCGCTCGGCTTCAACTTTCACGAGTCGGTGGGAAACGTCGGCGACTGGGATTCGACGGTCGCCGCGTTTGCCAAGATCAGGGCCGATCATGGCCCCATCGACGTGCTCGTCAACAACGCCGGCATCACCCGTGACGGGATGTTTCGCAAGATGACGCGTGCCGACTGGGATGTCGTCATCGAGACGAACCTGACGAGCCTTTTCAACGTCACCAAGCAGGTGATCGACGACATGCTCGAGCGAGGCTGGGGTCGCATCATCAACATCAGCTCGGTCAATGGCGAGAAGGGCCAGTTCGGGCAGACCAACTACTCGGCGGCCAAGGCCGGCATGCACGGCTTCACGAGGGCGCTGGCCCAGGAAGTGGCGAACCGGGGCGTAACCGTGAACACCGTCAGCCCGGGCTATATCGCCACTGACATGGTCAAGCAGATCCGTCAGGAAGTGCTCGACAAGATCGTCTCCGGGATCCCGGTCAAGCGCCTGGGAACGCCGCAGGACATCGCCTCGATGGTGTCGTGGGTGGCATCGGCGGAATCGGGATTCGCCACCGGGGCTGACTTTTCGGTCAACGGCGGCCTGCACATGCGCTGACGGCGCGGCAGCGCCGGCGCCGGTCGCCCTGCCGCCCGGGCGTCGGACGATGGCTACATCGGGTGCGCCGCTCGGCCGATGGCCCCGGACCGGTGCCGGCGGCGAGACTCCACGACGCCCCAGCCTTTCGACTGGGGCGGCACGTGCCGCTTGATTTTCGCGATCCCGGAGCGATCTTCATGAATATCATTCTTCAGGACCCGACATGACCACTGCAATCCTTCCCAATCGCGAGGGGCACGACGTGCCCGATGTGAGTTTCCGAATTCGCCGCAACGACGACTGGGCCACCGTCACCAGCGACGAAATCTTCGCCGGCAAGAACGTCATCGTCTTTTCGCTGCCCGGCGCCTTCACGCCGACGTGCTCGTCGACGCACCTGCCGCGCTACAACGAGCTGGCTCCCGTGTTCAAGGAGCGTGGCATCGACGCCATCGTCTGCGTCTCGGTCAACGACCCGTTCGTCATGCAGGAATGGGGCAAGGACCAGGAGGCCGCGAACGTGATACTGCTGCCCGACGGCAACGGCGCCTTCACCGAAGCCATGGGCCTGCTCGTCGACAAGAGCGACCTCAATTTCGGCAAGCGCTCGTGGCGCTATTCGATGCTGGTGCGAAACAAGCGCATCGAGAAGATGTTCCTCGAGCCGCAGAAGCCGGGCGACCCGTTCGAGGTCTCGGACGCCGACACCATGCTGCACTACCTCGACCCGAACGCGACCATTCCGGAGCCGGTGGCCATCCTGACCCGTGAGGGGTGCCCGTTCTGCGCCAAGGCCAAGCACATGCTCACCGACGCCGGCTACACCTATGCCGAGGTGCCCTTGCCGCACACCATCCGCAGCAAGGCGCTGGGCGCCATCGCCGGTGCCCAGACGGTGCCCCAGGTCTTCATCGGCGGCAAGCTCATCGGTGGATCCGAGGCGCTCGAAGCGTATCTGCGCAAGGCCCACCCGAAAGCGGCCTGACGCGCCGAGGTCAGCGGGGGCGCGTCGAGGCCGCGGCCGGCTCCGGCGCGCCGCCTTGCGGCATGGCCGCGAGGGCCGAGCCGGTGGCGCCCGAGAGTCCCGGTGCGCTGCCATCCCAGGTGATTCGCGCCATCGGTGCGGCAATGCCGGGAAAATTGCGCCGCATCGATTGCAGGTAGATCGGGTCGTAGTGCGCAACGAGAAGGTCGCGCACGACGTCGGCCGCCTTGCCGCCGCGCGCCAGCTCCTGCCAGTGCGCCACGACCTCGTTGCCGCGTAGCGCGCGCAAAGCGTCCAGCCTGGCACAGAACGCCGCGGTGTCGGTGACGAAGAAGTCGTAGTCACGCATCAGCAGCGCGACCCGCGCATCGAGGTCGAGCTCGAGCCAGATGCAGGGGGCCTCGCGCATGCGCTGCACGAGCGATTCGGGCACGCGCAGATCGCCGATCTTCTTGCTCTCGCTTTCGACGAAGACTGGCCGGGCCGCGTCGAAGCGACGCAGCGCGTCCCAGATTCGCGAGTCGAACTGTTTTTGCGAAGGCTGCACGCTGCCCGGCACCAGGCCGAGCACTGAGCCGCGGTGGTTGGCGAGTGCCTCGAGGTCGAGCACCTGCGCGCCCTCGGACGCCATCGCCTGCAGGAGCCGGCTCTTGCCGGAGCCGGTCGGGCCGCAGACGACGCGCAACCCGAATTGGCCGGGCAGCGCCTCGAGCGCCGACGTGACCGCGCGCCGGTATTGCTGGTAGCCGCCCTGCAAGAGCTGGACGCGAAAGCCGATCTGGGCCAGCACCGTCGCGAGCGCGCCGCTGCGCTGGCCGCCGCGCCAGCAATAGACGAGCGGAGCCCAGTCCTTCGGTCGATCGATGACGTTGCGCTCGATGTGCGAAGCGATATTGCGGGCGACGATCGCCGCGCCCCGCTTTCTGGCCGCGAACGGCGAAACCTGTGCGTACTCGGTGCCGACGAGCGCTCGCTCGGCGTCGTTCAGTGATGGCCAGTTGACCGCCCCCGGCAGCCGATCGAGCGCGAACTCGCTTTCCGAGCGCGCATCGATGATCGTTTCGAACTCGTCGATGCGAGCCAGCGCCTCGACGGCCTGGACCGGAATCAGCGCCACGGCCCCTCGGGGGCCAGCGAACGACGTGAGCGCGGGGGCACGGTCCTCATGGACTGATGGCATCGAGCATCTCGGTCTCGATCTGCAGCTGCAGCTTGTTCTGCTGCAGCGCCGAGCCGTCGATGAGGAAGGTGTCTTCGACGCGCTCACCGAGCGTCGTGATCTTGGCCAGCTGAAGGTTGATGTTGTGGTGCGCCAGGACGCGCGAGATGGCGTAGAGGAGGCCCGACCGGTCGCTTGTCGAGACGCCGAGCAGCCAACGCTGCGCTCGTTCGTCCGGGCGCAGGGTGACATGCGGCGTGACCGGAAACGACCTGACCCGCCTCGAAATGCGGCCGCGGCTCGGCTCGGGCAGAGGCCCTTCGGCCTCGAGTGCCAGGGCCAGCTGCGTCTCGACGTACGAGATCAGGTCGCGATAGTGCGGCTCGAAGTCGGGGATCGTGATGAGGAAGGTATCGAGCGCGTAGCCGCTCGCCGTGGTGTGCACCTTGGCATCGAGGATGTTGAAGGCCGCGCCGTCGAAGTAGCCGCAGATTCGGGCGAACAGGTCCTGCCGGTCGGGCGCATACACGAGCACCTGCAACCCCTCGCCGAAGGGGCTCAGGCGGGCGCGGACGACAGGTTTCGGAGAATCGACGAGGTCGATCAGAGACCGCGTGTGCCAGGCAATATCGCTGGCGTCGTGGCGCGCGAAGTAGCTGATCTCGAGCGTTCGCCAGAGCGGCGTTTCGACGGTTCCGGGCAGCGAGGCGAGGTTGAGGAGGAGGCGAGCCTCGAGCTTGGTCGCCTCGATTTGCGCGTCGAGGTTGGGGCGGGCACCGCCGAGCGCACGCAACGCCAGGCGATACAGGTCTTCGAGGAGCTTTCCCTTCCATGCGTTCCACACCTTCGGGCTGGTGCCACGAATGTCGGCCACCGTGAGCAGGTAGAGGGCCGTCAGGCGCCGCTCGTTGCCGACCGAGGCAACAAACCCGTCGATGACCTCGTGATCGGAAAGATCCTCCTTCTGGGCGATGCGCGACATCGTCAGGTGCTGCGCGACGAGGTACTCGATCAGGGTCGTGTCCTCGGCGTCGACGCCGTGGTCGCGGCAGAAACGCCTGACCTCGCGGCCGCCCAGCACCGAGTGGTCGCCGCCGCGGCCTTTGGCGACGTCGTGGAAGAGGGCGGCGACGTAGAGCACCCAGGGCCGGTCGAACGTCGAGGCGAGCTGCGAGCAAAAGGGGTACTCGTGCGCGTGCTCGGGGATCAGGAAGCGGCGCACGTTGCGCAGCACCATGAGGATGTGCTGGTCGACCGTGTAGACATGGAAGAGGTCGTGCTGCATCTGGCCGACGATGCGCCGGAAGACCCAGAGATACCGCCCCAGGACGCTCGTCTCGTTCAACAGGCGAAAGGCGTGCGTCTGGCCTTCGCGGGCGCGCAGGATCGCCATGAACGTGGCGTGGTTCACCGGGTCCCGGCGGAACTTCGCGTCCATCAGGTGTCGCGCGTTGTAGAGCGCGCGCAGCGTGCGTGCCGAGAGTCCCTTGGGCCCGACCGTTTGCTGGTAGACGAGGAAGGTCTCGAGGATGGCGTGCGGGTCGCGCTCGTAGAGGTCGTCGCTCGCCACTTCGAGCATGCCGGCGCGCTCGAGAAATTTCTCGTTGATCGGGCGCATCGGCGCATCCTGCAGGCCGTTGACGCGCTCCTCGATGTTGAGCATCAGGATCTGGTTGAGCTGAGTCACCGCCTTGGCGGCCCAGTAATAGCGCCGCATCAGCCGTTCGGAGGCGCGCTGGCCGTCGAGTGAGCGATAGCCGAAGCTTTCGGCGACGGCGGTCTGCAGGTCGAACACGAGGCGGTCTTCGCGCCGCCCGGCGATCACGTGCAGCCGCGCCCGAATCAGCTTGAGCACGCCTTCGTTGCGTTGCAGCTGGCGCACCTCGAAGGGCGTGATGAGGCCGAGCGCAGCGAGCTGATTCCAGGTGCGCCCGAGGCCTGCCCCGCGAGCCACCCAGATGACGGTCTGCAGGTCGCGCAGGCCGCCCGGGCTTTCCTTGCAGTTCGGCTCGAGCGAGTAGGGTGTGTTCTCGTACTTCTGGTGACGTTGCCGCATCTCGAGCGTTTTGGCCCGCAGGAAGGCCTTCGGGTCGAGCGCCGCGACGGTGCCCTTCTGGAACGTGCCGAACAGTTTGCGTTCGCCGGCGAGCAGGCGAGACTCGAGCAGCGCCGTCTGCACCGTCACATCGGAAGACCCCATCGCCACGCAGTCGTCGACCGTGCGCACGCTCGAACCGATCTCGATGCCGGCATCCCAGCATGCGGTGATGAAGCGCTCGGTGGCGTCGCGCATCCGGTCGAGCCCCTGCGTGCCTTCGACGGGAAGCAGAACGAGCACGTCGACGTCGGAATACGGGAACAGCTCGCCGCGGCCGTAGCCGCCCACAGCGACCAGGGCACAGGCAGGCGCCATGCCGGCGTGGCGCCAGAGCTCGATGAGCGTGCCGTCGACGAGGCCGGCCAGCGAGCGTATGAGCGAGAGCGCCGCGCGCGCCGTCGGCCGGCCGGCGACGAAGCGCTCGATGAGGGCCGTCTTGTCCTCGCGGAAGCGCCCCCGGATGTCGACCAGCCCAGGCGCCTGACGCGCGGCCGACGGCTCGCCGGTCGCGGTGGCATCGGCCGGGTCAGGGATCACGGGGTCGCGACGAAGGCAGGCGGCGGCGGCGAGCCGGCCGACAGCGTCATCACCTCGTAGCCCGATTCCGTGACAAGCACGGTGTGTTCCCATTGCGCCGAGAGCGACCGGTCGCGGGTGACGATGGTCCAGCCGTCGCCGGTCTCGCGGATCTCGCGCTTGCCGGCGTTGATCATCGGCTCGATCGTGAACATCATGCCGGGCTTGAGCTCCTCGAGCGTGCCGGGCCGCCCGTAGTGCAGCACCTGCGGGTCTTCATGAAAGCGCGTGCCGATGCCATGGCCACAGAACTCGCGAACGATCGAAAAGCCGTTGCTCTCGGCGAAGGTCTGGATGGCGTTGCCGATGTCGCCGAGATGCGCTCCCGGCTTGACGTGCACGATGCCCTTCCACATGGCCTCGTACGTCATCTGCACGAGGCGCCTGGCGGCGATCGAGCCTTCGCCGACGATGAACATCCGGCTCGTGTCGCCGTGCCAGCCGTCCTTGATGACCGTCACGTCGATGTTGATGATGTCGCCGTTCTTCAGCGGCCGGTCGTTCGGAATGCCGTGGCAGACCTGGTGATTGATCGAGGTGCAGATCGACTTCGGGTACGGCGCGTAGCCCGGCGGCGCGTAGTTGAGCGGCGCCGGAACGGCCTTCTGCTCGTTGACGATGTGGTCGTGGGCCAGCTTGTCGAGCGCCTCGGTCGTGACGCCAGCCTTTACATGCGCCGTGAGCAGGTCCAGCACCTCGGAGGCGAGGCGGCCGGCAATGCGCATGCCTTCGACATCGGCCGCGCTCTTCAGGGAGATCGTCATGGCCGGAATTATCGCATCGGGGCCCTAGAATCTCGGGTTTCCACGGGGGCTTGGCCCACCGGCGACAAGCCCATTCGATGGCCCGCGAGAAGCATCTGCACACCTTCGAGGGTGGTAACGCACTCTCCGATTTCCGCGCCCGCGCCCTCCTCGAGCGGCTGCGCGGCGCGCTGCCGAAAGTGGCGTCCGTGCGGGCCTGCTTCGTTCACGTCGTCTGCAGCGATGCGCCGCTCGATCGGCATGATCGCGACCGCGCCCAGGCGCTGCTGCGCTACGGCGACGCATTCGATCCTGCCGCCGGCCACAGTGACGCCACGCTGATCGTCGCGCCGCGCCTGGGCACGATCTCGCCCTGGGCGTCGAAGGCCACCGACATCGCCCGCAATTGCGGCTTGTCGGTCCACCGGGTCGAGCGCGTCACCGAATTTCATCTCGGCCTGCAGCGCGGCCTTCTCGGTCGCGGCAAGGGCCTGACCGATGCCGACGCTTCGGTGCTCGCCGTGCTGCTGCACGACCGCATGACCGAGAGCGTGCTCGCCAGTCGCAACGAGCTTGCTCGACTGTTCGACGAGAAGCCGGCCGAGCCGCTGGTGTCGGTGCCGATCGACGACGCGGGCCAGGCCCTGGCCCAGGCCAACGAGACCTTCGGGCTTGCCCTCTCGCCGGACGAGCTCGACTATCTGCGTCGCGCCTTTCGCGATCTCGGCCGCGCGCCGACCGACGTCGAGCTGATGATGTTCGCGCAGGCCAACAGCGAGCACTGTCGACACAAGATCTTCAACGCCCGCTTCACGATCGACGGCCAGCCGCAGCCGCACTCGATGTTCGAGATGATCAGGAACACGCAAGCGCTCGCGCCGCAGCACACGGTGGTCGCGTACAGCGACAACGCGTCGGTGATGGCAGGCGGCACTATTGAGCGCTGGCTGCCCGAGGGCTACACCAACGCGCCGCGCTACTCGGGTCGCCGCGAGCTCACGCACGTGCTGATGAAGGTCGAGACCCACAACCACCCGACCGCGATCTCGCCGTTCCCGGGTGCCTCCACCGGCGCCGGCGGCGAGATCCGCGATGAAGGCGCGACCGGCCGTGGCTCGAAGCCGAAGGCGGGGCTCACCGGCTTCACTGTTTCCAACCTGCACTTGCCGGCGCTGCCAGGTCTGACCGGATTCAGCGGGCCCGAGCACCCCGAGCCGTGGGAGAAGGATCGCTACGGCAAGCCCGACCACATCGCGAGCAGCCTGCAGATCATGATCGACGGGCCGCTCGGCGGTGCCGCGTTCAACAACGAGTTCGGCCGGCCCAACCTGTGCGGCTACTTCCGCGTCTACGAGCAGACGGTGGGCGGCCAGCGGCGCGGCTATCACAAGCCGATCATGATCGCCGGCGGACTCGGCTCGATCGCGGCGACGCAGACGAGCAAGCTCGAGTTTCCCGCCGGCACGCTTCTGATCCAGCTCGGCGGGCCGGGCATGCGCATCGGCATGGGCGGCGGCGCGGCAAGCTCGATGGCCGCCGGCGCCAACGCCGCCGAGCTCGACTTCGATTCGGTACAGCGCGGCAACCCCGAGATCCAGCGGCGCGCGCAGGAGGTCATCAACCACTGCGCCGCGCTCGGCGACGCGAACCCGATCCTGGCAATCCACGACGTCGGCGCGGGCGGCATCTCGAACGCGTTCCCCGAGCTGATCGACGGCGCCGGGCGCGGCGCGCGCTTCGACCTGCGCCGGGTGCCGGTGGAAGAAAGCGGCTTGGCGCCGAAGGAGATCTGGTGCAACGAGAGCCAGGAGCGCTACGTGATGGCGGTGGCGCGCGACGCCTTGCCGCTGTTCGACGCCATGTGCGTGCGCGAGCGTTGTCCGTATGCGGTCGTCGGCGTGGCGACGCAGGCGCGCGAGCTGGTCGTCGGTGCGCTTGATCTCGGTGTCGACAGGGCCGAGGAGGGCAGTGCTTGCGGTCACGGCGACACTGGAAGCGCCACCGCAGGGAGCGAGGTCGCCCCATGGGTGGCCGCGGCCGATGAAGACAGCGCGAGCCAAGGCGCCGTCATCGACATGCCGCTCGACGTGTTGTTCGGCAAGCCGCCGAAGATGCACCGCGAAGTGCGTCGCAACGCCATCGAGCTGCCGCGCCTCGACCTCGACGGCGTCTCGCTCGCGACCGTCGCGTTCGACGTGCTGCGCCATCCCACCGTGGCCAGCAAGCGCTTCCTCATCACCATCGGCGATCGCACCGTCGGCGGTCTCTCGAGCCGCGACCCGATGGTCGGGCCGTGGCAGGTGCCGGTCGCCGACTGCGCCGTCACGCTCGCCGACTACAGCGGCTTTGGCGGCGAGGCGATGGCGATGGGCGAGCGCACGCCGCTCGCCGCGCTCGACGCGCCGGCCTCGGGCCGCATGGCGGTCGGCGAGGCGATCACCAACCTGCTCGCCGCGCCGATCGAGCTCGACCGCGTCAAGCTCAGCTGCAACTGGATGGCCGCGTGCAACGACGATCCGCACGCCGGCGCCACCGGCGACGACGTCCCGGCCCCGCCCGGTGACGACGCCGCGCTCTACGACACCGTGCGGGCCATCGGCATGGAGCTCTGCCCGGCGCTCGGCATCAGCGTTCCGGTCGGCAAGGACAGCCTGTCGATGCGCACGCGCTGGCAAGACGCCAGTGGCGAAGCGAAGCAGGTGACGGCGCCCGTCAGCCTGATCGTCAGCGCCTTCGCCACCCTCGCCGACGTGCGCCCGGCCTCGACGCCGCAACTGCTGCCCGGCGACACGACGCTCGTCCTCGTCGACCTCGGCCAGGGCCGAAAGCGCATGGGCGGCTCGATGCTCGCCCAAGTGCTCGGCCAGTTCGGCAATGAGGTGCCCGACCTTGACGATCCGGCGCTGCTAAAGGCGCTGGTCGATGCCGTGACGCGGCTGCGCAAGGCCGGCCTCGTGCTTGCCTACCACGACCGCAGCGACGGCGGCCTCTGGACCACGGTGTGCGAGATGGCCTTCGCCGGCCACCTCGGTGTGAGCCTGAACGTCGATCTGCTCGTGACCGAGAGCGACGGCATCGCCGACAGCCGTGCCGAATACGGCGACTCGAAGAACTGGGCCACGCAGGTGAGCGCGCGCCGCGAGGAGCTGACGCTGCGCGCGCTCTTCAACGAAGAGCTCGGCGCCGTCATCCAGGTGCCGACCGTGCGTCGCGACGAGGCGATGCAGACCTTGCGCGCGTTCGGTCTCAGCCGGTACAGCCATGCGATCGGCAAGACCAACGGGCGCGCCATCGTCGAGGTGTGGCGCGATGCGAAAGTCGTGGTCAGTGCGCCGCTGCGCGAGCTGCACCAGGCGTGGGACGAGGTGAGCTGGCGCATCGCCCGGCTGCGCGACAACCCGGCCTGCGCCGATGCCGAGCACGAGGCCGCCGGTCGCCAAGACGATCCGGGGCTGCATGTGCACGTCGCCGCCGAGCCGGTGGCCGGGTCACGCGCGGCGAACGCGTCCGCGGCGCCGCCTGCGCC
>Ga0066790_10000713_pt1 | contig 13134 bp, 9 predicted proteins | sample OrgsoiDNA2013050_FD_70963 | JGI IMG/M metagenome (GOLD analysis project Ga0066790, IMG submission 70963) | Permafrost soil microbial communities from the Arctic, to analyse light accelerated degradation of dissolved organic matter (DOM) -... | ecosystem: Environmental > Terrestrial > Soil >...
CCTTTCAACGTGGCGCGCATGCAGAAGAAGGTTTTTCTACCTCCGATCACGACGGCAAAGCGCCCGATGACCGTAGCGGAAAAAATTTTCACCCGCCACATGCTCGACGAGAAGGGTGATGCCGGAGTGCTGTACGTCAAGCCCGGCGACACTGGCTTCGCCCGCGCCGACCTGCGGTTCAGCCACGAATATGTCACGCCCATGGCGGCCATTTTCTTCGAGCGCTACGTAGGCAAGGATGCGAAGGTCAATGATGCTTCGAGCATTCTGTTTTTCCGCGACCATCTCACCTTCCTCGATGAGGTGATTTCTGAGGAGAAAAAGAAACTCGGCCTGCTTGATCTGGCCACCCAACTCAAATTGAAGCAGCAGGATTTTGCGGCGAAGCACGGAATCAAGCTGCACGGGGAACTTAAGGACCGTAAAGGGTCAGAAGGAATTTGCCACTCCATCGTGCTGGAAAGCTATGCCCTGCCGGGGCAGTTGAATATCGGCTCCGATTCGCACACTCCCCACGTGGGCGCAATCGGATGCGTGGCCTTCGGCATTGGCACCACCGATGTTTTCAACTCCTGGATCACGAAAGACGTGAGGGTCAAGGTACCGGAATCGGTGAAGATTATCATTCGCGGCAAGAAGCGCCCGAATGTGACCGCCAAAGATTTCATTCTCAAGATTCTCAGCCTCGACTACGTGCGTACCGGCAAGGCGCTGGCGAAGGTCATGGAATACGCAGGCGAGGCCATCGAAGAACTGAGCGTGGACGAACGCGCCACCATGACCAACATGGCGGCGGAAATCGGCGGATTCACCGGCATCGTCGCACCCGACCAGAAGGCGGTTGATTTCCTGGTGGAGCGGCGCGGCATGGACCGCAAGCAGGCCGAGTTTCTGATCAAAGGCCTGTACAGCGATCCGGACGCCCAGTACGCGCACACCATCGAACTCGATGCCGCGGAAATCACGCCCATGGTGGCGACTCCCGGTGATCCCGGCAATGGCAAATACGTCCGCGAACTAAATACGCCAGTCCCGATTGAGTTGGCCTACGGCGGTACTTGTACGGCGGGCAAGAACGAGGACATGGACATGTATGCCCGCGTGCTGGCCGACGCACTGAAGCAGGGCAAGCGGGTAGCCGATTCTGTGAAGTTCTACATCCAGTTCGGATCGCAGGAGACGCGCGACTACTGCATACGAAAAGGTTACCTGGAGATTTTCCAGAAGGCGGGCACGCACGTGATCGAGCCCAGCTGTGGGGCTTGCATCAACGCCGGGCCCGGGGTGACCACGCGGCCAGAGCAGGTCGTGATCAGCGCCCAAAACCGTAATTTTCCCGGCCGCAGCGGTCCCGGGCAGATGTACCTGGCAAGTCCGCTCACCGTTGCAGCAAGCGCCGTTGCGGGATACATTGTGGAGTACGAACCGAGCGCGGAGCGGGAATTAGTAACCACTACCTGAGTGTCATCCTGAGCGCAACCCACTCAATCGCTTGCGAATGAGCTTGTGGAGTCGAAGGACCCCTAGCAGCTTTACAATATGGCCAGACTGGGCAGTCGGTTTGATCTCATGCGAAAACGCGCGATACCGTCGAGCACGTAGGGGTCCTTCGACTGCGCATCTGCTTCGCTTCGCGAAGCAGCCACTTCGCTCAGGATGACAATGATCACCCCGTATTGTGCAGTCCCGCCGCAATCCCGTTGATCGTGGCGCCCAAGGCGTAGTCCACGCCGTCTTGATTCCCCCCGGCGCGCTTGCGGCGCAGAAGTTCGACCTGCACCAGGCTCATGGGATCCACATAAGGGTTCCGCAAACGGATGGAGCGGGCCAGCACTGGATTGCCTTTCAACAATTCTCCCTGATCGGTGATGCTTAGAACCATCCGGCGAGTGCGCTCAAATTCCTTCACCAGCATGCTCCAGACACGTTCACGCAGGCCCGCGTCAGGCACAAGTTCGGCATAGAGCCGTGCGATGGTCAAGTCGGCCTTGGACATGGCCAGCTCAACGTTTCGGATCAAGTCGGAAAATAGCGGGAAACTCCGCATCATCTCGCAGAGCAAAGACTGATTTGCACGGTCCAGAAGCACAAAGTGTTCGAGAGCATGACCCACTCCGAACCACGCGGGAACGGCGTGGCGGCTCTGCATCCAGCCGAAGACCCAGGGGATGGCGCGGAGATCTTCCAGACGACGCCCTTCCGCCCGGCGCGGAGGACGTGAACCGATGCGCGCGTGTTCCAGTTCGTTCACCGGTGTGGCCTGTTCGAAGTATTCGATCACGTCCGAATTCTCTGCGATGTTATGGCGGTAAAAAGTGAAGGCGTCGGCCGACATCTGCTCCATCGCGGGGGCCCAGCGCTGGTCGGCACCGGGCTCGGGTCCCCGGGTGCGCGTGAGCGCTTCCAGGCAGGAGGCGATCATGATTTCGAGGTTCCACTCCGCGAGCACAGGGTCGGCATATTTCCAGTTGAGGACTTCGCCCTGCTCCGTGATGCGAATCTCGCCGGAAAAATCTCCGACCGGCTGGGCGAGAATGGCGGTGTGAGTGGGACCGCCACCGCGTCCGACTGTACCGCCGCGGCCGTGAAAGAGGCGGAGCTTCACATTGCACTCGCGCGCCGCGGCGTGCAGGTCACGATGCGCCTTGTACAGCTCCCAGATGCTGGTCAGCATGCCGCCATCCTTATTGGAATCGGAATACCCCAGCATGACTTCCTGCCAGCGTCCCCAGGAGTCGAGCGGCGGCTGATAGTCCGGGGCGCGCCAGATGTGTTCCATGACCGAAGCAGACGCGCACAGGGCATCGATTGATTCGAAAAGCGGCACCGGCATGAGTCCCGGGTCATCTCCAGAAGCGGCGACCTGCACGCCGCAGGTGGCGGCCAATTTCGTGACTGCAAGAACATCGGCTTCGGACTGCGCACCACTGATGATGTAACTGCGAATGGCGCAGGCCGGGTATGCCTTCTTCAACCGGGCGATCTCGCGGAAGGTGTCGAGAACATCCTGGGTCGAGGCGGAGATTTCCTGGGGACCGGCATCGATGAAGGGTTTCGCCCCGATTTCGGCCAGCGCCTGGGTGTGAAACCGTGCGTGCTGCCGGACGTCGAGTGTCGAGAGATGAAATCCGAAAGTGCGCACCTGGCGGAGCAGAGGATCCATCACCAGCTCAGCCAGCCGCTGGCCGCGGTTCACCGCCAGGCTCTCGCGAATCAGCGAAAGATCGCGCTCGAATTCCTTGGCCGATGGATAAGCCTTAGGGTCGGTGAGCCCTTCACGGCCGTGGCGCAGACGGACCACCATCAGGTTGAGCAGTCGACGATAAAGCTCGGAACTCGAAATCCGCGATTGGCGGGCATAGTCATCGCCCATCTGAGCGCTGTAATCCGCGAGCCGGGCGCGGACCGTGTCGGAAACTCTCACCTGGCGAAGGGACGCACTGAGCTGGTCGGTGGCGCGTTCCAATTCCGCGATGTAGTGGCCGATGATCACATTCCGGGCACGCTGCAACGCTTCACGCGTGGAGCCCGGGGTGACGAAGGGGTTGCCGTCGCGGTCGCCCCCGATCCAGGAGCCGAAAAAAAGCAGATTGGGGATTTCGCAGTCTTGCAAATCAATTTCGTAAACCGCGCCCAGGGAATCGACCAGTTCATCGTAGAGGCGGGGCACGGCCGCGAACAGCGAAAAAGGATAGTGGTCAAGCCCCATGCGAATTTCGTCGGTTACCAGGGGCTTCTCCAGGCGCACTTCATCGGTCTGCCACAGCGAGGTCACTTCCGCAAAGATAAGCGCTTCGAACCGGCTGGCGTCGGCCTCGGTCAGCGGAAGACGGTCCAGTCGTTCGAGTTGCTTGCCAATGCGGCGGCGTTTGAGCAGCACTGTCCGGCGCGCGACTTCGGTGGGATGTGCCGTGAAAACCGGCACAACTTTTATTTTGCGCAAGACCTCCAGTGCCTGCTGGGCGTCAATTCCGGCGGCGCGCATGCGGCGGAAAGTGCCGCGGAACGAGCCTTCCAGGGCGGGCTGCTCGGCATGCAGCTTGGCGGCACGCCGTCGCCGCTTGCGATGGTTGGTCTCGGCAAGGTTGGTGAGTTCGAAATAAATGGCGAAGGCTTTGGTAACGCGGTGGGCCTCATCGATGCTGAGACCGGCGATGATGTCCCGCGCCTGGTTGAGCAGAGGGTCTTCGAAATCGGGCGCGGCAGTTGGAGAGCGCGGCTGCTCCCGATGCTGAATGAAGATGCGCCGCAGCTCCTCAACCACACCAAGCAAAGACTCGCCCGCCTGCTCGACCAGGACGCGCCCCAGCAATATACCCAGCAGGCGAACATCGCGACGGAGAGGAAGGTCCTTGGCGGGATTGGTGGTGCCGGCAGTCAGCTCGTCGAGCCGGCCGCGCTGGTCACCAGCATTCCAAAGTGAGGGCTCACCCATATCCAATCATAATTGAAGTGGACGGGATTGCGCTCAGGCGTGGATGTTCAGTTGTTGCAGAATTTCCAGCGGTTCCGGCCTCTGGGTATAGTCTTCGTCGGCCGAGGCATAAAGAATGGAGCCGTCGCGATCGACAATGAAGGTAGCAGGGATCGGAAGCTCCCAACTGTTGTCGCCATTGGCAAAGGGCAGATTCACGAAAGCGCGGCGGTAAATCGCCTCTTGCTCGCCCGGCACGCGATAGACCAGCCCAAAACGTCGCGCGACGTGGTTTCCATCATCACTAAGCAAGAGGAAACGCAGCTTGTGCTGGTCCACCATGAAGAATGACTGCTGCACCGTCTGCGGTGAAATCGCGACCAGCGCCGCTCCCGCCAGTTCGAGCTGAGGCAGGAGCAGGTTCATAGCTTCCATCTGGCCCACACAAAACGGACACCATCGGCCGCGGAAAAAGCAGATCACCAGGCGGCCTTTATCCAGCAGGTCAGTCGATGAAACGGGCACTCCGTTGTAGTCTTTGAGTTCGAAGGCCGGGGCTTTGGAGCCGATCGTTAGGACGTTTTCCGCCAGGCGCTTTTCTTTCAGTTCTGCGATTGCGCGCGCGTGGACAGCCTGAGTGTCTGATGGCACGTACCTGGCGATCAGTTCTTTGCGCTCGGCGAAGATTTCGCTCAGGGATCGAGTATCGGTACCGGGCGTGGATTCTTCGAGCGAGCGCCACTTCATAGGCAGGCTAACGTTCCGTAACCTTCGGCTTCAGCGCGCCGAGTCGACAACATGCATATAGTATCGAACGCCGTCGGGCCACGCACCAGGATGGTTTTCGAAACCGACCCTGACCACTGTGCGCGCGTGATTGTGCGTACCGGCCTGGATGATGTCAGGCCCGTTCCGCTCCAGCGCCAGCAATGATTTTTCAGAGGGCCGGACGATAGCGACGTGTCCCGGTTCGTGCTGATCCGGGTTCGCGAAAACAACCACCACCAGATTGCCGCGATTGGCTTGGGTTTGAGCCGCCGCTGCGCCATCCACCGAACGCGAACCCTGACTGGCGCTATTCGCACTGGAAAGCCATTGCGCCTGCGCATTCGCCAATAGCAGTTGACCGTGCTCAGGCGGCCGCAGTATGTAAACCCCCAACTGCTTCGCTGCGGCCGCTGCAAACGCGCTGCAGTGAGTATGCTTGCCCGGACCCTCATAAGCCGCGCCGCGGTCGGGTTCTCCGGTTTCCCAATTCACGTGCTGGTCGGCGATCCAAAGCGCCTCGACGTTCATGCCATCCAGGACCGTGGCTAATCGCTGTCCGGCTGCGGTTGTCGCGCCACAGCAAGGCTGGTGCGGGACGGCATGCATATTTTGGACCGGCACTAGAAGAAGCACGAGCAAAAGCATCCCAGTCGAGAGGACATGTCGTCCAGCAGTATGTATTTTCATCGAAGCCATATTGGATTCAGTTTGTGTTTACGATGACAAACCAGAAACGGGAAACCAGAAACTCGAAACTGTTCCTACATTCCCGGCATCTTCATCCCAGCCAGCTTACGGGCGAAACTGGGCTTGCCGATCTGTTTGAACATTTTTCGCATCTGGGCATACTGGCGAAGCAGGTTGTTGACTTCCTGCACGCTGGTGCCCGACCCGCGCGCAATGCGTTTACGCCGGCTGCCGTTCATCACCTCGTGGTGCAAGCGCTCGTGCTGGGTCATCGAATTGATGATCGCTTCCACTCGGCCGAGCTGCTTTTCGTCGACCTTGTCGGCATGCTTCTGTATCCCGGCGAAGGGACCAACGCTGGGCAGCATTCCCATCAGGTTCTGGATCGATCCCATCTTCTTTAGCTGACGCAACTGGTCGCGGAAGTCTTCCAGCGAAAAGCCGTCGCCGGAAAGGGCGCGGCTGGCCATTTCCTGGGCCTTCTTCTTGTCGACGTTCTGTTCCGCCTTTTCGATCAGCGAAAGAATGTCGCCCATGCCCAGAATGCGAGAGACGATGCGGTCGGGATGAAAAGGCTCGAGCGCGTCGTATTTTTCGCCCACGCCGATGAACTTGATGGGTTGTCCCGTCACCTGGCGGATGGAAAGCGCAGCGCCGCCGCGAGCGTCGCCATCCATTTTTGTGAGGACGATGCCGGTGAGCGCCAGTTTCTTGTGGAACTCGTCGGCGGAGTTGACCGCGTCCTGTCCGGTCATGGCGTCAGCCACGAACAGGATCTCAGACGGGTTAAGCAACCGCTTGAGCGATTGCATCTCGTCCATTAACTGATCGTCAATATGCAGCCGGCCGGCGGTGTCCACGATCAGCACGTCCGAACCGGTGTTGTTGGCTTCGCGGCGTGCTTCCTTCGCCAGGCGTTCGACCGTGGCGGTGTTGGCTTCGCCGACTTCGCCTTCGTAAATATTGGCCTTGATCGCCTGGGCCACAACTTTAAGCTGCTCGCGGGCTGCGGGACGGTACACGTCAACCGAAACCAGCAGCGGCCGATGCCCGCCATTCTTCAGCCAGTTTGCCAGCTTGCCGGACGTCGTGGTCTTACCCGAACCCTGCAGGCCAGCCATCAGTATGACGGTCGGAGGTTGCGAGGCGAACTTGACCTTGGCGGTGTCATGGCCCAAAATCTCGATCAATTCATCGCGAAGAATCTTGATGACCTGCTCGGCGGGCATGAGTGCGGTTGCCACCTGCTGGCCGATAGCCTTCTCCTGGATGTGATCGATAAGCTGCTTTACAACCTTGAAGTTGACGTCGGCCTCAAGCAGCGCAAGACGAATGGCGCGCAGCGCCTCCTGAATATTTTCTTCATTGAGGGTGGCCTCGCCACGGAGGGTCTTGAACGCCCGCTGTAGTTTTTCTGAGAGATTCTCAAACATAGGAGTCAGGGGGCTATTTTAGCAGCCGGGAGTGGCCAAGACTTTCATCCGGTCCGGCAAAGGTTCAAATCAAGCGGCCGGGCTCGAGATACCCGTCACTATTCGTCCTTGACTCGACGTGTATAGTTCTGTGGTCAGTTCCGTGCGCCACCTGCACAACTCGGGATACGGCAAAGATTTGGAGCAACCCGCATGTCTACCGATCCGCCGCCGATAGTGACAACTAACGAAGTCCCAGGGTTCAGCGGATACTCCTCACAACCAGGCGATATCGAAGGTGTGAGCTTTTGGCCGCGCGCCTGCGCCCGCATCATCGACACTATCCTGTATCTCGTGGTGGGATATTGTGCCGGTATTCTGTTCGCGGTGCTGGTATTCATCGCTGCGGCGGGTCGTCCAGATCCGTTACAACTTGCGAAAATGACGCACCCCGGAATTATAGGATTTGTAGTCGCCCTGCTGGCCTCAGTGGCCTTCCATACGATTTGCGAGAGCGTACATGGGAGTACGCCGGGTAAGCTGGTTTTCTCGATGGTCGTGGTACAGGAGGACGGATCGCCGTGTCGCCCAAAGGGTGCGTTCATTCGATCACTAGGGTGCTTCGTGGACTCGCTATTCTTCGGGCTAATCGGCTATTTCGCGATGCAGAAGAGCATCAAAGAACAGCGGCATGGGGATGAATGGGCGCACACTATCGTGTGCAAGCGCTCGCTTGTGTCGCCCCAGAACCTGCGCGGTACCGGGAAGTTTATGATGGGCCTTTTTCTTGCGATCATAGCTCATGCAGCTCTGATCATGACCGGACTGGTATTGGCGTTAATCTCATGATCGCCTTGTAGTCTAACCAAAAATTTCTTTCGCTGCGATCACCGTGTTGCAATGAATCGTCACCGTGTCTTCCACTCGTCGGGCATAGCCGCCTGCGTAGGTCACCATGACCGGGATATTCCGCGCTTTGGCCACGCGAAACACCAGCTCATCGCGCCGCTTTAAACCCTCCAGCGTTAGCGCCAGTCCGCCCAACTGGTCTTCACGATACGGGTCCGCGCCTGCGACATAGCAGATCAGATCGGGCTCGAATTGGCGCAGGCCGGAACTGAGCGCATTGTCGAGCCAGGCCAGATAGTCGTCGTCCCCGGTGCCGTCCGGCAGGTCCACATCAATCGAGGAATGGGGCTTCCATGCCGGATAGTTGTTGTGCTGGTGCAGGGAAATGGTAAACACGTCGCCGGCATGCGCATGACGTATCTTTCCAGCGGGGACTGGCAGAGCGGCGGCCGAGGTAGAAGGCAGCGGATCGCTGGGAGTGCGCGTGCCGGCAAAGATGGCGGCCGTGCCGTTGCCGTGGTGAACGTCGCAGTCAACCGTCATGGCAGTGCGAATCTTTTCATCTCGCTGCAGGCGGCGGATCGCCACCGCCACATCGTGAATCATGCAAAAGCCTTCGCCATGATCGGCGAAAGCGTGGTGGAAGCCGCCGCCGATGTTGATGGCCACGCGATCGGTCAGAGCATGCTTAGCGGCGAGAATCGAACCGCCTGCAGCCAGCCAGAAAGCCCGCACCAGTTCAGGAGAGAAGGGAATCTCCATTTCCTGTTCTTCACGCGGCGAAAGCGTTCCAGTCTTGAGCTTGTGAACGTACTGCGGAGTGTGGACCAGAAGGATGTCCTGGTCTGACGCCGGCTGCGCCGTGACAAAGTCGGACGGCTCGGCTACGCCATCGCGGATCAACTGGTCATGCACGCGGCTATATTTTTCGGCTGGGAAGACGTGAGCGCCTATGGGCAGGAAATAGTCATCGCTGTAGATGAGCTTGAAAGGGAGCATAAAACCAGTTGTCGGTTGTCAGTTGCTAATTCTCGGACTATCGCTTTCTGACTGGCGGCGCCGGAGCCACCAGGTGCCGCCGCACTGGTACGATCGCGCCCTTGGCCGGATCGGCAGCCGCGCTGGCCCGCGATAACACTTCCTCCTGGATGTACTTCACGAAGTCATGGATCTGGACTTGCATCTCCTCCATGCGTTCGCGCATTTGCAGAATGATGGCAATGCCGCTGATGTTCACGCCCAGGTCGCGGGCGAGCGAAAGGATGAACTCAAGCCGCTGCAAGTCTTCGTCGGTATACAGGCGAGTATTGCCCTCGGTGCGGGACGGCTTGAGCAGTCCCTCACGTTCGTACAGGCGCAGCGTCTGAGGATGGATGCCATACATCTCCGCTACCGATGAGATCATGTAGGCGCCCTTGGATTTGCGTTTAGTCATTTTTTGTTATGGCCACTCGATTAGGTGCTCGGCTCAACGACTCGAACAAGTAGCTTGGCAAGTGCAGACAAGCCGGCGGGGGAACTCAGCAAATCCGTCAAGTACCTCGGATAAATCGATCTCAGTCTTAATATAAGGCAATCTCGGATTTCGACTGTTAAGATCATCACGAGCTTTGCCCAGTCTGAGAAGCCAGTCGATGCCAGTTGCTTCCTTAGCCTTACACAGCGCCCTCCATGCACCAAATTGCGCATACTCTGCATTAGCACGAGAAAGGCAACGTCCGGACGTCTCTTGAGCGTGTCCAATACGGCTTCCAGACTCTCATCTGTGATATCAGGTTTTGCAATCGGGAGTATTTCACGATACCCCTCGACCAGGGCGAGAACCAGATCCTTGTCAACCACCGTTGGGCCAATCCATTCGAGCTCCTCGGCTAAGGGAATTAAGTCCTTCAAAGTCCAGTGGAGCGCGGTCTGTTCGTACGCTCTGTTGACCTTCTTGCGGGAAGTCTGAAAGCTACGTGAGCCTTCGACCGCCTTTCTCTCCAATACGGAAATAGAGAGCAAGAAGGACTCGATCATCGCTGCTCCCGCCAGGCAGCCAAAGAAATAAGCTTCGGCGTCGCGGCAGCGAACCATCTCGTTTTCATAAAAAATACACAGCTCTTGTAGTTTCCTGGTCGATTCCGGCAGTAGCTCTTCGACAACTTTCGACATCGTCCCGAAATCGGCGGACGGCCCTAACACTTGCTTGAGTAGTTCCTTGGCTTTGACTTCGTCAGCCTTGATAAGGGATGCAATGTCCTTCATGTGAATTCTGTCGGAAGAAGCTCATGTGATGTTACTTTGTACCCCTTTGTTCGAGCAACCAGCGCGAGAACGCGACTACTTTACCCCAATAGACAAAAGCCACGGATCAGCACGATCCTCACGAATAAATCCGTGAAATCCGTGTCAATCCGTGGTTTGGTTTTCTCAGGCTACGGGTTCGGGCTTCTCTGACGCTGCGCCCCAGCCCGAGGGCTTGAGCGTTACATTCACAAAATAGGCGACGACACCCGCCGCGATCAATAACAGTCCGAAAGCCAGGGCACTCATCCCCAGCACCTGCGCGCTCTCGCCCCGGACAACCGAGAAGCCGAGCAGCAGCATGGGCGCCACTCCGACTGCCACCGCGCCGAACATTCCACCCGGAACGCGGAAGGGACGCGGAAGCTCGGGCTCACGGATGCGCAGAACGATCAGCGCCACAAACTCCAGGCTGAGGCTGACTCCGTACAGCAAAATATCGATGATGACCAGACGCTCGAAACCCAGGCCGAGGCACATGGCCCATCCGGTAGCACAAACCAGAATCGTAACCCAGGGGGCTCTCGATCGGGGATTTAACTTGGCGAAAACCTTCGGCAGCATACCGTCCTGCGCCATCGCCAGGGGCAGGCGGGAGTAGCTCATGACCAAAGCGTTGAACATGCCAAAACCGCTGATCATGCCTCCCAGGGCAAGGCCGACGCGCAGCAAGGGTCCGCCGAGCATGCCGGCGATGTCCGCCCAGGAACCGGTCTCCCACGCGCTCGGGGAAAGCCCAGTCAACCACATGGCGCCTGCTGGAACAATGTAGCTTAGCGCCACGATGACCACCGCCGCCAGCATGGCGCGGGGATAAGTACGCTGCGGCCGTTCTACTTCGGTGGCGATGGTCGAGGCATTGTCCCATCCCATGTAGTTCCACATGCAAATGAGCAAGCCGCCGAGAATGTCCACGGTGGACGTGGTTGGCCGGGTCACGGCGTGGGCCAGTGCTCCGAACTTAAACGGGGCGATGGCAACGATCACAATGAATGGCGCCGACAGCGCGAAGAACAGCCATAACGAGGTCGTGGATACGACCCGAACTCCGGCAATATTCAGCAGCGCGCAAACAATGACCACCGCCAAAGCCACCATGGTTCCGCGATGTCCTTCCGCGAACCAGGGAAACAGACGATCAAGGTAAAGAACAAAAAGCGTGGGATAGATCGCCATGTCGAAAATCGAAGCCACCAGTGACAGCCAGGCTTCCTGAAAACCCCAAAAGTTGCCCATGGCGCGGCGCACCCAGGCGTAATAGCCGCCTTCGAAGGGCAGGGCGCTCGAAAGTTCGCCGATCATGAATGCGGTGGGCAGACTCCAGAGAATCGGGGTCAGCAGCAGGATAAGAATGGCCTTGCCGTAGCCGGCGCCGTGCACAATGTCCTCCGTGCCATAGGTTCCGCCCGACACCATAAAGAAGGTGGCGGCGACCAAGGGCCAGAGCGTGAGGCGGACCGATTTTTTCCGGCTGGGGATGACGGTGGGGGACGGAAGATTCTGACGCGGGGCGCTAACTGTTGCCAATTTCGACGGCTTCCTCCCGGAGCGATCCTTGCGCTTTCAGAATTCGGCTGGATGCAAGTTCGCAGCCGTGAGCATACGGGAAATTAGATGCAGAGTGACAATAATTTTTGAATTATTTTTTGCCGGACGGCACGGAGGTAATGAAGCAGGAGTCAGTCATCGGTCGTCAGTCTTCAGCCAATCAGTTCGCGGCTAAGTCTGACGAGTGATGACCGACGACTGACGACCGCTTTTAGACGTTCTTCCAGAGTTCTTCGCGGGGATCGTCCGGATTCAGCTTCGCCAGTTCGCGCAGGATTTCCTTGGAGCGCTCGTCGCGGGGCATGGGTACGGTGAGCTTCACTTCTACAATCTCGTCGCCGCGAGCCCCCTCTTTGGTCGCCGAGGGAACACCCTTTTCGCGCAGGCGCAGCTTCTGTCCGGACTGGGTTCCGGGCGGAATCTTGAGCAGGGTCCGGCCGTCAATGGTCGGAACCTCAATTTTGGCGCCCAGAGCCGCCTCCGTGGCAGTGACCGGAACTGTAATGCGAATGTCATCGCCCTCGCGGTGGAAGACGGGGTGGTCCGCGGTTCGGATGATCACGTAGAGATCGCCCCCCGCACCGCCGTGCGTCCCGGCATTTCCTTTGCCGGGGACGCGGATGCGCTGGCCGTCACGGGTCCCCGCCTTGATCCGGACTTCGAGTGGTTCGGTACGTTCAACCGTTCCTTCGCCATGACAATTGGGGCAGGCAGAAATGTTCTTGCCCGTCCCGTGGCATCTGGGACAGGGAACATTGAACTTCATTCGCCCGCCGGTCTGCGTGACCTGGCCCTTGCCACCGCATTCGGGGCAGGTGCCGCCAGCGTCAATAAAGCCCTGGCCGCGGCAGTGGGCGCACGCATCCCGCCGGGTAATATTCAGGCGCATCACGCCGCCGCGAATGGCGGTCCAGAAAGGCACGTTGACCTGGTATTCAAGGTCCGATCCTGGCTCGGGACCCTCCTGCGCCGCCCCGCCTCGCCCGCCGAAGATTCCGGAGAAAATATCGCGGAAGCTGCCCGTGCCGGAGGGGCTGGCCTTCCTTCCTTTGGCGCCTTCAAACATGTCGTTGAAGTCGAAGCCGCCAAAGTCGAAGTTCGCGCCTGGCGCGCCGCCGCCAGAATGAGCGCCCGGAAAACCTTCACCGGGGCCAGTCGCGCCGCCTCCGG
>Ga0066790_10000714_pt1 | contig 13128 bp, 19 predicted proteins | sample OrgsoiDNA2013050_FD_70963 | JGI IMG/M metagenome (GOLD analysis project Ga0066790, IMG submission 70963) | Permafrost soil microbial communities from the Arctic, to analyse light accelerated degradation of dissolved organic matter (DOM) -... | ecosystem: Environmental > Terrestrial > Soil >...
AGTCGTGCGGCCGGGACGAGCGCCCGGCTTGCCTGCACTGCCTTTTCCCGCAGTTCACGGTGCTCGGCGGGATGCGGATGCTCGCGCTCGGGCTGCTGGCCCACTACGAGACCGACCGCGAGTGGACCGATGCCGAGGTCGCGGAACTGGAGAGCATCATCGGCGGTGAACTACTGGACATCGGCCGCGAGTTCATGGCGGAACACGGAGTGGTCCTGGAAGGTGCCGAGCATGGCTGAGCCGAAGTCCTGGCAGCCCGGCGACCGGGTGATCGTGCGCCTTCCCTCCCGCGGCGGGCTACGGACCAAGCCCTGGGAGCGCTGGAGCTGGTTCGCTGGCACCGTGCGGGAAGTTGACACTGGCTCCAGGCCCGGTGTCCGCGTCGACCTGGACCATGAGGTCAACGGCGTCCGGGAATGCTACGCCACGCACCGCGAACTCCGTCCGGAGGTGCCCGGTGAGCACTGAGACCGGAGCGCCGTGGCTCACCATCGTCAACCCGGGCGTGTTCATGACCTGGTGCGCCGAATGCGGGGACAAGCTCGTCAAGGGCGGCAAGGTGCAGCGCATCGACGGCGGCTACGGCTACCGCTGCGAGCGGCACCGGGTAAGTGGCTCCGCTCCCACGGGGGCAGTACAGGAAGATGGGGGATCGTGAGCGCGCTGTACGACGATCTGCCACTTGAGGTCCGTCGCGCCAACTGGGGATGGTTCGGCCAGCCATGGTGGTCGTACAACTCGGACCGATAGAATCGAACGTGATAGTGAAAGCGGGCCGGACGGTGCTATCAACACCGCTCCCCGGCCCTGACCGGAAACGGAGTCCGGCTGTGCATGATTCTGTCACGCCCGAAGGTGATCTGCCCTTTGCCGTCCGCCGAGAGAGTTGGCGGCCCGTCGTTAGATGGAAAGGGCTTTACGAAGTGTCAGATCTTGGCCGCGTGCGCAGCCTGCCGCGAAAGTGCTCCAACGGCGTGCGGGGCGGTCAGGTTATCGGCGGTTGCGTCTACAGCAACGGCTACACGTACGTATGGCTTACCCGGGGTTCCCGCCGCGAGCGAGTCGCGCTTCACCGGCTCGTGCTGGAGGCATTCGCCGAGACCAGGCCCCCCGGCCAGGAAGCGCTTCACGGCCCCGGAGGGCGGTCTGACAACCGGTGGCCCGAAAACCTGCGGTGGGGGACCCCTGTCGAAAACCAGCGGGACAGGTTCCGCGACGGAACCGACCCGGCTGGCGAGCGCAACGGCAAGGCGAAGCTCACCTGGGCGACAGTAAGGGAGATCCGGCAGCGCGCAGCAAGCGGTACCGCTGCCGCGCAACTTGCCGCCGAGTACGGAGATAGGTACGGGATAGCCTCTAGGACCCTGCGTAACGTGCTCGAACAGAGAACCTGGAAAGAGGCGTCATAATGTCGTACGACGATCTCCCGCTTGAGGTCCGGCGCGCGAACTTCGGGTGGTTCGGCGAGGCGTGGCCCAGCGGTGTCTGCTTCGACGAGGACGGGCAGCTCATCGCCGAGATGTGCAAGCCGTTCCCCTCCGGCGAGAAGTGCCTGTACTGCGATGAGCCGTTCAGCGAGGAAGCGGGCGACTCCGGGCAGGCCATGCCGTGCGTGAAGGCTGACGGGACGGCGGAGATCCGTCACGCCCACAAGGAATGCCAGTTCCGCGAGGTCGCCGGCCCGCTTGCCCACCATGAGCGCACGTGCCGCTGTTACGGCGGCGAGAGCAGCGAAGTTGACGGCATGACGCGACGGCAGGAAGCGCTCGAGGTGTGGCGGCGCCTGCGCGCCGGAGTGCTGTTCAATAGCTAGCCGGGCTACGAGGATCCGGCCTGCGGCGGCAGGGGACTGGCCGGGTACGGGCTCTAGCCTGCCCGGCCGGGGAACATCTCACGCACGATCTTCCACGCGGACTCCCTCATCCGCGCGTGATGGTCGTTCAGCCACTTCTCGATGAGGTAGTCAAACTTGCTCCAGTTGCAGTCGTGGCACGCTGCCGCCAGGTTGGCGAGGTTGCCCCGGCCACCGCGGGAGATGGGCACGATGTGGTCGACCTCAAACCTGTTATCCGTCAGCCGCACGCCGCAGTACGCGCACCTGTGCCCCGCGCGCTCGATGACGATCCGCCGGAACCGTGCCGAGACGCGGTGCTTGCGCTTGCGCCGCGCCTTCCAGTCCTCGCGGGCGATCGACCGCCTGACCGCGGCGCGATCGTGCCGGATCAGCTCCGGCAGCACCTCGTCCTGGCCGGGGATGCCAAGCACGCCCTGTCCGGTCCAGAACGAGAGTGGGTTCCATTCCCAGCCGGCCACCGGGCCGAGGTCCGCGAGCGCAGCCCGCGTCTCCCTGATCCGGTCCATCCGCTCGGCCGGGGTGAGGTACTCCCCCACGGCGACTCGCGTCAGCGTCATGTTCGTCATCGGCCGCTCCTGTTACTCATCGTGACCACTTCGGGGTTCGAACAACGCATAATCCGTGCGCGGGCCATGGGGACAGTTGCGGGGACAATTCCAGCAGCGTCCAGCCACTTCTGACGGCCTTTCATATGCCCTTCTACCAGGACTTTTACAGTCGCCAGCACCAGCTAGCAGCGGTAATCCAAGAACTCGTAATGCGTAGGCCTCGGTTCGATTCCGGGAGGCGGCTCCCACTGTGACCAGCGGAAACACCGTTAGCCCGATTATTGATCTTGATCGGCGGGACCACTCCTGGTTCCAGTTACCGTCCCGTTATCAAAATTGAAGAGGTCGCCCATGCGGTCCGCGGCGTCCTCGCGGACGGCATCGGAGGCATGGCTGTAGAGGTTCGTGATCCGGATATCGGAGTGACCGAGCGTCTCCTTCACGACGGCCAGCGCGATCCCCTTCTCGAGCATGATGGTCGCCGCCGTATGGCGCATCGCGTGCAGCCGGTGGTGGGGGAGTCCCGCGGCGGCGAGGATGGCCACCCACTCTCCCCAGTCGCGGCGCGGGTCGACCGGCCGGCCGTTCCACTGGCTGAAGAGAAGATCGTGTTCCTCCCATTCAGTGTCGGCCGCGAGCCGCTGGAGATACTGGGCGTCCCTGTGCGCCCTGAGCGCGGGCAGCAGCTCGGCGGGCAGCCGGACGCGCTTGCGGCGCTTCTCCTTGATCGGCCGCAGCACGAGGGCGCCTGACACCTCGAGCGAGCCGCGGGGGAGCTTGCGGTCCGGGCAGTGCCGGGCGTGATCCGTGCAGTCCGGCGGGCACGGCGGGGGACAGGCCCGCTCGTGGCGCCCGCATGACTTCGGGCACGGCTTCACCTTGCAGCGGCGGACGGCGCAGGCGTGCTCAGCCCTGAGCCGGGCCTGGGCCGCGTCGTCTTTCGTCATGACCTCCAGGCCCCTCACCCTGTCCCCGCACCCGTGCTCCCATGTGAGCCGCTGGAGCTGATACCAGACCCGCATCCACCCGGTGTCCAGGTCGATGAACGACCAGCGGAGCCCGAGAGCCTCACCCTGCCGGAGTCCCGTTGCCAGGCCGACGGACCACCGGACGCCGTTGGGGCGGCTGATCGCCACGGCGGCGATGTTCCGGGCCTGGTCCTGGGTCAGCGCGGTGATGTCCGGCTCGTCGGGGGGCGGCGGGGCCACGTGCTCGCACGGGTTGCGTGCCACGTTGCCGCGGGCCACCTGCTCGGCATAGGCGCTGGAGAGGATGGCGTGCACCTTCCGCACGTGGGAGGCGGCGTGCCCCGCGGCCATCATCTCCGCGAGGCCGTCCTCGACCTGCTCGGGCAGCAGCCGGTCAATCCGCTGGCCGCCCCACCGGGGGAAGATGTCGTTGCGGCACTTGGACCGGTAGTCCGCGATGGTCCGCGGAGCCCGTCCCCTGCCCGGCAGCACGATCGCCAGGTGCCGCTCGAGCATCTCCCGGACAGTCGGCGGCTTCCCTGCGTTCGCGACGCGGCCGGCGTCCCGCTGCCGCTCCAGCTCCTTAACGCGCTTGCGCACGGCAGCGAGGGTCTTGCGCTGGACATGCCGCCGGTCCGGTGACCCGTTCGCCTTGGTGCCCATCCACACCTTGGCCTCGTAGTAGCCGGCCGGGTTCGGCTTGCCGCTGATCCAGGAATCCAGGTTGTCCTTACGCGTCCTCGGTGAATCGCTCATGCCCGGAACCGTACAGCGATTAACTCCGGTAGACAACGACTGGAAGCGGTGTGGAGTCATTGCGGATGCGTTGTGGAGATGTATGCTCTCGGCTAGAGGAAGTTTGAGGAGACTAGAGGACCTTGGATGAAGGGGGCCGGCGTGGGCAGCAAGCAGCCTGAGCGTGACGTGGGCGAGCCGATGATGCTCACCTACAAGGAGGCGGCAAAGAAGATTGGCGTCTCCTTGTCGAAGCTGTACCAGCTCCTGCGTGTCGGCAAGATCCGCAAGCTCGTGCTCGGCCCGCAGGTGATGCGGATCGCCATGGATGAGTGCGAGTCCTACGTAGACCGGCTGAAGGCCGAGCAGTACGGCCCGGAGTCAGGGGATGGTCCGGCTGAGTCCCCCTCCCCTGCCGGGGACCACGGGGAGCGGGCAGCATGAGCACGGCCAGCTGGGCGGAGTTCCTCGAGCGCCGGACGCAGCTCGACAGCATGGCCGGATTTGAGCCGCTGTGGATGCCGGACTTCCTGTTTGGTTTCCAGCGGCTCCTAGACGACTGGGCGATCCGCCAGGGCCGCAGCGCCCTCCTCGCAGACTGCGGGCTCGGCAAGTCCCCGATGGAGCTGGTGTGGGCGCAGAACGTGCACCTGCACACCGGCAAGCCTGTTTTGCTGCTGACACCCCCGGCGGTCGGGTCCCAGATGGAAGAAGAGGCCGCGAAATTCGGCATTGAGGCCGCGGTGTCCAGGGTCGGGAAGATACCGGCGCCGATCACGGTCACGAATTACGAGCGCCTGCACTACTTCGACCGGGACGACTTCGGCGGCGTCGTGGCCGATGAGGCCAGCTGCATCAAGGCGTTCGACGGGGTACGCCGGGCGCAGGTCACCGATTTCACGCGGAAGATGCGCTACAGGCTGGCCGCCACGGCCACCGGGGCGCCGAACGACTTCACCGAGCTAGGCACCCTGAGCGAGATGCTGGGCTACCTCGGCCACACGGACATGCTCAGCCGGTTCTTTGTCAATGAGAGCAAATCCGGGGCTACCGGCCGCGGGTACATGGGCGAGGCGCGGCACTGGCGCTTCAAGGGCCACGCTGAGGACCCGTTCTGGCGCTGGGTTTCCTCATACGCCCGGGCGATGCGCCGGCCGTCCGACTATGGCTTCCCTGATGACGGCTTCATCCTGCCGCCGCTGGAGTACCGGCAGCACGTGGTCGAGCCGGGCATGCCATCCGATGACGGGACCCTGTTCGACGTTCCTGCCATCGGCCTGCGCGAGGAGCGCGAGGAGCTGCGGCGATCACTCCGGGAGCGCTGCGAGAAGGCGGCCGAGGTCCTGGCCGACGCGAAACCCGGTGTGGCCTGGTGTCACCTAAACGCCGAGGGCGACCTGCTCGAGCAGATGATCGACGGCGCCGTGCAGGTGTCCGGAGCCGATGACCCGGACGCGAAGGAAGAGAAGCTCGCGGCGTTCACCCGCGGCGAGATCCGGGTCCTGGTCATCAAGCCGAAGATCGGCGCGTGGGGGCTGAACTGGCAGCACTGCCACCGCATGACCTATTTCGCCGGGCACAGCTTCGAGTCCCACTACCAGGCGGTCCGCCGCTGCTGGCGGTTCGGCCAGCAGCATCCGGTGACCGTGGACATCATCACCACGCCCGGCGGGGCGCGGGCGCTGGCCAGCCTCCAGCGCAAGGCGGCGCAGGCCGACCTGATGTTCAGCGCCCTGGTGGCCCACATGAACGACGCCATGAGCGTGCAGCGTACCGACGTGTACGAAACGGACGTAAAGGTGCCGCCGTGGATCGGGGCTGCGTCGTGACAAGGCGCGGCTACAGGCAGACTCCTGAACACATCGCCAAGCGCATTAAGTCCGGTCCCGATCACTGGAACTGGGCGGGAGATGAAGTATCCCGGCGAGGTGGCCGCGCCCGCGCGCTACGGCAGTACCCGAACAGGCCCTGCGAGGAGTGCGGCGCCGAGAATGCGGACCGGCATCACGCAGACGGGAACACTGCCAACAACGAACCGGGGAACATCAAGTTCCTCTGCGATGCCTGCCACGGCGCCGAGCACAAGCGGATGGGCACGCATCGTGCTTCCGAGTCGAGCCAGCTAGCCGAGCGGGCAGCCAAGCTCACCGAAGCCGCGGCCGCGGAGAAGCGCGCCCGGGCGAAGTGCAAGCGCAACCATCTGCTGAGCGGCACGAACCTTTACGTCACACCTGACGGCAAGCGGGTTTGCAAAGAGTGCCGCAAGCTCACCAGTCGTCGCCATCGCCAGAACCGAAAGCAGGGATGAGATGGGAAAGATACTCGATCAGGTCATCACTGATCATTACGCCCTAACCTGCGGTGATGCGATGGAAGTCATGCCGGACTACCCGGACGGCTGCATGCACGCCGTGGTCTACTCCCCGCCGTTCGCCTACGGGGACGAGGGGCTCGGCGGCGCCGGGCTGTACAAGTACTCCTCGAGCGAGCGGGACTTGAGCAATGCAGGCGGCTACACCGAGTTCTTCAAGATGTACGGCTATTTCGTCCGCGAGCTTCACCGGCTGACGATGCCCGGCCGGATCAACGCCGTGCACTGCATGGACACCCCGATGGGCAACAGCGGCGGCGATGCGCTGGTGGATTTCCCTGGTGACGTGATCCGGCTGCACCGCGAGTCGGGGTTCGACTACCTGGGCCGCCACGCCATCTGGAAGGAACCGCTCGCGGTCCGCAACCGGACGATGGTCAAGGATCTCACTCACAAGACGACTGTGGTGGACTGCACCGATGCCGGGCTGGCAGGGGCGGACTGGCTGCTGATCTTCCGCAAGCGCGGCGAGAACCCCGTCCCGGTGACCCACCCGAACGGCTTCACCGAGTACTACGGGGCCGCGCGGCCGCCGGCCGACGTCCTGAAGTACCGGGGCTGGACGGGCCCGCAGACGCAGAACCTGTACTCGCACTGGATCTGGCGTCAGTACGCCTCGCCGGTCTGGGACGACATCCGCGGCAACCTGGGCCAGTGGGACGACCGCAGGCACATGGCGGTCCTGCCGCACCGCGAGGCCCGCGACGAGGAAGACGAGAAGCATGTCCACCCGACTCAGCTGGACGTGTGGCGCCGGGTCATCGACATGCGGACCAATCCGGATGAGACGGTGTTCTCCCCGTGCGACGGTGTTGGTTCGGAGGTGTACACCGCGGTGGAGCTCGGCCGCCGCGGTGTCGGTTCTGAGTTGAAGCCCAGCTACCACCGGCAGGCCGTCACGAATCTTCTGCTGCTCGAGCAGCAGAAGCCGAAGCAGCTCGGCTTCGACCTCCTCGATGAGGACATGCCGGATCGCGAGGCTTCCTAACCCCCACAGACCCCCGTCCCCCGCAACACCGGGACGGAATCAGCAATCCATCAGCAGCAGACCTACCGGCCAAGAACCGCAGCGACAAGGAGGGGCACGTAATGGTTGCCTGGTCAGTGCCCGACGGAATCACCACGCAGCCGATGCGGCGGCAGCGTTTCGCCGAGGCCGATACCGTGCCGCTGCCCCGCCTCCGTCCTGCCGCTGCCGGCACCCCGGCAGGTGCCCCCTGGGACTGGTTCAGGCCGGCCCTGGCGAAGAAGAGCTACCGGAAGGTAGTCGCGATCGTTCCCGCGTGGAACGAGGCTGATGCGATCACCGGCACCGTCCGGGCGCTTCAGCGGCAGAGCCGGCCGCTTGACGGGATTGTTGTCGTCGCGAACAACTGCACTGACGCTACCGCCGCACTGGCCAGGCAGGCCGGCGCACAGGTTCTGGACATGCCCGTCAACCCGCACAAGAAGGCGGGTGCGATGAACTACGCGCTCGATCTGGTACTGCCCGGCCTGGACGACGAGGACTTCGTGCTGCTCCAGGACGCCGACACCGTGCTGAACCCCGGCTTCACCAGGTACGCCGTCGAGGCCATGCGTCCCGGCATCGGGGGGGTGTGCGCCCGGTACGACAACCCGGCCCCGCGCAACTTCATCGAGCGGCTCCAGGCCAGTGAGTTCACCCGGTCGCGCCGGAAGATCTCGCGGGCCCGCGGCAAGGTGCTGATCCTGGTTGGCATCGCGACCCTGTTCCGGGTCGGGGTCCTGCGCCACGTCCTGGCCGCGCGCGAGGCCGGCGAGCTGCCGGGCTCCCGCACCTATTACAACCTGGCCAGCCTGTGCGAGGACTACGAGATGACCCTGGCCATGCGGACGCTCGGGTACAGGCTGACCAGCCCGGCCCGGTGCCGCCCGCGGACGCACGCCATGCCTACCCTGGCGAAGCTCCACGGTCAGCGGGTGCGGTGGACCCGCGGTGCCCTGGATGACCTCCAGGACTACGGTCTTACCAAGGTCACCCGGGTCTACATCACGGCGCAGGTCGGCCGCCTGCTCTCGATGCTCTCCCCGGTCCTGTTCGCGGCGTACCTGCTTTCGCTTCAGCTCACCTACGGGCGCATCGCCTGGGACCTGCCCTGGGTGGCCGTCAACGCCCTGTTCATCGGCGAGCGGGTCATCACCGTGCGCTCGGCAGGCTGGAGGGCAATGCTGCTCTCGGCGCTGCTGCTGCCGGAGCTGGCTTACGACTGGTTCATGGCTGCGTGTTACCTGCAGGGGCTGGTGCTGCACCTTCGCGGCACCGCCCCAGTGTGGAAGGAAACGTAAAATGTTCGGCGACACGATGGCGCCGGATACGGCCCCCGGCATCCTCGGGCTGCTCGTGCTGCTGGTGACCCTGCTTTTCATCTGGCTTGCCCTGTCCAGCCTGATGCCCCGCCCGGAGTGGCTGTACCGCCTGCTCACCAGGGAGAAGAACCGTTGATATCTCCCCCGGCGCACCGCGGCATGCGGATCTACCTGCTCGGCATCCCCGGCACGATTCTCGGCCTCGCCATCATCGCGATCATCGCCGTCTCCGTCTGGCATCCCGGCTCGATCCCGGCCGGGTCGGCGGCAGGTACCGGAGGCGGGCTGCCGGGAGCGCATCCGGGAGCGGTAGCGGTCACCGTGCCGCCCGCCCGCACCTACGTCCACAAGGTCGCCCGCATCCCGGTGCTGGCCTGGCACCAGGTCATCGGCGGGGTCGCGACGACGACGGCTGAGGACGTGATCTGGAACTCCGGCAGGGACTGCAAGCCGGCCGCGGCGGTCTGCGATGCGCCGGGCAACCCCGAGACGGTCAGCCTGGACCAGCTCAGTGCGGAGCTGAGCTGGCTCCAGCGGCAGGGCTATCACTCCATCACGGCCGCCCAGTACTACGCCTGGGACGAGGGAAAGAAGGTCGCGCTGCCGTCCAGGCCGATCCTGCTGACCGTTGACGACGGCACGCTGAACTCCTACGTGAACGTCACCACGGTACTCCAGCGCTACGGGGACAGCATGATCGCCTTCATCGTCTCCCAGTTCGCTGACGGCGCCACCGCTAACCAGGAGCCGTACGCCGGCTGGAACGCCACCTGGGCTTACCTCAGCGCGCTGCCTGCTGCTCAGTGGTCGTTCGCCTTCCACGCCGGGGCGCACGGTCACAACGTGACGTTCCCGGGTAACAAGGCCTGCGAGTACTACTACCCGTGCCAGCTGCTGGCCGAGACGACCGCGCAATACGAGCACCGGGTGTCTGGCGAGATTGCCGCCGGCCGCGCGGTGGAGCGGGCCGAGCTGGGCCCGCGGTTCGACACCGGCATGTGGGCCGTGCCGTGGAACGATCTCGGCAACCAGCCGAACCTGCCGGCCGAGGGCGCCGCTCAGTGGTGGCTGGCCTCATGGGCAGCCACCCAGTTCCCGGTCATCTTCATCCAGGACCCGCTGCACAACGGGTACGAGCACGAGAGGTACCGCCTGGAAATCCAGGGCACCTGGTCCCTGCCGGTCTTCAAGAGCAACTTCCTGCGCAACGCCCGGCTCGGGTTCTTCCACGCGGGCTGATGGCAGGGGAGTACGCCCGCCGGCGCGTTCTCCGGATCGCCTTCGTAACACTAGGTACCGTGGCTATCAGCAGCGACGACACGCGAGGAGTCCCCGTGACTGAGCAGACAGGCCCGGCGGTTTTCAACCCGGACGGAAGTCATACGCATGTCGTTCGCGTCCCCGTTCCGGTAACGCCGGTCCCGACGCCGAAGCCTTACACCTTCTTTGACGAGTTCAGCGGCGCGGCGGGCACCGCGCCGGATCCGGCGAAGTGGGCCCCGCAGGCCGGCCGGGGCATCTGGGGCACGGGCGAAGTCGAGAACATGATCAACTCGCTGTCCACCGCCTATGTAGACGGGAACAGCAACCTGGTCATCGCGTGCGTCAGCGACGGCCAGGGCGGCTTCAACAGCGCCCGGCTGAACAGCAGGTTCTCAGGCGGATTCGGCACGTGGGTCATGCGCGCGCAGGTCCCTGTTGCCCTCGGCGCGTGGCCCGCGCTGTGGTTCATGGGCAATAACGGGCAGTGGCCGCATAACGGCGAGGTTGATCTAGCCGAGATCTACGGGCCTAACGTCAACGGCGGCCAGCTCCAGACCACCGTGCACAGCTCGGGCTCAAACGGGCAGCCGAGCTACTACGCCAACCACGCGACCGACGGCAAGTTCCACGTCTACCAGATGACCTGGACGGCGGGCGGCTTCGTGTTCTCCCTCGACGGCGCCGAGTATCTCACCGTCACCGAGTCGCAGTTCCCGGCCGGGCAGTACCCCTTCAACAGCAACGGCGGGATGTACTGCATCCTCAACGTCGCGGCTGGCGGGGAAGGCCCCGGCGGAGCAGTCCCGCTGGCAGATGAGCTTCCTGTCAGGATGCTCGTTGATTACGTTCACTTCACGGCGGCCTGAGTAGCCACTCCGTCTCCGCCGACCTGTGCCCGGACATGCAAAAGAGCCCCGGCCGCCAGTCCGAAGACCAGCGACCGGGGCTCTTCCCGTGGAACGGGGCCTAACGCACCCGCCCAGATGTCAGGCCGAAGGCGCAGGCGTGACCGGGGCCGGGGCGATGTTCGGGTCCGCCGTCAGCGCTGCCACCGCGGCGTCCAGGTTCGGCTGGTCGCCCGCCAGGACGAGCTGTGCGGCCACCAGCTTGGAGGTGTCCACCGACGGGCTGGCCACCTTCAGTGCGGCGATCGCGGCGTCCAGGGCCGCCTGGCCGTTGGTGACCTGCGTCTTGAGGGCATTGAGGTCGGTGTCGAGCTGGGTGTCGAAAGCGGTCGCCGCGTCGACATCGGACTGAGACTGAGACATGTGATTCTCCATCTTCTCGTTGAGCGCATCGAGCTTGGCGTCGATGGCGCAGAGCACGCGGCGTAGTTCCGGGTGCCACATCTCGTACATGCCGGCGTCCTTTCGTCGTGGCCGCCGTTACCTGCCTATCGCCGGGCATCCCGCTTCCCGGTCGTGATCACCGCGGCGTCGTGCCGCTGCGGGGGTGAGGCTCACATGCCGGGGCCGGCGAATTCCCCCACCAGCCGCTCAGCTTCCGCCAGGACGCGTTTCGCCTCGGGAAGAAGCTCGGCGAGGACAGGAGCCGCGGCCGGGTCGGCGGCGGACACGATGCCGACGACGAGGTTTGCGATGGCCTCGTCGTGCGCGGCGTGGGCCTGAGCGTAGGCCAGTGCCCTCGCCGCGTCAGCCTTGACCCTGGCGAGCTCGGGAGCGACGTGCTGTTCGAGCCACAGCGTGAGGTGACTTGCTGCCCGCGCGACTTCAGGCGGGGCGATGGGCTCGGACGTGACGACCGGGCCGGCGGGTTCGGACATGATGGCCTCCTAGTTGCTGAGAGCGACTTGATACGTGCTAACCCCGCCCGCTGCCACGCTTGAGACGGTGGTCGAGTCATGGCCGGAGGTCACGGTGCCGCACCAGGTCTGCGGCACGACCGGGGCGCAGCCGGGGATCGGGTAGGGCTGCTGGTAGTAGTGGATGTGCATGCAGCTGCATCCGGTGCAGTGATGGGTGGCGCGGTCGGCGCGAAGCCGCTCCACTTCGGCGCGCAGGTCGCGGAGGACATCCGCCATCTCGCGGTCGCGCAGTTCCCGCACGGTTTCGGTCAGCGCGGCTACCTCGTCGCACAGGGTCTTGTCGGTCACGGTGCCTCCGTTGATTCGGACTTTTTGGCGTTGTCGCAGGCAGCAGGGAAACGGTGTAGGTAAAGGGCGGCAAATTTTCCCGCGCTTACCTACACGGAAATCACGGAACAGCAACCGGTTCAGGACTCGAACCCTGGATGTCTGCCGAGGACGCCGGTCGTCCCTGCGTTCCCGGCTGCCGCCCCGAGTCTTCTGTGTCGCCACTCTCCCAGTCAGGCGTCGCGTCGCCGCCGCCTGCGAAGTAGCGGCCCATCCCGAGCGGGTTGCGCGGCTTATCTCCGTGGCGCTCGTTCGCCTCACGGACCCGCTGGATCTGGAAGTCCACTGGAAGGCCCGTCCGCTCGCGGAGGTAAGCGCTGAACGTCAGGCACAGTAGTTCCCACCGTTCGCGCGTCGGACACGCTGCGGCGAACTCGTCGTCGTCGAGCATCAGCCGGACATCGACGTCGCGGTACCTGTCTGCGCCGCCGAGCCCGGCCGTTCCGACGAGGTATGGGCACTCGCCAAACGCCTTGTCGATGAGAGCGCACGCACGGTCAAGCTCGTACATCTCAGCGGTGGTCAGCAGGTCAGTGCGCGACTTGGCCACGTCCGGTCCCCGCTAGAAGTAGTGCCGCCGTCCGCCGACCTGCCGCCCGGTACCGCCCGCGACAGCGAGAATGAGGCCCACGACGAGCAGGATGATGCCGAGGTAGAGGAGGATGGCGAGTCCGATCAGCCATCCGACGATGGCCAGGACGATTCCGAGGATGATCATGCGCGTTCCCTTCGGTTGGTGCGGTCAGCCATGCTGGCCGGCGACCAGAGCACCCCACGTGGCCGGGCCAACGGCCCCGTCCTCCGTCAGCCCGAACATCCTCTGGATGGCCAGCACGCCAAGCCACGTGGTGCGGTCGTAGGTCCCGGTCACGGCCGCCGCCGAGGCAGCCGGAAGCTTGTTCACGTCC
>Ga0066790_10000718_pt1 | contig 13110 bp, 11 predicted proteins | sample OrgsoiDNA2013050_FD_70963 | JGI IMG/M metagenome (GOLD analysis project Ga0066790, IMG submission 70963) | Permafrost soil microbial communities from the Arctic, to analyse light accelerated degradation of dissolved organic matter (DOM) -... | ecosystem: Environmental > Terrestrial > Soil >...
CCGTTCGCCACCCCGGACGAGGCGGCCAAGCTCGCCGCCGACAGCGAATACGGCCTCTCGCTCGGCATCCTTACCAGCGACGTGATGCGCGGCCTGGACCTGGCCCGCCGCATTCCCACCGGGATCGTGCACATCAACGACCAGACCGTCGACGACGAGCCGAACATCCCCTTCGGTGGCCTGCTGGCTTCGGGCACGGGGGCCCGCTTCGGCGGCACCGCGAACATCGATGCCTTCACCGAGACCCGGTGGGTGACCGTCCGCGGGGATATTACCCCGTACCCGTTCTAGGGAGGCCGCCGATGACCAGGGAACGGACCCAGGTCGGCATTGTGGGGGCCGGCCCGGCCGGGCTGCTGCTGTCCCACCTGCTCGCCCTGGCCGGGATCGATTCGGTGGTGGTGGAGTCGTGCAGCCGCGCCTACTGCGAGGCCCGCCAGCGGGCCGGGCTGCTCGAGGAGGGAACGGTCCGGCTGCTGCGCGCGGCGGGGCTGGCCGGCCGGCTGGACCGCGAGGGCCTCGAGCACGGCGGCATCTACCTCCAGTTCAGCGGGGAACGGCACCACCTGGACTTCCGTGACCTGGTCGGCCGGGCCGTGACGATCTACGCGCAGACCGAGATCGTTAAAGATCTGATTGCCGAACGGACATCCGCGGGAGCCGCCGTGGCCTTTGACGTGTCCGGCACCGAAGTCGCTGACCTCGGCACTGACCGCCCGCTTCTCCGCTATACCGACGCCAGCGGCAACCTTCACGAGGTCGCGTGCGACGTGATCGCCGGGTGTGACGGTTTCCACGGCATCTGCCGTCCCGCCATGCCGGACGGGCTGCTCACCGTGGCCGAGCGGACGTATCCGTACGCCTGGCTCGGCATTCTCGCCGACGTGCCGCCCTCGACCGATGAGCTGATCTACTGCCGGCACGCCAGCGGGTTCGCGCTGCACTCGATGCGGAGCCCCGAGGTCAGCCGGCTGTACCTGCAGGTGCCGCTGGACGAGGACATCGATAAGTGGCCCGACGACCGGATCTGGGCCGAGCTGCGGCACCGGTTCGAGGTGCCGGGCTGGGAGCTCAAGGAGGGCCCGATCCTGGAGAAGTCGGTCACCCCGATGCGCAGCTTCGTCGCGGCGCCGATGCGCTCCGGCCGGCTGTTCCTGGCCGGGGACGCGGCGCATATCGTGCCGCCGACCGGCGCCAAGGGCCTCAACCTGGCCCTGGCCGACGTGTCCATGCTGGCTGACGCGCTGATCGCGCTGATCCGGGACTCCAGCAGCGAGCTCGCCGACGCCTACTCCGCGACCTGCCAGAACCGGGTGTGGCGGGCCACCCACTTCTCCTGGTGGATGACCTCGATGCTGCACGTGACGCCCGACGGGGATGAGATGGAAGCGCAGCTTCAGCTCTCCCAGCTGCGGTATGTCACCACCTCGCGGGCCGCGGCCACGACGCTGGCCGAGAACTACTGCGGGTACCCGCCACTGCGCGGGGGTCTCCTGTCGTAAGCGCGTAAGCCGAGGCCGACGTGGTGCCGGGGCCCGCGGGCCCGCGCCCGCAGCGCGGACAGCGCCGCCTGCACACCGGTCTCGGTAAGCGTGAGCGGTTCGCGGGAGGCGCGCCCGGTGTAGAGCAGATGCAGCGCCCAGAGCCGATGCCGGAGCCCGTGGATCTCGCGGCGTACGGCGTCGCTGAGCCCCCCGCGTGAGGTCCAGCCCTCCTCGGTGTGGATCCGGGTCAGGTGCCGGGTCAGCTCCTCATACCCCGCTGGCCCGCTGACCAGGAGGAACAAGAGGCCGGCCTCGCGGACGGCCACCGCGAAGTCCGGTCGCGTGCCCTCGTCCGCGCCGATCAGGGCGGCGGTGCCGATCCGCCACCGCGCCACGCGGTCCTCGGTCATCAGCCGTCCCGTCCGGGTCAGCACCAGGCTGGTGCCGCTGCGCCGGATCGCGCCCATCTCACCCTGCGCCAGCCCGCGCAGGGTGTGCAGCGGGAATACGTCGAGTTCCTGCTTCAGCGCGCCGGCCATCTGCTCGCGCCAGCCGAACATGTCCACGGCCTCGGTGACGAGGGCGGGCAGGATGTAGTGCCGGGCGGTCAGCCGCAGGCCGAGGTCCGCATGTCCGAGCAGCCAGCCCAAAGTGGGCAGCGCGTCGTCCGGTGCGCCCGCTTCCTCCAGCAGCCGGGGCAGCACCGCGGCCGCCAGCCGGGATCGCTCGCCCGGGCGGCTGTTAGCCCACGCATCCATCCGTTCGGTATGAATCCGGGCCAGCCACGTCCCGCTGACCCCAGGCGCGTGGTGGGCGCCCGCCCGGTGCCGTCCGGGCTGGCTACGGCCCTCGCCGGCCGGTCGGCCACCCGCCGGATGCCCGCGTGCCGGGTCACTCCAGCCCGTCTGGCCGTCACGGGACGGGGGAGGGGCCGTGAGCCAGCGGTCGATCAGCGCGCTGCGCTTGCCCCGCCAGCCGCGGCTCCCGGCCGGCAGCTCACCCGAGGCGATCGCGAGCTCGATGGCGGCGGCGCACGCGTCATAGGCGGCCCGCTCGTCGGGGCCCATCACCGGTCCCCAGGTCAGCAGGCCGGTGTCGGACGGCGCGGTGCTCGAGTTCTCCACGGCCTCCGCGTACGCGGCGATGCCCGCCTCGTGGCCGTCGCTGTACGCAGTGAGGATGCTCTCGGTGCCCGGGCACATGCAGACTTCCGCGTAGCGCTCCATGCCGAGCATGGAGAACAGCCGGCCGAGAGCCCGGGTCACCGCGACGAGCTCGCCGGTCGTCATCGGCCATTTAACCGGAAGGGCGTACCAGACGAACTCCTGCAGCTTCAGCTGGGAGACCGTCTCGAGCCCGGCACCGTTGGTGAGCCAGCTGAGCGCGGCCTTCGCCTCGTCGGCCGCCTCCGGATCATCTCTCGCCAGCGCGTTGAGGGCCTGGGCCTCGGTCATCATGCGGCCAGTTTGCCGCAGGAACACCCCGGCCGGCTAGACGGGGATTCCAGTCGCATCGCAGGTTTCCGGCACAATGACCGGGTGACCGGAATCTACGACGAGCCGGAGATGTACGAGCTCGCTTGCGCCTACCGCGACGTGCGCGGCGACGTCGACGCCCTGGAACGCTGGTTCGTGCGCCACGCCCGGCTCGCGCCCCAGAGCCCAGGGGTCCCAGGGGTCCCAGGGGGCGCGGCGGACCCACCGGGCGGAGAGGAACGGGGCCCCGCGTCGGTGCTGGAGCTCGCCGCCGGTCCCGCGGAGCACGCCCTCGAGCTGGCCCGGCGCGGCGTCGGCGCGGTCGCGCTGGACCTGAGCCCGGCGATGTGTGCCCGCGCCCGGGACAAGGCGCAGCGCGAAGGGCTCGCGCTGGAGGTCGTGCACGGCGACATGCGTGAGTTCGACCTCGGGCGCCAGTTCGGCTTGCTCATCACGATGCTGAACTCCGTGTGCCACCTGATGAACCTCGACGACCTGGTGGCGCACCTGCGGGCGGCGGCCGCGCATACCGCTCCCGGGGGCCTTTACATCATGGAGCTCGCGCACCCGGCGGACTTCCTGACCATGGTGCCGCGGACCAGTTCCGAGTGGGACAGCGACCTTGGTGTGCGGCAGGTGCACGTCCGCTGGGGCGGCGCCGACGACGCGATCGACCCGGTGACCCAGGTGACCAGGGAGCACGTGCTGGTGACGGTGCGCGACGCGGCGGGCTCCCGGACGCTCACCGACGTGGTGCCAAACCGGTTCTGGACCGGTACCGAGGTCGCCGCCGCCGTCCGGCTGGCGGGCGGCTTCACGGTGGCCGGCTGTTACGGCGACTTCGCCGACGGGGTCACGCTGTCCGCACCGGAGGCCTGGCGCATGATCATCGTCCTGCGCCGGGAGGAATAGACCCTCAGGCGCCCGGCACCGGGTAACGGAGCAGCGCGCCGATGTCGTCCTGTAGCGGGGCCTCTCCAGCTGGGACGATGAACAGCTCGGCGTCTGTCCCGGTCACGGCGCGCACGATCACGGCGTCGGCCCGGTCCCGGGCCACGTCGGTCAGCCCGCGGTCGCGCAGTTCCGCACGGGACAGGCCTGCCTGCGGTCGCCTCCTCGGCTGGGATCAGGGATTCCCTTCTCGCGCTTACCCGGCCCCCTGCGGGGGCAAACTGGTGACGGGGCCCGCCGCAGGTGGCCCGAGGACCCGGTCCAGATAAGGATTGGTGAACCGGCCCGCCGGGTCCACCTCATCCCGGACCTGCACGAAGTCGCCGAAATGCGGGTACAGCCGACGCAGGCGGTCCGCGCTCAGGGTGTGCAGCTTGCCCCAGTGCGGGCGTCCGCCCACCCCGGCCACGATCGACTCGAACAGCGCGAAATACGCCTGATACGGCAGCCCGGCGTACTGGTGGATCGCGATGTAGGCGCTGGCCCGGCCGTTCGCGGTGGACAGCCAGATGTCGTCGGCCGCGGCCACCCGCACCTCGACCGGGAACATCACCGGGTCGGCCAGCTTGGGCACCTCGCGGCGGAGTTCGGCGAGCACGGCGGGGGCCTCGGCGATGGGGATGGCGTACTCGGATTCGACGAACCGGACCCGCCGCGGCGTGGTGAAGACCCGGTACGACCGGTCCGAATACGACCGGCGGGACAGCGCGGCCGACGTGATCCGGTTCAGCCGGGGGATGAGCCGCGGTGCCATCCGCCCGGTCCGGCACAGCAGGCCGAATCCGGCGTTCTCCATGACCTCGTATTCGTAGAACCGCCGCGCGGCGGGCAGTGGGGCCGGTGCCCGGCCCGCGGGCAGCCGGTTGTTCCGCTTGACCAGGGCGTTGCGGCCGTACGGGATCCAGTAGAACTCGAAGTGGTCGTGCGACGCGGCCAGCTCGCCGAACTGCTGGATCACATCGGTGACCGGCTCCGGTCCCTCCTCGGCGGCCAGTGCGAACGCCGGGACACAAGCCAGCGTCACCTCGGTGATGATCCCGAGCGCGCCCAGTCCCACCCGCGCGGCGGCGAACAGTGCGGGCCGCTCGTCAGCCGAACAGCTCACGACGGTGCCGTCGGCCAGGATCAGCTCCAGCGCCTCGACCTGGGTGGCGAGGCCGCCGAGGGCCGCGCCGGTGCCGTGGGTGCCGGTGGACAGCGCGCCGGCGATGGTCTGCGCGTCGATGTCGCCCAGGTTGGCCATCGCGAGGCCCAGCCGGTCCAGGTCTGCGTTGAGCTCCCGCAGCCGGGTGCCGGACCGCACCGTGACCAGGCCGGTACGGGTGTCGGCGGCCACGATGCCGGTCCAGCCGGACAGGTCGAGCACGGCGCCCGGCGCGGCGGCGATCGGCGTGAACGAGTGGCCGCTGCCGACCGCGCGCACGGTCAGCCCGTCCCGGGCCGCGCCGGCGATGGCTTCGGCGATACCGTCCGCGCTCACCGGCCGGTACCAGCGGGCCGGGGTGACGGTGACGTTGCCCGCCCAGTTGCGCCAGGTCCCGGCGTCGCGCCCGCTGACTGCCACCTGATCCTCCTCCTCGAATCCTGTCATTTGCGCGGGGCGCACGCCAGGACCTGGCCGCGTTTGACCATAACGCCGCCGACCTCGCCCGGCGCGCGGCCGGCCGGCCGATCCGGGTGGCGAGCAAGTCGGTGCGCTGCCGCTATCTACTGGACCGGGTGCTCGCCGGGCCGGGTTATGCCGGTGTTCTGTGCTACTCGCTGCGCGAGGCCCTGTTCCTGTGCACCCGTGGCACCCCGGTCCGGCCCGGCTGGATCACGCTCCTCTTCACCGCCAACATCGGCCTGTGGCTGGCCGTCTACGCGCCGATCCAGGTCCTCCTGCCGGAACAGGCCCAGCAACTCGACAAGGCCAGCAAAACGCTCCTGCTGTCGGTGGTGATGGGCGCGGTCGCCGCGCTCATCGCCAACCCGATCGTCGGCGCCGGTACCCGGACTTCGGCTGGGCGTGGGCCATGCACTTCATGGTCAACCTGGGCAATGCCCTCGGCACGCTGTACCTGCTGTACTTCCTGTCCGACGCGGCGCACTGCCGCGCCGCTGCTGGGCGTCGGGTTCGGCACGTACTGGGCCGCCGCGCCCGCCGTGCTGACCGAAGTCCTGCCCGCCGCCTCCGACCGGGCCAAGGACCTGGGCGTGATCAACATCGCGACCGCGCTGCCGCTGGTGGTGGCGCCGTTGATCGCCGGCCTGGTGCTCAGCACCTCGCACAGTTACCCTGCGCTGTTCGCCCTCTCCGCCCTGGCCACCCTGGCCGGTGGCGGATCCGTCCTGCGGATCCGCGCCGTCCGCTAATAGGGCCCGCTCTTTACTGACGGCGTTCACGGCGCAATGGGCGCACCCGGGCGGCACCGTCAGCGAGCCGGACAGCGCCCGCCACCGGCGGCTCGGTGAGGGCCCGCACCTCGCTGCCCGGCAGAGCCTTAGCGATCGCCCCGGTGGCGGCGGCGCGCAAGGCCGGGTGACCCATCAGGCCGCCGCCCAGCACGACCGGCAGCCCGGGCGGTGCGTCGAGCCGGTGCGCGGCGGACGCGGCGAGGTTAGCCAGCGCGCGGGCCGCCTCGGCGATGATCAGCGGTGCCGCCGGATCGCCACTGTCCAGCACCAGCGGCGCGTGCCGGGCCCACCGTCGTGGATGCGGGAAGTCGTAGAACATCCGGTGCAGCGCGTCGATATCACTGGCGCCCGTGGCCACGAGCAACTGGCGGCCGAGTTCTCCGAGCGGAACCCCCCGGTCCCGCCGGTCCAGCAGCGCCCGCAACGCCGCCCGTGCGATCCAGTAACCGCTGCCCTCGTCGCCCAGCAGATAGCCGAAGCCGCCGGCGCGTGCCTCACGTCCCGCCCACGCGCCGACCGCGATTGAGCCGGTCCCGCAGATCACGCCCACTCCGGCGTCCAGCCCGGCCGCGGGCAGCACCAGCATGGCGTCGTTGACGATCACCACGGTCCCGGATCTCGTGAGCGAGGTGAGCCGGTCGGCCAGGAATTCCCGGGCCCCGGGCACGTTGCTGCCGGCTGATCCGGCGCAGGCCGCGTCGAAGGGATGTTCGGGATCGATCGGCAACTGGGCCAGCAGATCCGCGAGGGCGGCGGCGGCGCCGTCCGCGCCCGCCGCGGTGAGGCTGGCGCTGGAGGCTTCGGCCTCGGCGACAACCTCACCATCCACGCATACCCGCGCACGGCTCGACGTCCCGCCGATATCGAGGCCGAGAAGCCTGCTCACGCCGGCTCGGCAGCCGTCTGGGCTGCGATCGCGCCCAGGCCCATGCGGTCCCCTTCCGCTAGATTCCGCGTCAGCTTATCCTGCACATTCCGGGTCCAGCGGAGCTGGTGAGGAGGCGGCGGATGGCGAGATCGCTGGTACTGGTGAACGGGCGGGTGTGGTCCCCGGACGGCGCAGGAGCCGGCTGTGACGCGATCGTCGTGTCGGACGGGCGGATCGTCGCGCTGACCCGCTCGGCTGAGGCGCGCGAGCTAGCCGGGCCCAGGGCACACGTGATCGACCTGAGGGGGCGGCTGGCCATCCCGGCGTTTGGTGACGCGCACGTCCATCCGGTTGGCGGCGGCCTCGAGAGCCTTCGCTGTAATCTCGTCGGTCAGCGCAGCCGCCCCGGATATCTTGCCATCATCGCCGAGTACGCCCGCGCTCTCGGGCCAGAGGAATGGGTGCTCGGCGGCGGCTGGTCCATGGAGGCGTTCCCGGGCGGTGTCCCTGCCGCGGCCGACCTGGAAGCGGTGGCCGCCGGCCGGCCCGTCTTCCTGCCGAACCGCGACCATCACAGCGCCTGGGTCAGCCCGGCCGCGCTGGCCCGGGCCGGCATCACCCGGGATACGCCGGACCCCAGTGACGGCCGGATCGAGCGCGACGAGCGGGGCGAGCCCTCCGGTGCTCTGCACGACGGGGCGATGCGCCTGGTCTCGCGCGTCGTTCCGGCGCCGTCGGCCGCCGACCTGGCCGCCGGGCTCCGCGCGGGCCAGGCCCACCTGCACGCGCTAGGTGTCACGCACTGGCAGGACGCCATCGTCGGCGAGGCTCCCGACATTGGCCTCCCCGACGCCTACGGCACCTACCGTGCGGCCGCGGCCGAAGGCTGGCTGACCGCGCACGTCAACGGCGCCCTGTGGTGGGACCGGACCCGCGGTGCCGACCAGATCGCCGGCCTCCTCGGCCGGCGTGAGCAGGCGGCGTCGGGGCGGTTCCGCGCCACCTCTGTCAAGATCATGATGGATGGAGTGTGCGAGACGCTGACCGCGGCGATGACCGAGCCCTACGACGGCCGCCCACCCGCGAACCGGCACGGGAACGAGCACGGGCACGAACACCGCGGCAACCTGTTCGTGCCGCCGGAGGAAGTGGCCGAGGCCGTTCGCCTGCTCAGCTGGGAGCGGTTCCAGGTTCACTTCCACGCGCTCGGCGACCGCGCCGTGCACGTAGCCCTCGACGCGCTCGCCCAGGCGGGCCGCCGGTCCGGGGACCTGCGGCACCATCTGGCCCACCTCCAGTTCATCCGCCCGGGCGATCTGGACCGCTTCCGGGACCTGGACGCGGTGGCCAACTTCCAGCCGCTGTGGGCGTGCCACGATCCGCAGATGGACGACCTCACACTGCCCGTTGTCGGCCCGGAACGCGCTACCTGGCAGTACCGGATCGGCACGCTCGCCCGCCGTGGCACCCGGATCGCGTTCGGCAGCGACTGGCCGGTGTCGAGCGCCGACCCGTTGCAGGAGATCCACGTCGCGGTCAACCGGCGGCTGTCTGCTCGGCTCGGCCGGCCGGGCACGGCCGAGACGGACCGGCCGTTCCTGCCGGATGAGGCCGTCACCGCCGCGCAGGCTCTCACCGCGTTCACCGCGGGTGTCGCCTACGTCAACCATCGCGAGGCGGACCTCGGTTCGCTGCGGCCGGGCCACCTGGCCGATATCGCGGTGCTCGATCGTGACATCCTCACCATCCCGCCCGGTGATATCGGCAGCACTCAGGTCGATCTGACGCTCGCCGGCGGCCAGTTCGTCCATGGGGCGGAATAACCGTTTTGGCCCGGGTTGGATATCCGTCAGCTGACGGATGTCTTGCCATGCAACTTGCATGAGACTTGCCTTGCAAGCGATGAGCTACCGCTGTTCTTCTACTCCCCGAGCTGTTCCGCAAGCCTCCGGGGCGGCCTTTGGGCTGGTCGCGGGGTTATGGGGACTGTCGAAACGGAGTAGCGAGCAGAAAATCCTTAAATCGGGGAGTGACTCACTAATCACTCATATGCCATATTTTACACCGTGCACTTGCGCCACGCACATTCAGACGGAGGCACTATGACCTTGCCGCGCTCGCATGCCCTTGCGGGCAGACCATCGCAGATCCCCTACGCTGTGCCGCCCGATGCCTGGCGCGAAGCAGAGGGAAGATCCACCGTGAATCGCGCGGCCGGAGCCGCCGCCTCGCCGCTGGCGAGCGATTCCGGACCGGGTGCAGATCCCCGGCGGGGCGCTGATCCGGGGCGGGGCGCTGAACCGGGGCGGGACGCTGATCCGGGGCGGGACGCTGATCCGGGGCGGGACGCTGATCCGGGACGGGACGCTGATCCGGGACGGGACGCTGATCCGGGACGGCGCCCGGATCCGGGACGGGGCAGTAATCCGGGGCGCAGCTCTGATCCGGCCCGGCCCCATGCCGAACAGGTCTGGGAGCAGCGCCGCGCCCTCGGCCGGCGGCTTGCCTCGCTGCGGAGCCGGGCGGGTTTCAGCCAGTGGGAGTTCGCGCCGTTGACGGGATACTCGCGCAGCACGCTGTCGGACGCGGAGCTTGGCCGGCACCGGCTGCGGCGGGAGTTCTGGCAGCGCTGTGACGAGGCGTTGCTGTCGGACGGTGCGCTGACCGCGGCCTATGACCGTATTGAGGCGGTCGCCGTGGCCCTGCGCCGGGCCGCGCGCAGCCAGGCACAGGCCGCGCGAGAGGAACAGGCGTCGCGGCGACTCCAGGCACTGCTCCCCGCTTCCAGCGCTGAGGGCCTGGGCGCTGATCGTGGCGGACCCTTCCCGCCCATGTCCGCCGGCACTGCCCCGGCCATCGCGCGGGGCGAGGTCGCGCCCGGAGGGGCCGTGCCGGGCGAGGTCGTGCCGGGAGGAACGGCTGCGAACGGCATCGTGTGGGGGCGTACCGGCCTGGCCCCGGCCCCGGCCGCGGCCGGCCCGCCGGCCCCGCGCGTCCCCCCGGATAGTCGTGCGGCGGCTGGTTCAGCCCGGGTGGCCGGTTCGGGTCGGGCCGGTTCCGTTCCGCCGGGCCCGGCGTCATCCGGTGCCGCGGCCCGCTACCCCGAGACGGCCACCCAGTCGCGCCGCGAAGGCGCCCAGCCGAATAGCGAAGTCGCCCCGTCGCACGGCGGCGGCGCCCAGTCACCACGGGCCGTGACGGAGCAGTGCCCGCACTGCCACCAGCCGGTCACCGTCATCATCGTGGCGACCACGCCCCCGGCCGCCGGCAGTTCGGCCGGCTAGTAGCCCCTCGTTTGCCGGGACCGGTCCTCCCAGGCGCCCGCCCGGCCTGGTATCGGTCAGGGCCCGGCGCACTGTGTCCGTACCGACCACAAAGGTCCGCGCCATTGCCGCCGCCGAGGGCAGCATTTCGCCCTCACTATAGGAACCGGTCTTGACCCTTTGGCGCGGGAGATCGGCCAGCTGCTTATAGACGGGGCGGTCGGCGCCCGGGTCGATCATCCCCCTGCCCTCTCGAAGAGTTTAGGGGCGTGTAAGACATGAGCCCTATGGATTCTCAAAGGGCCTCATCGGGACTTGTGAATACAATTCCCTGACCGTCCGATAGGCGGCACGGCTGCGCGCTGGGGAGGCGCGAAGTACCAAACTTTGCCTGGTCAGACACGTCGAAGTGCTGGTTCCCGGCCTCACCTATGGCGCCTCGTACTGGAATTTCCCGGTCGACCCGGCCCGCTACAGTTACGTGCGCGCGGCGACCGCCGCCGGTTACGCGACGCTGGCCATCGACCGGCTCGGCACGGGGGCGAGTGACCACCCGCCCGCTGCCCAGGTCACGGCGATGTCAGAAGCCTTTGCCCGGCACGACGTGGTTGACCGGCTGACCTACGTGGACGCCAGCACGCTCCCGGCCTCTGCAGCGCAAAGGCCTGAAACGCCGCACCTGACCCTGTGTATCCCGCCGCGCGGAGAGCGCGGCGATCAGATCATCTGTTTGCCCGGTAAAAGCATGACATATCTGTCCAGAAGCTCAAGGAACAGCAATCACACGAGAGGCAGTAATGCCGCTGTGGCTCAGTGGTAAGCGTCTCCTGTGCATTTGCAACTTCATGGACACCTTTTACTGAAAATTCTTTCTGCCGAACTTAGTGCCGGCGGTTTCCGACATGTACGTCGGCAGCTGATTGTTTCTCCCATGTCTAAGTTGTCGAGGATATTGATGAAGCGGCCCGGGTACCGTCATGTGGCCGTATCGATCACTGTTCTGGCCGTTCTCGCGGGCGCGGGATGCGGTTCCCGGGTCGCGACGGCAGGATCATCCACCCTCGAAAAGACGAACCTGACCATTGCCACCGTGCCCACCGCCTCGTCAGCCGGGCTGTACGTCGCGCAGCGTGACGGGTTTTTCCGGCAGGCCGGCCTGAACGTCAGGATTGTCAGCGTCGGATCCGGTGCTGGCGTGACCGCGGACCTGCTCAACGGCAGCATCGACGTCCTCAACGGCGCCTACGCCGGGTTCATCGAAGCAGAGGTGCACGGGGCCGGAAGGTTCCACATCCTGGCGGACGGATACGCCGGTGCGCCGAGCGTCGACCAGATCGTGGTGACGCCCGGGTCGGGGCTCAGCACGGCGAGGCAGCTGGCCGGGCGGACGATCGCGGTCAACGCGCTCAACAGCATCGCCGCGCTGCTCGTGTCGTCGACACTCGAGTCGCAGGGCGTGCCGGTCTCGCAGGTTCACCTGGTCGCGATGCCCTTCCCGGCTATGCCGGCCGCGCTCAAGGCTCACCGCATTGACGCCGCGTACCTGGCTGAGCCGTATCTGAGCCAGGCGGAAACGCAGATCGGCGGCGAGGCTCTCATCGACGTCAACTCGGGTGCGACGAAGAACTTCCCGATCGACGGCTACGTCGCCACCGTGAGCTGGTGCCGGCGGTACCCGAAGACGGCCGCAGCGGTCGCCGAGGCCATCGACCGGGGCCAGGCCATCGCCGACATCAACCGGCCCGAGGTCGAGAGCGCGCTGCACCAGTACACGACGATCGACAAGCAAACCGCCGCAATCATGGCTCTCGGGGATTTCCCGACCGACGTCAGCGCGGTCCACCTGCAGCGGGTCCCCGACCTGATGCAGAGCTTTGGCCAGCTCAAGAGGCGATTCAACATCGCCGCCATGACGAATCCGGTAGGGAGCTGACATGTCCGGGCCAGCGAACGGCAGTACCGCACTAAGCCCGAACCTGGCCACCGTGGCCACGTTCGAGAAGGCCGCCCCCCGCTACGACAGTTCAGGGGCTCAGTTCGCTGGGCCAATCGCTGACCGCCTGGTCGCCCTGGCCGGCCTGCGGCCCGGTGATCAGGTGCTCGACATCGGGTGCGGCGCCGGCGCGGTCGCCATCAGGTCCGCCCGCGTGGTGTCACCCGGCGGCCAGGTGACCGGCATCGACCTGTCAGACGGGATGCTCCGCCGCACCGCGGCCGAGGCCGCCGCGCGAGGTCTCGGCAACGTGACCGTCCGGCGGGGAGACGCGTCGCGGCCACCGTTCGCCCCGGGCAGCTTCGATGCCGCACTGGCCAGCCTGGTCCTGTACCTGCTGCCGGATCCAGCGGTCGCGCTGCGCCACTGGTTTGAGGTTCTCCAGCCGGGCGGCACCGTGGCGTTCTCGTGGGGCATCCACCCGGATCCGCGATGGTCGCCGGTCTTCGCCGCGGTGGATGCCTTCGCCAAGGGCGCCGATGGGTTCGAGACCCACGTCCGCCGCCTCGGATCGCCGGAGGACCTGAGCACGGTGCTGAACGACTGCGGATACACCGGCATCCAGACCACCGTGAACACCATGCCGGTGCACTACACCGGGCCGCGGCAGTGGTGGCAGGCCTCGTGGGCGGAAGCCCCGAGGCTGGCCTGGCAGCACATCCCGGACGCTGACCGGGCC
>Ga0066790_10000719_pt1 | contig 13109 bp, 11 predicted proteins | sample OrgsoiDNA2013050_FD_70963 | JGI IMG/M metagenome (GOLD analysis project Ga0066790, IMG submission 70963) | Permafrost soil microbial communities from the Arctic, to analyse light accelerated degradation of dissolved organic matter (DOM) -... | ecosystem: Environmental > Terrestrial > Soil >...
TACGCGCGCATGTATGGCAAGTACACCGTGCAATACCAATATCAACCGGCGGGTCCCCCCGGCACGCCGGTCAAGACCGACAACGCTTATCTCGCGGCCGCTGTTGAAGGTTTCTTTCAGAACGGCGGCAAGCGGTGTTATGTGCAACGCGTACTTCCGACGGGGAGCATCGCGGCCGCGTATACGGCAGACCCGCTGATGTCTGTGCAGGCCATCGGGGAAGGCACGTGGGGAAATCGTGTGGCGATCAAGGTGGAGCCGAACACGGCGGGCACGGCGTTCCGGCTGACCGCGATGTATTGGACCACGCTGCCGCCCACCCCCATTCAGGATCCGAACAGCACGGATATCACGATACGCCGTAAGGCCGTGCAGCCGCAGATCATCGAGGTGTTCGACTCGCTGGTGGACGATCCTACCTCCAGTAATTTTTACGGTCTGCAGATCAACGGAGTATCGAACCTGATCACGGTCACGCGCCTCGGCACAGGAATCCCGGCCAAGCACGGCGATGTAAATCCAGCTCCCTTAGCGGGCGGTTCGGACGGATCGGGCGACATGGTGCTGCTGGACTTCGAGGGCGACCCAACGCTGCTTCCGGGCTCGAAACGCGGGCTGGACGCGCTCAGTTACATTGACGACATATCGCTGCTTTGCTGCCCGGACGCCTACGCGTTCGATGACGATTCGATCAACCAGGCGCTGATCGATCAGTGCGAAATCCTGAAGGATCGCTTCGCCATTCTCTTCAGTAAGCGAAGTTATACTGCCCCAGGGTTAACTTCAATCTCATTGAACTCGAAGTATGCGGCGTTTTACTTCCCGTGGATCAACGTCATCAACCCGCTGAATAACCAAAAGGTCTTAATGCCTCCGGGCGGCCATGTGGCCGGCATCTACGCGCGGAGCGATAACGATATCGGGGTTCACAAAGATCCGGCGAACGAGGTGATTCTCGGCATCGACTCGCTGCAGTTCAATATGAACGACCAGCAGCAATCGCAATTGAACCCGATCGGCATCAACGCGCTACGGTTCTTCAATGGCGCGGGGAATCTTGTGTGGGGCGGCCGGACGACGACGATCGATCCCGATTGGAAGTACATCAACGTCCGGCGGCTCTTCATTTTCGTCGAGAAGAGTACCCAGCGGTCCATGCAATGGGCCGTATTCGAGATCAACGACGAACCTTTATGGACGCGGATCACGCGAAGCGTAGACGCATTCCTGACGCGGCTTTGGATGGACGGTATGCTGCAGGGCGCGAAGAAGGAACAGGCGTTCTACGTGAAGTGCGACCGCACGACGATGACGCAGGGCGACATAGATAACGGCCGGCTGATCTGCGAAATCGGCATCGCGCCGGTGAAGCCCGCGGAGTTCGTCATCTTCCGGATCGGCCAGTGGGATGGCGGGTCGAGCGTAACAGAGTAAGAGGAGCTAGGACATGGCAGACGGCAGCAGAACTGATCCCTACGGCCAATTTAACTTTCTGATTGAAATCGACGGCATCACCGTCGGCGGCTTCAGCGAGGCGAGCGGCCTTTCGACAGACACGAACATTATCGAATATCGCGAAGGGAGCGAAAACCAGGGCACCGTGCGGAAGCTTCCCGGCTTGATGAAGTACAGCAACATCGTGTTGAAGCGCGGCTGGACACAGGACCAGAATCTTTGGAACTGGCGCAAAAAGGTGATCGATGGTGCGACCCAGCGCACCAGCGGCACAATCATCTTACTCGATGAGGCGCGTCAGCCTGCCCTGCGGTGGAACTTCCGCGAGGGATGGCCTTCCAAGTGGGACGGGCCGCAGTTGAACGGTAAGACCAGCGAGGTTGCGATCGAAACACTCGAGATCGCGCACGAAGGTCTGGAACTCGCCACTTAGAGGAGTCTGCCATTCCCGCTTACCTCACGCCCGGCGTCTATCGCACTCCGCAAACGAGTGCGCAGCCCGGACTTTCGCTGGTGCGAACGGACATCGCGGGCTTCGCCGGATTTACCGAGCGCGGTCCGCTACCCCCACCCGGGAATCCGCCGCGGGACTTCGACTGGACGACGGTCGCCATCAAGGTCGAAAGCTGGAAGCAGTTTCTGGCGACGTTCGGTAGCTTCCACGCATGTGGGTACCTGGCTTATTCCGTCCGGGCGTTCTTCGAAACCGGCGGGATGACATGTTACGTGGTGCGCGTGGCGGCCACTACCGCGGCGGACCCGGCAATGTGCCCCTCGACCGCGCAGTTTCCTCTCCCCGGAGCTGCTGCCGCCGCGGCCGGAGTTTTGAAAACAGCGGCGGTCGGCTATGCGCTCGATCACACGGGGGCGCCCGGGATTCAACTAAGTCCCGGGAGCTTGATCGGGATCGCCGGAACAGGGTTGCTGCAGATCGATAGCGTAGTGGCGATCGCGGCCGACGGCATGCCGGTGCTGGCGACGCCGCTCGGTCCCGGTTTTTCTCCGGGCGACAAGGTGACGGTCTATCCTTCGACGGTTCTTCTGACGGCGAAGAGCGCGGGGAATTGGGGTAACGCTCTGCAAGTGAATTTGACTCCGCTCGATGCCGGCGCGTTTGGGCTGCGCGTGGCACTCGACGAAGGAGTGGACGCCGTGCCCGCCGAAGAAGAGTTTTACCGGCGGTTGACGCTGAATCCGGCCGACGCCTACTATGCGCCGAAGGTTCTGGCGGCGCAATCGAACCTGCTGGCCATGACGGTCGGAGAAAATGCCTCCATTTCGTTCGACTCGCCCGCATTGAGTGGAGGACCGATCTATCTACAGGGGGGACGCGACGGTCTGAGCGGACTGTCACTTCGGGACTTCATGGGAAGTAGCGACGACCTGCGCGGGCTTCGCGTTCTGGAAGAAATAGCGGACGTGTCGATGATCTGCGCGCCGGATGCGGTGTGGGACGGCATTCCGCAATTCAAGCCCATGGTACCGGCTCCGCCACCCTGCGAAACCGGGCCCGCCGTTGTACCGGATCCGGTGCCGAGCGATCCCACGGCGATTCCGCCGCGGCTGGATCAGGCGAGCATTACGCAGTTACAGTTGGCGATGATCGACCAATGCGAGCGGCTGCGCTACCGCGTGGCGATCCTCGATACTTCGGACCGTCTCACGGCGACACAGGCGTTGGCGTGGCCTGACACCGTACGGGGACTTTCGGCCCAATACTCGGCGCTCTACTGGCCGTGGCTGAAGACCCCGGACGCGCTGCAAGTAGACGGACTTACCCGGCGCATTCCGCCTTCGGGCCATGTCGCCGGAACCTACGCGGCGACGGACTTGACATTCGGCGTACAAAAGCCGCCCGCGAATCTGGCGCTCGGCTTCGTCGCCGACGTCTGCCAGCCGATCGATGACCTGCAACAAGAAAATTTAAACCAGAACTCGGTGAACGCGATCCGCGCGTTTCCCGGCCGCGGCATCCGCGTGTGGGGAGCGCGTTCCCTGGCCGCGTTCCAGGATTCCGATTGGATGTTCATCCACATCCGGCGGCTGATGTCCGCGGTTGAAAAGACCGTACAGGTATCGAGCCGTTGGATCACCTTCCAAAACAATACTTCGGCGCTAAGGAGCACGCTCAAGCACTCGCTCGACGTGTTGCTGGAAGGCATCTGGAGCCAAGGCGGCCTGCAGGGGCAAACTCCCGCGCAGGGATTCTACGTGAAATGCGATGACTCGAATAACCCTCAATCGGTTATCGATGTGGGTCAGTTGGTGTGCGAGATCGGCATCGCGGCGGCGGCGCCCATGGAATTCATTGTGTTCGAGATCCGGCGGAATGTAACCAGTTCCGATGTGGTGGAGGCCTAATATGGGCGTGCTCAGAGTAGATCCGCTTTCCACGTTCAACTTCTATATCACGCTGCTGGACTCCTCGAACGTTCTCGGAACCCTGATCACGGCGGCCTTGAGCTACGCGGTCGCGGGATTCTCCGAATGCGGCGGCATCGACGCGACGGTCGAGATCGCCGACTACCGCGAAGGAGGAGTCAACGATTATGTCCACAAGTTCGCCACGAGGGCCACTTACTCCAACCTGACCTTAAAGCACGGCATGATCTATCTCTACGACGATCTGTGGACTTGGCACAACAGTTGGGTACTGGGACAAGGCACGCGTAAGGACGGGCTTATCACGTTGATGGACGAAAGCAGGAAACCGGCGAAGGTTTGGAAGTTCAAACGGGGAATTCCTTCAAAGTGGGTGGGGCCGGCATTGAACGCGCAGCAGAGTAACGTCGCGATCGAATCGCTCGAAATTGCCCACGAGGGGCTGGTGTTGGAAGTGGGGGCATAAGAGTCATGGCGCGCGTGGAAATTGCGGAAGTGCATACGGAAATCGAGATTACCGAGCCGGTGGGATCGCTCGATCCGGCCGACGTTAAGAAGCTAGTCGCGCTGGTGATGGAACATATGCGGGCCCAACAACACCAGGATGACTTGCGGCGCCAGGACGACCGCGTGAGCGACCGCGCGTTCCAATCGGACGTGAAGCAGTGAGGCTATAGGACATGCCGCTCGAAAAACTAACCATCACGACCGAGACGGGCGTGGTCGTCAAGGCGATGTTCAATCCGGAGCGCTACACGGTATCGAAGAGCGTCCAACTGGCGGAGGTGGTGATTCCCGGCCTGGATGCGCCGGTGGTGCAGTACATCCGCGGGCAGAACGAAAAGATCTCCATGGAGCTCTTCTTCGACACCACGGATTTCGGGATGAGCTCCAATGTAACGGACGTTCGCGACCAAACCACCCAAGTATACAAACTGCTGAAGGTGGACGGCGAGTTACACGCACCGCCGCGCGTGATTATCGAGTGGGGCGACGCGGGGCAACTCACGAGCCACGGGACAAGTATTCCACCGTGGCTGGTTCTCGAGAGCATCAGCGAGGAGTTCAGCCTTTTCAGCCCGAGCGGGATTCCCCTCCGCGCAAAACTGAACGTCTCCTTCCGCGAGGCCTGGACCATCGAAGAGCAGTTACAGGTCACGCCCCGCCATTCCAGCGACCGAACGAAGCTGGTGCGAGTGGTGGCCGGGCAGACCTTGAGCCAAATCGCGTCGGTACAGTATAGCGACCCGCGCCAGTGGCGGCCCATCGCGGAGGCGAACAATCTGGATAACCCCCGGTTGTTAGCTCCGGGAACCGTTCTGGTGATCCCGCCCAATCCATCGAGCGGGTCACCCACACCGGAGGGTTCTTAGATGGGCAGCGTCGCGGTTTTTCCTCAAGACGTATATGTCGGCCAGGACTTCTACGTTCCGGCGTTTCGCGTGAAAGTGCGCGGGCAGGATCTCCGGCAGATCGAGTACGACGTATTGGGCGTCACTTATACAGACAGCAACAAGGACATCGACAGCTTCGACCTGACGGTAAATAACTGGGACCCGGACGGCAAGGGGCCTTCCGGGTCGGGCCAGGGGTGGTTCAAATATAGCGACACGGACATACTCGATCCCTGGCAGGATGTGGAACTGTTCATGGGCTACTACCGCAACGGAAACGACGAACTGCGGCGCATGCTGGTGGGCGAAATCACGCGAATGACACCCAACTTCCCGGCCTCGGGCGCTTCGACCATGACGATTCATTGCGTCAATTTGCTGCAACGGTTCCGCACAACCCAGATCACCAAAGACTACTTTCAGAAGAAAGATTCCTGGATCGCGCGCGATCTGATCGGCGGCATCGCGGACGACACGCGCAAGAAGATTCCGAATCTGGTACTTAGTACGGATTCGAACGAGATCGACAAGAACTTAGCGAACGAGAACGAAGTAAAGCACCTGACGATCAAGCAGGAGTACGCGATTAACTTCCTGCTGGAGCGCAGCCGGCAGATCGGTTATGAGATTTCGTTGGAAGAAGTGCCTCAGGGCGATCAACGCAATGTAACGTTTCACTACCGGCCTTCACAAGATGTTATTCGCCCAACTTACAAACTCGAGTGGGGAAAGAGCCTGATCAGTTTTCAGCCTTCGTTCGGCACGGCGAAGCAAGTGAACAAGGTAATCGTGAGGTCGTGGAATCCGGATTTAAAAAAGAAGTTCGAAGGTACGGCCACGCGGGCGGATCTGCTGTCGGAAGGCGTTCTCGATCCTACGCAGGATTTCAAGGTCCGGCAGGGACCGTTGGCCGACAATACCGAAATTGTGACGGACGAAGTTGTGCAGAGCGACGACGAGGCGAAGCTGTTGGCCAAGAAGCGTCTTCGGATGATCGCGCAAGGTTTGGTGACAGGCAAGGGAAAGACAGTGGGGCTTCCCGACCTCCGAACGGGGGGGAAGATACAAATCATCGGTTTGGGCCGCTACGACGGCATGTACGTCGTCGAGACGACCACCCATTCAATGGGCGACAGCGGTTACACCACCGATTTTTCCGCGCGCATGGAAAAGGAACCCTAGGAGGAACCATGAGCAAAATTTATGGCGTTGTCGTAGGCATTGTGACCCAGGTGAAGGCTGGGGAAGTAAAGCTGAACTTCCCTTGGCTCGACGACAGCCACGAGACCGATTGGGTGCGGATCGCGACGGCGATGAGCGGCAACAACCGCGGCACGTTCTATATGCCCGAAGTGGCGGACGAGGTGTTGTGTGCCTTCGATCAGGGCAATCCGCGCATCCCGTACGTTATCGGCTTCCTTTGGAACGGCAAGGACCAGACACCGGCAACAGATACGCGTGAGCGGACCATCCGAAGCAAAAACGGCCACGCGATCCGCTTTCTGGACTCGACCGTGACGAACGGAGACGCGGGAGCTTTGATTATTCAGGACGCGAACGGAAACGTAATTACGATGTCGAACGGGAAGATCACCATCAAGAGCACGTCCATTTTGGAGCTCAGCGCGCCCACCATCACGCTGGGCGGCGAGGGCTGGAGGCGCGTGATCGCGCCTAACGGAAACCCCATTTAGGCCATGGCTATCGACATTCAGGTTGAAGCGGACGTCCAGGCGCTTTTCGAGCTGCCCTCATGCGCGGATATTCAGATCCCGAGTCCTTCGCCGCTCACCGTACACCTGCCCGGCGGCGCGACGTTGCAGGCGTTCGCCGATCTCTCAAAAGGCATCCCGACCGATTGCGCGATGACCTTCAGTCTGATGCTTCAACTGTCTCCGTTCCTGGCGGCGACCGAGTGCCTGTTCAAGGTTCTGGGACTGTTGAAGCCGCTGATCGACATCATTACAGGGTTGCCGGCGCCGCCTTCTCCGAAATTGATTCTGGATTTCGGGAAGGCAGTCACCGCGCTGACTCCCTGCTTTCTCGCCATTACGCCGCTCGCCATCATTCCTTTTATCAAGGACCTTCTCTGTTTGATTTTGAAGGCGTTGAAGTGCTTCCTAAGCCAGATGAAGTCGCTGCTCGCAGTGATGACGGGCCTTTCGCTTCAACTCAACCTCGCGCAAGCGGCGGGCAACACGGACCTTATCGCTTCGATCCAGTGCGCGCAGGCCAATTCGCAGACGCAGGCGGCGCACATGATGGCCTCAATCGCGCCGCTCGGAATCATCCTCGACCTCGCCGGTGACCTGTTCGGACTTGCCGGCATCGCGCCCATCAAGCTTCCGGCGCTCGGCAGTTCCACGGATCTCGCGGCGCTCAACACCCTGGTCGAAACCATCCAATCGGTCGTCGCGACCATTCAAATCGCGGCGGACGCGCTCGGGGGGTGTAGCTAGTGGCTACCGATATTATCGGCCAAGGCTGGGCCTTTCCCATCAAACCGAACGCCAAAGGCGGCCTGAGCTGGTCGTCGGGGCCGGATCGCATCGAGGATGCCATCTGGATCGTGCTCGGCACGTCGCTCGGCGAGCGCATCATGCGCCCGGATTTCGGCGCCGGGGCGAACGACTATGTGTTTCAACCGAACAGCGCGGTGATGCGGACCCGCCTGGCGTCGGATATCCGCGAAGCGCTCACGAAGTGGGAGCCGCGCATCGATCTCGTCGCCGTCGCGGTGAATGAAGGAAGCGAGCCGAACCAGGTGCTGGCGTCCATCGATTACAAGATTCGAACGACTAACGAGATCTTTAACCTGGTCTATCCGCTCTATCTCCAGGAGGGAGCCGGTTAATGCCACTACCTCAGATCAATCTCGACGACCGTACCTTTGACGACTTATTCAACGAGGCCCGGCGGCGCATTGCTGTTTACACGCCGGAGTGGACGGATCATAACGACAGCGATCCCGGCATCACGATGCTGCAGCTCTTCGCGTGGCTCGAAGAGATGATCCTGTGGCGCTTAAACCAGGTACCGGCGAAGAACTATATCAAGTTTCTGGAACTGGTGGGTCTGAATCTACAGCCTGCATCTCCGGCATCGGCCGAACTTACGTTTACATTGTCGAAAGGCGCGACATCCGCCATCGTTCCGGCGGGCACACAGGTTTCGCTTGCCAGCTCGGGCGATGGACCCCCTGTCATTTTCGAGACGACTGGGACCCTGACAGCCGTCGGGTTGAATCTTGCCAGCGTGCAGAGCTACGACAGCGCGGTATTTACTTCCTATACGGACGCGAACTCTCTGCAAGCGGACCCGGGATTCCCGCCCTTGAGCGCGGCGCCGCAGACGAATGCCGCGCTCTATCTCGGCTTCGACGGCGCGTTTCCGCCGGGCCAGCATCGCCTGAGTTTTTACTATTCGCCCTCCGGGACTCCCGCGACCGTCACGGGAGGCGGCGATCCGCTGGCCGCCGCGGCCCCGCCCGTCGCGGCCATCTGGGAGTACTGGGCCGGGGACACGCAGCAGTGGCAGCCGTTGACGGTGGACCAGGACACCACGTTTGCCCTGACGCACACCGGCGCCGTGACATTCGAAGCGCCCACCGACGCACAATCGCGCAAGCTCGGCCTGCTGACCAAGCCTTCCGATAAGCCCTACTGGTGGCTGCGCTACCGCATCGAAGACTTGCTGGGCGCCGGTTACGAAAACCCTCCGCAATTGCAAGGCATTTTGCTGAACACGATAACGGCGATCAACGCGGTTACCGCGCGCGAGGAACTGCTGGGCGCATCCAATGGGCGTCCGAACCAAACTTTTCAACTCGGCCACACACCGGTGCTGCCGCTACAGACCGGGGTTACCGGAATCGTCGCGGTCGATGAGGGTGACGGAAACGGATACGTCACTTGGACGGAGGTGGGGGACTTCGATTCCGCGGGGCCGAGCGACACAGTCTACGTGCTGGACCATCCGACCGGCTTGATCTCGTTCGGGGACGGCGAGAGCGGTAAGATTCCTCGCTGGCTTTCCGGCAACGGGAGTAACACGGATTCGGCGGATATCGCCAACGTCAAGGCAACGCAATATCAGTGGGGTGGCGGCGCCGCCGGGAATGCCGGCGCGAGCCAGATCACGTCGCTGCTGGCGGCGATTCCGTTCGTGCAGAGTGTAACTAACTTGCGTCCCTCCCTGGGAGGGCAGGATGAGGAAGATATCGCGACGGCGCAAGACCGCGCGCCCATGTTACTCCGGACGGCCAACCGCGCGGTTACCGGCGACGATTTCGCCTTCATCGCCAAGGAGACGCCGGGCGCGCAAATAGCCCGCGCGCAGGCTTTCCCGTTGTTGAATCCGAATTTCCGGATGAAGAGGCCTGCAGGCGGAGGCTTGCCGCAGGCGGAAGTGCCCATTCCCGGCGCGGTGACCATTGTAGTGGTACCGCAAAGCGATCTACGCATGCCGATGCCCACGGCGGGCACTCTGCAACTGGTCGCCAACTGGTTAGACCAACATCGCCTGCTCACAGCCGAGCTTTTCGTAACCGCGCCGCGGTACCGCCAGGCCTCAATTCAAGTTGCGGTAATCGCCAACCCCACGGCCGACGCGGGCATCGTGGAAGCCGCGCTCCAGGACAAGCTGCTCGCCTTCTTTCACCCGCTGACCGGCGGCGCGGATGGCGCCGGATGGGCGTTCGGGGGAACCATCTATTTTTCCGAGACATACCGCCAGATTTTGGATACGGACGGTGTCTCACGGATTGTCACAGGGAGTTTGAAGACTTACCTGGATAGCGTACTGACTCCGGAGTGCCAGGATGTAACGCTGGGACCCGATGAGTTGGTGTACTCGCTGGATCATACGGTCACGGTGACTTACTCATGACCGCCACTGCGCAAACAGGCGGCTACTGGTTCCTCGACTCGATCGCGGGCTGGCAAGGGACAGGCGCCATGCTGTCTCTCAATTCCGCCGGGGACTATGCGGTCGACGGCTTGCCGGGCGTCGCGACGCCGCTCAAGGCGGGCGTGGCGGACGTGTTTCAGTGCCCGGTAGCGTTCGCGCTCCAAGGCAGTCTTCTTTATGGACTCGACGACCACGGTAACCACATCCGGTGGACGGACCTGGACAACCCGGGAAGCGAGAAGACCCTTCCCTCCATCGGCGGCCGTGAAAAAGGCTTTCGAGGACTCGCGCAGGCGCGTGGAATCGCGGTTCTATCGGACGGCGCGATCGCGCTCGCTGACACGCGTCATCACCAGGTGAAGATCTTTTCACCGTTTCCGCACGCACTTCTTGCGGTTTGGGGAAGTGGCAAGCCATCGGCGGCTCCCGGTGAATTCGCGTGGCCTTGGTCCGTGGCCGCGGCGCCGTGCGGCGCCATTCACGTGGCTGACCGCCGGAACCGGAGGGTCCAGCGCATTGAGCGCGATGGGACGGTGGGGAAGCCGCTCGAAGGGTTCTCCGATCCGATCAAGGTAGCGCTTTCGCCAACGGGCACGCTCGCCGTCGTCGACAAAGGAAGAGTAGTTCTTTTCGTAGCGGGCAAAGACACACCCAGGCAATCGTTGGACGTTCCGCTCGCGACATGCCTGACGTTCGACGGAGACGGTTATCTGTATGTGGGGGCGGGAGTGGATTCTACAATTTCCGGTGGACTTGTGTATAAGTTCGCGCCACAACCTTCCGGTTGCTACCGCGTTATGGGGATCGGCGTCCTGGGCGTGGAAGAAAACATCACGGAAATCGTCTGGACGAAAGAATTCAACCTTCTCGGCATCGTTCGGGGTAAGTCCGCGCCGCGTCCGCGGATCTGCTCAATCGCCACAAACGGCTCGTATGCGCCGCAGGGGGCGTTCGAGTCTAACGTTCTGGATAGCGGCGTCGAAAGCTGCCAGTGGCACCGCATCGAACTGAACGCCGCGATCCCCGCCGGAACTTATATCGCGGTCGCCACGTTGACCGGCAACGACCCGAAGGCGTTGGCGTCGGCCCCGTGGCAAACTCAGGAACTGAATCTTACGCAGCCCGATCCCAAGCGGCCCGACCAGAAGCCGGATTGCCTGGTGCAGAGCGGACCCGGGCAGTATCTGCGGTTCCGGCTTCGCTTCGTCACCAATACGGCGGCCTCGCCCACGCTGCACTCGATTAAGACGTTCTTTCCACGCCAGAGCTACCTGCAATATCTTCCGGCCATATATCAGGAAGATGACGTCAGCAGGCTTTTTCTCGAACGCTTCCTGTCTATTTTCCAGACATCTTTCGATTCGTTCGACACGAGCATCGATCGAATCTCGCGGCTGTTCGACCCGATGTCGACGCCCGCCGCCACTTACCAGTGGCTGGCGGCGTGGCTCGCGCTGCCGCTCGACCCGTCGTGGTCCGATGCACAGCGCAGAACCGTGCTGAAGAACGCTTTCAATGCTTATGCACTGCGCGGCACGGCGGCGGGGCTGGAGCAATCGATTTCGGACTACGCGGGCGCTAAGGCGGGCGTGGTCGAACATTTCAAGTTAAGACAGTTAATCGTCGTCAACGATTCGCCCGGAGTTACTTTAGGCGGGGGCGGCCGGCTTTGGAGTCGCGACAATTACATGCGCGAGCAGACCGGGTTCCACAGCCGCGTCGGACATTTCGCGCTCGGGGGCGAGCCGGCGCCGGATGTCGAGCCGCTCGCGTGGGGCGCCAACGAATTCAGCGTCTTTTTCCTGGCCGATCCTTACAGCGCGCCGGCCGCGCTCGCGAAAGTAACCGCCGTCGTCGAACGCGAGAAGCCCGCGCACACGAAGGCTAATTATCGTCCGGTGTTTCCGAGAATGCGCGTAGGCGTGCAATCGACGATCGGCATCGATACGAGCGTGGGGGCGATCACCAACATCGTCCTTTCCGGCTTAGGAACGTTGGGCTACGATTCGGTCCTCGGATGTTCCCGGGCGGAGCAAGGCGTGCGCGGCATGGGTGCGGTGACAGTTCCGCGCGCCGGAGTAAATTCAAGACTCTTGTGAGGAGTAACTTATGAGTACTAAGTCCGTCGATTGCGGTGGAACATCGGCAAATACGAAGCAGCGGAAGTGCCTGTCCTGCGATATTCCGGCATTCTGCCGCGGCTACTACTATCGCGGGAAACTCCTGACGGAGCGGGATTTCACGGATGAGCAGCGCTACTTTATCGATAAGATGAGGCTGCATCAGCGCGCGCTTCACGGTTGGGGCGTTGTGTGCGGACTGATGGCGCACCCCCATCCCCAGTGTCCTTCTCTCCGTTTGGTGATCACGGAAGGCCTGGCGATCGACGATTGCGGCCGCGAGGTGCGCGTACTCGAGAATACTTACATCGACCTGCCGCAGCCGCCGCCGGAGAAGACCGAGGAGCCCTGCCCGGGCGATCCTCCGGTCCCGCCGGATACGCCCAAGCGCGCCGCCGCCGCGGACGACGACAAGGATCCGGTGGACGCCAACGAGTCTTCCACCAGCCAAGAGGGCGAGTATACGCCTCCCGAGGAGTGCTGCGAGGATTCGCCGGGACCCATGGACTTGTATCTTTGGATCTGTTACGCCGAATGTGAAACCGAGTTGGCGCCCGCTCCTTTCGACGAATGCGGCTGCGACAGCCGAACGCAAAAGCCTAACCGGATCTGCGAAGGTTACGACCTCCATTTAAGCGACCAAATGCCGGATTGGTGGGATAAAGCCAACGAGCACGGCTGCGACGCCGAGGACTGCGACGACTACTATCGCGAGGCGCTTGGTAAGTGCGCCGATACGGGGAAGATTCCGTGTGTTCCGCTGGCGATCGTTCATAACTTCGTGCCGGGGCAAGCGGTGACGAAGGCCGACATAAACAACCGGAAGGAACGCCGCCAACTCGCGAGCGCC
>Ga0066790_10000721_pt1 | contig 13103 bp, 9 predicted proteins | sample OrgsoiDNA2013050_FD_70963 | JGI IMG/M metagenome (GOLD analysis project Ga0066790, IMG submission 70963) | Permafrost soil microbial communities from the Arctic, to analyse light accelerated degradation of dissolved organic matter (DOM) -... | ecosystem: Environmental > Terrestrial > Soil >...
CGGGCGGCATGCCACGCGCGGGTGAGCCGGGCGACGTCCGGCTCCCGGCCGATAAGCCCCGGGCCAGGAGTGCCTGACCTGGCTGGCTCGCCCGGTTCCGGCGGAACGGCCCGCGGGCCGGCCGCCGCGCGCGGTCCCGGAGCGCGCCGGAGCGGTGTGATCAGCGCCGTGGTCTGCTCCGATACCGGGATGTGCAGCTCGGCAGCCAGCCGCTGCTCCAGCCGGGCGAACGTTTCCAGAGCCGCCGCCGCATCGCCGGTCTCGATGAGGGCCCGGATGAGGTCGCCTGCGGCGGCCTCGTCCAGCGGGCGCAGAGCGGCCCGGCGGCGGGCGCAGGCGAGGGCCGTGGCCTGGTCCCCGGCTCGGCTGGCCTGCGCCATCACGTCATGCAGCGCCGCCGCGATATCGCCGTCAAGCTCCTCGCGAGCCGTGACCACCCAGTCGTCATCGAGTTCCTGCAGCAGGTCTCCGTGGCACAAGGCAAGCGCGGCCGCGGGCTGGCCCAGCTCGGTCAGCCGCCGGACCTCACGCAGATCCACCCGCAGGTCCCCGCCGGCCAGTGTCACGGTGTCGCGATCGGCAACGAGATAACCGCCGAACTCCCTCCCGAGGGCCGAGCGGAGCGCCCAGATCGCGCTGCGCAGGCTCGCCCGCGCGCTGGTCTCGGGGACATCGGGCCAGAAAAGCCCAGCGAGCCGGGAGCGGGAATGCCGCCCGGGGTGCAGGGCCAGCCAGCCGAGAAGCGCACGGACCCGCCGGCTGGGCGGCAGCTCGCCTCTTATCCCGCCCAGCCGGACGTCCAGCTCGCCGATGACCCTGATCTCAAGCATGGTGCGGTCATTGTAGGCACGCCCATCCTGGTCCGGGGCGGGCCAGAGCTCCGGCCAGATGCGGCTTGAGCTGCGTTTTGACGGTGACTTGACGCTGAGCGGTCATCGTCGGGTCATCAGCTCAGCAAGCAGCCAGGGAGATACACCGATGAGCAACAGCCAGATGACCAGTCAGAGGTTCGACGCCGGGGCGCTGCGCCGCGGTATCGAGGAGCGTGACGCGGCGACTCTGCTCGCGCTGTACGCCGAGGACGCAGAATTGCAGGTCGTCGACCGCAACGACCAGCCCGGCCACCCGAAGGTCATCCGCGGCCGGGACGCGATCGGCGAGTACTTCGCCGATGTCTGCGGCCGGGACATGACGCACACGATCGAGCGGCTCGTGGTCGGCGACGACGGGGCCGCGTTCGTGCAGGCGTGCCGGTACCCGAGCGGTGCTCAGGTGCGGTGTATCGCCGTGCTGGACCTGGCGGACGGCCTGATCACCCGCCAGTCGGGTGTGCAGGCGTGGGACGAGTAACCACTGGCCGGAGCAGACGGTACGGGCTGATCGGCAGGACACCGGCCGGTGAGCCCGTACCGCACCGTGCGGGGCCGCTGGTCAGCCTCCAGTGTGCTCAACGAGGGTGCCGGAGGCCGGCGTGAACACTGTCTCGTGGCCGTCTACCCACCGCACCAGATAGGGGGGCGCGCCGTCGGCGCCGTGCACCTCGGTGATCACGCCTTCGCGGTCTCCGTCGTCCGTGTGACGTCCCCGGACCACAATCCTGTCTCCCACTTCAGCCTGCATCATTCCCTCCTCATCAAGGATGTCATCAGCCTGAACCAGCGCGTCAACGGCGGACAGGGCCAAAGGTCCGGGCCGGCCCGGAACCCCGGGCGCGGGCGGTGGATGACCGCCTGCCGCCGTTCCCGGCCGGTAATAAACGAAAGAGCCGCCCCGTCTCCCGGTACATCATCTTTACCGGTACTTCCCGCCTATCACGGCAGGCGTAATATCGGCGTACGTGCTTGCCGGGACGGGGGTGCCGAAATCAATACCGGCCACAAATACATCGTTGTCATAAAATTGGGCCCGGCGATACCTGCGGACTGGTTGGAAATTTTCGGACAGAATGTTATCTAACACGATATGACCGCTATGATCACGCGAGTGATCAGCGTGGATCTGGTGGCCGGAAACGGCAACCGTGCCGCCGGACCCGGCTCAGCGGCCGGATTCGCGGCGGACAAGCGGGCCACCGGGCATGTCCGCGTGCGCACGGGCCTCTGCCTGGACTAACGAAGGCCTCCGCCCGGCAGACGGGCGGTTATTGCGCCGAGCTGATAGGAGAACAGATGGCGGACTACTCTTCGGCCGCTGTGACCGACCCGCCACGGTCGCACGCAGCCCGGCTCGAGCCCGACGCAATCGGTGTCGCCCAGGACACGGTCATCGGTATGGCGTCGTCCGCGCCGGCCGCCACGGTTGGGCTGTCATTCGCCGCCCTAGCCGTGGCGACCGCGTACGGCAGTGGGCTGATCCTCCTGCTGACCGCGATCCCGATGCTGATCATCGCCAACTCCTACCGCCGGCTGAATCTGTGGAACGCCAACTGCGGCGCGTCCTTCGAGTGGGTCGGCCGGGCGATCAACCCATACCTCGGCTTCCTGACCGGATGGCTGATGGTGGCCGCGTACATCATCGGGACGGTCGCGGAGGTCCTGCTGCTCGGGCCCTCAGTCCTGGCGGTCATCGGCTCCAATTCGACCAGCACCACGGCCTACGTTCTCATCGGCGTCATCATGGTCCTGATCATGCTGGTGATCGCCGTCGTCGGCATCCGCATAACTGCGAGAGTCCAGGTCAGCATGGCGGCGGTCGAGTACCTGATCCTGATCGGGCTGGCCATCGTGGGCCTTATCTACGTGGCCAGGGGCCATCCCGGTGTCGTCCATTTCTCCACCGCGTGGCTGAGCCCCAGCGGCATCGGCGGTAAGGGCAGCGCGGTGGCCGGCTTCCTGGTCGCGGTGTTCGTCTACGGAGGCTGGGACGGCACGCTGTACGTCAACGAGGAAGTCAGGCACCGGCGCGTGAACCCAGGCCGGGCGGCCATGTGGGCCGTCGGCCTGCTGGCCATCCTTTACACGCTGGCCCAGGTTGGCTTCCAGGGTGTGCTGTCGCCAGCCGCGCTCGCGAAATCCGCCGCCAACGGCACCGCGCTCATCGACGTCGCCAACGCGCTCGGCGGCGGATTCTGGGCCAAGGTCATGGCCCTGTCCATCGCGCTGTCGGTCGTCGCCACCACTGGCACCGGTATCGTGCTCACCTCGCGGATCGTCTACGGGATGGCTAGCTACCGGGTTCTGCCGCAGTTCCTCGCCAACGTGTCCCGCCGGTTTTCCACCCCCGTCGCGGCCAGCATCATCGTCGGCGTACTGATCGCGGCGCTCAGCACGATCTACTATCTGGCCACCTCGGTCCAGAACGCGTTTACCGACGTCATCGACGTGACCGGTCTGCTGTTCTCCATCTTCTACATCCTGACCGCGGTCACCCTCATCGTCTACTACCGGCGCCGGCTGACCGCGAACCTGTGGGACGCGGTGGCGCTCGGCGTCCTCCCGTTGGCCGCGGCCGTGTTCCTCGGCTGGATCCTGGTCAAGTCGCTGCTGGCCGCGTCCTCGGCGGAGCTGTGGTCGCTGGCCGGCATCGTTATCGCCGGCCTGATTCTGCTGGTGATCGCGCGCACGGTGCTGCGGTCGTCGTTCTTCCAGGTTCAGCGGGAGGCTGCGCCCGGCCAGCGGCACTAACCCGGCCAGCGGCACTAACCGAACTCAGCGGGACACCGGCCGGCCCGGATCTGCCTGCGGATGGCGTCAGCCGTCAGCGGAGCGTCCGGGTCGGCCTGGCTTCCCACGAGGTCCACAGCGGCCGGTAGCCCTGCCGGCTCCAGAACGGGCCGGACAGCGGGTTGACCTGCTCATAGTGCAGCAGCGTGACCGCCACGCCGGTCGCGTCGGCCTCCCGGTGCAGCTGCCCGACCAGGGCCGGCCCTGAGCCCTGGCCGCGATCGTTCGGCTGGACGTACATCAGTTCCAGATAGGCGACCGGGGAGACTCCGGCCATCGGCGCGATCCAGCCGGCGGCGGCCGGCGGCTCGGCGTAGAGCATGGCGACCGGCTCACCGTCGCCCTCGGCGAGCCACGTCCAGGCGCCTGGCTGGGCGAGCAGCGCCGAGGCGTCCTCCCGGAGCGCCTCCGCCGACCACGGACGCTCGATCACGGTTCCGAAATGCGCATCGAACCGGACCGTCGCCATGCCCAGGCGAACGATGGCGTCGATGTCGGCCAGCCCGGCCCGCCTGATCTGGACGCCCGGCCGCGGGGCCGCCGGCTGGGCCGCTGCTGCCGCCCCGGTCCCTCGTCCGGCCGGCCGCGCCGCGATCACCGCGCGCGGGGCCAGCCCGTGGCGCAGCAGCGGCAGCGGGCCGTCAACATCACGGGTGGGCCACACGACGACGGCCGCCGTGTCGTCGGCGCTCGCCTCGGGCACGGAAGCCAGATGAGCCTGCCACCGGGACAGCAGCTCATCCAGCGCCCCCCCGACGTCCGGGCCCGCCGTGTGGGCGGTCAGCCGGAACCTGCTGGCCGCCCCCCAGGTCAGCTCCATCGAGCCGGGGCTGCCGTGCCAGTGCTCACAGAAGCCGATGGCGGCCACCCGGCCGTCCGGGCCGGTGACGGCCAGCTCGGTCCCGCACACGCTGGACGGGATACTGGGCGCCGGCAGAAGCGGGTCAATCGCCTGCCAGCGGCGCGTGACCGCGGCCGTGACGCCGCCCGTTCCGTCTTTGGTGGCCGTCGACAATCCGATTCCTCCGCGTGGGCAGTGGTCTGGGCGGCCAGGGCAGCAGGCCCGCGCTGCGGGAGTGAGCCGGGGCCGGTCCTTATTCGGCGCCGGTGTCCGCCAGGCTGGTACGGACCTGGATGGTCAGCCGGTCGCCGGGCGGCAGCACCCGCTCGCACCGCTCCGCGGTGTCACGCAGCAGCGTTCTCGCATCCCCTAGGCGCCCCACTTCGTAGTAGGCCCGGGCCAGGCGCACCCGGACGGCCAGGGTATCCGGGTGATCGGGGCCCAGCACCCGGTCAAAGCCCGACCGGGCCTCCTCATAGGAGTGCACCGCAGCGGCCATCTTGCCGGTCGTGTGATAAATCGAGCCAAGCTTGCCCTGGATGACGATGGTGTCCATGTTATCGGGCCCGAGTACCTTTTCCCGCCCGGCCAGTACCTTCTTGTACGCCGATATCGCGTCTTTCGTGCGCCCGTCGGCCTGCGAGGCGTCACCCAGACCTTGATATGTGGTCAGGGTCTGCGGGTCCCGGGGCCCCTGCACCCGCTGCCGGTCGGCCAGGGTACGCCGGTAGAGCCCGGCTGCGTCCGCCGGCCGGCCTACGGCCAGGTAGGCGGCGGCCAGCTCATCACGCGCGCCGAGAGTGCCGAGGTCATCCGGGCCGTACAGCCGCTCATAGTCGTCGGCCACCTGGTCCAGCACGGTGATCGCGTCCCGGATCTGGCCTGCGGCGACGAGGGCGTGCCCGAGGTCACGCCGGGCCGCGAGGACGTCGTGGTGGTCGGGACCGAGGGTGCGGGCCCGGCGGTCCACCACCCACTGGACCCACCGGACGGCCTCGGCGGTGCGCCCGGCCGCCAGGTAGGCGCCGGTGAGCCGCTGAACAGCGGCCATGGTGTGCGGGTGGTCTGCTCCGAGTAGCCGTTCGCTGACCGAGGCGAGGTCACGCCAGTAGTCGGCGGCTGCGCCGGTGAGCCGCGCGTTATCCAGGCTCGTCCCGGCCCGCTGGAGCACTGGATGGCAGCCACCGGCCCACAGCAGGTCCCCGGCGGCCCGCCAGAGACTGGCTGTGCAGGAGCGAAAGCTTTCCGCGAGCCAGCCGGTTTGCGCTTCCTGCGGCCACGCTTCGGTCAGCGCGCCGGCGGCCGATCGGGCGGCATGCTCCAGCATTCCCTCGGGCATCATGGTCCGCAGCGCGGACTGCAGCACCGGGCTTATCCGGACCATCGGGGGCGCCGTCGTCCGGTCGATGGTCAGCAGGCCCGCCCGTCCCAGCACGAGCAGGGCGCGGCCGGCGCTGTCGGCGTCCGGCTGGGCACCGGGGCGATGGCCCGCCAGGTAGCCGCAGGCCGCGGGCGCGGACAGGACCACCGCGGGAATGCCATGGCCGTCCAGGAGCGCGATCAGCGCCAGCAGGGGCTGCGCGGGCACGTCCGGTGCCAGCCAGTCAGCCTGTTCGAAAGAGAACGTCCAGGTGACGGCGGCGGCCGGGAGCGCGGCACCGGACGGGTCCGTCATCTGTTCCCGCCTGCGCACGAACGCATCCTGGTAATCACGGCAGGTCCACGCCGAGCTCGTGATCACCGCGCAGGCCTGGGCCAGCGCCATCGGCTCACAGCCCAGCTCCTTCACCAGGTCAATCGCGCCGATCCGCCGGTCTGGGTCGGCGCTGAGACGGCCCATCAGATAGTTCAGGGCCTCGCGGTGGCTGAACAGCCCGAGCGGCAGAGCCGGTATGCCGCCGGGCACCGCCGCGGCATCGGCGGTCGTCACCAGGACCCGGCCCGCCGGCCCGTTCGGCCAGAGCCCGCGCAGATCGGCCGCGCCGGACATATCGTCGAGCACCACGAGCCATGGCCTGGTGGTCTCGTTGAGCCAGCCGACAAAACGGGCCGCGACCGATTCGGCGCTGCCGACGGGAGTGGTCCCGGAGGTAGCCGCGGCCGCCTCGCTGTAGGCGGCCAGCACCGACGTCCGGCTCGTGGCCGTCGCCCACACCAGTAGATCGACGTTCCGTGACTGCCACAGCGACTCGGCGACGGCGACCGCGAGCTGTGTCTTGCCGGACGACCTCAGCCAGTCCGGGAGAGCGGGGGCGCCAGTTGTCCCGGGCTCGTCAGGCCCGCCGGGCCCGCCGGGCCCGGTGGTCCGGCCGGTTACCAGTGCCACCGCCGCGCCAGGGACCAGCGCCGGGCCCAGGCCAGGCGCGGACTCCGGCCGGGGGCTGAACTCGTTGACCCGGGCTGGCACCGCCCCCACCCGGACCGGCCAGCGAACCTCGGCACGCCGCGGATCCATCATCTCTGCGGCCGGACTGTCCGAGGTCATGCCGTGTATCGCCTTCCGTGCCGGGAGCGCGATCGTAGGCGCCCATTCACGCACCGTATCGCCCGGGACGGCGCGTACCAAGATCGTGACCGCCGGGCGCCTTCACCTAGCCGGCGTCGCATGGGGCGGCCAGGAAACTTTTGCGGTAAGTAATCCGGCCGGATCCGCACCGCCGCCGGGCCTCGCGCCGCGCCGCGCCGCGTCGGGACCGGCGTGCCCTCCGCCGTCGCCCAGCCATTGGGGGTTTCCCCTTCTCGGTACCGGTGTTCCCGTGCACGGTATAAGGCCGCCCATAGCGCTGGCAACGGATCGCCCCAAAAGGGGCTGAAAGTCACTAATTAGGGGCCGGACGGTCACCATTTTGGGCTACCGCTCCTGTACTTCCCAGGATAACCGTATACGTAAAACACTGCCGTCCAGGGGAGCCTCAACTCGGCATCCCGGCTAAATGCCGTCCCGGGGCGCCCCACTCGGCATCCCGGCTAAATGCCCAGCGGGTCATTGGCGGCAAAAGAAACCAGAAAAGCATTCGGTGCCGCAAACGTTTAACCGCTAAATTCCGGACCTGGCGTTCTCCATCGGCACTCCATCACCGGCACACCGTGGTTCCTTCTCCACCCGATACCAAGAGGGCACCGGGCCCACGGCTTGCCCGCAAAGGTGCCGCCCCCCGAGGTGCGAGCTGCCGGCGGCCCTCGTGCCGCCGGCTGGCCCTACCCGGGCCACTGGGACTGGAAAGTACGCCGGTAGGCCTGCGGGCTCGTCCGCAGCACGCGCCCGAAATGCTTGCGCAGATTGCCGGCCGTGCAGAAGCCGCTCTTGCGCGCGACGGCCTCCACGGGCAGATCGCTGGTTTCCAGGAGACGCTGAGCGAGACGGACCCGTTCCCGGACGATCCATTGGTAGGGGGTCGCGCCGGTGCTGGCCACGAACCGGCGGGCGAACGTGCGCGGGCTCATCGCGGCGCGCGCGGCCAGGTCCCGGACCGTTACCGTCTCGTTCAGGTGCGCCTGCAGCCAGGTCACGGTGCCGGCGAACAAGCCGGCGTCGTCCAGCACCGGGATCGGCGTCTCGATGAACTGCGCCTGGCCTCCGTCGCGATGCAGGGGCACCACCAGGTCGCGGGCAAGCCGGCTGGCGATCTCGGTGCCGTAGTCCCGCTGTACCACGTGCAGGCAGAGGTCGAGGCTGGCGGCGCTGCCCGCCGAGGTGAGCAGGTCTCCCTCGTCGACGTATAGCACCCCGGGGTCGACCGATACCCGGGGATAGCGGCGGGCCAGCTCGGCGCATTCCGACCAGTGCGTGGTCGCCGGATGACCGTCAAGTATGCCTGCCGCCGCCAGGATGAACGCCCCGGTGCACAGCGAGAGGAGCCGGCATCCCCGCCGCCGGGCCTCCTGCAGTGCCACCAGGACGTCGGCCGGCACCTCGTCGGGCTGCACGGTCGGTACGACGATCACGGTCTCCGCTGACCGCAGCGCCGTCAGATCATGCGGGACCTGCATCCGGAAGCCAGCGTCCAGGGCCACCGACGACGTCTGCGCGCAGACGGACAGCTGGTACCACGGAACCCCGAAGTCCCCGGCATAGGCGCCGCCGAAGATATCGCAGACGACACCGATCTCGAATGGGGAGACCCCGTCGTAGACGACCAGCGCGACCGCATGCGGCCGCGGTGCCGGGGTGACGGGCTGCGGCGACCAGGACGCGGGCCGGTGGCGGCGGGCAACGTTGGCAGCTTTGTCGTGCACCATGTCAATGATGCCACTTTTCCCTTTCCCAGCGTCATCGCAAGATGGATAGGTGCCAGGAATTGACCGGACGCTCCGCCCCCATCACCGTCCCCCGCGCCGGGGCCGCACGGCCGCCGGGTGCGGTCGGCGCTCTACCCTCGTCCTGCGTGACCCCGGCGGGTCAGGAGCCCTCGTGGCGCGCCCTCGCCGCCTCCCGGACCGACTGCTGGCGCGGGTGCTCGGCGCGTCGCTCGATCGTGAGCTGGCGGCCGGCCGCCCGCCGGAGTCAGGCAGGCTGCTCGCCGCCCGGGCCGAGGACCTCGTTCTCCTCCGGAAGCGCCAGGCGCTGGCCCGGAACTGGGAACATCTGCTGGAAGTGGCCCGGCGGCCGCCCGGGCCAGGCTCGGCCCGGATGCTGCTGCGCCGCGACCAGATTGCCGCCGCCGAGCCCGAGGTGCGCGAGATGATGACCCGGCTGCTCGCCCCGCTTCCGGTGGCGGCGCAAGGCGTCGCCGCGGCTGGGGTGCTCCTGACGGACGCCACCGGCCCGCTCTATAACCGCCGTAACAACACGGCGCTGGTCGCTGTGCTGCGCACGGCGACGGTGCAGCTTGATCCGTCGGCGTCGCTTCTCGGGCCGACCGGGACCTGACGTCAGCCGGTCGTGCGCTCGAAGACGTAAAGGTGATTCAGGCCCAGCTGGAACCGGCGGTGCTTGCGCTGGCGCCACAAGGGGGCGGTGAAAATGCCATTAAGGTCGCCCGGCCGGAATCCGTAGTGCTGGTGTGCCTCGATCCCGGCGATCAGGCGCAGCCGGATGAGGACGTGCAGAATCATGTCGACCGTCGGTGCCGGAACCGTGATGACCAGGACGCCCCTCGGGGCCATCAGCTGAGCCAGCACCTTGGCCCAGGTCACCAGATCGGTCTCGGGTACGTGCTCGACAACGGCCAGCGCGGTGGCCGCGTCGAAGGCCCCGTCCGCCAGCGCCGGCAGGTCGACGGGGAAGAACCCCTTCACCAGCGTCACTCCGGGGAGCGCGGGGGCCTCGATCAGCTCCGGATCGATGCCGACCCCGGTCGTGCCACTGAGCCGGAACATCGTCCCGTCGTGTGTCCCGATGTCCAGGAGCCGTGCAGCCTGCGGCAGTTCCCCCAGTGCCATCCGGACGCGCCACCGCTGCAGCAGCTGATCCAGCCAGGTCATCCGGGGTGCGGGCCGGAGCCCATCGCGATCAGGCACTGAGGACACACGCAGAGTTCATGGCAGGCCTCTCGGAACCTCTGAATCAGCAAATGATTTGTCCCGATCACCGTGGGCCAGTTTCGGGCCCGGCTGATGATCACCTCCAGAGGCCCGCTGCGTGACCTCTGATGACAAAGCCGAAAATTATCACAGGCCACGTCGCGCCGAAACGGTCATGACCAGTTTGTGGCTCATTGGGACGAAAATAACGGCCTGTTCATCAGAATTTTAGTTAGAGTATCTTACTAAAGTATGGATGTGTTAGAAGTGTTGAGTGCTGACGCGGAAGCGGGATGAGATGGCGGAAAGGTTGCTGACCCGGCGCGAGCGCTACCGGCAGGAAACGCTCACCGAAATCAAGCAGCTGGCCATGCGGCAGATCGCCCAGGGGGGAACCGGGGCGCTCTCGCTGAACGCCATCGCGAAGGCCATGGGCATGTCTGGTGCCGCTCTATACCGGTACTTCGCCAGCCGGGATGATCTGCTGGCCGGGCTCATCGTCGACGCCTACCACGACCTGGCCGACGTGCTCCAGGCTGCAGCGCGCGCAGGTGCGTCGCCGATGGCCCGGTTCCGCGCCGTGACAGGCGCCTACCGGACCTGGGCGCTGGCCGAGCCGCACCGTTACCGGCTGGTGTTCTCCAGCCCGGTCGGCTCTGGCCAGCTGGAGCCTGAACGGGTCATTCCGGCGGCCCAGCGGAGCATGGACGTCTTCCTCAGCGTGATCACCGAGGTGAGCGGTTCAGCGCCCGGGCCGTCGGCCCCGCCCGGGCCCTCGATCACGCCCGCACCCGCGGAGCCGCCGGCGCCTCCCGTGCCGTCCGGGCCAGCGGAGCCCCCCGGCCTGCGCACGCAACTGGAGGTGTGGCACGCACGCTCAGGTGCGTCCGCACTGCCGCCGGGCATCCTCCTGCGCGCCCTGCTGGCGTGGACGCGCCTGCATGGGGTGCTCAGCCTGGAACTTGACGGCCACCTCACCGCCACCGGGATCGATCCGGCCCTGGTCTACCAGGCGGAGGTGGACATCCTCGCCACTGAGCAGCAGCCATTGGCAGGATCAGTGCACGGGGCCGAGGGTGACGGTCAGCAGTTACGCTCATAGTCAGCGCTAGCGGGGAGCGTGCCGTCTCACTTCTGGTTTGCACTCGCTGGCTCGAAGGTGGCGGCGAAGGCCTGGAAGTAGTGATAATCGGCGTTCCAGTCGCTCGCCGGCACCGACCAGTACAGCGCGTACGCGTGATCGGCGTTGGCCAGGACGTTCCGGCTCAGGATGTGGACCTCGATGCCGCCCCGGTTGTAGGTGAACTCCCAGTCCGCCGCCTCCTCTGCCTGCGCGTAGTGCACGGGTTGCAGGCGGATGAGGTGGTAGCCCGGGTAGCTGCTCTGGCGGTTCGCGGCCTGCTGCTGCCAGTCGGCCAGCGCGTTGGGCCGGGGCTGGTCGGACTGGTCGATCAGCAGGAAGATCCCGCTATTGACCGGGTCACGGACATAGACGTAGTGCCCGTCGTGGGAAATCTGCCAGGCCGCCGGCACGCCGATAGAAAATCCGGTCGAATTCGTGAACCGCTGGTAGCCCGTCGGCAAGGCACTGGTGCCGCCGGGGGCCGTGGCCGAACTGGAGGGGGTGGACCTCGCGGGGGACGGAGAGGCCGGGGACGACGCGGGCGCGGACCGGGTGGCGGAGGCTCGCGGCGCAGAGGTGGACCCGTGCGCCGACTGGTGCGGCGAGCCTCCGGCGGTGAGGACGATGGCGACCACCGCGCTCGCGATCACCACGGCGGCGGCCGTGGCGGCCAGGAGCACCACCAGCCGACGGCGGCCCCCCGGCTGGGGGTCGCCTGGCCAGCGACTGCCAGGCAGGCCGCTCTCGGATAGGCCGCTGTCGGGCAGGCCGCTGTCGGGCGGGGGGCTCTCCGCCGGGAGGCCTCTCGTGGCCGGCGGCCCAGGATCCCGCGGTGCCAATCCGGGCGCTGCGGCCGGTACGGGCCCGGTGGGCTGCCGGGCGGCCGCGGACCGCGCCGGCCCCGTGGGCTCCTCACGCCCAGATGGTGATACGGGCCCGGTGCCTGGCTCCGACCCGGCGGGTGGCCCGGGTCCGGCGGGTGGCCCGGATCCTGACGCGGGGGACGCGACCACGGGCGCGCTCGCGGCCGCCGCACCCGCTGCACCCGCCACAGCCGCAGCGGCGGGCCGGCCGGCTGGTTCGGGCGCCGGAACACTGGACACGTGCCCCCAGCGACCCGGGGTAATGGGGTCCTCCCCGTCGGTGAGGAGCTGGAGCATCTCCTCCACCGCATCAGCGCCCAGGCGCTCAGCTGGCTCCTTGCGGAGCAGCCCGCTGATGACCGGCCATAGCGGGCCGGCGTGGCTCGGCGGGTCGGGCTCGTCGGTGACGACCGCGGTCAGGCTGGCCAGCGCTCCCTTCCGTTCGAACGGGGGGCGGCCCTCCACCGCGGCGTACAGGCATGCGCCGAGGGCCCACATGTCGCCCGCGGCAGTGGCGCGCTCTCCGCGGGCCCGCTCCGGCGAAATGTATGACGGCGAGCCGACCAGAACGCCCGAGCCGGTCAGAACAGGGCTGTCGGCGGCCCTCGCGATGCCGAAGTCGGTCAGCACCACCCGGCCCTCGGGGGCGAGCAGTACGTTGGCTGGTTTCACGTCCCGGTGCAGGACGCCGGCGCTGTGCGCCGCCCGGAGCGCGGCCAGGATACCGAGGCCCACCTGAGCGACCCGGGCGGGAGGAAGGGGCCCGTCTTCCACGATCACATCGCGCAGCGAACGGTGCGGAACAAGCTCCATCACGAGCCATGGCCGGCCATCTTCCTCGACGATGTCGTAGATGGCGACCACGTTGGGGTGGCTGAGCCGCGCGGCCATCTGGGCTTCCCGCAGGGCGCGGCGACGTGTGATGTCCCTTTCCCCCGTGTCCAGCAATGGCGGCCAGATGATCTCCTTGACCGCGACGTCGCGGCCGAGCAGTTGGTCGCGTGCCCGCCAGACGACACCCATCCCGCCCCGGCCGATGATGGTGCGAAGCTGGTAACGCCCGGCAATAAGGCGCTCTGGCTCGACGGGACCCATGTCAGCCGGATACCCTCCTCCGCCCGCGGCTAACGATGTCAGCGGACAAGACGGAC
>Ga0066790_10000722_pt1 | contig 13082 bp, 13 predicted proteins | sample OrgsoiDNA2013050_FD_70963 | JGI IMG/M metagenome (GOLD analysis project Ga0066790, IMG submission 70963) | Permafrost soil microbial communities from the Arctic, to analyse light accelerated degradation of dissolved organic matter (DOM) -... | ecosystem: Environmental > Terrestrial > Soil >...
AATATGATCGCCGCATCGCGCTATTCGCCATGCAGGACGTCGCCAAACTGTTGCGGATGGGCGATGACATCAGCGGCATCCGGTTGAACCTCGCGGATATGTACGCCGCGCCGCGGGTGGTGCGCGATGCTGCAGTGGCGCTCGGCGGCAGTTACCTCGTCGAGGATTGGACTACGCAGCACGCGAATTTTTTTCGTTCCATCGAAATCACGAAGCGCATTCTATTCATCATGCTGTCGGCGGTGGTGGCCGTCGCCGCGTTCAATATCGTATCGACCATGGTCATGGTGGTGAAGAGCAAACGTCGCGATATCGCCATTTTGCGAACGTTCGGTTCTTCGCCGCGCAGTATTTTGTCGATCTTCGTAGTGCAGGGAAGTCTGATCGGAATGCTCGGCATAGCTCTCGGAGTCATGTTGGGCGTTTTGATCGCGGTCAACCTGCAGATGCTGGTGCATGGCCTGGAAGACGTAGTCGGTTTCAAATTCTTGGATGCGCGCGTCTATTTCATGAGCGATTTGCCGGCGCACGTTCGGCTGTCGGACGTCGTCGAGATCTGCGTATTCGCATTCGCTCTGGCGTGCATGTCGACGCTGTATCCTGCCTGGCGTGCTGCGCGGTTGCTGCCCGCCGAATCCTTGCGAAATGACTGAGGACCGAGACCGAATGGCCGATGAGAACACTGTGGTGCTCGAAGGCACGGGACTGGTCAAGGAGTTCATGCAAGGCGCGGTGACGTTACAGGTATTACGCGGCGCCTCGATCAAGGTTCGGGCCGGCGAGCGCATCGCCATCGTAGGTGCGTCCGGCTCGGGCAAGACGACGCTGTTGCAATTACTCGGGGGTTTGGATCTGCCGACCCGCGGTACGGTCGTGATCGCAGGCTCAGCCATGAATCAGTTGAACGACACGGAACGTGGTCTTCTGCGCAATCAGGCCGTGGGCTTCGTCTATCAATTTCATCACCTGTTGCCCGAGTTTACCGCCCTGGAAAATGTTGCGATGCCGTTGTTGGTCCGGCGCGTGAATCCCGCGGTTGCCAAAGCGGCGGCGGCGGCTATATTGACGCGGGTGGGGCTGGCGGCGCGGCTCGATCACCGGCCATCGCAGCTGTCCGGCGGCGAGCGCCAACGCGCCGCGGTGGCCCGAGCGTTGGTTACCCAGCCGACGCTAGTACTGGCCGACGAACCCACCGGTAATCTCGACGGAGTGAACGCGGCGCAGGTATTCGCGCTGATGCTGGAACTCAACCGCGAATTGCGGACGAGCCTGGTCATCGTGACCCACGACGAACGGCTGGCCGCGCGCCTGGATCGGATACTGATGTTGGTCGATGGCGTGCTAGTCGAACGCGGTGCGGCGCAAGCTTGACCGCAATCGGCGACGGCGCAAAAGATACGCTACGCGCGCGCGCCAAAGGCACTGTGCGATCACATAACCGAGCGCTGCAGCGCAAATCCCCAGCACCAATGCGCCGAGCAGCAGCGGTTCCCATAGCTGATGCAGCTGCGCACGAAAATTTCGATGACTCAACTCGTGAACCATCGGTGCGAGGTTCAGCCCCATGAGTTTCGCGCCCACCCAAATGGAGCCGGCAACCTGCGGAAACCAGGTGAATGGGTTGCTCACGAACACCGTCGCGACCAACACGGGAATATTCAATCTCAAGAGGATCCCGAGCACGGTGCACAACGTGAGATGCAGCGGTAAGAACGGCGTGGGCGGAACGAACGCAATCAACAGTCCCAAAGAGAACGCCCGAATGACACTCGTTCGCCTGAAGGTCCAACAACCCCGGTCGACGACGAGCGAAGCGAACGGTTTCAGACACCAGAGTTTCTCCAGTGTCCGGCGCTCGGGTGTGATGCTTTTTAGCCAGCGTTGCATGGATGAAAGTTCAACTCTTCCCAGTGGCTATTATGCCGCTTCTGTTGGTTGGGGGTGCGTCGCAGTACCCACTGCTCAAAACTGTAACTTCGGGCCGCCGAGCGGTATCTCAAGCGTCGGCGCTCAAGTATCATGCCCGCAGGTCAAAGACTTACGAAAGAGGACGCAATGTGGGAGATCATCCGCGCTGGCGGCGGCTTCATGTGGCCCATTATTTTTTGCTCGATTGCGGCGGTCGCCATCATATTGGAGCGGTCGTGGACATTGCAGAGCAGCAGAGTCATTCCCCGCGACCTGTCGCAAAAGGTCTGGAATTGGATCGAAGCCGACCAGCTCAGTGATAAGCTCATCGTCGCCCTCGAGCAGAACTCGCCGCTTGGCAAGCTGCTGGCCATCGGCCTCGCCAACCGGTACAAACCCCGCGCGCTGATGGTAGAGCGTCTCGAGGACGGCGGTCGCCACGTGATCCATGAGTTGGAGCGATTTCTCAACACCCTCGGGACTATCGCCTCCGTAGCCCCGCTGCTGGGTTTGCTGGGTACGGTTGCCGGCATTATTCACGCATTCAATGCGATCACCGCCAACGGTCTCGGGGATCCTCGGACTTTATCGGGCGGAATCGGCGAGGCGCTCATCACCACTGCCGCGGGTCTCACGGTCGCCATTCCTTCGCTGATCGCCTATCGGTTTCTGCGCGGCAAAGTAGAACGCCTCGTCATACGAATGGAAAAGGAAGCCATGAAGCTCGTCGATGCATTGGATGAGCGCGGCAATGCGGCCAACATGGGCAACGCGAGCGTCTGATCGTGAATCTGCGTCCGCGCCATCGTGAAGATCCAGAGATCAATCTCATCTCGCTCATCGACGTGCTGCTGGTGTTGTTGATCTTTTTCATGGTGTCGACCACCTTTCAACAAGAGGGACGGGTCAAGGTCCAACTACCTCAGGCCAGCCAGATTCCTGTGCCGCGCGGATCGCGGGAACCCTTGGTCATCACGGTCACGGCGGATGGCACGTACCGAGTCAATGACCACACGCTGATCAACTCGTTCGCGGGTACCTTGCGGGCAGCGCTTCTCAAGGAAGCGGGCACGGAGCGCGGTCCCGTGACGATCAAAGCGGATGCGCGCGCGACTCATCAAGCCGTGGTCACGGCGATGGATGTCGCCGGACGATTGGGTTTTGCGCAACTGAACATCGCCACGGTTCACGAGGACGGCTCACCTTGAGCGCAATCCCCGCCGCGAGCGTGAGTGTTCCGAAACTTGATAATAACTCTTGGTCGATATACCGACGCCTTTTGCGCTACGCGAGGCCGTACGTCGGCGTATTCCTGATCGGCGTACTCGGCATGATCCTGTTCTCGGCGACCGAGGGCGCGTTGGTGTTCTTGGTGAAAACGTTCCTGAAGGGTGCCTTCATCACCAAGGATCCCAAGGTGATGTGGACGGTCCCGTTGGGTGTCGTGGTGCTGTTCACTCTGCGCGGCATTGGCGACTACGTGGCCAATTATTATCCGAGCTGGGTGGGTAGACAGGTCATCAAAGGCTTGAGACGCGATGTGTTTTCGCATTATTTGCGTTTGCCGACGGCCTATCTCGACCGCCAACAATCCGGCCACCTATTGTCCAAACTCACTTACAACATCGAACAGGTCGCGGATGCTGCGACCGGCGCATCGATCTCGCTGATCGGCGACAGCCTGACCATTCTGGTGTTGGCCGGCTATCTCTTCTACATAAACTGGCGGCTTGCGGCATTTTGCATCGTGGCGGCCCCGGCGATCGGTTGGCTGATGAAAATCGCCAACCGTAGCTTCCGTCGCTACAGCACGCGCATTCAGAATTCGATGGGCGATATCACGCGTGTCGCCAAAGAGGCGATCGACGCGCATCGATTGATCAAGATTTTCAACGCTGAGGATCACCAGACTGAGCGATTCGAAAAAGCCAACGAACTCAACCGGGCCTCGAATATGAAGCTCGCGCGCGCCAAGTCCATGAGCAATCCTGTCGTCCAGTGTATTGCCTCGATGGCGCTGGCGGGCGTCCTTTATGTGGCCATCGGGCAGGTATTCGCCAACAACATGCAGGTCGACGATTTTTGGGCATTCTTGACGGCCCTGATGCTCATTCCCTCGTCGCTGCGCAGTTTGGTGAATATCGGTGGTCCCTTGCAGCAAGGCATTGCTGCCGGTCAAAGTGTTTTCGCACTGTTGGATGAGCCGGGAGAGGGCAGCGGCGGTACGCAATCCATAACGCGCGCGCGGGGCGAGATCGAATTTCGCAACGTGTCTTTCATGTACGGCGGCGACCAGGGGTCGGTGCTGCACGATGTGAGCTTCCACGTGCGGCCGGGCGAGACGGTCGCCATCGTCGGTCGGTCGGGCAGCGGTAAGAGCACGCTCGTGGGTCTGGTGCCGCGTTTCTACGACGTGCAGGAGGGTGCGGTACTGTTGGATGGGGTGGATGTCAGAGAGTACAAACTGACGGATCTGCGGTCTCAGGTCAGCTTGGTGAGTCAAGATGTCGTGCTCTTCAACGACACGATTCGCAACAACATTGCGTTCAACGCCATCGACAAATCGGAGGCGCAGGTCGAAGCCGCGGCGCGCGCAGCCAACGTGATGGAGTTCGTAGCGCTTCAGCCGCAAGGCTTCGAGACCCCGTTGAGCGACCGCGGCCAGAACTTGTCCGGCGGGCAACGGCAACGGATTTCCATTGCGCGGGCGCTACTCAAGGACTCCCCCGTGTTGATCCTGGACGAGGCTACTGCCGCACTCGACAACGAATCGGAGCGCCGCGTGCAGCAGGAGCTCAGCCTGCTCATGGAGGGTCGGACGACTCTGGTGATCGCCCACCGGCTATCCACGGTGGAAGGTGCCGATCGAATCATCGTGCTCGATGAAGGACGGATCGTCGAGATGGGTAACCATCAGGAGCTGCTGGCGCTCGGTGGTCTGTATGCCGCATTGCATGGGATGCAGTTCAACGCGTAGCGCTAGGGTTCGACATGTCGGTTCAATCCTGGCTCAATAGCATCTGGTACGAGCGCGCGGCACCGCCGTGGTGGCTGGTGCCGCCGTCCCTGACCTACGGCGCCGTTGCGGGCGCTCGGCGCTTTGCGTACGCTCATCGATTGTTTCGATCTGTGCGCATGCCCTGTCCGGTCGTCGTGGTCGGTAATTTGAGCGTCGGCGGGACCGGCAAGACTCCGCTGGTGTGTTGGCTGGTGGCGCATTTGACCGAATGCGGCTACAAGCCGGGCGTCGTGACCCGCGGATATGGGGGCTTATCACGCGACGTTCGGCGAATTTCGGCGTCCGACGATCCCCGTGTGGTGGGCGACGAATCCATTCTGTTGGCCAGACGTAGCGGTGTACCGGTGGCAATCGGGCGCGATCGCCCGGCGGCAGCGCAGCTCTTGGTGAGCGGCGGGTGCAATGTCATCGTGAGCGACGATGGCCTGCAACACTATGCGTTGGCGCGAGATTGCGAAGTGGTGGTGATCGACGGCGACCGCCGGTTCGGCAACGGTTGGTTGTTGCCGGCAGGGCCGCTGCGCGAGGCGCCGGGGCGCTTGAAAGCCGCGGATGCCATCGTCGTCAACGGCGGCCGAGCATTGCTGCCCGGAGCGCTCAGCATGCGGCTCGAAGCAAAGCATGCGGTAGCGTTGCGTGGCGGAGCGGTGCAGCCGTTGAGCGCTTTGGCCGGCACGTCCATCCACGCGATCGCCGGCATCGGCAACCCGGAAAGATTTTTCAACATGCTGCGATCCCGCGGTATCGAAGTCAACGGCCGTCCGCTTGCCGATCATGCTCGTCTGACGCAAGACGATATCGACTTCGGCGACGACAAGTCGGTGCTTATGACCGAGAAGGATGCCGTAAAATGCGCAGCATTTGCCGGTGAGCAACATTGGTATGTGCCGGTAAGTGCCTGCTTCGACGGTGGGGAGTCGAGTACTTTGTTGAACGTCATCATCAAGAGAATTGAAAAGCGCGATCAAGCATCGCAAGGACCGGTTCATGGATAAGCGCCTACTCGAGCTATTGGTCTGCCCGATTTGTAAGGGCCCGCTACGGACTGCGGGCGGCGGCAATACCATTGAACTGGTGTGTCGTCCCGACCGATTGGCGTATCCGGTCCGCGATGGCATCCCGGTGATGCTTCCCGAGGAAGCCCGTGTACTCGGCGCCGACGATCCGTTGGTCGTTCGCTGACGAACGGGCGCTTGTCGTGTTTCATGTCGTAATTCCTGCTCGGTATGCGGCGTCCCGCCTGCCGGGGAAGCCGTTGCTGACCATCGCCGGACGGCCGTTGATCCAATGGGTGTGGGAACGCGCGTGCGACAGTGGCGCGGCCTCCGTCATCGTGGCAACCGACGACGAGCGCATTCGTGCGACCGCGGCGAATTTCGGGGCCGACTGCGTCATGACCTCTACCCGGCATGCATCCGGAACCGATCGCATCGCCGAGGTGGTGCGGGCGCGTGGCTTAGCGGCGGCGGATGTCGTCGTGAATGTGCAGGGCGACGAACCCATGATGCCGCCCGCCGTCATCGCCGAGATCGCGGCTGCGCTCACCGCGAGGCCGCGGAGCGACATTGCAACGGCCGTTGCGCCGATCGCGAGCCTCGGAGAATTTTTGGATGCCAGTTGCGTCAAGGCGCTGCGTGCGCTCGATGGGCGGGCCTTGTATTTCAGCCGGGCGCCGGTGCCCTGGCCGCGCGAAAACGTGATCCAAGGTGCACCGACGACATTCGCGGGCGCTTGGCGGCACGTCGGCATCTATGCGTATCGCGTGCGCGGCCTGCTCGAATTTGCGGCGTGGCCGCCGACCTCGCTCGAAATGACGGAAAAGCTGGAACAGCTGCGCGCCTTGGAACACGGCATGAGCATTCATTTGGTTGCGCTGACGCAACCGCCGCCCGCGGGAGTGGATACACTGGAAGATTTGGAGCGGGTGCGCGCCGCGCTGGCACGATAGCCGAGGCGAGCGCTCACGTCGGCGGCGGTGGCGGCGACTTGCCGCGCGATTCTGCCGCAATTTTAGCTCGTGACAATGATGCCTCGACACTCGCCGAATCCAACGGACGCGAAGCCGGCACGCTGAGCCCGTGCTTTGAGGATGATTTCGTCGCCGTCGAGCAAAAACGTGCGCCGTTCGCCATTTGCGAGCCGGATGGGCTGCGCGCCGCCTCGGCTGAGTTCCAGTAGGCTGCCGCTGCCATCCTCGTCGGCCGATATGGTGCCCGATCCAAGTAAGTCCCCGGCGCGCAGATTGCATCCGCCGCTGGTGTGATGAGCCAGCATCTGAGCCACGGTCCAATACAAATGCCGCGAGTTGGACACCGTGATTCGCTCGGGGGACATGCTGTTGCGTCGCATCCCCTCGGTACTCAAGTACACCTCCAGGTTGAGGTCTAGAGCGCCGTGAGCTTGATCCGACTCGTCCCATAAGTAGCGGAGTGGCTGTGGGTCTCCCGGCTGCCGCGGCGGCTGCGGGATCCGGAACGGCTGCAGAGCTTCCGGGGTAACAATCCAGGGCGAAACGGATGTCATGAAGTTCTTGGCGAGAAACGGTCCCAGCGGCTGGTATTCCCACGCTTGAATGTCTCGTGCAGACCAATCGTTCAACAGACAGTATCCCGCGATATGCTCATGCGCTTCGCGGATGGGCACCGGCCTGCCCAGATGCGAATCCTGGCCCACCCAAATGCCGAGTTCCAATTCGAAATCCAGGCGGTGCGTGGGCGCATAGGTTGGCTCGGCAGCATCGGGCATTTTGATTTGGCCGCACGGCCGTCGCACCGGCATTCCCGAAACGCAAATGGAGGATGCGCGGCCGTGATAGGCGATGGGCACGTATTTATAATTGGGCAGCAGCGGAGCGTCGGGGCGAAACAGCTTACCCACCGCCTCGGCGTGACGGATGCCGGCATAGAAATCCGTGTAGTCCCCGACCTGGGCCGGCAGGTACAGCGAGCAATCTTTCGCGGTATGTATCAGGTCGCGCACGTTCGGTGCGGGAGCGGCGTCGCTCAAGACTTCGGATACGGCGCGGCGTAAGGCGCGGCGGTATTTGCCACCCAGGGCTAGAAACGGGTTGAGAGATTCCACCGATGCCGCAGCGGCAGCGATTTTGGCGTCACCGTTCAGTAAGTCGATGGCAACCAGACCCCCGATGTCCAAAATACAGTCGCCAATCGCGATGCCGCCGCGAGGTCGCCCATCTTTCGGCGCGAAGATCCCGAACGGAAGATTCTGGATCGGAAACTGATCGTGGCCGTTGGCCGACTTCACCCAACATGGCAACCGATAATCATGCGTTGCGTCCATCATGATTCAGCGTGCGCGAATGACTTTTCCAGACCATTCCAACAGGAATCATAGTCGCGTTGTAATTGGTCCAGGTGCATGGCGCTCTGTGAAGGTCGTATCACCGCGCTGGTCTCCAACATGAAGGCAAGGGTGTCCGCCGGTTTTTCCGGCTTGAGGTCCGCAGCAAGTGCACGCCGCGTGGTCTCGGCGTCGGGACCGTGGGCGCTCATGCAGCTGTGGAGTGACCCACCGCCCGGCAGGAATCCGGTTGCCTTCGCGTCATACGTGCCGCGCACCAGTCCCATGTATTCGTTCATGTAATTACGGTGAAACCAGGGTGGTCTGAACGTGCTTTCCGCCACTTGCCAGCGCGACGGAAAAATGACGAAGTCCACATTGGCGAGCCCAGGCGTGTTCGTTGGCGACGTAAGAACCGTGCCAAGCGAGGGATCCGGGTGGTCGAAGCTCACGGTCCCCAACGCATTAAATCTCGTTAGATCATACTTATAGGGAACATGAGTTCCGTGCCATGCGACGACATCCAGGGGCGAGTGCCCTAGTTGGGTCGACCAGAGAGTGCCTTGGAATTTTTGCACCAGCTCGGTGGGTTCGTCGCGTTCTTCGAACCACGCCGTCGGCGTGAGAAAATCACGGGGATTTGCCAATCCATTGGCGCCGATGGGCCCCAGGCACGGGAGCCGAAAGGGTGCGCCATGATTTTCACATAGGTATCCGCGCACCGGGCCGTCCAAGAGTTCAACCCGCATCTTGATTCCCCGAGGTATCACCGCAATGTCTCCTGGGGCAATTTCCAGCATTCCGAATTCGGTTGCGAGTCTCAGCCCGCCGTGCTCGGGAATGAATAAGAGTTCGCCGTCGGCATCGAAGAAAATTCGCTGCATCGACCGGGTGGCTCGGTAGATATGGACCGTCGCGCCGGCGGGGCTTTCGGGATCGCGCGTGGCGCCGATGGTGAGCAGACCGCTCACGAAGTCCGTCGGCCCGGAGGGAATGGGCAGGGGGTCCCAGCGCAGGCGATTGGGCGTCGGCAGACTCAACGGTCCGCCGAGCGTGCCATTGTCGATTCGCAAAAACTCGGGGTGCAACGCTGACGGACGTATTCGATACAGCCAGGAACGCCGTGATTCGTGACGCGGCACGGTAAACGCGGTTCCGGAGAGCTGTTCCGCATAGAGCCCGTAAGGCGCCCGTTGCGGCGAGTTGCGTCCAACCGGCAGCGCGCCGGCGATCGCTTCGGATGAAAACTCATTGCCGAATCCGGCCGAGTAGCGGGGTGGGTTGGTGACGCTCATGGCTTCCTCCGTGCGAATTTGCGTCATGAGTCACGCAAAATCGGGTTCCGCTCATTGTGCCCATAAAATCGCGTCGGGGCACCCTTGAATGCCTCTTGAATTGTTGCGAGCAGGCCTTAGTTCCATGGCATTACCTTCGAGCGCTGCGCGAGGGGATTGTGCCAACCATTTAGAAAAGGAGTATTGCTATGACCAGTGTGACGCGACAAGACTATTGGAGCGTGATGCCGCGATTGCAGGATGAAATCAATCGCCTGTTCGGCAATGTGCGCGAGAACGACAGCAGTTCGGCCACCGCCAATTGGATTCCCCCGGTCGATATCCACGAATACACCGATCGCTTCGAGCTTTATGTCGACTTGCCCGGTGTCGATCCCTCCAAGGTGGAGTTGACTCTGGACGGGGGCATTTTGACGCTCTCCGGGGAACGCGCCGAGCAGTTACCCAAGCCGGGAGATGATGCTCAGGCTCGCCGCACCGAACGCGGGCTTGGGTCTTTTCATCGCCGCTTTGTGTTGCCGGATACGGCGGATGGAGAGAAGGTCAACGCCACTGGCAAGAATGGCGTGTTGACGGTCACCATTCCAAAACAAGTCAAGGCCATGCCTCGTCGGATTCAGATTGGCGGTTGAAGGTGCGCGGTCAGGCAGGGCAGGGGTCCTGCCTGACTGCCTACGCCTGTCGGTCGCGGGTTTCCGGATGTCGTGGTGCCGGCAATAGACGGCGTCGGCACCGGCGCGATTGCGGGCTCGAATCCCACACCCGTATCGCTTACGGTGATGACCACGTCGGTGGGCATCTAGGTAACGGAAAGACTAATTCGGCCGCCGCGCGGCGTATATTTTGCTGCGTTCATCAAGAGGTTGGAGATCACTTGCGATAAGCGCAGCGGATCGGCATTGATTTCAATCGGCTCGTCGGGCTGAGTGACGCGCTCTATTTTCAGTTCGATTCGACCACGCGTGATTCGCGAACATCAACAGAATCCCAGGGATAAGGAATCTCGGTGCGCCGCTCGCGCGCCAAGTAATACAGCGCGAAGCGGATTGCGTAGTAGGCCGCTGCGATCAATCCGTCCGAGGCGACCTTGAGCCACAGGGTACCGGTGCCAAATGGATCCTGCATGTGTCCTCGACGTTACTGAGTTCTGGTGAGAAGACAGATAACCGTGATGTAATCACGCGTCTGGCGATTTCCTAGTTATTTTGCCTCACGTTGGACGATTTCATCGCGCGGGCGCAGCGACATTCAGGAAAAGCCCGAAAAATTTGTGTCGCCGTCGAACGCGTCGCGGATGGTTTGGCGGCATGACTGAAGACATGCCTTTAATGCTATAAAATCAACGCGTTATGTAGCAGTATTCACTTGCCGCTTGAGACTTCGTATGATCGATGATGCCTCGCAGACTCATAAGAGTATCGGAGTACTCCGCAAAATAGCCCGCCGCGTGATGCGCGAGCGCGGCTTGTCGCCGGACTTCTCGAGCGCGGCGCGGCTCCAGGCGGAGGCAATTTCGGGTCCTGCGTTCGGCCGCGGGGAGTTCATCGCGGATTTACGGGATAGACTTTGGGTGTCGATCGATAACGATGATTCTCGCGACCTCGATCAACTCTCCGTTGCGGAGTTCCGGGACGACGGCGCCGTCAATATCCTGTTGGCGATCGCCGATGTCGACGCCCTGGTACCGCGCGACTCGCCGATCGACAAGGATGCGGCCATCAATACGACATCGGTTTATACGGTTGCGCAGGTGTTCCCGATGTTGCCCGAGAAGCTCTCGACGAACCTTACGTCCTTGGCCCAAGACGAGGATCGACTGGCGATCGTCATCGACATGACGATCGCCGCGAACGGATCAGTTACGCAATCGAATCTGTCTCGCGCCGTCGTACGCAATCGCGCCAAGCTTGCCTACGACAGCGTCGCTGCTTGGTTGGACGGACGTGGACCCATACCGGCGCCGGTGGCTGCCGTCCCGGGATTGGACGAGCAACTACGCACGCAAGATCGGGTGGCCGCGACTCTCAAAGCGGTGCGGCTCGCGCGCGGCGCCCTGAGTCTTCAGACCCTGGAGCCGCGCGCCATATTCGATAGCGAGTTGTTGAGCGATCTGCTGCCCGACGAAAGCAACCGTGCCAAAGAATTGATCGAGGACTTTATGATTGCTGGTAACGGTGTGACCGCCCGCTATTTGGCGGGCAAGAGCCTGCCTTCGTTGCGACGCGTACTGCGTACGCCGGAGCGCTGGAATCGGATCGTCGCACTGGCCGCAGAACTGGGCGAGCGGTTGCCGGCGACACCCAGCGCCCAGGCGCTCAATCAGTTCTTGGTGAAACGCCGGCAAGCGGATCCCGTGCGTTTTCCAGACCTGTCACTTACCGTCATCAAATTATTGGGCCGCGGCGAATACGTGCTGGACCGTTCGGGCGAGCACACCGAGGGTCATTTTGGGTTGGCCATCGATGAATACACGCATTCAACCGCGCCCAACAGGCGCTACGCCGACTTGGTCACGCAGCGGCTCGTTAAGGCCGCTTTGCAATACCTGCCGCATCCGTATAGCGAGCTTGAACTGGCTGCCCTGGCAGCGCACTGCACCATTCAGGAACACAATGCGGCGAAGGTCGAGCGAACGGTGCGCAAGTCGGCTGCCGCACTGTTGTTGTCTGGACGCGAGGGGCAGCGCTTCGATGCCATCGTCACTGGTGCGGCAGAAAAGGGCACGTGGGTGAGAATTGCGACGCCGACAACCGAAGGGAAAGTCATCCGGGGCTATACGGGCATGGAGGTGGGCGATCGAGTACGTGTGGAACTGGTGCACACCGATGTCGAGCGTGGATTTATCGATTTCGCCAGGGTCAATTGACGTGACGGGCAAGCATCGATCGGACAGCAAGCTCGCCTATGAGAATGAGGAGTTCCTGACGGGAGAAGAGGGGCGCAGCATCCGCATACTGGCGGAGTACCTCGAGCCGCTGCAACGCTTCACTCGCGCCAATATTCACGACACCATCGTGTTCTTCGGTTCGGCGCGTCTGTCTCCCGACGGGCCGATGGCGCGCTACTACGACGACGCGAGGGAACTCGCGCGCCTGGTCACCGAGTGGTCCGCAGCACTTTCTGTTCACGGCCGCCGCTATGTCGTTTGTTCCGGGGGCGGGGGCGGCATCATGGAAGCGGCGAATCGGGGCGCTGCGGACGCCGGCGGTCAATCGATCGGCCTCAACATCAGCTTGCCGCGGGAGCAGCGTCCGAATTCATATGTCCCTCGCCTGCTATCGTTCGAGTTTCATTATTTTTTTATGCGTAAGTTGTGGTTCGCGCATCTGGCGCGGGCGCTCATCGTTTTTCCGGGTGGCTTCGGAACCTTGGATGAATTGACCGAAATTCTGACTCTCGCCCAAACTCGTAAACTCGAGCGTCCGATTCCCGTCATCCTGTACGGCTCGAGCTATTGGAAGGAAATCATCAATTTCGACGCACTCGTCAAACACGGCATGATAAACCGCGGGGACCTCGACTTGTTCGAGTACGCCGACGACCCAAACGCTGCGCTCATG
>Ga0066790_10000723_pt1 | contig 13057 bp, 15 predicted proteins | sample OrgsoiDNA2013050_FD_70963 | JGI IMG/M metagenome (GOLD analysis project Ga0066790, IMG submission 70963) | Permafrost soil microbial communities from the Arctic, to analyse light accelerated degradation of dissolved organic matter (DOM) -... | ecosystem: Environmental > Terrestrial > Soil >...
CGCGCCGGCCTCAACCAGCGCTACGCCGTCCACCCCGCGTCTAAGCGGCTCCGGGCACGTGTGCCTGATCGCGGTACCTGGCACTGGAATACCTCTGCCACCTGGGGTACTGACTGCCGCGGATCGCGCTTGTTGGCACCAACTGGTCGCGCTACTTGGCACCAAGGGCATGCTGGTCGCGCGAACTGGCACCGGCTTCGTCCACCGGAACGGCGCTGACCTGCACTGACGAATCGCTGGCCCGTCTGCTGCATGATGTCCGTGATTATGGTGCCAACCAGGGCGACCATGTTCCATCTACCGCGACCAGGCATAGCACGCCACGTCCTGCGCTATGAGCATCCGCCAGTTAGCCCTCACAGCCGCCAGATACGGCTCACAGTCACACCGATAGCTAGTCGAACCTGATTTCGGGCCAACTATGGTTAACATGGGCCAACTACGGCTCACAGTCACACCACCACACGCCACGCCGGCAGCAGATCCGGAGATCTTGAACAAATTCTGGGAACGGCGCCGCGTTGCAGGTCGGCGCGGGTCAGACTGGCCGGCCCGGCGCGCACAGAGAAACGCACATGCACAAGGTAGCTACTGGCGGAATCCCCCGAGCCTGTGTCGGCGGGCTACCCGCTGATCGGAAAGCCGTGGTCATCCGCGAGGAGCGCCATGCGACGATGGCTCTCGTGCCCGTGCCTGACCGCGTTCGCGAACTCCTCGCAGAGTTCGCTGAGGTTCAGGCAAGCCCGATCACCGACTCCGCGCTGGTTGAGCGCATGAGGACCGAGGCGACGCGTTGGATCAACGCCGTCCACATGCAGCACCGTCGCATCTCAGAGCCACTCGTCAATGCCGACGATCCTGGCGCTGAAGTCTGGCGACAGGAGATCGATCTCCACTTCCTTCTCGTTTCCCTGACTCGCCTCCGTCGCGCAATCGGGCTTGCTACGAGGGTGGGCTCGCTCCAAGAGGCACTAATCGACCGCATCGTCGAATTCGACGGTCGCGTTCCGTACTTGCCGCGGCTTCGCAACGTTGGCGAGCACTTCGATGACTACACCGTCGGAAAGGGGCGCGACGCTGAGGTGAGGAGAGCCCAGCTCCAGACCTGGAGCATGGGTAGCGACCCCGAGGGTCATCTCATATGGAACTGGCTGGGCGAAGCGGTGCACCTGGCCGAGGCGCATACTGCGGCCACGGACCTGTATCGAGGCTTCCTTGCCGACGTGGGGCGCTACTTCGCCGTTGCGGGAACATGAAGTCCTGACGGACAACGGCCGGGCTGTCGGCGGCTAGGTTAGGGGCGGCGCGGCCCCGGCAGCCCCGGCGCGGTCATGCAAGGCTCTACGCCGCGGGCGATCGATCTTGCTGACCAGCGGATTCCGGGCTCACGAACGCTTCACGCCGGGAGCGGATCCAGAGATCTTGAACAATTCCGGACCGGTGCTGCGTTGCCGGACGGTGCGAGTCAGACCGGTCGGTCGCCCTGCGGTTCCTGGCGAGCCTGCGACTGCGGCCCAGCGAGGCGCTCGCTGGGCCGCAGTGTTCACAGAACGCGGATTTGATCATTCAGTGTTCAGACGGCGCGGAATTGTTCACCGGGACGCGGATGCTACACGGCCGTGGCCGGGGTGGGGGCCGTGGCGGCCTGGTGGCGGTAGCGGCGGGGCTTGTCGCTGGTGAGCTGGGCGTGGCCGAGGGCGGTGAGCCGGTCCAGGGCGTTAGCGACGGCGCCGGAGGACCGGGCCAGGACCCGGCCGATCGCGTGCGGGGTGAACTCGGCGTCCGGGTGGGCCGCGAGGTGGGCCTGGACGAGGTCGCGCAGCTGCCCGGGGCGGGCTGCCGGGCCGGCCGCGCCGCGTGGCCGGCGTCCGGTCGCGGCGGCCTTGAGCAGGCGGCGGGCCTGGGTGGCGGCGGCGCAGACGGCGTCCATCCCGGCCAGCGCGGCAGCGGTGTCCCCGCCGTCCAGCGCCTCCCCGGCCGCCGCTGCCTTCCCGGCGATCTCGCGCAGCAGCTCCGCCGCCTCGCCCGCCGGCGCGGGCTGCTGCTCGCCGTCCGCCGGGGCCGGGGCAGCGGCTTCCCCGGCAGGGGCGTCAGCGGCGCCGTCACCGAGAGGGCCTGGGTCCGGCGCGGGGTGCCCGCCGGGCGCGCTGCTGTCCGGGGCGGTGTCCCCGCCGGGCGCGGCGCCGTCTGCCGGGGCGGTCTCGTCCGGGCCGGGGACGCCGGTGCCGGTGCTGGCGGTGGTGTCGGTGCCGGGCGGGCTGCCGCCGGTCTCGTCCGGTGCCGGGCCGGCCGGGAGGCTGCCGTCGCTGGCTGCGGCGGCGGGCTTCTCTCGGGGCCGGCACCCCCGGCCGGGGGTGCCTGGCCAGGGCTGGCCGGGGCGGTGGCGGATGCGGCCGGGGGCATGGGCTGCCAGGTGGCCGGGGCGGTGGTACGGCCGGTGCGGGCTCCGGGGGTCCGGGTGGCCAGGCCGCTGGTTTCGAGGGCGGCCAGTTCCCGGCCGGCGGCGATCCGGGTGGTGCCGGCCGGCGGCGGCGATCTGGGCGGCGGTCGCGCCGGGTGCGGCGGTCAGCGCGGCCCAGGCGGTCGCTGCCGGGCCGTCGGCCGGGGGTGTGGGATCGGGGCGGGCGGCGGGGACGCGGCCGTGTGCGGGGCGCTGTGCGCCCCGTTGGCCTGCGCGGTGTTCTTCTTCCTGGCGGCCATTACATGACTCCTTTTCCGGGGGTTCCCCGGCCCGGTTATCCGGGCTATTCCGGGGGCGTTTTTGCTGCGGTCTGGACGACCATCACTCCAGGTGGCGCAGCAGGCAAGCGGTGCGCGCGTTTATCTCGGTTACCCGGACGGCTGAACCCGGTAACCTGCCAGAACCGGGCTGGGTAAACAATCCGCCGGCCCTGGCAGAGCGGATTAGAAAGGCCTCCGGTAAAAGCGCGGGGGGATTCTGGCAGGCGCCACTCAAAGGGGCGCCGGGGGCCTTGGGGCATGGAAGCCCCGTGCGATTGCGGGCCACCCGTTCGCCGGCCTCGCCCGCGCGCCGGGCCTCGGTGCGGCGCCGCACCTCGCCCGCGCCACCTCGCCCGCCGCCGCCTTCGCCCGCGCCACGTTCGCCCAGGCCACACTCGCCCGGCCTCGGTGCGGCGGGCCTCGCCCCCGGGGGCACACCCTGGGGGACGGGAATCTTTATAAGCACATGAGAGAGCTGCTAGCTACATTGATAGCTGCTATCAGTCACACGTGATTATCACCCGCGAGCCTCCCCCCATATTGTTTACAGGCATGGTGCTGTATCAGTCTGGGAGTCCGCCGGAATGTCCAGATCGGCCACTACCGGGGGATTGGCCGCGGGGCGGGCATTCCGGTCTCAGCGGGTACCCCGGAAGGAGTACGGATTAGCTGACGGAACGGAACCCCGGCCGGTTCGCGGGTCGTCCCGGCCCGGTAACTACCCCAGGGGAAGGAACGGGCCGGGTCGCGGCAGTGAATTGCATGCCCGCTGCGCAGGTCAATGGTAGCGCGGCTTTCGCGGTGATGACCAGTGCCCGGGCAGCCCCGGACGGCCCCGGCCGGCCGGGGCCGGCGCCGTCCGCGCGGCGGACCAGGCCAGGTGCTCCCCGGGACCCCGGGGGCGGTGGCTCAGTCGGCAGTGAGCTGGCCAGTGCCCGGGCGGGGAACCGCGTCGATACCGTTCCCGGCAGCTGTCTGCGGCGCAGGCTGCGCGATGAGGGTGGTGAGGACCGCGACCTGGCAGCCGCACTGCGGGCATGGCTGGAGTGCGGTCACCGTTGCTGCGGCGCCGTCGTGCTGCCGGGCTGCTGTGAGCGCGGCCAGTGCGCGGGCTTCACGTGCCTGCTGGGCCGCGCGTGCGGCGGCCCGCTCTTCCGCCTCGCGCACCGCCTTGATCTGGTCAGAGCCGGCCGCGAGCACGCCACTGGTGTCCAGGGCCTTGTCGCAGGCTGCCCAGAACTCGCGGGCCGGGAACTGGCGGCCGATCTCGGCGACCGACACCGCGGACCGGGAAAACCGTGCCCGCGCGGCGAGGTCTTCCTGGGTCAGCCCGGCCTCCCGCCGCAAGGCGGCAAGCTGCCGGCCCAGCTCCCGCAGCATGACGGCGACGGCATCGGAGTCCCTCACCTCCCCTCACCACCCGCAGCCGGCAGTTCAGCGGTCCCGCCAGCTGCATGGTCGTGGTGCCGCTGAATGGCAGGCCCGGCCCTGCGCCGGGCGGCCAGGACGCGGCGGACCCGGTCCTCGATGTCGCCCTCGCCGTGCCGGTCGGCAGCCCAGATCCGCGATGGGGCTTCGCCTTCGTGCCACAGGGCGAGGAACTCGGCGCGTGCATCGCTAACCAGGGACGTGAACGAGGTGTAGGGATATCCGGCCGCCTGCGCCGCGGCGGCGTAGTCGCCGTGCGCGGCCAGGGCGAGGAGCGCCATCTGGTGCAGCGGGCGCAGCACCTCCCAGATCTGCCACAGCGCCACCCGCTCGACGACCCGGGTGTCAGCGGCTGGCCCGGTTTTCGGCAGCCAGTAGATGCCGAACCGGGGCATCGCGACCAGGCCGCCGTCGCCGCGCGCCGCGCCGTGCTCGCGCAGTTCCCGGTCGCTGGCGCGGCCGATCGCCCGCATGCCCGCCTTGTACACCTCGAAGGAGTCAGGGGCGCTGTCGCACCCGGCGAGGTAGTCGATGACGCCGGCCCAGGCGATCTCGAATCGCTCGGGGAGGGGGAAGCGGTCCCCCCACCGGCAGTAGACCGTAGCCCGGCGGGCGATCTGGCCCAGCTCGTGCAGGGTGTAGCCCAGCCAGGCTTCCTGCAGGCGTGCGCCTGGCCGGGGCATGCCCGCTGCCGGGCCGGGTGGCGGCTGGCCGGTCACCGGATGCCGTCCAGGCCGATCAGGCGGGCGAGGCTGGCCATCAGGGCCGGGTCGACCTGCTTGACATCGGTCCGGCGGCGGAGGGTCACCCCGGCCTCGGTGAGCCGGTTATAGATGACCGTCGCGCAGATCCCGTACTCCCGGGCGATCTGGGCCATGGTCTGCCCGGCGGCGTACAGCCGCGCGGCTTCCCCGACGGGGATGTCCTTGCGCCGCCCGCCGGGCAGGCGCACGGTGACCCCGGCGGCGGTGAGCTGGCGGGACACCGCAGCCGTGCTCACCGAGTACCGGGCGGCGAGCGCGGCGAGGCTGGCGCCGTCCTGGTAGCGGGCCGCTGCCTCCGCCAGCGGGACCGGCTTCCCCCGGAGCCTGCGCGCCACCCCGGCCTCATCCAGCCGCGCGCCGACCAGCGACCGGGAGACGCCAAAGTGCGCGGCGATCTGGGCCATGCTCAGCCCGTCCCGTTCATGCAACGCGGCGACCTCCGCTGCGCTGACGCGGCGCAGCCTCGGCGCGCCGCGCGGTGCCCGGACCCCCCGCGCGGTGAGCTGCCGCCGGACGGCATCGGCGCTGACCCGGTAGGTGCGGGCGATCTCGGCGAAGCTCGCCCCGTCCTGCCCGACTCGACGTGCTGCCTCGGCCACCGGGAAGGGGACCGGGAGGCTTGTCGGCCGCCGGGGGACACCTGCCTCATCCAGCCGCCGCAAGACGGTGGAAGGGGCGGCCTGGAACCTGCGGGCGATCTGCGTCACGGTGTGTCCCGCCTGGTACAGGACCGTCACCTCGCCAGCGCGAACGTCGGCCCGGTGCGCCCCCCGGCTGCGCGGCGGGGGCCTCATCGCCCGCGCGGCGATGACCCGGGCACTGATCCCCAGGTCTGAGGCCAGTTCCCCGAGCAGGCCCGGCTGCTGGCGGTAGCGGCGGGCCGCCCGCTCCAGCGGCAGCCCGGCCCGCTCGCCCGGGGCACGGCGGGCCACCCCGGCACGGTCCAGGCGCGACCCGATCACCCACGCCGACACCCGGTAGATCCCGGCGATCTCCGCCATGGTCAGCCCCAGCCGGTACAGCCGCACGACCTCACGCTCATCGAGCGCATGTCCGGTTTCCGGCAGGTCGCACGATACGGCCAGGCCCATTGATACCTCCGTTCTGACCGTCGGCGTTGGAGACCGTGCTGCGCGAGTACCCGGCCGCAGCACCCAGTTGCAGCTGGGTGTACCCGGCCGCCTTCCGCACGCCGGCCAGCCGCCGCCCCAGATCCCGGCGCGCGGTTGCGGGGCCGGTCATGCGGCTTCATCCCCGGGTGCCCGCCGGGGCGGGGAGCCAGGCGACGCGGTGGCGGCCCGGGCCGGGAGAGCGGCGAGCCCCGTGGTGATCGCGGTGTTGGCCAGCCGCGTCCGCCGGTTCGTGCCTTCGGGGATGCGGAGCTTCGCGTACAGGCGCAGGAGGTGCTGCTTGACGGCGGCCTCGGTGACGACCAGGGCAGCGGCGATCTCGGCGGAGGTGGCCGGGGGCGTGAACGCCTCGTGGCCCAGGGCCGGGCGGCACAAGGCGGTGAGGACGTCAGCTTCGCGGCGGGTCAGCTCCGGTACCGCCGGGCGCTGCAGCCGCTCGCCGGCGGGCAGGGCCTCGGCCGTGATGCCGGTGATGACCGCGGTGGCGGCGCCGAAGTACAGCACATCGCCGCTGGCGAGCAGGCGGCGGGTCACCGGGCGGCCGTTAACAAGGGTGCCGTTCGCCGACAGCCCCAGATCGGCGACGTACACATACGGTCCCCGGCAGACCAGCTCGGCGTGCAGCACCGACACGCTCGCCTCGTCCAGGCGGATGCCGACAGCGGCGCCGCGGCCGACCGTGGTCACCTCCGCGCGCAGCGGCACCCGCTGCCCGGTGGCCGTGACCTGGACGACGGGCGGCGGCACCAGCTCGCCTGCGGCGGCTGGGCCGCCAGCCCCCGGTGCCGGGTCATCCCGGGCAACTCCCGCATGCATGCCTGTGTCATCTTCAGGCGGCTGCGTGAGACCGCCGGCGCCGGCGGCTCCGGGCAGCGGCTCACCCCCGGCGTGGTGCGGGTCGCGGGGGCCGGTGTAGTTCTCCTCGTCGATCAGGTCGGCGACACCGCAGCCGTAGATCAGGGCCAGGCGGCACAGCGTCCGCACTGTCGGCTCCCGGCCCGACTGGGGCCAGGTTTCCCAGTAGGAGATGACCTGGTCGGTGATGCCGGCGCCGCCGCCGTCGGCGGGCCAGTGGTCGTTCCAGCGCCGGGCTACCTCCCACTGGGTCCATCCGTGCGCGAGCCGCATCGCGACCCGCTTGCTGACATGCTCGGCCGCCTGGACCCGGGCGGCGACCTGCGCCCACGACAGCCCGTCCGCGCGGAGCCGGCGGGTCAGCGCCTCCCGCTGCTCGCGCTTGCTCCGGACCCTGGATGGCATGCCGCTACCCCTCGCCCTCGGTGACCGCCCGCAGCGCCTGCGCGGCCCTGGCAAGGTCGGCGGCCAGCCCGTCCAGCCGCAGCGCCGTGCCAGCCAAGTCCTCCGCCGGGACAGGCAGCAGCGCGGTCACCTCCAGCAGCCCCGACAGCACCCGGCCCGTGCTCTCCGTCACGCCGGCCTGGGCTTCGTTCACCGCCGCGTCGTAGGCATCCCACACGCGGCCGGCAGCCTGGCTAAGCCCTTGGCCAGACTCGCCGAGGGCGCTCACCGGGCACTCACCCCGCGCAGCGCGGGCGTCAGCAGAGGGCAGCGCCAGGACAGTGCCGCCCGGGCCAGGCACGGCGCCCGCTGGAGGCATGCCGGGTGCCAGGCGGTCGCTGTGGTCAGGTGCGCCATGGCCGGGTGACCAGCTCGACGGGCCATAGCAGGCCATTGATCAGGCACGTGAACTCGGCGATTGCCGGGAGGGCGGCTAGCAGCACGCCAGCCAGCAGGTGCCACGGCGGCGTGCACCGGATCCACGACCGGGTCACGGTGATCTCCGCGGGCATTTGCCGGCGCAGCCGCCAGTACACGACCCCGGCACGCGCCGCGTACAGCTCGCCGGCAACCAGCAACGCGAGGTGATTCACAGTCGGTCCTCCTGATCCTTCGTACGGATAATGCGGCTGCCCGGGGTGGCGCAGCAGGAAGCTCAAGATCGCGGCGGGGTGCCTTCCCGGGGTGGCAGCTAGCCGTCTTGCCGCTGGTGCAGGGCGAGCCGCCGGCCGGCGCCGGCGGGGTCGGCAGCCGGGTGAATGGCATACAGCGGGCGGCCGTCACGGCTGAGCCGTCCGGCGGGCCAGAATAGCCAGCCGCAGCAGCACCCCACGCGCAGGCCGCCGGCTGTCTTGAGGATCCCCTGCCGGTAAGTGATGGCCATGCCCGCTGTCACCATGCCCCGGGCGTCCAGCTCGGCGCGCAGCGCCGCTAGCGCCGAGCCAGGCGCCGCCACCTCCGGCGAGGTGACCGGCCCTTCCTGCGGATCGTGCCGTGGGGACCTGTCACCGGTCATGCCGCTTTATCCGCGGCCGGCGGCGCGGATGAGGGCGCGGCGCAGCGCCAGCGGCGGGTGGGACGGCCCGGCCGCCCACCGCAGCATGAGCCCGGCAGCGTGCCCCCACCGGGACGCCGGCCGGTCAGCGGCCCGGGCGGCGGCGATGTAAGCGAACGCGTCCAGCGAGGCGGTACGTCCCTCGGCGCGATTCGCGCGCAGGTCGCAGGCGGCCTCCCCGATCCACACGGCCAGCAGCGACGCGACCTGGAACACGGCCGCGGCAGCGAGAACGCCGGCCCATCCCCACCAGGCGCCGATGAGCCCGGCAGCGGCCCAGCCCCACCCGCCGGCCTTGCGGGCACCGTGCAGCACCACGAATGCCCGGTACGTCCACCCGGTGACGTGGCCGAGCTCGTGGGCCAGGCTCACGGCGGCAGCGGCGGGGACGGCGGCGGCGTGCTCGCCGACGATGACCATCATCCGGCCGCCGGGCTGCCACGCCCCGGCGGACCGGCACAGCCGGGTGTGCCGGCCAGGCCCGGCGCACGGGGGCACGTACAGCCACGCCCGGGACTGCCCGCGCGCCGCGGCCATCGCCCACAGGTACCTGCGGGCAGTCGCCAGGGTCTCCGCCGGCACCCGGCCGGGCAGCGACCGCTCCAGCACCCCGGCGGCAGCAGTCCACCCCGGCTCCCCGCGCCCAGCCCGCCGCAGCCGCGCAACCGGGCCGGCGGCGAGGCGGGCCGCCAGCACGATCGCGCATATCGCCGCGATGACCCGGGCGGCGGCGGCGGGGCTGGCGGCCAGCCGCAGCCCGGCCCCGTCCGCGGTCATCAGCGCGGCAGCCGCGAGCTGCGCGACGTCGGCCAGGGCGCTGCTGCTGGCGGCCAGCGGCGCGGTCAGCGCAGCCAGCTCCCGGCCGGCCTCCTGCTCATCGGTTACCCCGTCGGGCACTGACCGCACTGGCTGGGGCGACGCGGGCGACGGGGTACTGCTGGTCTCGGTCATGCGGGACACGTGCCTTTCTTCTCAGGGACTCTGGGATGAGCGCGTCAGGGACCGCGGCATGGGCCCGCTACCGGGGATTCCAGGCGTGCTGGCCGAGGCGGCCGGGACGACGAGGGCTGCGCTTACCGGTGGTCCCGACGCCGGACGGGAGGTCTTCGCTGAACCTGAGGGCGTGCGTCCTGTTACGCGGGCCGAGACTGCGGCCGACATCCCCGGACCCGGCGTCCGGCGGTCACCCGGAAACGGCCCGGGGCGGCGGCCGTGCCTGGCCCGCGCGGGGGAGCTGCAGCAGCCGCCAGGCCGTCGCCCAGGCGGCCTGGTCCTCCTCGTCGCCCCCGCAGCCCGCTATCACCGCGGTGACCACCGCCAGCCGCGGCACCTCGCCCCGGCCCAGCGCCGCGTCGCCCAGTGCGGTGCAGACGGCCGACGCCGAGGCCCGCTGGCCGGACCGGGCGGCGATAGCGCGGAACGACACCTCGCCAGCCCAGATCCGGTAATCCCGCAGCCCCTGGATCAGGGCGGCTGCCGATGAGCGGGCGGCCAGCGGATCCGGCTTCAGGTCATATCCCGGCGCGTCCGCCGGCGGCCGGGGCACCCGGACGCTCCGCCGGCGCGGGGCGCTGCCCGGTCGCTGACCCGGCGGCATGCCCGGCATGCGCCGGGAGAGGGCCACGCCCGGCGGCGGGGTCCGGCTGGTCTCGGTCATGCGGGCACCTTCCTCTTAGTCAGGGACCCTGCGGGTCCGCCGGGGCTGCGCTGGCCCGGCGGACCCGCAGGGCACCCGGGCCAGCGGCAGGGACGGCCTGCACGCCTTCGCCGCTGCCGGCCGGCGCTGAGGCTGCGCGGCCGGACCCGCGCCGGGTATCCGGACGGGGTGCCGGGTCAGGCCGGGCGGGTACGCCTGGCGGGGGCGAGCGCGGCCCGCATCTCCTCCAGGCTGTCGGTGACGACGAGATACGGGTGCACGGTCAGGTCCCGGCCCCGGGCGAAGTAGCGGGCGTGGTCCAGGGTGATCTCCCGCCAGAGCTCGTGCCCGGGGTACTCCGCTGCTCGGACAGTTAGCTCGTCAGGGTCGCGCAGGGCCGCAGCCTGGCCGATCACAGGGCACCGGCCGGGCGAGGGATGCCGGCGATGATCGCGGCGCCGCCCGGTGCCGCCGCGACGGGCCTGGCCCGCGACGACCAGGAGGCCCAGATGCCATCAGCTCTGCAATGGACGCAGATATGCTCCGGCAGAGCCGCCGCGCCGAGCCCGGGGTCACCTGGATGCAGGCTCGGGGTCCGGCCGGCTGCTGGTTGCAGCCGGGAGGGCCAGCCGCGTGCGGCGAGTTCGGCGGCTAAGGCCTCAAGCCGGGCGGCGGAACCGGCTGTGCTGCCTGCCAGGGCATGGACGTCCATAGGGCGCGTCCCCGGGTCGGCGGGCAGCCGGGCTGGGGCGGCAGGCTCAGAGTCATCGCGTGGTGACCATGGCCGGGCGGTCTGATCGATCTGATTCATCTGGGCAGTGAGTTCTCCGGAAGCGGCGCCGGTTGCGGCGGCGCCGGCAGGTGGCGGACGAGGGGCCTTTGCCTGAGCGCGTAGCGGGCGGTCAGCCGTTCTCTGCGGCCGATTTTCCGGTCGCCCGTTTCCCGGTCGCAGGTTGTCGCGCTGAGCATTGATGTCAGCTTGGCTTGCGGCCGATTCCGCCGAGCATCCAGCCTTTCCCGGGATCTTCGGGTACTGGTCTGTCGGGCCGCCATTGGGAGACGGGAAGCAGGCCGGGCTCGATCAGGCAAAGGTTGTCGAAAAAGGCGAGGATGCTGGCGTGCGTGCGGGGTGCGGCTTGGTTAATGGTGCTGGCGTAGACAGAAGCAACTCTTGCTGCTGTCTGCGGGCTTGGGTCTGTGGTCACATGGGACACGACAAGGTGGCTGCCAGGCGCTGCGGAGTCAGTGAACCTGGCGACGATCGCGTGCGGGTCGTCGGCGTCGGCGACGAAGTGCAGGACGGCGACGAACAAGATTGCCAGTGGCTGGCTGAAGTCGATCAGCCGGCGCGTGTCCTGGTGGCTGAGGATCGAATCGGGATCGCGCATGTCGGCCTGGATCACTGCCGTTCCGCCGCCGGTTTTCAGCGCCCTGGAGTGGGCCAGCACCATGGGATCGTTATCGACGTAGATCACTCTGGCGGCGGGGTTGACGTGCTGGGCAACTTGATGGACGTTGTCGCGGGTGGGCAGGCCGGTGCCAAGGTCCAGGAACTGCTCAATCCCGGCCTCGCCGGCCAGGAACCGGACCGCGCGGCCGAGGAACTTGCGGTTCTCCCTGGCCAGTTCCGGTATCTCGGGCGCGGCATCGATGACCTTCAGGGCTGCAATCCGGTCTGCGGCGAAGTTATCGTGGCCGCCGAGAAAGTAGTCATACATCCTGGCCGCGGTGGCGACACTCGGGTTGATATCCGAGGGTGCCTGGGTGTCGCCTGTCACGCGATTCTCCTGCTCTGCTTGCTGGCCATCGCATGGAAGGATCGTGCACTGCGCCAACAGGGTCAACGCCAGATTGTCATTGCCGCCCGCGAGGCGGTATGACGCATCGGCATGACGGCTGGCCCTGCCGTTGGCAGCCCTTTCGGCTGGGCGGTCAGGTAGATACGAAGACTGGCGCGTTCGGCGCAGGGCTCGCGAATGCGCCGGATCGCAGCGGGGCGTTCCGCGCCCCTGAGGTCGGGCGGGTTGCGAAGATCAATGCCAGGCCGATCGGCGGTCGGCCGCCCTCAGGCCCCGTCTGAGGGCTGGCTCATGCCTCTACGGCAGGCCGGCGATCCGGTATGTGGCTGGACGCTGTCATCCTCGGCTCAGATCTGGCATGCCTGATCCGGTCGCGCCGTCGTCGTCTGTGAGCAGGGCGGTTGTCCGTTCGAGGCCGATGGATAGCATAAGCGTTGGTAGCCGCGGCCCGGTATCGGCGCCGCAGATGAGCCGGTAGAGCACCTTGAAGAAGTCCCGTTGCGCGTTCTTGAGGTCGCTTGTCGGTGCCGTGTCCGCCGGCAGCCCGAGCATGAGCTTGGGGACTGAGTAGACCAGGGCGGTGAGGCCGTCCAGGGTCCAGGACCCGGCGAGTCCTCCCGCGAGGGTGCGGACGGCCTCGCGCATGGAGCTGTCCAGTTGCCGCCACGGCCCGTGGTCGGACGAGTCGCGGATAACGGTGCGCTGCTCTGATGGCAGTAGCCGGGTCGCCCAGCTGATCGCACAGTCGAGGCGGGGCTGCAGCGGAGCGAGCAAGTCGCCGGGTGCCGGCGCTTCTTCGGCAGGCGCGAGGTGCTCGGCGACGATCCGCGCGATCTGCGTGGTGTTTCCCTGCGTGATGTCTGCGGCTGAGCCGAGTAGCCGGAACGACACCGGCCGGCGGGTAATGCGGACCTCGCCCGCCGTGGTCCGGACGCAGGAGGCGAGCACGCGGGCCTCGACCGGGTCGGCGTTCTCGCCGGCGGCACGCCGGGCGAACCGGTCCCATTCGTCGTAGAGCCGCTGCACGGCCTGCGGGCTGAGGTCGATCGCGAACGACTGGCCGGGCAGCCGCCGGGTGTACAGCCACCGCACGATGGCCGGCTCGATCACGTCCAGGGCGGTGGCGGGGACCGCCGCCCCTCCCGCCGAGCTGGACATCTTGCCGTTCGCCCCGGCCATGGGGACGAACGAGTAGACCGTCGAGCTGGGGGCCGAGCCGCCGTAGA
>Ga0066790_10000725_pt1 | contig 13053 bp, 10 predicted proteins | sample OrgsoiDNA2013050_FD_70963 | JGI IMG/M metagenome (GOLD analysis project Ga0066790, IMG submission 70963) | Permafrost soil microbial communities from the Arctic, to analyse light accelerated degradation of dissolved organic matter (DOM) -... | ecosystem: Environmental > Terrestrial > Soil >...
GATACGAGTTATATCCGCATGGTGGGCGTACATCCCCATGCGGATGGGAAAGGAATCGCTCAAAATCTTACGCGGCTCTGTATTGACAAGGCAAAAGAAACAGGAGAAAAAATGATCATGCTGCATTCCGCTGAAATCATGTATGCGGCCAGGCATATCTATGAAAAACTGGGCTTCAAAAAAGTCCGGTTGCTGGATGTTCATTATGGTCTGCCATACTGGCTATATCAACTCAACCTCGAATGATTTAAAGTGCCGGCGTACGACCTCCGTCTATGGCAATGTTCGCTCCATTTATATAGGACGCCGCGGGAGAAGCGAGGAAAGCAATTACATTGGCTATTTCTTCCGGTTTTCCAAATCGTTTCATCGGTATGCTTTCTTTCATTTGATCTCCCACCACGTCCATATCCTTTTTTACTGCAGCTGCTGTATGTTTCATGAGTTCGTCAAGCCTTTGGGTTTCGGTTAATCCGGGAAGAATATTATTGACCGTAATATTGAATTGCCCGATTTCATTAGCCAGGGTCTTTGACCAGGAAGCGACGGCCAGCCGGATCGTATTGGAAACACCCAGGTTAGGCAATGGCGTTTTTACGGAGGTTGAAATGATATTGATGATCCTGCCATAGCCGGCATCCCGCATGCCCGGAACGACCGTTCTGGCGAGGATCTGATTACAAATCAGGTGCTGCCGGAAAGCCTGTTCAAAGGCATCCGTTGACGCTTCCAGGATGGGCCCGCCTTTTGGACCACCGCTGTTGTTGATCAGAATTTCTACCCGCTGCTCTCCTACTATTTTTTTAATACCCAGTTCCACGTTGGAAGGATCAGAAAAATCCGCCTGTACCCATTGATGACGCTGGGTTCCCAACTGGTTTAATTGTTTCACCGCTTCCCGCAGTGTATCCGTGTTCCTCGCCATCAGTATGCAATTGGCTCCGTTAACCGCCAGTTCCTTTGCCGCCGCGAGACCAATCCCCTGTGAACTTCCGCAGATCACGGCATATTTTCCTGTCAGAGAAATATTCATTTTTAATTTTTTGTCGGGCTCAAAGGTAAGAATTCGGTTGGCGGTTGGCAGTTGGCGGTGTCTTGTCCTGAGCCCACAAATCGACAAACGATAAACGATACACGATAAACGGAAAAAGGTTTTAGGCTTTAAGCTTTTGGCTTTAAGCTTAAAGGGGCGTTAAGCAAAAATTTATTTGACAGAGTCAAATAAATTTTTACCTTTGATATCATTTTAATATCATTTTAATAATAAACCATGGAAAAGATCAATAAACCCATTTCAGGATTTGCCATCCTCGTTGTATGTTTAGCTCTTTTGGCAACAGCTGCTTATTTCTTTGTAAACGGTGCCCACGAAGAGTCCACGTCAAATAGCCTGCTCGGCGGTCTGTGCATACTGGCGTTTGTATTTCTTGCCAAAGGACTGATCATCGTAAATCCCAACCAGGCCCGGGTACTGACCTTCTTCGGTAAATATGTGGGTTCGGTGAAAGCAAACGGTCTCTTATGGGTAAATCCATTTTACAAATCTTTCGCGATTTCACAACGTTCAGAAAATCTTGAAGGGAGCCCCTTGAAAGTGAATGATAAAATGGGAAATCCCATCGAGATTGCGGCGGTGATCGTATGGCAGGTAAGCGACACGTATAAATCGGCATTCGAAGTGGCCAATTTCACCCAGTACGTTAAAATACAAAGCGAGGCGGCGGTACGACATCTGGCAACCACCTGCCCGTACGACCATATGGAAGATGAACACGCCGACATCACGTTAAGGGACGGCGGCGAAAAAGTAAATGAACTGCTGGAAAAAGAATTGAACGAACGGCTGGCGCCGGCGGGCATCATTATAAAGGAAGCAAGGATAAGTCACCTGGCCTATTCACCCGAAATCGCGGGCGCCATGTTACAACGCCAGCAGGCAACAGCCATCGTAGCTGCGCGTTTTAAAATCGTGGAAGGCGCTGTCGGCATGGTTGAACTGGCTCTTCAGCAATTGTCGAAAAAAGGTATTGTGCAACTCGATGAAGAAAAAAAAGCGGCCATGGTCAGCAACCTGATGGTGGTTCTTTGCGGCGAAAAAGCAGCAACGCCCGTTCTCAATACCGGAACCCTGTATCAATAAAATCCGAATGGCTGAAAAAAAAGCATTTGTATTACGGATAGACGAAACCGTCTATAAAAACCTGGAGAAGTGGGCCGCGGACGAATTTCGCAGCGTCAACGGCCAGATTGAGTGGGTGCTGCAAACCCAACTTAAAGCGGCGGGAAGGCTTAAGTCCGATTCGGGGAGTGCTGGAAAACAAAAGAAAGCTTAAGGCGCTTCGCCCGCCTGAGCGAAGCGTAGGCGGCCAAGGCTTATGTTTAATTGTGGCAATTTATTCTGATCTCAGTATTTTTACCGGGTTTGAATTAGCTGTTTTAAAACACTGAACTGCTATTAAAACAAACGCAGTAATAAAAATAAACGCACACACAACTATATAAATAACTATATTTTGCTGGATTCTGTATGCGTAATTATCCAACCATTTATTGATAATGCTGTAGGCGATAGGCCACGCAATAAAATTGGCAATTAATATCAGTAAGGCATAGTCTTTAATAAATAGAAATATAATATTTCCTGCATCGGCGCCAATTACTTTACGAACAGCAATTTCTTTTGCTCGCTTGTTAAGTGAAAATGCAACAATGCCATATATGCCAAGGAATACAATAATAAGATTAAGCACGGTTGCGATGTTTGCAGCTTTTCTTAATTGCAGCTCTGACTTGTATAGTGCTTGAAACTGATCATCCATGAAGGCATATTCAAATCCGGCATCGGGAAAAAAAGTCTTCCACTTATCCTGCAATACATTGATGGCTTTATTTATATTAGAATTGCTTAATTTAATCGAAAAATAACGGTAAGACCTGGTAAACGGTTCATTTAAATTCGCAATGACAAGAGGATCTATTGGATGTTGTAAAGATTCGTAGTAAAAATCCTTAGCTACCCCTACCACCGTTAACAGCGGACCATCTATTGCTCCCAAACGAATTGTTTTCCCCACAGCAGTATTCCAACCCAACGCCTTAACAGCCGTCTCATTTAATACAACCTGGCCTGGAATCAAATTATTGTTGTGATCATTCAAAAATATTCCCTCTTTAGTCTGAATATTATATACTTTTCCGTAATCATTATCCGCAGCCAAAAGTAACATGCTTATAAAATTGCTGCGGCTTTGGGTGTAGACGTCTATATTACCACCGCTGCCATTGGGAATATCATAAGATAAGGATGCATATTTTACTTCTGACATCTGGAGTAATTGCGTCTTGAAGTTTTCCATTTTTATTATTCCTGTGGAATCCCAATGACGCGGGAGCGAAGAAATGATCATTACCTGCTCTTTATTATAACCTAAATCTTTATTGAAAAAAAAGGCTACCTGTTTTGAAACATTTAGTGAACTGATAAAAACTATAATGGCTAATGTGAATTGTACAACAATCAGCGTTTTTCTTAGCGTCAGTCCGCCATTTGCAGTATAATTTATTCCTTTTGCAGAATTGATAATATTGGATGAGCTTAATACAAAAGCCGGGTAAATGCCGGAAATAAATCCTACTAAAAGCACTAACAGAAATAAAAGTAATATTTTGATAAAATCAAATTCCCAAAAAGGTTCAAGCGACGAATTTAAAAGTTGGTTGAATATCGGTAGCAGCAATTGATATAAACCGATTGAAATAACGGTGGCAATAAAAGTAAGCATCCATGACTCTGTCATAAACTGCATAATGAGCTGAAGCTTTGCACTTCCAAACACTTTTCGTAATCCTATTTCTTTTAAGCGATAAGATGATGTGCCTATATTAATGTTTACAAAATTAATTATACTCAGAAATAATATAAATGCTGCGATCATTGCAAGCGTAGTGATCATTTTTTGAACGGCATAATTATTCTGTGCCAAATAATAATTTTTTATTCCCGCTAATTCTACTTTCAGGTTTCCTTTCACAAATGGCGGCTGGTATTTACCCAATACCTGTTCAAAAGGTTTTTCAATATCTTTTGGGGAAACGCCTTTTTGCAATTCAATCATGCCAACCATGAAAACATTGGCCCAGTTATCGCCTTTATCTCCTCCCTGGAAATATTGGTTGTTCTCCATGGGAAGGTAAACCTGGTATTCTGTTTTTGAAATGGCAAAATTTGAAATGCTATTGTATGGGGTTTTTTTTAGCACAGCAGAAATAATAAAATCATGCTTGCCCCCATCACTCGGAGTTTGAACGGTAATTATTTTATTGATCACATTTGATTCACCAAAGAATTTTAAAGCAAAATCCTCAGTTACTACAGCCGATTGATTATTTATGAAAGGCTGTTTTTGATTGCCATACAACAACGCAAATCCATACATGGAAACAAAAGTTGTATCGCCGACAGAAATATCTTCCCTGAAATGTTTATCTCCGGTTGATACAATATTAGCTACCGGATCGAACCGGTAATAATTTGCAACCAAATCGGGATATTCGTCTTTCATCGTTTTGGCCAGCGGACCCAGTGTGGTAATGTCGGGACCCATATTTTCCTGCTTCCACTTGCTCTTAATTACGTATTGGTTGTTGGCCTTCTTAATGTGGGCATTCACGCTTTCCTGGTCCAGTACGTATACGCCAATGATCAGAGAAAAGGTTATACCAATGGCAAGGCAGGAAATATTAATGATGGAAAATAGTTTGTGCCTGGAGAGATGACGAATGGCGATAATAATATAGCTTCTCAGCATAAAATTGGCTTGAATCGTTCGTAAAATTAATCAATCGGATTCTATGAAGGGTGTAAAACAAATCTAAGTTCACGAAAAAAATGCCAAATTTTTCAAAAAGTGATTATTTAAGCGTAAGCCTCAAAGCCTTTGAACGCTTAAAGCCTAACGCTGAAGGCTGAACGCTTTTAATTCTTGAATTTCATTTTTAAAGCAAGTAATGCCTCTTCCATTGAAGTGGCAGACGATTTGTCTTCAGAAGTTTTGGGCTTTAAGCTTTCGGCTATAGGCTTCAAGATGGTTTTGGGCTTTAAGCTTTCGGCTATAGGCTTCAAGATGGTTTTGGGCTTGACAAGGGCCTGTTTAATAGAAAGGGCGATCCGTTTTCTGACGGGGTCCACTTCCGTAACCTTCACCATTACTTTATCATTGAGTTTCAGAACTTCATTCGGATCCGAGATAAAACGATCGGCGATCTCACTCACGTGAACGAGCCCGTCCTGCTTCACGCCGATATCCACAAATGCGCCAAACCTCGTAATATTCGTCACCATGCCGGGTACGATCATGCCGGCTTTCACGTCTTCTATTTTAAAAATTTGTGCAAATTCAAATGCCTCCAGCTCGGTTCTTGGATCCAGGCCCGGTTTTCTCAATTCGTTTAATATATCCCTGATCGTATGCTCACCGGCTGTTTCAGAAACATATTTTTTTACGTCCACCTTTTTGATGAGCTCCTCCTTGCCGATCAAAGATTGTACGTTAACACCCAAATCAACAGCCATTTTTTCCACGACACCATAGGCTTCGGGGTGAACGGCGCTGGCATCCAATGGATTTTTTCCCTGCCGGATGCGCAAAAAACCGGCGCATTGCTCAAATGCTTTTTCTCCCAGACGCGGTACTTTCAGCAGTTGTTTCCGGTCGATGAATTTTCCGATTTCATTTCTGTGTTTAATAATATTTTCAGCGAGGCCTTCACCGATCCCGCTCACATAGCTCAATAGTTGTTTGCCTGCTGTATTCAGATTTACTCCCACGGCATTTACACAACTGACGACCGTCTGGTCCAGTTTCTCTTTCAAACGGAACTGGTTTACGTCGTGCTGATACTGGCCAACGCCGATGCTTTTCGGATCGATTTTTACAAGCTCGGCCAGCGGATCCATCAGCCTTCTGCCAATGCTGATCGAACCCCTTACGGTAATATCCTGATCCGGAAATTCTTCCCGCGCGATTTCCGAAGCCGAATAAACCGAAGCTCCGTCTTCGTTAACGAGGAATACGGGCAACCCGAGGTTCAATTTTTTTATGAACTGATCTGTTTCCCGGCCCGCTGTACCATCCCCGATAGCAAAGGCTTCGGTCCGGTATTTTTCAACCAGTCCCCGGATAATGTTTTCTGCTTCTTCTGCCCTATTCGCTTCATGAATAAAAATGAGACCCGTTTTTTGCAGACTTCCTTGTTCATCGAGACAAACTACTTTACAACCCGTGCGGTAACCCGGATCGATGGCAAGGACTCTTTTACTGCCCAGCGGGGAACTCAATAATAATTGCCGGAGGTTTTCCGCAAAAACAGTAATTGATTCTTCATCGGCTGATGTTTTCAGCGCCATACGGAATTCACTTTCCATGCCGGGTTGCAGCAATCGCCGCCAACTGTCTCTGATGGCTTTTTTTATTTCACCGGCAGAATCGCCCGAACTTTTTATAAACAGGGCTTCGATCCATTTCAAAGCGTCTTCTTCGACCGGAGAAATCTCCATGCGCAGAAAACCTTCTGTGAAACCACGCAGTACCGCCAGGATCCTGTGTGATGGAATGCTGGAAATTTTTTCGGAGTAATCAAAGTAGTCTTTAAATTTTATCGCTTCCGATTCTTTCCCCGTCAATACCCGGGTTTCCAGCCGCGCGGTTTCTTCAAATATTTTTCGCATACCTGAACGCACGGTTTCATTTTCGTTTACCATTTCTGCGATAATATCGCGCGCACCTTGTAAGGCTTCCTCGGAAGTTTTTATTTCGTCATTAATAAAAACTTCTGCCGCCCCGGGCAACAGTAATGGTTTTTGTTCCAGAATCTGCAGGGCCAGGGGTTCCAGGCCTTTCTCCCGCGCAGCCTGCGCCTTTGTTTTTCGTTTGGGTTTATAAGGCAGGTAGATATCTTCCAGCTCCGCCAGGGTGAGGGCATTGTCCAGCTTCTGCTGCAGTGCTTCATTCATTTTATCCTGCTCACGGATAGATTTTTCGATCGTCGTCTTTCTTTCTGCAAAAACTTTCAGCGCCTTATATTCATCCTGGATCTGTTGAATGACGACTTCATCCAGGGCGCCGGTTTTATCTTTCCTGTACCGCGCAATAAAAGGAATCGTTGCTCCTTCAGCCAGCAATTCCAAAACTGTTCCTGCCTGATGGGAGCGGATCCTTAACTTTTCTGCAATAAGAGGAGCAAACGCGATCATATTGCAAAACTAACCTCTGCACCGATAAACAAAAACTTTTAAAACAACTGTGAATAAATAAAGCAGGTTACCAAATAATCATAAATTTGGTTATAAACAATCAAACAATGAAAAAAGTAACCGGTATCGGCGGCATTTTTTTTAAATGCAAGGATCCCAAAAAAATTAAAGACTGGTATCAGAAATATCTTGGCATTGACGCAGGAGACTACGGTTTTAATTTTGACTGGAATATGGAACCGGATCCTTCCAAGGGGACTACAGTATGGTGCCCATTCGATCAGCAAACTTCCCATTTCAATCCGTCAACGAAAGATTTTATGATCAACTACCGGGTGGAGAATCTGGAAGAACTGATAAAAGAATTGAAGAAGGAGGGCATTACATTGCTAGATGAAATGGACAGTTCATCCTATGGAAAGTTTGTACACCTCATGGATCCGGAGGGAAACAAAATCGAACTTTGGGAACCAGGCGACTAACTGTTAATTGTCAATTGTTAATTGTTAACGCTGAAATGTATCAATAGGATTGATAGCAATACCAAACTCTTTTCAGTATCGTTGTTGACAATTAACAATTAACCATTAACAATTGATTTTATGTCTTTAACCTCCAGAATATTTTTGCCATATCCGCGCGATACAACCCGAATCATTGCCTGTCCAAGTTCTGCGAGGCTGGTGACTGAAGATGGCATAAGGGTTTCAAAGACTGGAATCAACCATCCGGCCCATTTGTAAAAACCGAGTGTATTTTTTAATCCTTTGGTTGGCTTTAATATTCCGGGACGGAACAGATAGGTTTTACTGAAGCCAAGCTTTTGCAGATCGTTCTCTGTTTTGCCCTTTACACGGGCCCAGTGTATGCGGCCTTTTTCTGTTGAATCGGTACCGGCTCCGGAAATATAACAAAAAGTCATATCCGCATTCATCTTTGCCAGGGTCCTTGCAAAACCCATGGTCAGCTCATAGGTCATTTTTTCATAATCCGCCTTCTTCATACCGACAGAGGAAACACCCAGGCAAAAGAAACAGGCATTGTATCCGCTCAGGGCGGATTCAATGGGAGCCAGATCAAAAAAATTTTCATGAATTATTTCTGAGAGTTTCGGATGGCTCACACCGTAGGGTCTGCGGGATACCACCAAAACCTTTTCGACATCGGGCGAAAGAAGGCACTCATGCAGAACGCCCTCTCCCACCATGCCGGTTACTCCGGTAATGATTACGCGGATTGTATTCACGCCAGTTCGATTATTAATTATCGCTGCGAAAACTTTCTTCCATATCGTTTGCCACCACCCATGCTGCGTCCGGAGGACGAAGCCGCGGAACTCGCAACGGTAAGGGGTTCCATGAGTGCCACATGATACGGATGATTGCTTTCAACCGGAACGGTTTGACCAATAAATTTCTGAATATCCTTCAGATATATTTTTTCTTCAAAATCACAGAATGAAATCGCCTTTCCGAATGCACCCGCGCGACCGGTTCTGCCGATCCGGTGCACATAGGATTCGGGAATATTCGGAAGATCAAAATTCACGACAAGACCCAGGTCGTCAATGTCAATACCACGGGCCGCAATATCGGTTGCCACCAGGATCTGCATTTTCCCGTCCTTAAAGCCCTGGAGTGAACGTTCGCGCGCCTGTTGTGTTTTGTCGCCATGAATGGCCGTCGCGTTAAATCCAGCATGATTCAAATCGCGAGCCACACGGTCTGCACCATGTTTGGTCCGTGTAAAAACCAATACGCTTTCACGCGGGGTTGATTTCAGTACATGATGCAGCAATGCGCGCTTTTCATTTTTCTGAACATAGTATAATTTCTGATCCACCAGTTCCGCTGTGGTCGATTCCGGTGTAACCGTAATCGCCACGGGGTTGGTCAATATAACCTGAACAAGTGACTGTATCGCAGGCGGCATGGTGGCTGAGAAAAACAGGGTCTGCCTTTTTTTCGGGAGCCGCGTAATGATCCTTTTTACGTCGTGAACAAATCCCATGTCCAGCATGCGATCTGCTTCATCGAGTACAAAATATTCAATGCCGTTCAAAACGATATAGTTCTGATTCATAAGATCCATCAACCTGCCTGGCGTGGCCACGATAAAATCGCAACCGCGACGTAAATCGGATACCTGGCGGGATTGTGACACCCCTCCGAAGATCACAACGGATTTCAGTTTCAGAAATCTGCCATACGTTTCTATGGATTCATGGATCTGTGTGGCGAGTTCCCGGGTAGGGGTCAGTATCAGGGCCTTTAATTGATGACCACTAATGCCGGATGCCTGTTTCTGTTCGTGCATGCGCTGTAATAAGGGCAATACAAAAGATGCGGTCTTTCCGGTGCCTGTCTGTGCACAACCGAGAATATCCCTTCCGGCTAAAACGACCGGTATGGCTTGTTCCTGAATGGGTGTGGGGATTTTGTAGCCTTCATGGGCTACAGCTTTTTGTAAGGGCTCAATTAAGCCCAGTTCTGAGAATAACAATTTGTAAAATATTAAATAAATAATGTGGTAAGGCTACCGCTGTTGAGAGGGTACTTTACCTGCCTTACGTTATACCTGATCTGGGGAAACTCTGCGGAAAATAGAAAGCAGAAGAAAACGCAGTAAAAGTCATAACATACAGAAAGACAAAGATAGTATAATTATTGCATTAATTCATAAGTTTCGATAAATTCTGCTTCCGGCCCCTTTATTATAACGTATCATTTGTATTACGATCACCAGATTATGAAGATAAAATCAATCGTTTTACCCCTTGTCTGTATCGGAATGTTGTTCCTTTTTAAGCTTAAAGCTCAAAGCGTAAAGCCTAAAACTAGTCATGAAACAGTTCAAATAGAATCAGGGTTAATCAGCGGATATTTTAACGAACGGACAGGGGTAACCGCTTTTAAAGGAATTCCATTTGCAGCGCCACCGGTTGGGGGCCTTCGCTGGAAACCGCCACAGCCGGCCGTTCCATGGAAGGGAGTCAAAGAATGCCATGATTTCGGTCCGAGCCCCATGCAGGTGAAGCCGGTATCTTTTTTAATGATCGGACCGGAATTTGTCGTACCCCAACAACCCCTGAGTGAGGATTGTCTTTATCTGAATGTCTGGACGGCAGCCAAATCGCCCAACGAAAAAAGACCCGTCCTGGTATGGATCTATGGTGGTGGATTTATGACCGGAGGAGCGGCCGCACCGGGATATTCGGGAGAAGCGCTTGCCGGACTGGGAATCATTTTTGTCTCCTTCAACTACCGGTTAGGCATATTCGGATTTTTGGCCCATCCCGGACTCACCGCCGAATCGCCACATCACAGTTCAGGCAACTATGCGCTGATGGATCAGATCGCCGCGTTGGCCTGGGTGAAAAAAAATATCCGCGCATTTGGTGGCGATCCGGACCGCGTGACCATCGCGGGTCAGTCTGCAGGTTCAGCCAGTGTAAATTGCCTCCTCGCTTCTCCTCTTGCCAGGGGTCTGTTTCAGGGCGCTATCGGGGAAAGCGGATCACTGGTTCTGGAAAATCCCATCCTCCATATGCGTACGCTGGCGGATGCAGAAAAAGATGGTGAACGCTTCGCAAAAAAAATAAATGCTGCTGATATTCAGGCCATGCGCGCATTGACTGCCGAAGAAATACAACAAAAAACAATTGGTTTTTTCTCTCCTATTGTAGATGGTTATGTGATGCCTGTTTCCGTCGCAGAAGCGTATAAAAAACGCCTGCAGACGCATGTTCCGCTTTTGACGGGCTGGAATGGCGACGAAGGATTTTTGCTGGGTATTATCAGCAAAGAAAATTTTGCAAAACAAGCGAAGGACTTCGGCGCCGATTCGAATCTCTTTACAAAATATTTTCCATCCCATACCGATTCTGAATCCATCACCTCCCAAATTGCGTTGAGCGTTTACAAAACTATGGGCATCTCACACTATGAATGGGCCCTGAAGCAAAATGAAAACATGGCTCCAAAAACTTTTCTTTATCTCTTTATCCGGAAACCGCCCGCAGAAGGTGAGAAAAAACGGTTTGGGGCCTACCATACGGCCGAAATCGGATACGCTTTACATAACCTCGACAGCATCCAGCGATCATGGGAACCCGTGGATCATTTGTTGGAAACACTTATGTCAGCATACTGGGTGCAGTTTATAAAAACCGGAAATCCGAACATTGCCGGACCGATCAGGGAAAATCAGGCACCGTATTGGGGTCCGTTTTCAAACAAGGATCCGCAGGCCATGGTTTTCGGCGATCCAAGCTTTACCGGCCCTTTACCCGGTAAGGAAGCGCTGGATTTCTTATATACCCATTATCCCGGGAAATAGAAATAAATACCGCTATCTTTCCCATCAAATAACAATTTTAGAGCCTTTTTCCGATAACTTCTAAACCTGGTTTAAATGGCAGAAGAACCAACTGAGTAATCGGACCAACTGAAAATTCATGATGTGGTTTAGATTCAGGATTATTTTCCTTGCCCTTTTTATTCCGCTTTGTCTTTCTGCCCAGACTCCCTGGAAAAAAGAACCCACGGACAGCCTGACGGATTTGACTGAAATCGTAAATCATATTCTGCATAAGGATTCAAAAAAAGATAAAGCCGAGCGAAAAAAAAGCCATATTCAGATCGGTGTATTTCCCGCTATTGGATATACATTACAAACGGGGTTTGCGGCAGTCGTCAGCGCCAACGCCGTCATATACCAAAAGCATCGTAAAGAGGGTGATTCCAGTGCCCCCTCTATAATCATCACCAGCCTGTCTTATTCGGTAAAAAGCCAGATTGTATTGCCTTTCCAGGCCGTCCTGTATTTTAATAATAATAAAACCATTTGGGTTTCCGACTGGAGATATCTGAAATATCCTTCCTATACGTATGGCCTCGGAATGAATACCAGTCCGGCAGATTCCACACAACTCATTTTTCAGTATTTTAAATTTCATCAGTCCGTATTATTTGAAATTCATCCGCATATTTTTATTGGTGCAGGTTATGCGTTGGATTATTTCTGGAATGTCCGGGAAAAATATCCTTCATCGGGATCGGAAACAGATTTTGAAAAATATGGATCAACGCCAACCTCTCTCTCCTCGGGAATTTCGCTGAATCTTTTACGGGACACGCGCGATAATCCCATTAGTGCGCACAGGGGGACCTATATAAATATCCTGTTGATTCCGCGTTTACAATTTATGGGTTCCGACAATAACTGGACCTCGTTGATGGCTGAGTGGAGAGGTTATTTTCGTTTCCCTGCCAGCTCAAATAATATTCTCGCACTCTGGAGTTATAACTGGCTCACCCTAAACGGCACGCCTCCATACCTGATGCTTCCCAGTACCGGCTGGGACAAAACATTTAATACCGGCAGGGGGTATATTCAGGGAAGGTTCAGAAGTAATAATATGGTGGACGCGGAAGCAGAATACCGGATTCAACTTACGCGGAACGGATTATTCGGCATGGTCTTGTTTACCAATTTTGAGAGTTTCACAGATATCGATACCTGGAACTTCGGATCCCCCGCACCCGCCGGGGGACTGGGTTTGCGGGTAAAACTCAATAAGTATTCGCGCACCAACATTTCCATTGATTATGGATGGGGGCGCCAGGGATCTCATGGGTTTTTTGTGAACCTGGGGGAAGCGTTTTAACTCCGCGTACTTACGACCATAAGCAACTACAATTGTTTTGTTTCTGAATAATTTTGAAATTCACAAATTATATTTCCAAATTTTCAAATTTCCAAATTTCCAAATTAGTGTAGTATTGTGTCAATTTCTTTCA
>Ga0066790_10000726_pt1 | contig 13049 bp, 10 predicted proteins | sample OrgsoiDNA2013050_FD_70963 | JGI IMG/M metagenome (GOLD analysis project Ga0066790, IMG submission 70963) | Permafrost soil microbial communities from the Arctic, to analyse light accelerated degradation of dissolved organic matter (DOM) -... | ecosystem: Environmental > Terrestrial > Soil >...
GCGATCGGGGCGGGCTCGGACGGGAGCACGGTGTGGCTGCGAGGGATCGTGATCGGGAGCGGGATCCCGATCGTGTACCTGTTCGTGCTGCGCCTGCTGCAGAGTGCCACCGGCGGCCCCAGGCGCGCCCCGGCCGCGCCGGCGGCGCGCCGCACCGCGCTCGACCACCAGGGACGCGGTCACGGGCGCCGTCCGGCGGCCCGGAAAGCTACGGAGAACGAACGGCGGAATCGCCCGCTTGACGCACCTGTGACCGATCCTTAGCGTGGAGTCCGAGTCCATCCGACCGGGGAAGGAACATGGCTCCGAGCGGCTCCACACCGATGTCCCTCGAAGGCCGGAAGCCGCAGCCGGCGCCGGCACGGATCGCGGTCGGCATCGACGATCATCCTTCCGGGATGGACGCCGCCGTCCTGGGCAGCGCGATCGCCGCCGCCGGCGCCGATCTGCTGCTCGTGTCCGTGCACCCGGATCCGCTGGTGGTGATGCCGGGCAGCATGTCCTGGAAGGGGTTGCACACGCAGGCGCGCGATCACCTCGCCGAGGTCCGTGACGCACACGCACCGCGGGCCGGGCTGCTGGTCGAGACCGACACGTCGGTCGCCCGGGGGCTCGAGCGCGCGATGCGCGGCGAGCGGCGCGACCTGCTCGTGGTCGGCTCGAGCCCGCGGGCCCGCGACGGACACGTCGGGATCGGCAAGCGCAGCCGCCAGCTGCTCGGCCACGCTTCGTCCCCGCTGGCGATCGCGCCGCGCGGCCTGCGCGAACGGCCCGGGTTCGCGATCAAGCGGATCGGCGTGGGCTACGACGGCGGACCCGAGTCCGCGGCCGCGCTCGAGCTGGCCGCTGCGATGGCCCAGGCGCTCGGCGCCGGTCTCACGGTCCGGCTGGCGGTCGACGACCGGATTCCGGTACCCGGGTGGTCCAAGCTCTCCGAGGCTGCTCTGTCCGGCTGGCCCGAGGCGGTCGCCGGCGAGGTCAAGGCGATGCAGGCGCGCCTCGCCGACGCGACCGCGCACTGCGGCGCCCCGGCCAAGGGCGAGGTCGTCACGGGCCGGCCGGCCGACGCGCTGGCGGCGCTGTGCGACGAGATCGACCTGCTCGTGATCGGCGCCAGGCGCTGGGGGCCGATCTCTCGCCTGATCGTGGGCAGCACCGGGGAGGCCATGCTGCACGAGGCCACGTGCCCTCTGCTGCTGGTGCCTCGCCCGCCCGAGCCGGCAAAGCAGAGCTCAGGCTCCGAGCCGGCGAAATAGGGGGCTCAGACCGAAACGGCGCAGCCGGGCTCAGGTGTCCGCCGGGCGCCCGTCGACGGCGAGCCGGCGGTTGTTGTAGGCGTCCACGCCGGTCACCTCGCGGCCGAACCAGTTCGGCGCGGTGAAGGCGTCCGCCTGAGCCTCGGAGCCGAACTCGACCTCCGCCGTGAGCAGCCCGTCGAGCGGCCCGTGGTAGACGTCGAGCTCGATCGTCAGCCCGGCGCCGGCCGCGATCCGGTACCGGGTCTTGGCCACGCGGCGCCTCTCGGTCAGGGCCCACATCCGCTCGAAGCGCTCCGGGTCGATGGCGACCTCCTCCTCGGTCCGCGAGCGGCCGCGGCCGCCCTTGATCGTGAGCGTCGCCTCCCCATCCTGCCGGCGGATCCGGACCTCGACGCCGGCCGGGTCCAGCGCGACGTAGCCCTGGTCCAGGTTGGAGTGAGGATGGCGCTCGAGGTCAGCCGGCCGACGGGAGACCAGGAACTTGCGCTCGATCTCCAGGCTGCCAGTCACCGCGGTCACGATACCCGCGTGCCGCGGGGATAGTTGCTACGACGTCCGGAGCAACTACGGACCTGATCGCGGACGCGGCACGGATGCGTGCGGATCGCGCCGAGGGCAAGATCTGTGCGCAGATGCCGCCCACCATCCTCATCGGGTTCGATGATCGCCCCCAGGATGCCGACGCGCTCCACCTCGGCGTGGAGCTGGCGACACTGACCGGGGGCACGCTGGCCATCGCGCATGTGATCAACACCGGGCAGGCGGTCAACTGGCATCCGCGTGACGACTTCGAGCGCACCGGCAGACAGGAGCCGCTGGAGCGTGCCCGAGCGCTGCTCGGGCCCGAGCTCGAGGCCCGCTCGAGCTTCCACACCCGCTCGGGCGGATCGACCGCAGACGAGATCGAAGTGCTGGCGGAGGAGCTCGACGCCTTCCTGATCGTCGTCGGCCCGGCTCACCGCGGGCCCATCGGCCGCTCGCTGCTGGGCACCACAGCCGGCCACCTGCTCCATATCGCCCGGCGCCCGATCGCGGTGGCGCCCGAGCACCACACCGACGATCGACTCGACGCGTCGTGGCCGGTGGTCGTCGCCTTCGACGGCTCGCGTGAGAGTCAGGCCGCGGTGACCGCCGCGCGGGCGCTGGCCACCGCCGCCGGCAGGCCGTTGCGGATCGCCACCGTCGCCGAGATGACCGTCCCGGCGCAGGCGCCCGATCTTCCCGGCGCGGGAGAGCACCGCCTGCTCGTCTCCGAGCGCGCAGGCGAGGTCATGGCCGAGGGCGTGAAGGCCGGAGGCGAGGGTGCCGAGGGCAAGCTGCTCGAAGGCCACGCCGCGCTGGAGCTGGCCGCGGAGTCGGTCGAGGCGCAGATGCTGGTGATCGGCTCTCGCCGGGGCCGCATGCGGCGGGGAGCGCTCGGCGGCGTGCCGACGGCGCTGGTCAGCTCCTCTGCCTGCCCGCTGATCGTGATCCCGCGCGGGGTCAAGCCGGACCTGCTCGTGGCGGCCGTGTCCCGGCCGGCGCAAGCCACGCGCTGAGCCTGCTGGCCCGGCTCGCGCCGAGCCCGCTGCGATGGCGCCCTCCTGAGCTCGTCGAGCTCGAGCCGCAGCGACCGTCACAGCGGGCGAATCCTCGCCGACGTGACGGCGATGGTGGACGAGCGGCTCAGCCGATCCAGTGCCCCGATTCATTCATTCGGCGGCGATCACCGGGCGCAGGGGCCAGGACCGGTACTCGTCGTTGGGCACGCGCATCAGGTGGGCACTCCACGCCGGCGCCCCGGTGAACTACGGACGCGAATGGGCTGCATCGGCGGATGGCCGCGGCGCGCGGGCGCAATAGCGTCAAATCGTCCGCCCGGCCCTGCAGGCCCGAGCCGGACACCCCGCAGGTCCAAGCCGGACCCCGCGATGCCTCCACGAGGAGAGCTGATGCGAACCCACCAGACAATCGCCCCTGATCGCTGGACCGAATACCTCGACGGCGTCAGCCACGCGCTGGCCGACGGCGAGGTCTCGATCGAGACCCTCAATCCCCCCTTCTCCTCCCAGATCGCCGCCGACCGACTTGCGCTGCAGTTCGTCGCCTACGACGGCCGCGACGACGTTTTCGAGGTCGCCGCGGTGACCGACAACCCTCCCAACGTCATCCATCACCTCGTTGACCATCCCGAGCGGATCCTGATCGAGGACGGCCCGGGCGCGGCGCCGATGACGATCGCGGTCGACGGCCAGGACGGCGTGCGCACCGTGATCACGATCGAGCGAGACCGCCTGTAGGATCCGGCGCGAGCCGGGATGAGCACCCCAGCCACCCTTTCCAGGTTCCTGATCGCCGCGTTGCTGTGCGCAGCCATTGCCGGCTGCGGAGCCAGCTCCAGCTCCAGCTCCAGCGCGGGTTCCAGCTCGAGCTCGTCCACCGCCACGCAGGCCGCCCCGCCGGCGTCGACCACCCCATCCCCCTCGGTGACCAGCGGACCGGTGCACGGCGCGCTTCGCGCGGCCGGCCACACCCCGGTCGCCGGACATCCGTGGCCCTACTCGGTGCACGTGACCGACGCGAACGGCAAGCCGCTCTCAGGGACGGTGGACATCGAGTTCGCCTTCAACGGCTCCGTTGTGGGTCACGACACTCCGCCGACTCATGCCCTCAAGGAGGGCGCCTGGCAGGACAAGCTCACGTTCCCGAGCACGGCGCTCGGCTACCCACTCGTGTTCCAGGCGGTGGTGCACACCAGCGCCGGTTCGGTCACGCTCGGCTGGCCAGTCACAGTTCACCCGTGAGCGTTCTACCCGGGCAGCCGCAGGGAGCTCCCGCACACACCGAGCCCGCCGGCGGCGGGGCCGAGGTCACCGTGTCCCGGGTGGTCAAGTCCTTCGGCCCGATCCAGGCCCTGCGGGGGGTCTCGCTGCAGATCGCCCGCTCGGAGTTCGTGACCATCACCGGACCCTCGGGATCCGGCAAGAGCACGCTGCTCAACCTGATCGGCAGCCTCGACCGGCCGGACTCGGGCTCCGTGCAGATCGGCGGCGTGCCCGTGCCCGAGCCGCGCCACGCGATCGAGTTCCGCCGCCGCGTGGTCGGGTTCGTGTTCCAGGACTACCTGCTGCTGCCCTACCTGAGCGCGCAGGGCAACATCGAGGCGCCGCTGATCGCCACCGGGCGCTCGCGTCGCGAGCGCCGACGGCGCAGCGCGGAGCTGCTCGACGAGGTCGGCCTGGCCGATCGCGCGGGACACCTTCCGGCCGAGCTCTCCGGCGGCCAGCGGCAGGGTGTGGCCCTGGCCCGGGGCCTGGCCAACAACCCCAGCGTCCTGCTCGCCGACGAGCCCACCGGCGCACTCGACTCCGTGAGCGCGAGCCGCGCGCTGGACCTGCTGGCGACGCTGCGTGTCCGCCACGGGATGACCGTGCTGGTCGTCAGCCATGACACCGCGGTGGCCGATCGCGCCGATCGGGTCGTCCGCCTGGTCGACGGCCGGGTGGCCGAGCAGCCGGGCCCGGACGCGCGCTGAGGCCCCCGCCCCGGGGCCGGAGCACCCGCTCAGGTCAGGGCCGGAGCACCCGCTCAGGTCAGAGCCAGCGCGACCGCCGAGCGCATGCGGGTCACGCGCCAGATCGGGTAGATGGCCCCGATCACGCCGATCGTGACCCCCACCAGCGCGGCCTGCCCCAAGCCCCACGCGGTCAGCTGCGGGGAGATGAAGCTCCCGAGTCCGAGCGCTCCGGGCAGCAGCTTGCTGGCAGCGAGCCCGAGCACCAATCCGGCACAGGTCCCGATCACGCTCACCGCGACCGCCTCGCCCAGCACCAGACCCGCCAGCTGCCGGCCGCTCCAGCCGATCGTCGCCAGCAGCGCCAGCTCACGGCGGCGCTCGAGCACCGCGGCGAGCATCGTGTTGGCCACGGCCAGGGCACCGATGATCAGGGCCAGCGCGACGATCAGCAGGACGGCCTTGCTGATCAGCTCGCTGTTCGCCCCCGCCCGGATCGCCTCGCTGGGGTCCGAGATCGCCGACAGGCCGGGGAAGGCGGCGGCGAGCTCGCGCTCGGCCACCGCCGGCGTTGTCCCCGAGGCCAGCCGGATGGCCATCGTGGTCGCCTCATCGGGCGTCCTGGAGGCCAGCGCCTGCGCGTCGCGCAGCGTCGCGATCAGGCCCGAGTCCTCGAAATTGATGCCGGCATGAAAGACGCCTGCCACCGCGAACTCGCGGCTGCCGAGCCGCAGCCGGCCGCCTGACGTCACGCCGAGCCGGCGCGCCAGCAGGTCGCCCACGGCCACCTGCCCGGGTCCGGCGGCGTGGCCTGAAGTGAGCACGAGCCTGCGGGCGATGAAGCCATGCGGCTCGACCCCGAACACGATCGAGGCCGGTGCATGCGGCACGGCGCCGACCACGAGCTGGATCGGAGTGGCGTCGACGATCTCCGGCTGCGCCCGAAGCCGGGGCAGCAGCGTGAGCGGCAGCACCGACGAGGTCGGGTCACCGGCGTCGCGCTGGAACAGGCCGAGGTCGGCGCGGCCGAGGTGGACGAGCTGCCCGGCGGTCTGGTTCAGGCCGGCCGAGAGAGCCAGCAGCGCCACGATCGCCGCCACGCCGACAGCGATTCCGGCGGCAGTCAGCGCTGTGCGAGCGGTGCGGCGCCGCAGGTTGGCGGTGATCAGCACGACCATGGACGCACACCGGTGATCGCAGCGCCGCCCCAGGCCGCGCTCAGACCCGCTCCGTTGGAAGGGCCGTCGGAGATCAGTACAGGGTACGGTCGCGTAGGAACCCGCGCGCGCGTAGCGTTATTTCGATGAGCGCTGACCGCATGACAACGCCTGTCCGGCGCTGGCCGGAGCGGCGCAGCGTTGTCCTGGGCGCGGCGGCGCTGTTCACCGCCGTGGTGTTCATCCTCGGCCAGTCCGCCCACGCCCCGGACCAGAGCTTCGCTTTCCTGTACGCGCTTCCCGTCGTGCTGGTGGCGCTCGATCTGGGACTGAGATGGGGCCTGGCGGCGGCCGCCGCGGCGTTCGGCCTGGCGATCATCTGGGGCCTCACCCGGAATCCCGGGCTCACCGTGTCGGCGTTCGCGCTCCGCGGGGTCATGCTGGTGGTGATCGGCGGCGTGGCCGGTCGCTTCGCGGACCGGATGCGCGCCGCACGCCGGCGCCAGGATCAGCTGCTGCATTCGGGCCTCGCGCTCGCCCACCTCACCGACCTGGCCGTGCTCCCCGAGACGATCGCCCGGCAGGCGCTGGGCGCCCTGCCCGCCGCCGGCGCCAGGTTTCAGATCGACGGATCGGAACCGGTCGTGGTCGGCGAGTTCGGCCGGGGGGCGATCAGCGCGTCGTTGTCGCTGCCCGGAGACGAGACCGCGACTCTGGAGGTCGCGCCGCACGCCGGCCGGAGCTTCTCGGCCGACGATCGCGTTGCGCTCGAGACGCTGGTGCTGCAGGCGGCGGTGGCGACCGAGAACCAGCGGCTGGTGGCCAGCGAGCGGGACCGGGCGCAGCTCCACCAAGAGCTGGTCCGCTCACGCGAGCGCCTGGCCAGGCAGGGACGACAGCTCGAGCACCTGCTGGCCGGCCAGGAGGACGAGCGCCGCGCTCTGGCTCAGGAGCTGCACGAAGACGCCGCCCAGGCACTGGCCGCGATCCAGCTCGGCCTGCGCGTGGTCGAGACCGACCTCGACTCCGCTCCGCAGCGCAAGCACGTCGAGGCGCTGCGGTCGCATCTCGCCGAGACGCTCGTGGCGCTGCGCGAGCTCGCGGTGGACCTGCGGCCACCGGTGCTCGACGAGCTCGGGCTCGTCCCGGCCCTGCATGGACTCGCCGCCCGTACCCCGGCCGCCGAGCATCTCGTGGCGATCGAGGTCAAGGACGACGGCGAGCGGCTCGGTCCCACGCTCGAGACCACGGTCTATCGCGTCGTGGCCGAGACCCTGGCCGCCATCGACGGGCCCGCGACCGTCCGGGTCCTGATCGACCGCAAGAAGGGCGAGGTCCGGATCACCTTCACTCAGCCCGCCGGCGAAGGTCATCCGATCTCGGGTGACGACCTGGCTCGGATCCGGGCCCGGGTCGATCTGGCCGGCGGCCTGCTGATGGCCTCCAGCGCCGAGCGCCACGTGGTCGTCGCGCACGTCCCGATGGGCGATGCCGGCGGCAATGTCGCGCCGGCTCAGCTGACGCCGAGCAGCTGACGGGCTTCTTCGACCTCGAGGTCCCCCGCGGCGACCTTGAACGCCACCGTGTCCGAGTAGCCGCCGGAGCCGGCGCTCGTGTGCATCGCCGCGATCTGGGCGCTGATGCCGGCATCGGCCATGTCCTCGGCCGCTCCGGGATCGAAGCAGCGGGCGGCCAGCCACTCGCCGACCTCCGCCGCGCTCAGGCCGGTCTCCTCCCACGCCTCCACGGAATTCTCCGGATCGCCTCCATGGGCGAACTCGCCGTGGCGTTCCACAACGTCCCTGATGGTCATTGTGAGACTGTTGCGCCGGGAGCCCCGAGGGTCATCAGCGGAGTCCCCGAAGCGAGTCAGTAGACAGCCGCGGGTTAGTACTGAGCGCGACTCGCGGGCCGCTCGGATGGCGGCGATTACGCCGCTGGATAGTCTGACCGTAATACAGAGAGAGACAGGCCCGAACCCAGTATTGCGGCCGGGAAATCGGTGCCCTAGCCAGGATGTGACCCATGCTCACCCTCGCACGCATGTCAGTCCGGCGGCCCAAGGCGGCGCTCGCCGGATGGCTGGTGTACGCGGTCGCGCTGGCGTTGATCGGGTTCGGGGTCGACAACGCGTTGTCGCCGTCGATCACCGTCGTCCCGGGTACTCAGTCCTCGCACGCGCAGCAGCTGGCCAACGCACAGTTCGGCCCCTCACAGCTGGTGCCGATTCTGCTCGAGGGCCCCAAGGCACAGCTCAACCGCGAAGGGCCGGCGCTGGTCGTCGCGCTCTCCAAACGACCGCATACACGCGTGCTGTCGGCGTGGGACGCGGGAACGGCGAGCGCCGGTCTGCGCCCCAGCCCGAACGCCGCGATGATGGTGGTGTCGGTCGACCGATCCGAGAAGGAGGTGGTCAAGTACGACCAGCCCCAGATCGAGCGGCTCGTGGCCCAGAAGGTCCACGGCCCGGTCAAGGCCTACATCACCGGCCAGCCGGCGCTCGATCGGGCGCTCAGAGACGCCTCGATCTCCAACCTCCGCCAGACCGAGCTGATCACGGTCGGCATCCTCTTCCTCCTCCTGCTCATCGGACTGCGCGCCCCCGTGGCTGCCGGCCTCGTGACGGCAGTCGGGGCCACGTCGATGCTGGCCGGGTTTGGCACCGTGGCGCTGCTCGGCCACGTGATCTCCGTCGACCCGGTCGCGATCGCGCTCGGCTCGATGACCGGCTTGGCGCTCGGGGTCGGCTTCTCGCTGCTGATCCTCGACCGCTTCCGCCAAGAGGAGCATCCACCCGGGGCCAACCCGCGTGACGCCGCCACCGCGGCGCTCCGCGATCTGAACACGACCGGGCGCGCCGTGCTGATCGGCGGGACCGCCGTGATCGTGGCCCTCGGCCTCGTCGCCGCGATCGGCCCGACCGCACTCCTGACCTCGCTCGGGATTGGCATGAGCATCTGCGCGGCGATGGCCACCGGGGCCGCGGTGGTCGTGATGCCGGCCGCCCTGACGCTGCTGGGCACTCGGGTCGAGGCCTTCAGCTGGCCGGCGCCGAAGTTCATGCAGCGCGCCTGGTCCGGTCTCGTCGGTGCCGGCGGCTGGGTCACTCGGCACGCCGTCTACACCGGCTTCGCCGCCACGGTCCTGCTGGTCGCGCTGGCGGTGCCCGCGCTGGCGGTCAAGTCCGGTCCGCCCACGGTCACCCAGCTCCCGGCCAACTCGAAGGCGCGAATAGCGTTCACCGAGATCTCACGCGTGTTGGGCCCCGGCTGGGCCACGCCCTACAACGTGATCGTGGTCGCCAACGGGCGGCCGATCACCACCCCGGCGCTCCTCTCGAGCGTGCAGACCTTCCAGACCCAGATCGCCAAGGACCCAACCGTGGCCTCCGTGGTCGGCCCGGGAGCAATCAACGCGACTTCGTCGCAACTGAAGGCGTTCGGCCCGTCGCTGGCGAAGTCGGCCAAGATCTCCGACCGGAGCAAGAAGGACCTGGTGACCCTGATCAACGGCCTCGGTCAGGCCGGCGCCGGCGGGGCCCAGTTGCAGGCGGGCCTCGCGGTCGCGGCCAGCGGCTCCGGCCAGCTCAACGGCGGATCCGGACAGGCTCAGTCCGGCGCCGGTCAGCTCCACAGCGGGCTGGCTCAGGCCCAGGCCGGCTCGGCGACACTGTCCAGCGGCCTGAACTCGGCACTCGCCGGAGCGACCGCGCTCAAGGCCGGGGCCGCCCAGGCCCTGCTCGGATCCACGCAGCTGGCCAGCGGCCTCGGCCAGGCGCAGGTCCCCGTGAGCCAGAGCACCGGGGCGCTGAACGCGCTCTCCTCGCAGACGGCGGCCACCAAGTCGGCGGTCGCGGGCCTGCAGTCCCAGGCCCAGGCCACGGGCTTTGCGGCGGCCAGCGCACTGAGCGCGCTGAACGGCATGTCGGCCGCGGCCAAGAGCGACCCGGGTTACGGCGCCGCGGTGTCGGCGCTGAATCAGGCGAGTTCCTCCGCGAGCGCCCTGGCCAACAGCGCCGGCGGCGCAATGAACACAGCCAGGGGCGCCGCGGGCATGGCCAGCGGGATCGCGCAGCAGGCACCGGGTCTGCTGGCCGCGATCAGCCTGCTCCATGACGGCGCAACCCAGCTCCAGGCGGGCATATCGCAGCTGAAGAGCGGGAACTCGCAGCTCGCGGATGGCATCAGCCGCCTCGCCGGCGGCGGCGGTCAGCTCCACCACGGGCTCGGCCAGCTGACGGCGGGAGCGGGCGCGCTGCAGGCCGGACTCGCCCAGCTGACGGGCGGAACCGGGCAGCTCGCCGCAGGCCTGTCCGGCGGCGTTGGACCCGCCGGCCAGCTCGTGACCGGCCTCGGCATGCTGCAGGCGGCCGTGGTCAAGTCACGCGGCCAGATTCCCTCCACCGCTGACCTGAAGAAGCTCCAGCAGCAGTCCCCGGGACTGTTCAACTCGGGCTACTTCGTGCTCGCTGCGGTGGCCGGTGCGCCGCCCTCTGATCGCAACGCCTCCACGTTCACGATCAACCTGCTGCGCGGCGGCACGGCGGGACAGATCGTGGTCGTGTCCAAGTATCCCTCCAGCGATCCGCGTTCGGAAGCTCTGGGCGCCCGCCTGGCCGCACTGTCAGGCAAGTTCGGCAAGGCCAAAAACGCGCAACTCGCGGTCGGCGGCCCGGCCGGCAACTACAACGATCTGACGAGCGTCACGAAGTCGAAGATCCCGGTCGTGATCGGGGTTCTGGCGGTGGCGATCGCGCTGATCCTGGGGCTGGCGCTGCGCTCGGTGCTGCTGCCGATCGTGGCCACGGCGTTCAACCTGCTCGTCGCGGCCGCTACCTTCGGCGTGCTGCAGCTGCTGTTCGGTGGCACCAAGCCGCTGCTCGGGGGGCCCGGCTACATGGATCCGATGTCGATCATCGGTCTGTTCACGATCGTGTTCAGCATCTCGGTCATCTACGGGGCCGTGCTGCTGATGCGCACGCGTGAGGTGTTGATGACGGGCGGCCGCAACGGACACTCCGTCCGAGTGGCACTGCGGGACACCGCGGCGGCGTCCACCGGAGCCGGCCTGGTGATGGCGGCGGCACTGATCCCGTTCGCCACCACCAACCTGATCAACGTGCGCCAGTTCGGGATCGGCGTCGCGGTGGCGATCCTGATCGACGTCCTGATCGTTCGCCCCGTGCTGTTGCCCGCCGCGATCGCGGTGCTCGGGAAGGTCGGGTGGTGGCCGACGAGAGCGCCGGCCCCGAGCGGGCCGACCGCGCCCTCCAGCCGCCGGGCCAGTCGCGCACATGTTCCCCGGCTCCATCCCACCGGCACGGCGCACTGACCCGAGGGACAGAACCATGAACCCCACCACCCTCGGACCCACCGCGGGAAAGCGGCTCGAGCCGCAGAACCTCGGCCAGATGGTGTTCGACGCAGCCGAGCGCCACGGCGGCACCGCCCTGCTCTTCCAGGAGCGGGGCCGCCCGGCCTCGCTCTCCTACTCCGAGCTCGGCCGCCGCAGCAGCGAGATCGCCCGTGGCCTGATGGCCCACGGCATCGAGGCCGGGGATCGTGTCGCGATCCTCGCCCTGACCTCGGCCGAGTGGACGCTGGCCGACTACGGCTCGCTGTGCGCCGGCGCGGTGGTGACGCCGATCTACCACACCAACTCGCCCGAGGAGTGCGCCTACGTGCTGGCCCACTCCGAGGCGAGGCTCGTGTTCTGCGAGGACGACGACCAGGCCGCCAAGATCCGCCGGATCCGCGCCAGCTGCCCGAAGCTGGAGTGGATCGTGCTGATGAGCGGCGACGCCGACGACGCGATCACGGTGGAGGAGCTGCGCGAACGAGGCGCAGAGCTGCCCACCGAGGCGGTGGAGCGGCGACTGGCGGAGATCAGGCCCGACGACCTGGCCACGCTCGTCTATACGTCGGGCACAACGGGACCGCCCAAGGGCTGCATGCTCAGCCACGCCAACCTGCTCGCCACCACGAGGATGTACGTTCAGCAGCTCGGCCTCGGCGAGACGCACACGCTCTACCAGTTCCTGCCGCTGGCCCACGTCCTGGCCCGCGTGGCGCAGGCGGTGGCGATCAGCGCGGGCGCGCGGATCGCCTACTGGAGTGGCGACGCGACGAAGATCGTGGACGAGCTCTCGGAGCTCTCACCAACCCACTTCCCGGCGGTCCCGCGGATCTACGAGAAGGTGCACGGCGCCGTGATGGGCAAGGTGCAGGACGGGCCGGCGCTCAACCGCGCGCTATTCAGCTGGGCCCTGCGCCATGGCGCCACAGGGCGCCGGGCCGCACGCGAGGGACGCCCGCTCAGTCGCACCGGCCAGGCCCAGTACCGGCTGGCCGACGGGCTGGTGCTCGGGAAGGTCCGCGACCTGTTCGGCCGCGAGCTGCAGATCGCGCTCGTCGGCGCAGCGCCGATCGGCCGCGAGCTGCTGGAGTTCTTCGATGCCTGCGGCGTGTTGGTGCTGGAGGGCTACGGACTCACCGAGACCTGCGCCGCGGCGACGCTCAACACCGAGACCGCGGTCAGGTTCGGATCGGTGGGCAAGCCGCTTCCCGGCACCGAGGTCTCGGTCGCCGACGACGGCGAGATCCTGATCCGGGGCCCGCACCTGTTCGGTGGTTACTACCTGGATCCAGCCGCGACCAGGGAGGCCCTCTCCCCCGACGGGTGGCTGCGCACGGGCGATCTGGGTCAGATCAGCGCCGAGGGCTTCGTCTCGGTCACCGGCCGCAAGAAGGACCTGATCATCACCTCGAGCGGCAAGAACATCACCCCGGTCAACATCGAGAACCAGCTCCGTGAGAGCCGCTTCATCACCGAGGCCATCGTCTACGGAGACAACCAGCCGTACCTCGTGGCCGCCCTGACGCTCGACCCGGAGGAGGCCGGCAAGGTGGCGCTGCGCCACGGCACCCAGACCGACCGGGCCACGCTCGCCGCCGACCCCGATGTGCGCGCGGAGCTCCAGAAGGAGGTGGACGCCGTCAACGCCAGGCTGGCCAGAATCGAGCAGGTCAAGCGCTTCGCGATCCTCGATACCGACCTCAGCCAGGCCGGAGGCGAGCTCACCCCGACGCTCAAGGTCAAGCGCGCGATCGTCTACGAGAAGTACGCCGACGTATTCACCGG
>Ga0066790_10000727_pt1 | contig 13042 bp, 15 predicted proteins | sample OrgsoiDNA2013050_FD_70963 | JGI IMG/M metagenome (GOLD analysis project Ga0066790, IMG submission 70963) | Permafrost soil microbial communities from the Arctic, to analyse light accelerated degradation of dissolved organic matter (DOM) -... | ecosystem: Environmental > Terrestrial > Soil >...
GTAAGCCGCCCCGGACCGCCCGCCCCCACGCTCGCCGTCCGATATCGCGATACCCAGCCTGGGTCACCGACTTTTCAAACGCTTGTTAAGGGTGCTGCGTCCGCTGAGGGGCCGGGTGACCCTTCGCTCAGGCGAGCGGCGGGTTGGTCGTTTTCGAGGCCGAGGGCGAGGGGCACGGGGTTACGGCCGGAGACGATGACCTGGACGGCAGCATGAGCGCCGTGCGCGGGTCCTGCACGTGGGTCTGGTACAGCAAGGCCGTTCCCGACACCGGCGTGGCCGCTGAGCCCGTGGCGTCCTGGGCGGTATTGCCGGTGATGGCCGCGACGCTCGTCGACGGGCTTGGCGTAGTTGCCGAGCCGGGGACGGGAGTCGCGGTATCGCTGGTGGTCGGTGTCGGGTCCGTGCTGGGCGACGGATCGGTGCTGGGCGATACCGACACCGGCGGGCTGCTGGTGATCGGCACCGACGGCGTCGTGGTCGCCGGTACGGTCGGCGTGGGCGTGGCGCTGCCCGTCTTCGAGGTCCCGGGCGACTTGCACCTGGAGGACGCCGGGGATGTGACCGACGAACCGCCGGACGGCCCGGGCGAGCTGGCATGTCTGGGGAACTGCGACCCGGAGCCGGCCAGCCCGGACTTGCCTGAGCCGCTACCCGGCCCGGAGTGCTGAGTCCACGGGAAGATCGTGAAACTCGATCCGCTGGAGGAGATGGCCTGCGGCAGCGTCATGATCGCAAAGGCGCCGGCGGCGACCACGAAGATCGCCGTGCCCATGGCGGCCAATGGCCGGAGCCAGCCAAACCGGCGGCCGCCCTGGCCGGAATAAGCGCCCGCGGGCTTGAAGCGGTCGATGACCGGCCGCAAGGCATCCAGCGCGGACTCAATGAAGGGCGCTGCCCATGTCGTGAAGCGCATGGCGGCGTCGGAGTACCAGGCCGAGGCTGACGCGAACGACAGCAGCGGCGGCCCGGATAGCCGCGCCCTGATCCGCTCGAGCCCGTCGCCGGACGGCTCGACGCTGTCGGCGGCAGCGCGCAGGGCGCGGCGGAGCACCTCGTCGTAGTCGCGATTCAGGGCGCTCATGCCTCACGCTCCAGCACGCTGCGCAGGGCGATCATGGCCCTGGCCGTGTGGCTCTTGACCGCGCCCTTGCTGATATTCATGGCCGCGGCGATCTGGGCCTCAGAGAGGTCCCCGTAGTAGCGCAGCACGAGTGCCTCACGCTGCCTCGGCGGCAGCGTCCGGAGCGCGGCCACGACGGCAGACCGCTCCAGCAGGGCAATCGCTCCGTGCTCGGCGCTGGGCATATCCGGCGCTGGCTTAGGCGCGTTACGGTCCACCACGACGCGGTGCCGCAGTACCGATCGGGACCGGTTCACGACCGACTGGCGCAGGTAGGACAGTGCCTTGTCGCTGTCGCGAAGACGGCGCCATCCGCCGTGCATCGCGACGAACGAGTCCTGCACCACTTCCTCCGCAGTTGCGACATCTCGGACCAGCAGGGCCGCCAGGCGCACCAGCGAGCGGTAATGCTCGCTGTAAAGGGCGGTCACCGCACGGTCGGCATCCCACTCGGCGTGAACCGACCCCAGGGCGACATCCGCTACAAGGGTTTCGGTCACGGTAGTTGGACGCTCAGCCATGTCGCTAGGTTCACCTGTAGTCATGGCGGATCCACGTTCACCCGCAGTCATGGCGGACTCACGCCGCCGACTGCTCGGGCGCCGATGTAACTCAACGCTCGCACTTCCCCCCATGCCTGTCCATACCCTGGAACGCATCGCCGCGATTACCGCATGCAACGCACCCGCGGCGACGGAAAGCCAGGAGATGGCGAGACCGTGCACCAGAGGGGTGGTGCATCATGGGTTCGCAGTACTGTCACCATATATGTCGGCGGGGCGCCGGACCGGGCACACGCAATAAGATCCTCCCGTGCCTGAGTGTCTCTTTTGCAGCATCGTCGCCGGTGACGTTCCGGCGGAACGAGTGCTAGACGGTGATCGCACCATTGCGTTCCGTGACATTAATCCGCAGGCGCCCGTGCACGTCCTGGTAGTCCCGCGGGTTCACCTCGCTGACCTAGCCGCGGTCGCCGCGGCGGGCGATGGCCTGCTGGATGAGATGGCGGCGCAGGCGCATCGGGTCGCGGTGAATGAGGGCCTGGCCGCGGCCGGGTATCGGGTGGTCTTTAACACCGGTGCCGACGCCGGGCAGACCGTGCCGCATGCGCACGCGCATGTCCTGGGCGGGAGGTCAATGACCTGGCCACCAGGGTGACGCGGGATGAGCGCGGGCTGAGCGCCAGGTCGGGCGCGGGATGAGCGCTGCCCCGGCGGGCATAACATGGCCAGTGTGCTTGGCATGAGCGCGCGGGCAGGAGTACGCGGGACCGGAGTACGCGGGGTGCGCGCCCGAGCAGGGAAGGGTCATTGACAGACAAATCACGCGAAACGGCCAAGGCTCAGGCTGACGCCGACGGCAGCACTCAGGTCAAGATCGTAGTTCCGGATGACCACTCGATGGTCAGCCTCCTAGGTTCTCGCGACGAGCTGCTGAGCGTCATCGAGAAATCCTTCGATGCCGACGTTCATGTACGCGGCAATGAGATCACCGTGACCGGGCAGCCGCACGAGACCGCGCTGGTGGCCCGGCTTTTCGACGAGCTCACCGAATTGGTCGCCAGCGGGGCCGAGCTGAGCGCGGACGTGGTCGAGCGCAGCGTCTCCATGCTGCGCCGCAAGAGTGGGGCCCGTCCGGCTGAGGTGCTGAACCTGGGCATCCTGTCCTCGCGCGGCCGCACCATCCGGCCCAAGACGCTGAACCAGAAGCGCTACGTCGACGCCATCGACAATCACACGATCGTGTTCTCGATCGGCCCGGCCGGAACGGGCAAGACCTACCTGGCTATGGCCAAGGCCGTGCGGGCGCTGCAGGACAAGGAAGTCAGCCGGATCATCCTGACCCGGCCCGCCGTCGAGGCGGGCGAGCGGCTCGGCTTTCTGCCCGGCACCCTGTACGAGAAGATCGACCCCTACCTGCGGCCGCTGTACGACGCCCTGCACGACATGGTGGACTCGGACTCGATTCCCAAGCTGACCGCGGCGGGGACCATCGAGATCGCGCCGCTGGCCTATATGCGCGGCCGGACACTGAACGATTCGTTCATCATTTTGGACGAGGCCCAGAACACGTCGGCCGAGCAGATGAAGATGTTCCTGACCAGGCTGGGCTTCGGCTCCAGGATGGTGGTCACCGGAGACGTGACCCAGGTCGACCTGCCCGCCGGGCAGATTAGCGGGCTACGCCTGGTGCAGGACATTCTCGAGGGCGTCGACGATGTGTACTTCTCACGGCTGACGAGCCACGATGTGGTCAGGCACAAGCTGGTGGCCGACATCGTGGACGCCTACGAGCGGTACGACGCCCGGCAGGCCGCGGACGGCCCCGGCCAGCTGTCCGGGACCCGCTCGCGGCGCGATAACCGTCGTACCCGCTGACGGGTCGCGGCCAGCACGGTGCTGGCCGGGCTGGCGGCGCCCCGGACCGCCGGGCTCTAGCCGCCAGGCAGCTGAGCCCGCGCAAGTGATCACGCGGTCGGCCCTGCTAACCACAGTGCTGGCTAACCACAGTGCTGGCTAACCACAGGGCCTGGCTAGACAAGGCCGGGCGGGGTAGGACGAATGTGACGGCGGAAGCGACGGGAAACAGGTGAGTATCGAGATCGCCAACGAGTCGGGCGTTGAGGTAGACGAGACGTCCCTGGCCTCGCTGGCCAGGCACGTCCTGGACGGCATGCAGGTGCATCCGCTGGCCGAGCTTTCCGTCCTGCTCGTCGACGAGCAGGCGATGACCGAGCTGCACATGCGCTGGATGGGCGAGCCGGGGCCGACCGACGTGCTGGCCTTCCCCATGGACGAGATCCGGCCGCCCCAGCCGGGCGGTACGCATGCCGATCACTCGACCGCCGAGCCGCCCGAGATCCCCGGTCTGCTCGGAGACGTGGTGATCTGTCCGCAGGTGGCGGCGGTGCAGGCGCAACAGGCCAGCCATGACGTCGGGGACGAGATTAGCCTGCTGTGCACCCACGGCATCCTGCACCTGCTCGGCTATGACCACGGCGAGCCAGCGGAACACACCGTGATGTTCGGCCTGCAGGACAAGCTGCTCGGCACCTGGCGTGCGGCCCGCGACGACGGCCCCGACCCGGCTAGCCCGGATGGTGCTAGCCCGGATGGGCACGAAGGGCCTGGGTGAGGTGCCCATGGGTTGGCTGCTGGTAGCGGCGCTGGCGCTCACGTTGCTGGCTGGCTGGTGCGCGAGCGCGGAGACCGCCCTGCTGCGCGTGTCCAGGGCCGGCGCCAAGGAGCTTGGCCGGTCGCCTGGCGAAGGAGCGGCACCGCTACAGGCTGTGCTGGCGGAGATATCCCGTTATCTGTCGGTGCTTGTCCTGGTGCGGGTAGCGGGGGAGGTATCGGCAACTGTCCTGGTCACAGCCGTCCTCGTGCACTGGATCGCGCCGGATTGGCGGGCCTTCCTCGTCGCCGCCGCGATCATGATCGTGGTTGCCTACATCATCGCCGCGGTCGTCCCGCGCAGCATCGGGCGGCAGCATGCGGTGGGGGTGGCCAGCGCGGCGGCCGTCGTCCTGCGACCCGTGGTTCGCCTGCTCGGCCCGCTTCCGGCGCTGCTGCTGGCGATCGGGAGCGGGCTGAGTCGAGAGGGCCGCGATGGCCCGTCCGGGTCGGAAGAAGAGCTCCGCGGCCTGGTCGACCTGCTCGAGCAGCGCCAGATCATCCAGCCGGACGAGCGGGCGATGATCCATTCGGTGTTCGAGTTGGGCGACACGATCGTGCGCGAGGTCATGGTGCCGCGTACGGACATGGTGTTCGTCGAGGGCGGCAAGACCCTGCGCCAGGCCCTGTCACTGGCGCTGCGCAGCGGGTTCTCGCGTATCCCGGTGGTGGGCGAGAACCTCGATGACGTCGTGGGGATTGCCTACCTCAAGGACCTCGTGACCCGCAGCCACGAACACCGGGAGGGCGAGTCAGTCGAGACCGTGGACTCGGTCATGCGCCCGGCGACCTTCGTGCCGGAGAGCAAGCCGATCGACGAGCTCCTGCGCGAGATGCAGGCCCGCCAGATCCACCTGGCGATCGTGATTGACGAGTACGGCGGTACCGCCGGCCTGGTCACCATAGAGGACATCCTGGAGGAGATCGTCGGCGAGATCGCGGACGAATATGACCGCGAGGAGCCGCCGGTGGAGTGGCTCGGCGAGGGTCAGGCCAGGGTTACCACCCGGCTCCCGGTCGAGGAGCTCGAGGAATTGTTCGACGTCAGCATCGAGGCTGAGGACGTGGAGACCGTTGGCGGGCTGCTGGCCCAGCGGCTCGGCCGGGTACCCATCCCCGGTGCGGTCGCGACGGTCGCCGGGCTCCGGCTTACCGCCGAGAGCCTGGCCGGGCGGCGCAACCAGATCGGGACCGTGCGGGTGGAGCGAATCGGTGCTGATGAAGATTTCACGGCCGTCCAGCCGGTCGGGGAGCGAATCGCGACTGCGGGCGGGGGCGGCGGCCGCGGCGGGAGTGGCGGGAGTGGCGGTACCGGGAGTGGCGGTGCCGGTGGCGCCGGGAGTGATAGCGGCAGCGGTGCTAACGGCGGGCGGGGCAGCGGCGCCGCCGGCCCGGGGACCGGTAACGGCGGCCGGCCGGGCAATGGGCAAGTTCCGGCGGCCCGCCAGGGGCGGCACTAGACTCGGCTGGGTGAGCGAGGCCAATCCCGAGAAGGCCGAGGCCCTGCCAGCGGCAGGGGCACCGGGACCCGAGGATCTCAAGATCATCATGCTGGCCCGGTCCGCCCGCGCCAGGGTAGCGTCCGCCGAGGGCGCAGCGGTCCGGGACGAGACCGGCCGTACCTACGCTGCCGCGGCAGTGGCGCTACCGTCGCTGCGGCTGTCGGCGCTGCACCTGGCCGTCGCGATGGCCGTGTCCAGCGGGGCGTCCAGCCTCGAAGCGGCGGCGCTGGTGAACGACGGGCCAGGGCCCGACCCTGTCGACCTGGCTGTTGTCCGCGATCTCGGCCCTGACGCCGTCGTGTTCCACGCGGCGCCCGACGGGACACTACTCGCCACGCTGCAGGCATAGCCCGATGCGGAGCCGCGGCCGGCTGGCCGGCGCCATGAGGTCCCTGGCAGCCTGAGGCCTGTGGAAGCACGGGGTTCTACGCAAGCACCCGGACATGTGGACGCGCCACCGTCCGCGGAAGCACGACAGTCCGCGGAAGCACGACAGTCCGCGGAAGCACGACAGTCCGCGGAAGCGGATTTCATCCGCCGCCATACCCGCCTGATGGCTCCGCCGCTGATCCCGGAAATCGAGCTGCACTTGAGCCGGGACGAGCCGACCGTCCTCTGGGAGCAGACCGAACGCGAGGTCGGCCGCGGCGACCTGCCGCCTCCGTTCTGGGCGTATCCGTGGGCCGGCGGCATCGCGCTCGCGCGCTACCTGCTGGACCACCGCGACCGGGTAGCCGGCGCGGTCGTACTCGATGTGGCGGCGGGGTCGGGCCTGGTCGCTATCGCGGCCGCGCTGGCCGGCGCGGCGCGCGTGGTCGCGAGCGACATCGACCCGATGGCCGTGGCGGCGATCGGGCTAAACGCCGCGGCCAACGGCGTCTGCGTGACCGTGGCGCCCGGCGACCTGCTCACGGCGGGCGCCGCGGCGCCCGCCGTGCTGGCGGGCGAGGGCGGCCAGCCGGGCGCTGACGTCGTGCTTGTCGGCGATGCCTGCTACGAGCGGCGGATGGCCCACCGCGTGCTGGCGTTCCTCGACCGCGCCCGGGCGGGCGGGGCGCGCGTGCTGGTCGGCGACCCCGGCCGGGCCTACCTGCCGCCCGCCCGGCTGCGGGCCGTTGCGAGCTACGCCGTCCCGGTCTGGGCAGGGCTGGAAGACGAGGAAATTAAGCAGACCACCGTCTGGGAGCCTGCCTGATCCGGGCCAGCGGTGCTAGCGGGGGCAGCGGGGCTGGCAGGGGCAGCGGGGCTGGCGGGGCTAGGGGCGTCGGAGGGGCGGTTGCGGTTCTGCTGGGCGCTGCGGCCTGGGGGAGTACCGGGACCGCGGCTCACTTCGCGCCCGCTGCCGCCAGTTCGGCCTCGATTGGTGCGGCCCGGATAGTCCTCGGCGGGGCGATCCTGCTAGCGATGGCCGGCGGCCGGGAGCACCGGGCCGAGCTGCGGGCCATGCTGGCCGCCGGCGGATCTGCCCGGCTGAGCCTCGCCCTGGCGGGTATCGCCGTCGGCGGCTACCAGCTGTGCTTCTTCGCCGCGGTCAGGCTCACTGGCGTGGCCGTCGGTACCGTGCTGGCGATCGGCAGCGCACCGGTGTTTACCGGAATGATCAGCCGCCTGACCGGCGGGCCCGCGCTGACCATCCGCTGGCTGATCGCCACGGCGGCGGCGGTTGCCGGGTGCGGCGTCCTGGTGACCGGCGGCCAGGCGGCGGGCGTACAGCCAGGAGGAGTCGGGCTGGCCCTGCTGGCCGGGCTGTGCTACGCCGTCTACGCGGTGACGGCGGCGCGGCTGATCTCCGGCGGCATCTCCGAGACGACGGTGCTGGGCGTCCTGTTCGGCGGGGCCGCGATCCTGCTGGCCCCTGCCCTGGCGGCCACCTCACCCGGCTGGCTACTCAGCGGCCGGGGCCTGGCGGTGACGGCCTACCTCGGGCTGGTGACCACGGTGCTGGCCTACCTGCTGTACGGGCGCGGATTGCGCACCGTGCCGGCGCCAGCGGCGGTCACCCTGGGGCTCGCCGAGCCCGTGGTGGCGGCCTTGCTGGGCGTGGTCGTCCTGGGGGAGCGGCTGACCGGCCCGGTGGTGGCGGGCCTGGTCCTGGTGGGGCTCGCGATCGCCATCCTGACCACCGGCCGCCAGCCGCGGGCTGATCGAATTAGCAACCCACCGCCCGGCTAGTGGAGAATCGGGACGTGAGATCGCCGCCATCGCCATCGTCAGCCTCGCCCGCGCCGCAGCCGGCAGCCGGGTTCAGGTCCGGTTTCGCCTGTTTCGTCGGCCGGCCGAACGTCGGGAAGTCGACGCTGATGAACGCGCTCGTCGGCAGCAAGATCGCGATCACCAGCAGCCGCCCGCAGACCACCAGGCGGGCGATTCGCGGCATCGTGCATCGCCGCGACGCCCAGCTCATCATCGTGGACACTCCTGGCCTGCACCGGCCGCGGACCCTGCTCGGCGAACGGCTGGACAGCCTGGTCCGCGCGACCCTGACCGAGGTGGACGTGATCGGCCTGTGCATTCCGGCCGGCGAGCGGATCGGGCCGGGGGACAAGTACCTGTCGGCCGAGCTGGCGGGCGCGGGCAAGACGCCGGTGGTCGCGATCGTCACCAAGACCGATCAGGTCGGCCGCGAGCAGATAGCCGGGCAGCTGGCCGCCGTGGCTCAGCTCGGCGACTGGGCCGACGTGGTGCCGGTCTCGGCTGTCTCCGGCTTCCAGCTGGACGTCCTCACCGATGTCCTGGTCTCGCACCTGCCGCAGGGCCGGCCGCTCTACCCGGACGGTGACCTCACCGATGAGCCGGAGCAGCAGCTTGTCGCCGAGCTGATCCGGGAGGCGATCCTGGAAGGCGTGCGCGATGAGCTGCCGCACTCCATCGCCGTCGTCGTGGAGGAGATGGCGCCTCGCGAGGGCCGGGCTGACCTTGTCGACGTGCACGCCGTGATGTACGTCGAGCGCCCCAGCCAGAAGGCCATCGTGATCGGCGCCAAGGGGGCACGGCTGAAGGCCGTAGGCTCCCAGGCGCGCCAGCAGATCGAGGCACTGCTGGGCACCCGGGTCTACCTGGATCTGCGAATCAAGATCGCCAAGGACTGGCAGCGCGACCCCAAGCAGCTACGCCGCCTGGGCTTCTACGACTGATCAGGGAATGCCGCCGGTTCTCCTCGGGCCCAGGTCCAGCTCCCACTCGCGGAACCTCTCGCTGATCCGGTAGCCGAACTGCTCGTTGATGGCGATCATGTGCGCGTTCGCTTCCGCGTTCTCGGTGAGGACGTGGCGGATGCCCGGTTCGAGATCGGCGAGCTCCTGATGCATGGCGACCTTGACCAGGAGCCCGAGCCGCCGGCCGCGGTGGCGAGGGGTGACGACAGTGAGCGCCTGGAACCCCCAGGCCGGGGTAGCGGGGTCCGTGACGACCTGAGTCAGCGCGGCAAGCTCGCCCGTGCGACTCTGCCGGGCCGCGACGGAATGCAGCCGCAGACCCTGCGTCAGGGAACTGTCCTCGGTCTCCCGGACGCGGGCGGCGTCCCACCGCTCGGCCTCCATGGATTCGCTGCGTGGCGCGTCGGACATCGCCGCGACCAGCCGGGCCACCCGCTCGAGGTGCTCGGCAGGCGTCGGTCCCGACCAGGAGAGCAGGCTGTAGCCGGCCGCCGCGGGCTCGGCCGCCGCCCGCAGCCTCGTCAGCAGCGCGGGCAGCTCGTCGTCGATCTGCAGCACCCGCCGAATATTGGCAAGCCCGCCGCGGGCACCGGCTGCCCGCGCGAACGCCTCGCCCGCTGAGCCGTGCCTGGCCTGGCTGCTCAGCAGGGTCCGGCCCGCGCAGCGCGCCTGCGCCGCGCAGTGCGCGAGCAGCGCGGTTCCGAGCCCCCGCCGGCGGGCGGCCGGCGCGACTACGGGCAGGCACACCCCCACCTCCGCGTTCTCTCGCTCGGGTAATTCCAGCAGATAACAGCCGACCGGCTCGCCTGCGTCGGTGGCTAGCCACACCTGGCGCGGATCACCGGTGAAGCCGTGGGCCCACCAGCCGCGGAACCCGCCCGGCGACAGCGGCGGGCCGGCCGGGTCGTCCTGCGGCCGGCCCGCCTCGAAGATCTCGTAACAGGTGCGCAGCCGCTCGCCGTCGGCTCGTGGGTCGAATCGCTCGATACGCATCTGCCCCAGATAACCCCCGAGTACTGCGACTCGCAACGGGTTTACCCGGCGGGCGCCCTTGACGCTCGCTGTTTGCCCGAATCCGCCGCTCATCGTCACCAGACGTGTGATGATCGGCGGACCCGGGCGTTCCGAGGACGGCCTGAAGTTGCCTGGCCGGGCTCGTTGGAGGGGGTACATGTTGATCTTCGGGTTGCGGGTCTGCTTCCGCACCATCGGCCATGGCGAGTTCCATTGCCAGCGGTGTGGTGGCGACCGCCAGTACCGGCACCGGGCCGGACGTCGCTGGTTCCACATTTTCTTTATCCCGGTTGTCCGGCTGGACAAGGTGGGCGAGCACCTGCAGTGCACGGCCTGCGGCGGCCGGTATCGCACGGGGGTACTGGCGGTACCCACCGCCGCGCAGATGGAGGCGGCCCTCCCGGCTGGAACGCTGGCCGCGGCGGCCTGCATGTTGCTGGCCGGGGACCCCGGCAGCGGGCCGGCCCGCCGGCGAGTCGTGGACGCGGTCAGGTCGGCCGGGCTGGCCGGGTACGACGAATCGGCGCTGGACGAGGACCTGGTCCAGGCCGCGGTAAGCGGAGCCGATATCGCCGGACCGCTGAACGCGCTGGCCGCGCAGCTCGCGGTGCCCGCACGCGAGTGGTTCCTGGCCGATGTCGTGCGCATCGGGCTGGCCGACGGGCAGCTCACCGACGACGAGCGGCTCGCCGCCCGGCAGGTCGCGGCGAACCTGGGGCTGACGGCCGCCCATGCCTACGGTGTCATCACGATGACGGAGGAAGGGGCCACCGCCGAATAAGGCGTGGTCCGCCCGTGCGGCGCATCTCGGGCAAGCCGCTCGAGTGCGCGACAATAGCCCGGTGAGCATCTACCGCGACGACGGCATCGTGCTGCGTACCCACAAGCTGGGTGAGGCCGACCGTATCGTCACGGTCCTCGCCAGGAAGTCCGGGCGGATCCGCGCGGTGGCGAAGGGGGTCCGGCGGACGAAATCACGGTTCGGCGCCCGGCTTGAGCCGTTCACCCACGTCGACCTGCTGCTGTACACCGGCCGGTCGCTGGACGTGATTACCCAGGCCGAGACGATGCGGCCGTACGGCGAGCCGCTGGTCAGCGACTACCCCCGGTACACGACGGGGACCGCCATGCTGGAGACCGCCGAGCGGCTCACCCCGGTCGAGAAGGAGCCAGCGCTGCGCCAGTTCCTGCTGCTCGTCGGCGGCCTGCGGGCTCTCGGCGGGGGGCAGCACAACCCGCGCCTGGTGCTCGACGCCTACCTGCTGCGCTCGCTGGCCGTGGCGGGCTACGCGCCGGCCCTGGACGAGTGCGCGGTCTGCGGCACGAGATCCGGTCCTCCCGGCAGCGCGGCCGCGCTGCGCACCTTCGGTATCGCGGCGGGCGGCCTGACCTGCCAGGGCTGCCGCGCGCCGGGTGCCACGACGCCTTCGGCGGCTACGATCGCATTGATGAACGCACTGCTGCGAGGTGACTGGAAGCACGCCGACGCTAGTGAGCGCCGGTATCAGGTGGAGTGCAGCGGCCTGACTGCCGCCTACCTCCAGTGGCACCTGGAGCACTCGATCCGCTCCCTGCGGCATGTGGAGCACGCGTGAGCGCTGGCCCGGATCGCCCGGCCGCGGCGCCGCGCCGGCCCAGCCCGCCGCGACCGCCAGACCCGCACGCGGGCGGCGCCCGGCCGCCCGCCATCCCGCGGGACCTGGTGCCCCGGCACGTGGCTCTGGTCATGGACGGCAACGGGCGCTGGGCCAAGGAGCGCGGCCTGCCGCGCACCGAGGGCCACAAGGCCGGCGAGTACTCGCTCTTCGACGTCATCATGGGGGCTATCGAGCTCGGCATCCCGTACCTGTCGGCTTACGCGTTCTCGACGGAGAACTGGCGTCGCTCGCCGGATGAGGTGCGGTTCCTGATGGGCTTCAACCGGGACGTGATCCGGCGCCGCCGTGACCAGCTCAACGAGATGGGCGTGCGGGTCCGCTGGGCGGGCCGGCGCCCGCGGCTATGGCGCAGCGTCATCTCCGAACTCGAAGACGCCGAGCAGATGACGGCGGGCAACTCGGTGCTGACGCTTCAGTTCTGCGTTAACTACGGCGGCCGGGCGGAGATCGCCGATGCCGCCGCGGCGATCGCGGTGGACGTGGCGGCAGGCCGACTGCGGCCGAACAAGATCGACGAGAAGGTGTTCGCGCGGTACCTGGACGAGCCGGGGATCCCCGACGTCGACCTGTTCGTCCGGTCCTCCGGCGAGCAGCGGATCTCGAACTTCCTGCTCTGGCAGTCGGCCTACGCGGAGTTCGTCTTCCTGGACACGCTCTTCCCCGACTTCGACCGGCGCCATCTGTGGCATGCCTGCGAGATCTACGCGAGCCGGGACCGCCGCTACGGCGGTGCGATGCCCAACCCGCCGCCCGCGGCGATCAGGGCCAGATAAGGTCGGCGGCCGGGTTACTTAGTGGCCTGGACGACGGACACGACCAGGACGAGCGCGATAACTGACACCCGGCCGAGGCGGCCGGCTCTGGACAGTCGCGGCCAGGACACCAGGGCCAGCCAGCCGAGGACGACCGCGACCCCGCAAAGCGCGAGCGCGCCGGCGATCCCGTGCACCGCTAGTCCGGCGATCAGCAGCACGACGAGAACCATCGGCATCAGCCAGGTGGGCAGTTGCCGCAGGAATAGCAGCGGCGCCGCGCTGCGCCGCTCAACCGACTGGCGGGTGGGTGAGGCGCCCGGCGTGTAAAGGGTCTGCCCACCGGAGGGCTGCCTGCGCCGTCCGGCCGGCCGGTTCGCGCTCATGCCGCGGCCCCTCCCGCCAGCCTGGCTGGCTTCGCTCGATGCTCGTGCCGACTGCCGCCCAGGCTACCGCCCGGCGGGCCGGGCTCAGCATCGCTGATCAGGACGCAGCCCGACGGCGCCGCGAAGTTAACCGAGGGCGCCCGGAGCCCGGTCACCGGTAAGCTTGGACCACCGCCGCCCCTTTTTCCGGGGCCGCGCATGCACCGCGAGCCGCCGACCGCCAGCCGGATGGAGACCTTGATGGCACGACGCAGTGATCGTATGGACACCCTGGTCAGC
>Ga0066790_10000728_pt1 | contig 13024 bp, 16 predicted proteins | sample OrgsoiDNA2013050_FD_70963 | JGI IMG/M metagenome (GOLD analysis project Ga0066790, IMG submission 70963) | Permafrost soil microbial communities from the Arctic, to analyse light accelerated degradation of dissolved organic matter (DOM) -... | ecosystem: Environmental > Terrestrial > Soil >...
ATGGGCCGCGTGCATCTTGAAGGGGTGCGGCGGGTCGAGTCTGTTGAAGCGGTCGCTATCTCCGGCCGTAACGCCGAGGCGGCGCAACGCCTGGGTACTGGCTTCGGCATCACCAAGATTGCCACCGACTATCGCGAGATCCTGCGCGATTCGGCGATCGACGCGGTCCACATCTGCACGCCCAACGCGCAACATTTCCCGATGGCCAAGGAAGCTTTGCAGGCTGGCAAGCACGTGCTTTGCGAAAAGCCTCTGGCCACTAGCGTTGAGGATGGGGCGGAACTGGTCGCACTCGCTGCCAAACAGGGCCTGCGCAATTGCACTTGCCACAACTTGCGCTATTACCCGATGGTGCAGCAGATGCGGCGCATGCGCGAGGCCGGGGACTTGGGCGAAATTCTCGTTGTGCAGGGAACGTATTCCCAGGACTGGCTCCTGCACGACACCGATTGGAACTGGCGCGTCGAGAGCGCGGCCGGCGGCCCTTCGCGCTGCATGGCCGACATCGGCTCGCACTTCTTCGATATGGCGGAGCACGTCACGGGACTCCGCGTGAGTTCGTTGTGCGCCGATCTGCAAACTTTCCATCCCACGCGCAAGCGGCCCAAGCATTCCGTGGAGACCTTCGCGAACAAATTACTGGGCCCGGAAGACTACATCGAAACGCCGGTGGATACCGAAGACTTCGGCGCAGTAGTCTTCCGCATGGGCAAACGCACTCGCGGAGCCATGACCGCCAGCCAGGTTTCCGCCGGACGCAAGAACGGCCTCAGCATTGAAGTCTGTGGCACGAAATCTTCCGTCGCGTGGAACCAAGAGCGTCCCGACGAGCTCTGGTCCGGCCGGCGCGACGAGGGTAATCAGATCTTTATCAAAGATCCCTCGCTGCTGAAACCGGAAGCGCGTAGCTACGCAGATCTGCCCGGAGGCCACAGCGAAGGCTACGACGACACTTTCAAACAAGTCTTCCGCCGCTTCTACGCCTCAATCGCCGCACCCAGCGGCGCGATCGAGTACCCGCAATTCGCCGATGGCTTGCGGCAACTCACCATTCTTAACGCCGTCCTGCAAAGCCATGGGAAACGATCCTGGGTCGACATTCCGGCATAGGTATCACAGCGACGTGTGCGGGTCATGTCTGCATGCCTGTACCTTTGCCATACGGCTGACCGGGCAAACGGACGAGCGACCAACGTAACCTGATATCAAATAAAACTAGATGTAGGCTGGTATCCGGCGATCGGTTTCGTACGCCGTAACCTATGCTCGCTCGCGTTCATCGAATTGAGAGACCGAAATAACTGGACTCAAAATCATGCGAAAAGCCTTGGCTTGTGTTTTATTGTTCGTCGCTCCGCTTTTGGCGCAGTCTCATCTGCAAGGTGGCGCACCCGTAGGGGCCACGGGGGCGTCGGTTGAAGGGAGTGTGGGCTATGCGTATCTCTCGATGGAGTTGCCATCGCAACGCATAGGCCTAACGGGCCTCAACGCCACGGGCCTGGTGAAGTTCGGCTCGCGCTGGGGCGCGATGGTGGGCTCGACCTATGCAAGCACTGCCAACGTGCTTAGCACAGGACACGGTGGAAGTTTTCTCAGTGTGATGGCCGGGCCCGTCTACTATCTCAAGGCCTCTGAAAAGAATGAGATCTTCGTTCACGGGTTGGGCGGCGCGAGCAGGATCGACGCTGCGGTCCCGACCAATGGCACTCAGTATCTGGGTGGCTTCGTAATGCATCCTTCATTTTCAATCGGCGGAGGAGTGGAACACTACCTCTTCAATTCGGTTGCAATCCGAGCCCAAGGCGACTATGTGCATACGACATTTGCAAACTCGAACGATCAGTTACAGGGCCAAAACAATCTCCTCCTGACCACCAGCATCGTCTACCGCTTCGGTAGAACCGCCGAATAGAATAGGTCGGGACAGCGGATCCCCGGCAACTGACTCCGATCTTCGCTAACTTGAGCGCTCCAGTCAGGATCTGCGTCAAGCACTTTCGCAGTGCAGAATCAATAGTCGAGCCGATCATGATTTCCACCGTCACGGCCCCAGCGAACCACATCTCCGAAGGCCGAAAGTGATCCATGCCTTCCAGTTCTTCGCTAGTCATCGCCTAATTCTTTGGCTTGCATTTTACGGAGAGATGCAACAGAATGTCATGCTTCCCCACTTAGACGCTGTAAGTGTGCCTGGCGTCCTTTACATGGAAAAGATAGTTATCAGTGCTGCTGAAGTGGCAGAAACTCGGACTCCAGCGGAACAGCCTGCGCAACTGGAGCCGAAGTTGCCGCCTGCCGTTCCGCGGTGGGCGAGGTGGACGATCGCTCCCCTGGTGCTGTTTTTGCCTTTGTTATGTCTGGTTGCATTTGTGTTGCGTCTGGCTATGCGTGGATTGCCTCCGCGCACGCGGCATGAATGGACATCGCTGCTGGCCACTCTGCTTATCGTGAGTGGGACAGTTACATCGGTCGCAGTCGTGCTGGCCTTCTCATTCGCTCCACTGCCGTCGGTGGCCGGGGCAGGATTGAGCGAACTGGATGAGCAGTCAGCATTCCCGAATTTACCAGCCGCGGTTCCTATGTCGGCCAAAGATGTCTCCGAGAAGCTTAAACCGTTGGTGGCGGTGATTTCTCCGTCGCACCGTTCATGGTTATCGCATGCCGAGGTACCTATCTCGAGTTTTGGCGCCGGCACATTACTCCAGGCGAACGGGGACGGCTATTTGTTCATCACAGCCCGCCACGTGGTTGATGGTCCTGCGTGGAACTCGACGAAACCTGGATCGCGGGCGCTGATCGCGATGGCTTCGGGAACGTGGGGAACGGCCGATGTAATCGCTCGGCACAAAAGCCTGGACCTGCTGTTGCTTTGGGTGACGCGAGAAAAAGGCGCGAGTTCTTTCGTGCAGCCCGTTGCGAAAACGCCGCCTCCGAGCGAAGGAGAGAACGTGTTCGTGATCGGGCATCCTGAAGGGCTAAGGTTCACCTTGAGTACTGGAATCATTTCACGCCTGCACGGCAGCACAATCCAGATGTCAGCCCCAGTGAGTCCGGGCAACAGCGGCGGACCGGTGTTTGATGACCGGGGGAACTTGCTGGGAATTGTGACTTCGATGGTCGACAAAAACGGTGACCCCAACGCCGAGAACCTGAATTTCGCGGTACGCGCGGATGCCCTGCTGGAAGACTCAGGCTGGGAGTTCGCAAGCTTTGGCCGCAGAAGACTGGCTGACTATGTTACGCACGATGAGGCTCGGGAAAAATTAGTACCCGCCGGAGGACAACAGTGACCCTAATCCAGGGTGGAATCGACAGGAATGCCTAACATCAATGTGACTGTGTACGACTCAACCGAGAACAAGCGAGTACCGGTGGAATTGCCGGACGATGCTCCCTGCAACAAGATCGTAGCCGTGCTGGTGCAGAAGTTACGGCTCCCGACCAACGGGCCTGACGGAGCTCCGCTGAGCTATAAGTTTCATCACAAGAATTCGGGCTGCCAGATTCAGGATGCCCAAACGCTGGCAGAGGCGCAAGTTCAAGACGGCGACATTCTGCGTCTTCAGCCTGAGATCACAGCCGGCTAGTAAGTGTTCCGATGACACGCATACTTAAGCGCGAGCTAGACGAGGATCGATTCAGCCGGTTGCGGCTGATCTCGTGGTGGGATCAGGAGAAGATCGCCAAATGCCGCCTGCTGGTCATCGGCGCAGGAGCGCTGGGCAACGAGATCCTAAAAAACGCTGCGCTACTGGGGTTCACGCAGGTCGTAGTAGTGGACTTGGACCGGATCGAAGAATCCAACCTTTCGCGAGCGGTTCTATATCGAGCAGAAGATCTGGGGACATTCAAGGCGGAATCGGCGGCAAGGGCATACCGATCGTTGGCGCCGAACGCGTGCGTACAGCCGGTTGTCGCGAATGTTGTATATGGTTGCGGGCTGGGTCTGTTCGAGTGGAGCGACGTCATCCTGGCAGGGCTCGACAATCGCGAAGCCCGGTTATGGATTAACCGTTCGGCTTGGAAGGTAAATCGTCCATGGATTGACGGGGCGATCGAAGGAATCAGCGGCGTGGCTCGCGTTTTCTTGCCCGGCAAACCTCCTTGCTATGAGTGCACGCTCGGAAAAGTCGACTGGGCGCTGCTCGAAAAGCGCATGTCATGTAACTTGCTGACTTTGGAACCGACGGTAGAAGGCAAGATTCCCACGACGCCTACAATCTCCTCCATCATTGCGGGCGTGCAGGTGCAGGAAGCGGTGAAGTTAATTCACGGACTGCCGACGCTGGCCAGCAAGGGCTATGTTTTCGAAGGCATGAATCACACCTCCTATGTGGTCGAGTACACAGAAAACTCAGATTGCATGAGTCATTACACGCTGCCCCAGATCATCCACCTGGATGAGAGCTCAGACGAATTAACACTGGGTACACTGCTTGACCGTGCGCGGCAGGAATTGGGACCGCGTGCCGTAATTGAGTTCAGCAGGGACGTAGTGCAGAAATTTAAATGTCCGGCCTGTGGCGCGGAAGAGGAGGTATACCAGCCGGTCGGAAGCATTCCGTTCGAACAAGCTAAATGTTCAGCCGACGGACAGTTGCGTGCGGTCATTTTGCTGCACATGTTCTCAGGAGAGCCGGAACTGCGGGACAGGCCCTTGAGCGGATTGGGGTTGCCTTTGCTGGACGCATTCATCGCTCGCGCCGGCGAGCAGGAAATTGCCTTCATACCCTACGGCGACGCACCTCGCGTATTGGGTGCGCTGGTTGCGCAACCCGCGGATTCCACGCCGGTGAAATCATGAAAGCGAAAGCAAAAACCGCGGCCGAGCAACCGGTTCTGGTCGTCGATAGCGAAGTTGTGCGCCTGATCCGGCAGCACGCGCGCTCCTCCGGCAAGACCGAGGTCTGCGGCGTGCTCATCGGTCAGGATCGGGATCATCGGGTCGAAGTCGCGGCTTGCATTGAAGGCCAGAATGCCGACGAGGCAGGTGCTCACGTCACATTCACTCAAGACACCTGGGAACACATCTACGCGGTGAAGGATAAGAAGTATCCCAACGAGAGAATCGTTGGCTGGTATCACTCGCATCCCGGCTTCGGTATTTTCCTTTCCGATCACGACACTTTCATTCACAGGAATTTCTTTTCGTCTCCCGGACAGGTCGCGTGGGTTTTCGATCCGCAATCGGACGAGGAGGGTTGCTTCGGATGGGTGGGTGGCCGCATCGAGCGGCTTACACGGATTGCAATCGCAGATCGGCGCGGCGGCGAGCCAGCGGAAGCCAGCAGCAAACCTGAGCCGGTTGTTTCCGCCGATTCGGCCCATGCTCCTGTCTTGTCCCGACCGGAGGAGCAGGATGCAATCCCCGTCCGAATTCGGCGTCTGCCTGCCGAAGACTCGAGCGGGCCTGACGATTCCTCCCTGGAACAACTGGTTTTCAAGGTCTTTTTCGCTCTGTCGGCGTTGGCTCTGGGATTTGCGCTGGCTTTCTTTCTCTTTCCCCGGGTGGTGCTCGTGCCCGTGGTAATGAATCCGGCAACTGGCCAGTTAATCGACGCGCGCACGGGAGAGGTCATCGCCGAGCCGCGAGATCCGAATGCCGGAAGTACAGCCGGGAACGCCGGTGCGAACGCCGGTGGAAGTGCCGCAACCAGCACGCAGCATCCGAATGCCGGCCAGCCTGATCCAGCGAAGTCGGGCCAGCCGCCGGCTACCGATCAAAGCGGCAAGAAGGGGGACAATGGCAAACCCAAGTGAGAGCAATGCGATCAAGATCACGGCCGAGGATCTTGCCAGTGTGACGATTCCGGAGGCCGTCGTCCCCACGGTTGCGCCAACTTTGGGAGCCAAAGTGTACGGAACCATTAACGAGACGGCGGAACAATTTGTGTCGGTACCGGCAGAACGGGGCAGCATCCTCTTGCAAGGCTGGTTCTATCTTGGCGTGGCGGGAATGCTGGGCGCGCTCGCGGGCTGGGGAATCGCCGAGCCGGGTTTTGTCGACGGTCCTGGACCGCGGTGGGGAAACTTCTTCATTATTCCGCTGATCGTCACCCTGATGTGCATCGGGTTCGGAGTTTCCGAGAGCATCGTGGAACGCTCGGTGCGCAAGGCCCTGCTGCGCGGCGCGCTCGCTCTGCCTCTGGGAATTTTGCTGGGTTTTATTTTCGACATGATGGCGAATTCGCTCTTTTCGGTATTGATGAGAATCGTCTACGAAGCTGGAGCGCAAAACTACAGAAATCCGGCGGTGTGGATTGGTCGTGGGCTCGCCTGGATGGTTTTTGGAGCGGCCGGTGGCGTGGTTTACGGAATCGTTGGTCAGTCCACGAAGAAGGGAACATACGGGGTGCTGGGCGGAGCCATCGGAGCTGGACTTGGTGGCGTGGTTTTCGATCCGATCTCGATGGCCACTCACGTCGGTTCTGTAAGCCGGGCCGTTGGCTTTGGCTTGCTCGGCCTGGCCACCGGCATCGGCATGGGCCTGGTGGAAAGCGCACTTAAGGATCGATGGTTGTATGTGGTAGCCGGTCCGCTCGCGGGTAAGCAGTTCATCCTGTATAAATCCGAAACCAGCATTGGAAGCCGGCAGGAGGCGGACATTTATCTTTTCAAGGATCCCAATATTCTGGCCCGCCATGCCGTGATCAGCATCAGCGGTGCGCGCGTCTCGCTGCACGCTACCGGCCCGATGCTATGGGGGGGCCAGCCGGTTCATGACCGCGTACTTCAGGACGGGGACTTGCTGCAGCTCGGTCGCTACGCATTTCGGTACAAGGAGAAGCATCGGTCGTGAAGGCTGACATCAAGGCAGAAATCTGTCCTTATTGCCGAACCCAGATCGGCGCGGAGGACGCGCCCACCATTTGCGAGGGCTGTGGAACGGCGCATCATTCCGATTGCTACACGGAGAACGGAGGCTGCACGATCTTTGGCTGCAGCAAAGCTCCCGGCGATGAGCCAAAACTGAGTGTCTCAGCTCCGGAACTGATTGCGATGCCCGCGGCACCTGCGCCCGCGACGGAGAACCGGATGTCTCCGCCACCTCCTCCTCCCCCCGGTGTCATTCTTTCACCCGCGACCACGCAGGACTTGCGGCATGTGGCCAATCGCGTTGTACCTTCCATATTTGGAGGCTTTGCCGGTCACGATCCTGCGCCGCCAGCCGAGGAAGCCGAAGTTCACGAACCCAAAAATCGCAGCAGCTTTATCCTTCTGGGGGCACTCCTCGGCGCGTTTGGGGCGCATAACTTTTACGCGGGATATTACAAGAAGGCGGGGATCCAGCTGGCGATTACGCTGCTGACGCTGGGTTTTGCCAGTCCAATGAGTTGGATGTGGGCTGTGATCGATATCTGCACCGTCGATCGCGATCGATGGGGTGTGCAATTCGAATCCTAAGAGTTAAGAGAGTGAGCATCCATGGAATATTTCGTCAAACGTGGCGAACAGAGTTTCGGCCCCTACGCACTTGCCGATCTGCAAAAGTACGTTCAATCCGGAAACCTGGTACTCGAAGATATGGCCCAGAGTGAAGGCATGACGGACTGGGTCCCCTTATCGCAGATTCTGGGAAATATTCCCGCCCTGGCAATCGGCGGCGGGGGAAGCGCGCCCGTCATAGCCGCAGAGCCGCAGTTGGTTCCGCTGCCTCCGAATTTGCACTGGTCTATCGTGCTGATTCTCGGCGTCTTCACTCGCCAGCTTTTCAATCTGGTTTGGGCCCTCATCCAGGGCAACTGGGCACGGAGACTTACCGGTGACAACAAGCCGCTGGTTCTGGTCGCGATGTATCCGGCGGGCATGATCGCCGGCATATTGACGATGGTGCTATCTCGAACCTCAGGTAGCCCTGGGTTGGCCCCCCTAGGCGGACTCTTCATAATTGCCGGAGCGATCGTCTACATTGTCGGAATGTTCAGCATCAAGTCGGCCATGGAGGAGTACTACACCTCTACCGAAAATATTGGTTTGCAGTTGAGCGGAGCGATGACGTTTTTTTTCAGCACGGTGTACATTCAATATCACATCAACAGCATCGCCCGCTGGAAGAAAACGGGCGTGCTCAAGTAGCTCCTGTAGCTTCTCACGAGTCTGACTATGCCTTCTCCGCGCACCCGCCGTCTCATGCTCGACGAAAAAACCCTGGACTCCTTGTTGCGGGGATGGCCTCCCATTCAGATCACCGGCAAAGCTGGCATGCCCCCGGAAATCTACCGATTCACCTACAATCTGGGTGGACTTTACGTTTCTGGATCGGGAGAGATCTTGGAGCGGGACACACATTTGCTCGAAGTGAATCTAACGCTCGGATATCCCCGACGCGCTCCGCAATGCCGAATGCTGACTCCGATTTTTCACCCAAACTTCGATGATTCCATGGTGTGTATCGGCGATTTCTGGGCTGCCTCCGAAGGACTCGATGATCTGGTCATTCGAATTGGCCGGATGATTTCGTACCAGGAATACAACACGAAGAGTCCATTGAACGGACTTGCCGCGAAGTGGGCGGCGCAGAACTCTCATCTGTTGCCCATCGATCCCAGACCCGTCGCTCCACCATTTAAAGATCCAGCGTGAGCACCGGTACCGGAAGGCAAGGAAATATCCGCCCCAGTGCCGCCAGTATCGGACGTTGCCTCCCAAAGCGCCGATGCATGGTCAGAGAAAATTGTGATCGCACCGGAGATCTGATCGCTCTCTGCGCGCATTAACTCTCAGCTAAGAGCGCCTCTCCCGCTCTCTCTTGAAACGCGGCAATGGTTTGCAGGCTGCGCGTGCGTTGGCGGAACGTGTCGGCTCGACCGAAGCGGTGCCTACGGATTAGCCCGTCATTCGTCGTGCCGGGGGGAGTATATAACATCGATCAGTTGAGACAACACGCCATTCGTTCTAATTGGATCAACAGTGGTTTTTTCTGTAAACCTGACCGGAACCATCGCGGGCGCTTGCTACCTTTATCCCTTGCAGGTCTCGGATCTCAATCGTAGCCTCGACCGCTGGCTGTCCCTGAGCCGAAAAGATCGCCCCGTGGAGCAACTCTTGGCCACCGGCATTGGGAGCTTGGGCTCCCGAGTCGATGCACACCCAGAGAAGAAGGAAAAACAGAGATAGACAGGAAAAGACCATTCGGCTGAACGTGGAAAGACCACTAAGTCGATCTACATTTCGATAATAGCGGGAACAACAAGAGCGGAAAGCGTGAGGGATGGCACGGCTAGAGCCGGTACCCGCGTGCAAAGAGCGGCCTGTTGGTTTTGTTCTTCGTCATTAATTCGACTCGATCAATATTGCCTAGCATAACCCGAAAGCTCGTTTTTCTCGTAATGTTTATTTCGGCGAGTGAACGCATCCCACTGCCTGAGTTTCTTGGCAAACACCGGACGAGAGGATTTGCCCCCTTCTGCGGCTGGCGGCAAAGTGCCTTGGGCGAAGTCCATTTTCGACAATGTCCAGTATCCCAATCGACTATATGGTATACTGCAAGGAAATTGACCGCCATTCCACTTTGACGGCGGTGATCAGACCGGGCCTAAATCGGAGTTTGTGGAGGAGGAAGTTGTGATCCATTTTATCGAGTTTATCGAGAAAACTTGGTTTTTGTGGTGGATCGGGGCTACCGTGGTCATCTTGCGCTGGTTCCATCTAGTCTCGTCTGAGACAGGCGACAGTACCATCGAAGTACCCGCATCGAGCGAAAAAGCGAGCCTATGCAGCTTCAGCCCAGATTCCTGCTGAGACCGCTAGCCGTCGCGCCTGAAATGGAAGATGCGTGCCTGACAAGTTCGGAAACAAGAGCAAACTGGCTTTGCCGCCAGGCCGCCCGCTTCGCAATTCTCACCGGCATGGATGCGGGCACGATCCCGACAGGTATGCTGGTCTGGCGGAAGGAGACGCGCACGTGATGCGCAACGCCGTTGGTCGTGCCAGCGACGACCCCATCCGATCTCGTCATTAGCTACAAGCTGCTGGGCACGCCCGAATACTGTTTCGCACTACCTTGGCTCGGCTTCGGAATAGCGTGGAAGCAAGAGGTTCATGGCGGCCGCCAACCCGAGCGCTGCCGCGAGGAGAACCAGCAAAGAAGAATAGGAGCCAGTGGCATCAAATGCACGGCCCAGAAGCACTGGCCCGATGGCTCCCGCAGCTGCATAGAACGTCCAGGTGAGACCGTAAAGAGTGGAAAAAGCACGCAACCCGTAGTAGCGGGTTAGCAAGTAAGGTGTAATGGCGGCTTCACCCCCGGCACCAATGCCAATGAGCGCAGCCGCAAGGCAACCCGCCGGAAAGCTGTTTGCCCGAGCTAGAAGAAAAATGCCGAGCGCGGTAATGCCGTTTATTACAAACGCGACCCGTGGGCCGAAAAATCGATCGAGAAGCCATCCCACCACAACTCTGCCAAGCAGGCTCGATCCACCGAGTATGGATGCGCACAGGGCCGCATTTTCGGCTGTGAGGCCGCGATCGGTCAGCAATGCAGAGAGATGAGTGATCGCCCCATTCATGCTGATCGAACTCACGAACAGGATGGCGGTGATAATCCAGAAGGCAAAGGTGCGCAAGCCCTGTTGCCATGTCACTCCAGAATGATCAACGGTAGCGGACTTGTGCCCGTCTGATCTGCGTTCGCGAATGTAGCGCCAGCTCAGGGGCAAGCCGAGTAGCAGTGCCAGACCGCCGAGCGATCCATAGGCGGCACGCCAGCCAGACCGGCCGATGATGGATTGGGCAACGACGGGCAAAATCATGGCGCCCAACCCCGCTCCGACCATCACGAAGGCCAACGCCATCCCCAAACGCCGATGGAACCACGTGGAAATCGATCGCGAGTATGCCAGATGAGCGGCACCGTTCCCGACGACTCCCAGCACGAAGCAAGTCACATAAAACTGCCACAATCCAAAGCGCAACAGCGACAACGATGCAATGGCGCACCCATACACCGGCATGCAAATAAGAATGATGCGGCGAGGGCCAAAGCGATCGATCCACCGGCCCAGCAACGGGGAACACAGGCCCAGCGTGACAGCAGCGATCGCGAAGCCGCTTGAGATGGCTTCGCGACTCCAACCGGATTCGGCAGCCAGCGGCTTAACAAAGACAGAGAAGGTGTAGACGAACAGCGAGCCGAATCCCGCCATCACGCCGAGACACGCCGCTAACACTACGCGCCAGCCGTAGTAGCCGAGATCGAATTCACCAGGGCCAGGCGACATTTTGGCGGGCGGCACTGTAGCTGTGCCAACTCCGGCACTTCCGGAAATGGATTCCTCGCTCATTCGCTGGATTCCTCAATCTTCCTTTGACGGGCCCTTTGACACGCAGCAGGAAAACCGAAAGCTTACACCGACCGCGCGGCCTCATCTCTAGTCTTTTTCGACTATTGCCGCCCTCGCATGGCCACGATTAAGATTGCGCCCACTCCGAAACACTGCCGGGGACGCCCGTATCCGAACAAACAACGAGGATTGCTAATCCATACCCCGGATCTGCGAACTTCTCAACGATTCTCTTCTTGGAACACTTTCTCTATGGGGGAGTTCCGCTACGCGGTGAATCGAAAGCTCCGGTTTCATCGATCATATTGTTAACATGTATTCCTATTGACATAGTAGACATTCTCGGATATCTTCCTTCTCCAGCTAGGTCACGGGCCACGGCATCCGGCGTCCAGCTATCGCCTAGGTTGCCCTCGACACCCTCATCTTGCACATAGAACTGGTGGTAGTCGGCAAAGAGCTTGTACTCAAATGTTCGTGTCATCGGTTTTGCCCGGGAGGAACCGTCCAATACCCGGACAGCGTAGCAGGCCTATTGAGGGCGCGAAAGTCAATTGACGAAACCAGGCCATTACACGCTTTGACCCCAATCGGGGCCAAGGTCAATGAGCGCTATGGCGATTTTGCAACAGTTGTCCGCGTGGAAGGGTCCGGCCATCGCCATTCTGCCTCACTAACGCTTGTTCACAGCGAGCCAGGGCTTTCCGCGGTAGGAATCCGCCACTACCCAGGCGCCCGCCGTCAGCGCCGCCGAGAGGACGGTCTCGCTCCATACGAAGGAGTTTTTGGAACCTGCCGCCACGATGGGCACCCACACCAGCAGTGTGAACATGCCGATCTGCAACGCCGAGAGCGCGGCTGCCAGTCGTGCATACACACCGATGAGCACCGCCACGCCCGCCGCGAGGAAGGCACAGCCAAAGAAATACGCCCAGGCCATATGCCATGGCAGCCAGCCAGGCACCAGCGCGGCGGTCTCTTTGAGATAGGTGAAATGAGCCACGCCGAAGGGGATCATGGCCAGTCCGTAGAGCACCCTCGCGATGCGCAGACCCTTTTCGCCGGTGGCGAAACCGAGGTGTTGCCTGTCCCAGTCAGCGGCGAACCAGGCATACAGTACCCAGGCACCCGCCACCATCACCGCGGTCTCACCGCAGCCTGACCAGGAATCTTGCGCGGCGGGCGCGCGGAAGATCTCGCGCACTCTCCACAGTAGGAACCAAAGCAGGAGATAGGCGAGCAGCACGCGGGCAGCGGGGGCGGCTGCGCGCTGCCAGAGCAGTTCTATGCCAGATGCCAGGGAGATGAAGGCGCAGAGATAGACCAGTACCTCGCGTACGGGCGCGCCCTTGGGTACCGGCTGCCATACCGCGGTGAAATCGCCTTTAATCAGGCCCAGGATTCCGAGGGCGATCATGGTTGCCGCGAAGATCGCATGACCCACGCTTGCGATGCGCATCACCCTGTCCTCCGGTGGTGTTTCAGTTCATCGAGTACAGGCATCCCTTGTATGCCAGATGCCGGGCGTTGTACAGCGAAATGGCGCGGCAGTTGCATGAAGCCCGCCGTCTGACCATCATTGACGAAACCAAGCCATTACACGTTTTGACCCCGGAACCTAGGGAGGCCAACGTCAATGAGCGATATGGCGATGTTACGTAAGTAAGCCGTTGTGCTGTAGTAGACTCGACCGTCGTGGCGTCTATCTACTGCCCCTCAATCACTTTCTTTACCTCCTTGAT